>JACCDG010307280.1_pt1 | contig 380240 bp, 398 predicted proteins | sample 7442471 | NCBI WGS metagenome assembly JACCDG01 (sample SAMN15323444, study PRJNA562643) | freshwater metagenome | isolation source: river surface water | place: USA:Blue River Watershed | collected 2017-08-17
CGTTCGTTGTATCGTCAGGCTGCTGAACTGTGATCTCTTCATAGTAAGGAATAATTAGCGGATGAACTTTGTCACGAAAGCACTGCATTACCCATTCTTCCGTTGAGCTGCGGCCTCTATTCTGAATACCTGTTATTGTGCCATCATCTTCTACACCGAGAAGAATCCGGCCGCCTTGTAAATTTGCAAGAGCGACAACTTCTTTCCCTAAGTCTTCTGGACGGATATCATCACGTTTAAACTCTATGCCAGAATTTTCTCCGTTTGCGATGATTTCAAGCAATTCTGTTTTAAGCATGTGACACCCCTTTAGAACCCGTATTTTTCTTTGCGCTGGTTGAAAGCGGCGCGGCCACCTTCAAGAATATTGGCAGCCTTGTCACGGATTGTTGTGACATCGATAGCGCCTTGTGATTCAAGTGGCATTTGCGCTTGTCCTTCAAATGCCTCAAATACACCTATCCATTCAGCATCTCCGAAAACTGGGATGTTCGCATTATGAGTAGCGAAGATAAACTGACGCTTGATTTTAGCTAAACGCAATTCTGAAACAATGCGATCAGCAATAAACGCGTTATCAAGGTTGTCTTCGGGCTGATCCATTAATAGTGGATCAGCATTTTTAAGCAATAGAAGGTGCAGTATGGCAGTGCATTGTTGCCCCGTAGAAAGTTTGTTAAGCGGTCTAAAATTTTCTGCCCCTTCGTGAGCAGTATTCAATTCGATATATATTTCATCAGGCAGCTCAATTTCTTCAAGCTCCAACAGTTGTTCAGGAGACAGCCGAGCCAATGCTTCCGCCATAGTGGGGGTAATACCCCATTTTTTCTCACGGCGTAGAGACTCTACTCCTTCCCTGGCTTTTTCTGCCAATTTAACAGGAGAAAAGTCTTCAGCTTCTTTTACCCAGGACAGGCGACCTTCGCCGATACCATCCATCCGACAGCTGAGTAGGAATGAAATAACAGGGGTACGGTCAGCTTCCGGCTTAACAGTGAGCTTTAATTTTCCTGTAAGGTCGCTGTTGAGTTTTTTGAGAGATTTAACAAAATAGGCAGACCGGTCTGCACGTGCAGACGACAGTTCATCAAGAACAAGTTTGCGAACGCGCTGCAGCTCAGCAACTATCTTACGTCTATTCTCGATCAGTGTTTTCTTGGGCTTAATTTGCTCGATTTCTTTGATCAGGTTTTGGAATTCTACACCAATCTCTCTGCCAGTTTTTCCTTCGCATGTGGGCAATTCCTTGAATGTTTTTTCTAGGATTGTTTCTTCGCCCTCGATCTTGGATTTAATCTCCGCTTCGACAGCTTTGAGCTTAATCTCAACGCTTTGGTAAGCCTTAAACCATTTATCCAGAACCGCCTCGGCTTCTTTTGATAAATCAGAGAGGCTTTCACGTAGTTTTTTGAATTGTTCAGCATGTGGCAAGGTCGTAATAGTTGCATCACTCAAGAATGTTACATCCGGCAATGAATCCTTGATAAGACTGAAGGCGCGGGCGATTTCATTTACCTCGTCGCCCATTGCTCTCTTTAACAGACGTTTCTCGGTTTCAAGTAACGGAATAATCTTTAATTTTTCTTCCAGACCTAAATTTTTAAATTGAAGAACCCGCTCCTCAAGCTTAGGCAGCCGCGCAGTTTCATCCTCAATTGAGGCGACCGTCGTTTGCGCTTCAATAAGCTTTTTCCGGTTATCAGAAAGACTGTTTAAAGCTTCGAATATTTTCTGTTCACTCTCCTTGTGGCCAATATCAAGGAAGCGCGCTAAAAGCTGGCGCTGGTTGGTAGGATCTTGTGCAATTTCGTAGATCTCGTTTTGGCCGTAAATCTCAATGTTGGGCAAGAGATCGGCGGGTGAAAACGCAGACGGCGCTCCAGTATCATCTTTGACAAGCGTGCTTTCCCCGTAACGTCTGGAAATCGTGAATTTCTTTCCGTTCATTTTAGATGACCGGATTGTCAATTCGATGCGTGCGCGGCTTTTTCCAATATTCTCTTTGATAATATCGTCGTGCTGCTTTTGTGCGTTCTTACCGATGGGGCGGCGTTCCAAGGCGTAACGTATACACTCAACTAGAGTAGATTTTCCTGTACCGCGCCCTCCAATGACCGTATTCAGATGTTCTGAAAAATCAATACTTACGCCGTCCAGGTAACCGCCCGTAATCTTCAGGCTTTCGATGCGAGAAAAATATTTCTCAGAAACGTCGCTATTAAGACGGACACGCGATTCAGGATCATGGAAAGCACGCTTGAAAGATTCAAATGACGGATGGGTCATCTTAATCAGGCAGGATGCGCGAGGGTTTGCCAAATCCTCAGGTTTCGCTACGTCTTTGGCGTTGATAATAGCGATGGGGGTTTCTTTGGCGTAAGCGGGATCTTTGTTCAGCAAAATTTGCCGATAAGAATTGCCATCATCATTTTTGAGGTCATCAAGCGTTGCCGGAATCTGGGCCGCTTTTAATAGTGGGCTTTTCCAAACGTGATTGGATTTTCTTAATAGAATGCCGTTTTCATCCGTGCAATGGGCAGCATAAACAAACCCGCCCAGATCATCTTCGACCTTTTTGAGCAACTGTTCTGCACTTAGTCTAGAAGGGCGCACGCCATCGTCAGGATCTAGCAGATCCAAACTTCCAAGGTAGCGATCAAGCGTTGTTTTGGTTGTGTCTTCAGAGAATAGACAAACAAAATGAATCTTTTCACTTGTTGAAATTTCAAAGCCAGGAAAAACAATAATACCATTTTGCGCCATTAGATCGCGTATAGGTTGGCAGCTATCCACATTACCGTGATCAGCAAGACCAATGACTTTAATATCGTTTTCTAGGGCAATCTTGAGTAATTCTGCATTATACTCAGCCTCAGACATTCCATGATCTTGACCACGATATTTGATGTAACCCGCAGGATTAACCTGTAGAGCGCATTTCCAAAACTGAGCTTTAGTATTCTCGCGCGTTGAGGTGGTCATTATTGAGCTCCTTTATTATCTGTCTCAGTAGCTCCGCCATTACGAACCCATTCATCAACTTCGGCTTTTTTAAATTTCCAAGGTCGTCCAATTCTGTGAGCAGGCATATTTTTTTCCGAAATCCATTTGTAAATGGTATCGCGAGTTACACCCATGTACTCAACTATCTCATCTACAGAAAGCCAACGATCTTCCATAATACATTCCATGACTGTGTTTCGACATTTCTGTTGCTGATTATAAGATACTTTATAAAGTTTACAACCACTTTGTACCGATTAGTGCTAAATAGTAATATCTAATAAGAGACGCTTTTATATCAACAATAGTCATCAAAGGTATCTCCGCCTGTCCATTCAAGCCCCTTTACAAGACAAAAAGCTTTTTCCGCTCCAGTTTTTTCAAAAAAGGTTCCTCTGCTCTCGTGCACAAATAATCCATCCTCAAAGGTGATTTTTGCAAGCGACCACGGCTTTAATCCATCTGATTCACACATCACGCAGACGGCCTGATCGTCATCAATCATCGCGGTTTCTAAAACCTTATGTGTTGAAAGATCGTTTTGCGAGAACACAGCACCTGCCACCAAATTTGCGGCATAGGCTGGAATTGGCCGATCTTTAGGTTTTTGCGGGCAGCACGGAAATTCAGTCGGCACACGCCATTTGCGCTGGGCTGCACCTGGGGTTTTCGCCATGACCAGATCAGAGATTTCTGGAGGAGCTGTCCATTCTCGCGGCGGGATGGCAGGTCGTGCCACGCGCGAGGCAACATTCGCAGCCTTTAAGGGCGGATTGGCAGGAACGGGCTTGAACAGCCATTCCCCCAAGGAGCCGCCGCCAGAGGCTGGTTTATCGCTTTTGGCCCAGAGGTGCATGCGTTCTCGGCAGGCCTGCGCTTCTTCGGGGCTGACTGTACGCATCCATTCGAAATTGCGGTCAAGGCTGCCATGACGCAAAATCGAAGGGTCTGCCAAAAACGCCTCGATGCTGCCGCAAATGAATTCGATCCGACTGACCGTGATGGGGTTGAGCAGCGCATTTTCCAGCCGCGTCAGCCAACGCAGGTTTTCGGGCCGGTTATTTCGCCGGTTAGTATCAATGTGATCGACGACATGCTCCGGTGTCGGCGGCTCGCCATGGAATGCCGTGGCCACGATCCTGTGGATGCGTACCTGCGAGATGTACATATAGCCGTTCTGGCTGTTGGGTTTGCCGAACGTCCATTGATTATCGGTCGGGCGCGGGCGTTTGCCTGCGCGGGGATGGCGCATAACCGCCCCGTTATCCCGAGCCGAATAGCGCTCATCATCATAGGTGCAATCCACCTCGCGCTGGTAGTCATTTACGCTGATTTCTGTCATGATTATACTCCTGATTTAATGTCAAAATCAGGGTTATAGTCAGGGTCACGGAACTGTCCCGAATAGAAGGTGGGCATAATTTCTGGCATTCCATAGCCAATATTTCCTGCGACACGAGGGAATTTGATATCAATCTTGCTGTATCTGCTTTGCTTTCCATCACCCGTAGAATAGTTAAAAGATACCGTAAATAAGGCTAGGGCCTCTGTTGTGTCTGATGTGACATCGATAATCCACTGAGGTGTAGGTTTCATACCCAAATGACCGATATGTTGCTGAAGACGATCTTTTGCAAAAGCAACGGCCAAATCGTGAAAGTTAGGCTGAATTTTTTCCAGAAAATCCTTATTGTTGGTAATCACAGAATAAACACCCTCAGCCAGAATATAGCTGGGAGGGAAATCAGGCGCTAACCCTTCAAGATTTTGAATACGCTGGTCAACGAATGAAACTGGAGGATTGAGCAGAATGAACTCTGCCTGATCCAGCTTTTCAAGCGGATATGTTTCATCGGCAAGTAGAGATATTTTGGATTTATAGCCGAAGAACGCCGCCACGATTTCGTGTGCGTGGCCGGACTTTAGTTTGATACCATGATTGTCACTGAGGAAAGAACGCAGTGAATCTGCGCAAAGTTTGGTAATGTCGTGCTGCATAAGCAACCTCCTGTTAAAGGCTGGTCTTGCGGTGGTCGAGAGTGTTTAAAGACAACCATGCCAGCGGGTTTAACGAAGGTTTGCTGTAAGGTAGTCGGTAGTGGTATTGCCTCGCGTTTCAGTCACTCACAACTTAGGCGCTTGATTCCTGCCTAAAATCATATGGCAGAATACCGGCGGCTTCAAGATAAAAACTTTTGGAATGATTTTATTATTCTATTACAATATCTTGAGTAATCTTTGAAAAGTTAGAATGATTAGGTAGAATACACCACCAACCTTCGCCCGTTTATAATAAACATAAGTCGAAGGTTGCCACGCCGAAGTTCCGAAGGAACGTAGGCGGGCTGTGTGATCGTCGGCTTCGGCTCGGCAGGCCACTCTTTTATTTTTGAGGTTGCTTTTGATCCTTCCCCGTATTTTCCGCATGACCAAGGCTATCGGTTATTCCACCCAGGGATTGATCGCCACATTCCGCACCGAACGCGCGTTCCAAGAAGAAATTTTGCTGAGCGTTATTTTAACGCCCTTGGCTTTTTATTTGGCACATAATTTTACCGAACTGATTTTATTGCTTTTACCGCTGGCGATCATTTTGATCGTCGAAGTTTTGAATTCCGCCATCGAAGCGGTTGTGGATCTGGCCACGGGTGAAATTCATCCATTGGCCAAAAAAGCCAAAGACGCCGGCAGCGCCGCCGTGTTACTTGCCCTGGCATGGCTGGCATTGACATGGATCGTATTTTTGGTGGAATATAATATTCTATGAACAAAGCGCACAAACAATCTGCTCCACGCAACACCGGATCTTGGGTTTACGGTCAGCATGCGGTGACGATCGCCCTTTCCAATCCGAAACGCCGGGTACAGCGATTATTGATCACCGATGAAAGCGCACTGAGCGACAATTTAAAGCGCGCGGTGCAAGACAAAAAAATCCGGCCGGAAATCACCGATAAAAAAGCCATCGATCATGTTCTGGGGCCCGGCACCGTGCACCAAGGCATCGCCGCATTGATGCATCCATTGCCGGAAATTTTTATCGAAGATATTTTGGAAGTCGCGCAAAATTTGAACCAATGCAATGTGGTGATCCTGGACCAAGTTACCGATCCGCATAATATCGGTGCGATCATGCGTTCCGCCGCCGCGTTTGGATCGTTGGCGGTCATTGTGCAGGATAAAAACAGCCCGGAAATCACTGGCGTTCTGGCGAAATCGGCGTCCGGCGCGGTGGATTTGGTGCCGCTGGTGCGCGTTGTGAATATTTCCCGCGCCATGGAACAACTGAAAGAAGCGAATTTCTGGTGCCTGGGCATGGATCCATCGGCGGACAAAACCTTGGCGCAGTGCGATTTGAAAAACGGCAAGGTCGCCCTGGTCCTGGGCGCGGAAGGCGACGGGATGCGGCGGCTTGTGGCCGATACTTGCGACGCGCTGGTAAAATTACCGATGCGCAATGCGATTGGCAGTTTGAATGTGTCGAATGCCGGCGCGATCGCGTTATACGAATTGGTGCGGGATCAGGATGTGGGAATCGAATAGCGCGCTGTTCCTGGAAATAATCGGCGGCTTGTTATTGGCCCTGTATCTGTTGCGCCGCGTTACACTGACCACTATTTATTGCACAATTTTAGTCAAAGCGGTTTTTCGCGCAGCGCGGCGCAAATATCGCCGCATTAAAATATACTGGCGGCATTTCCGCGATCACAAGCCGCACGGATTCTGCGCCCGGTTTGCCGAAAATATTTTCTTTTTTGTGATACCGTCTTTTATCCGGCGCGGCATTACAAATATGATTAGATTCTTTATCCATCAATTTCGCCGGGCGGAATCCTGGGCGATTTGTATATTTGCGCCTTGGGCGTATCGCAAACTACCGAATACAGGCCAAGGATTTTGCAACTGGATTATCGCCAAGGTCGATGCATTTCAAAAAAACCGCGCCAGCCAGCGGCGCTATTATTATGCAAAATTATCGTACAGCCGGTGGGAAAAACGCCAATCTAATGGCCAAAACACAGGTGTTTGCCCGATGCGGCATTTATTACCCCGCGCCAATACGGCCTATCAACGCACTGGACAGGCGGAATAAGACATTGTAGATTCGCCGCCGGTTAGCCCACATAGCACAGCGCCAGCCCGTCCGGCATTTGAGGACATAAAAAAGGAAGCGCTAGAATATTGGGATATAGGCAAGGTTAGCCCACATAGCACAGCGGTAGTGCAACCGATTTGTAATCGGTAGGTCGGGAGTTCGATCCTCTCTGTGGGCACCATTCTCCTCTTCTAAATGCTTATTTCGATTAAAGAAATATTTTTATTTGCATTTTTCTAGGTTGTTGCATATTATTATTCTCACTGAGATGGGGGGATAATAATTAAATTACAATGACCAGTCTCGATACAATAAATATGCTGCGATTCAGTCGCGCCGAGCCCTTGACTGCAGAAGATTTTAAAGGCGCTATCCATTTCCGTCATACGGAACGGTTATTCGTCCGCCCTGCCCCAGCCGCATATGGGGAAACCGTAACCGTCCAAGTTCCAGGCGCAAATTTTACAACAGAAACGAAAATCATTACCTGCGAAGCGGGAGACAGAATTATTTTTTGTCTTTCAGAAGGGCGATTGCAATTTAATCGGCGGATGTCCTGCGTAGAATATAGCAACACATACAACCTAACCGGAAAAGAAGTGGATGAGTGCGAAGAAATTTTTGAACTCTTGCGAATTGCGCGATTTGCACAAGATCGCGTGATCCGTCAACCCGGCCAATTAAGTAAAGAATTTTTCTTAAACGCTGGCGATTATGCCGGCATGGGATTGCGCTGTGATGGCAATCATGCCTTCATTCCGATTCCCACCATTACCATGCGGACAAACGGGCGCCCAAGAATTCCGGATTGGTATGCTGCATGCGATTGCAATGGTAGATTTTTGTCCCAGCGCGGCCATGATCCTAGACAAGGCCGCGAATCGCGGTAATTATTCCTGTAACCGTAAATTGCTCAATTGCTGACCGATGGTTTGGAATGCGGCGCTGAGCGCGGCGGCATCGGGCGAATTGAAATAATGCAGACTGTATGGGTTGGTGGCGCAATTGCGGAACAATGTTTGCGTCGCCGAATCGTTTTCTTGGAACACGATGGTATAAATTTTAATATTATTGGCTTTAATCGTCGTACACATTGCCGCCATCCGGGAGTTGATGGTTGATGTTGCCGCGCTGCGGCTGGTGGTGCCAATCCGTCCTTCGCCCAAACGTCCATAGGATGTATAATCCGAATCTTGCGGTCCAGTCGGCGGATTGTCGTACATTTCATTAACGCCGTCGGTCAACAGCACGATGACTTTATCCATATTCGGGCTGTTATAGGCCATCGGCAAATAGGCCGGTGTCGATCCGCCCCACAAACCTTGCCAACGCGGCGAAATAGCTCTCCATCCCCACGCCAATGCTTCGTGGCTGAATGTGCCGCCGCGATGCCATGGCTGCATCACCGATATAGCCGACAACACCGTCGCTTTTGATGCTACCAAAGGCGTAATTGGCGTGGCGCAACCCAAATTCGGGCCATAGCCGTTATTTTGTGAATCATTTCGATCGTCTACCGTCAATGCATTGGCGCGAATCGTGCCGGTGGCTGGCGAGGACGGACTGCCGGTAACCGCGAATGTGAATCTGGTAGGACTGACGACGGTAACCGTTTTCCAGCCATTATAGGCGCTCTGATTGGCTCCGGTGACTTCGATAATACTTCCAGTGGAAAGTCCGTGCGCTGCGGTGGACGTCGCGCGCGCCGTGCCGCTATTGCGCGTGATACTAAGTGTTAACGTGGTGCGCGGCCAATCATTGTCGCAGTTGGTGTCCGAGCCTCGGGCGCAAATACCGCTGTTCGAACTAGTAAAAGTACAGGACGCATCCGGCGTTGGCGATCGGGTACATCCAGCCGGTGTTGTAAAAGTGGATCGCCACAAGAAAGGCGTGAAGGGTTGTGAACTCGGCGGTTCGTCGGTCGAAGCATGAGGTTCGGCGCGCGCTTCGACACATCCTTTCCAGGTGGTCGGCGCGAAATTGGCCGGCACATAACCGGTCAGCCAGCTGGTGCGGTCGCTGCCGATATTGACGGTGGCAACATACGGCACAACGCTGACCCAAAAATTATCAATTGTATCGCGGCTACCATATAAAGTGTTTACCAATAAAGTCGCCGCATCGCGCATCGCGCCGATTTTATTGTTGGACCGCATGGATCCCGTGTTGTCCATAACCAGCGCCAATTCCATCCCGCGCACCGAACGATGCACGACCGCCTTTGCCGACACTCTCATGGTGTTATGGCCGATCAACCGCGCAAAAGTAGTTGGGATTGTGGCTTCTGCTTTTACGGTGATGGTTTCATTGTTGCTGCCAGTCGTGATTACCGGCCCGATCACCGTTGCGCCCATATAGCCGGTTGGAAAGTTTGCATTGAAATATTTATTGATATCGGCGGTATATTCGGATGTCGTAATCGTTTTCCCGCCGGCCAAAGCGGCGGCATCCACCGCTTCGCTAAGACGGCTTTTGACCAAATAGGCGCGTGCGCCATCAACCGAAAGGCTGGTAAAACCAAGCATCGGGATCAACGCCATCGTCGACCAGACGATGATGCTGCCGCGTTTATTTTGCCAATATTTTAGAAACTTCATCACTTAGCACCTTCGTAACCGAATTTTTTAAATCATAAGCGCTTCAAGGTCTTATTAGCCATAGGTTAAGAAACCGTTAAGCTTTTTTTACTTGGGGGGTGCAACATTCCTGGCATTAGATCTTATTATATTAAGTCAGGATGAACCGGAGACATAGAATCTCCTCTCTATCTTCTTAAAATATAACAGAATACATACCAAATCCTTAACGCCCCAAGATTGAATAAAATTGTATGTAAATTGTTTTAACGCCTTCCGCCGTCGTTCATTGGTTTTTAACTACTGTATGGCATTCTGTGTTTGTAATTAAAAAAACATATGGAATTTAAGGATGAAGAAATTCGTGCTGTTTTGCAAAGATGAATCCGGCGCAACGGCAATCGAGTATGGCTTGATTGCAGGTTTAGTTGCTGTGGGTGGCGTCTTTGGATTGCAGGCAGCCGGCGAATCGTTATCCACATTTATGACGGAAACTTCCGTTACGCTGGATAATGCACTGTAATTGACACTTTAATTTAACTTGTAGGGAGCAACACTATGAACTTAGTACGTTTTTTAAAAGATGAATCCGGTGCCACCGCGATTGAATATGGTTTGATCGCAGCATTGGTTTCGGTAGCCGCTATCGCCGGTTTCCAAGCTGTCGGCACTTCGTTGGATGGTATCTTCACCGATATCTCGACCGAATTAGACAGCGCTCTATAATTTTTAAGTATTAACATTTTAGCCAAACAAAGGAGTTACGTTATGTTGAAAAGATTTTTAAAAGATGAATCCGGTGCCACCGCGATTGAATATGGTTTGATTGCTGCTTTGGTTTCCGTTGCTGCTATCGCCGGTTTCCAAGCTGTCGGTACATCGTTAGACGGTATCTTCACCGATATCTCGACGGAATTAGACAGCGCGCTCTAATTCTTAGATACCAAATCTATCCAATTTGCGGGGGTCGTGCGGCATTCAGCTGGCGGCCCCCGCAGTCCGTATGTGGTCCTAATTTTGTCCTATTAAGATACTAAAGGAAATATATTGTCGATGGAGTGGATATATAAAATAACAATCTATTTGTTTGCAGCAACTTCCATATTCGCTGCCATATCCGATTGGCGCTATTTCAGAATTCCAAATTTAATTCCGCTGGCTATATTGGTGTTATGGCCGATTCACGTCTTTGCCCGTCCGGATATTGCCGGATGGGATTATTCGCTGTTGGCCGGAATCGTTACGCTGGCGGCGGGTTATTTCGCTTTTAGCCGGAACTGGCTGGGCGGCGGCGATGCGAAGTTTTTAGCCACCGCGGTTTTATGGGTCCCCCCAGGCCAGATATTGAATTTTATACTGATCGTTTCGATTGCAGGAGGATTCCTGTGTGCCTATTTGCTGGTCATTCGCCGGCTAGAAAGAAATAAGGCACTTTCTGTGGCATCTTCGTCACAAATGACGTTGGAACCGCAGAAATCCGCGCTTTTAAAACAAGCCGCCCCGTATGGGGTAGCGATCGCTTGTGGCTGTCTTGTGACGGCCTGTCAACTTCTTGTTAACTCCAACACAGTAGGGTGAAGCCATGGACATTCGTAGACTGATATTCTTAGGCGTAGCAATCTTTTTAGCAGGAGCGATCGCCATGACCGTGCGTTCGGCCACCAAGCCGTCTGCCCCAACCCAACCCGTACAGCAAGCGCAAAACTTGCCGTCGATTTTGGTTGCCAAGGCCGCTTTGCCTGCCGGAACCTTTATCCAACCGGACCAGTTGGAATGGCAAGCATGGCCATCGGACAAGATTTCCACAGCCTATATGAAAAAAGGCGATCGCAGTGCCGATGAATTTGCCGGCGCTGTCGTACGTACCGGCATTGCCGCAGGCGAACCGATTACAGACGGCCGTCTGATCAAAACCAATGACCGCGGATTTATGGCCGCCGTGTTATCCCCAGGCGCGCGCGCCGTGTCGGTGCAGATCAACGAAACCACCGGCATTAGCGGTTTTATTTTCCCCGGCGACAAAGTCGATGTAATTTTGACGCAGACCATTCAGGAAACCGGCGAGGGCGGAGCGAAAAAGAACCGCAAAGCCAGCGAAACAATCCTGCGCAATGTTCGCGTTTTAGCGGTTGACCAACGCGTCGACGATCAAAAACCCGAAGCCAAAGTCGCAAAAACAGCCACCTTGGAAGTTAGCGCCAAACATGCGGAAAAACTTGCATTGGTCGCCGATTTGGGTAAGTTATCTCTTTCCCTCCGCAGTCTCGCTGCGGATGATTCTGAACAAACCGCCGATTCCTCTGAACCCAGCTTTACGTGGGATACCGAAGCCAGTTATTTGTTAGGCCCAAACCAAAAGCCTAGCATGACTAGCATCGTCAGAGGCGCAAGCGTTGAAGATGTCGTATTAAACAAGGGTGGATCATGAGTCGCCTGTTATGCTTGAGTAGAATATTCCTTTGCCTGTCCTTATTCCTGTTGATTCCAACCGGCCATCCGCAAGCGCAAGTTATCGCTGCGGATGATCAGTATTTATCGATCGACCTGGATGGCGGCGCTTTGGTCCGCTTGAAAAAACAGGCTTCTGCCGTATTCGTATCCAATCCTGAAATCGCCGACGTGCAAGTTAAATCCCCTACCCTAGTTTATATTTTCGGCAAGGCCGCCGGTGAAACCACCTTATTCGCCGTCGATAATAACGAACAAATTTTATTCAGCCGCAAAATCGTGGTGAATTACAGCCTGACGCGTTTAAAAGAATCGATTAAAACCGTTGCGCCAAATGCGCGGATTGATATCAGCGCCATGGATGGCGGCATTGTTTTAAAAGGCCAAGCCAATACCGCGGTCGAAGCGGAAAATATCCGCCAGCTGGCTGGGAAATTTGTCGGCAGTGATGATGCCATAATCAACAGCATGGAAATTGTTGGCGCCAATCAAGTCAATTTGCGTGTGCGTATTGCCGAAGTGTCTAAGGACGTTCTGAAAAATATCGGATTTAACTGGGATTATTTGCTGAATCCAAAAGCAGGCGGCGAATTTTTATTCGGCCTTGCGACTGGTGGTCGTATACCGTATGGCACCAGCGGATTTAACACCCGTTTCATCGATCCAGACACATTTTTGACCAACAACTCCTTGATGGGCCGTTATGATGGCAGCAATTATGACATAAGCGGCGTTGTCGATTTACTTGAAGGTGAAGGCTTGATCAATATCTTGGCCGAACCCAACCTAACTTCGTTGTCTGGCGAAACCGCCTCGTTCCTGGTCGGCGGCGAATTCCCGATTCCAATACGAATGGAAGACGGAGGCGTAGACATTGAATTTAAACCTTATGGTATCGGCCTTGCTTTTACCCCGACCGTTGTCGGCAGCAACCGCATTTCCATGCGCATCCGGCCCGAGGTCAGCCAATTATCCAACCAAGGCGCAGTCCGATTAAATGATATTACATTACCAGCCATTACGACACGCCGCGCCGAAACGACGGTCGAAGTCGGATCCGGCCAAAGTTTTGCTATCGCAGGCTTGCTGCAAAACAACACGCAGGAAGACATTAATAAATACCCGGGTCTTGGCGATTTACCTGTAATTGGCGCGTTGTTTCGTTCCGAAAGATTCCGCCGCCGTGAAACCGAACTGGTAATCATCGCAACGCCATATCTTGTGGAGCCAAGCAATAACAAAATGCAGATCCCGCAAACCGGCATACGGTCACCAACCGAAGGCGAGCGTATTTTTATGGGCGAAAGAAGAGTAAAATACGAAAATCCGAATACGCCGCCGCCGACCGTTCCCACCGCAGGATTTATTATGGAGTAAATGATGCAAAAAATATTCGTGAAATCCTGCCAATATTTTATGATTCTCGGATGTCTTGCCACATTGGCAGGTTGTTCCGCAACGTTATTACACCCATTTGAAGGACCTGATAAAAGTTTTTCTTTAAAACATGAACCCATGTTTTACACCGTGCAATTTGCCGGAAATGGCAAGGCCGAATTATCCGCCGAAGAACAAAAAGCCATTCAATCCTTCACCCGCAATTTAGAAACCGCGCATGGCGAACAGATTAGCGTCAGTTTTCAAGCCGGCCTAGACAGCGATGCAGCTAATGAAGCCGCCAAACAAAGCCAGGCGGTTATTAAATATTTGCGTTCCCTGGGCTTGAACCCGGGCGTTAGCGGCGCTTTGCCGCATACTGGCGAAAACCAAGTGTCGATCATCCGCCTTACCCCAAAACTGGTCTTGCCGGAATGCCCGGATTGGAGAGAGCCCGATGGGGATTCGTGGAATAACACGGTCAGCAGCAATTTCAATTGCGCCAACATGTATAATTTAGGCGCTATGATTGCCAACCCAATGGATTTAGTCGCCCCAGCCGGAATGAGCCCGGCCGATGGCCAAGGATCGGTTCTTAGCATCCAACGGTACAGAGCCGACAAAGTACGCGAATTAATCGAGGAGACCCCGACAACGTTAAACCAATAATTATAAGTTTCGAACAGGCAGGAAATGAGCGCGCAGACCCCCGAATTCGTCGCTTTTGCCCATGACGCAAGCGACCAGAAAGTAATCGGCCAGGTAGTTGAAAAAACTTGGCCGAGCGCTGCTGTGCATGCGGGCGGCGTTGCCGAGGCGGTCGCATTATTGAACAAGGGCCAAACCCCGCAAGCCCTGCTGGTCGATTTCAGCAAAAGCGCGGATCCCGAAGAAGACGCCAAAAAATTGCGCGAACTCGCGCCCAGCACGACCTTGATCGGCGTTGGCGCAACTAACGATGTGGTACTGTTCCGCAAATTGCTGGGCGCTGGCGTAGCGGATTATTTAATAAAACCGCTGCAAGTCGAAACATTGCAGCAATCGATTATTTCCGCGGCGCATTTTTCCGCCGGCGAAGAAAAGAAAACCGGTGTGGCCGATTTGATCGTTATCGTCGGCGCACGCGGCGGCGTTGGCGCCAGCACGTTGGCGGTGAATGCCGCCTGGGTGTTATCCGAAGAATACCGGTATTCGGTGGCGCTTGCGGACATGGATATTCATTATGGCAGCTCGGCGCTGGCACTGGATATCGAGCCAAGCCCCGGTTTGCGCGAAGCATTGAAAAACCCGTCACGGATCGACAGTTTGTTCGTTACATCCGCATTGGTCAAAGCCAGTGAGCGGCTATATGTCATGGGCAGCGAAGAGCCGATTGACGATGAAATTGTCCCGGATCCTGCCGCGATTGCGCTGTTGTTGACAGAAATGCGTGGCCGGTTTCAATATGTGATTGTCGATTTGCCGCGCAGTTTCTTGCCGTTATTCGATACGATTATCCCCGAAGCCAGCAAAATATTCGTGGTTTCGGATGTGTCGTTATCCGGCATCCGCGATACGGTGCGGTTATTATCGAAAATTAAACAGCTGAACAAAAAAACTGATATTCGCATTGTCGCCAATCGTTTGATCGACACGCCAACGGGCATCACCGTCAAGGATTTCGAGCGCGGCACCGACAGCAAAATAGATTTTACCATTCCGGATGACATTAAAATAGCCGTCGCCAGCAATGCCGGCAAACCGGTCAGCGCGATCAGCGGCGGCGCGATGTCATCTCCCAGCAAGGCATTGCTGGTAATCCGAGAAATATGCCAAGCGATTGCCGGCAAGGCGGTTGCAAAGAAAAAACAAAACATGACCTCAATAATGGGGCTGCTAGGAAAGAAGTAGTACGAATGAGCATAATGAATGAGCGATCATACCGAGAAGACAGTTGACCCGTTAGCACGATTGAAGCCGCGGTTAAGCGGTTCACGCGCCACGGATAAACCACCTGCCCCGCCGGAAAAACCTGTTTCTTCCGAATCTACAGCTGCGCCCGCATCTCCCGCTCCATCTTCTGCTTCTGTACCCGCGCCAATGACGCCAACCGCTGCCAGCGAGTTCGATCCCGGCGTCGCATCGTATCTGCCTCCCAATAAAATCGAAGATTTACGCCATGCGTTGCTGCCCAAAGTCGTTGAAAAAATCGATACGACATTCGCATCAAAAATTCACCCCAAAGAACTGGCGCGCGGCATCGGCGCCTTGGTTATGGAATTGCTGAACCAACAAGGCGAACAATTGACCATCGGCGAACAACGTCAATTGGTGGCATCGTTATTGGGCGATGTTTTGGAACGCGCGCATGGATTGCGTTTAAAACGCATGAACGAAGTCGAAGCGGTGCAACAACAAGCCCAAGTCCCCATCGAAGAAGTCGTCAGTAAAGCCAGCGTCGCGCGCGACCAAGTTGATGACGCCAAACGTAAAATTCAACCCCTGTTGATTCAACGCATCGATATTGGCGCTGCCGCGAAATTGGACCGGGCAGAACTCGCCAAGCAATTGAACTCCGTAGTTGCCGAAATTTTGGGTGAATTAAAACTGCATCTGAATCTTGCGGAACAACGCGATCTGGTTACGATGCTGCTCAACGATATGTTGGGGCTTGGCCCGCTTGAAATATTGCTGGCTGACGATTCGATTTCCGACATTATGGTGAATGGCCCGAACCAAACCTATGTCGAGCGCAAGGGCAAATTGGAATTATCGGATATCAAATTCAATGATAATCACCATTTGATGAATATCGCAACCCGTATCGTTACCCGCATTGGCCGCCGGATCGATGAATCCAGCCCGCTTTGCGACGCGCGTCTCGAAGACGGCAGCCGGGTAAATATTATTATCCCGCCGCTGGCGATCGATGGCGTCAGCATCTCGATCCGTAAATTTTCCAAGAAAAAAATCGATATCGATACCATGGTAAAAAATGGCTCGATTTCCTCGCAAATGGCTACGGTGTTGAAAATCGCCTCGCGGGCCCGTTTAAATATTGTGATTTCCGGCGGTACAGGTTCTGGTAAAACGACGACCCTAAACGCTTTATCCCGCATGATCGACCTTGGTGAACGCGTCGTGACCATCGAAGACGCGGCCGAATTGCAATTGCAACAGCCGCACGTGGTGCGGCTGGAAACCCGCCCGCCGAATTTAGAGGGCGAAGGCGAAATCACTATGCGGGATCTGGTTAAAAACTCCCTGCGGATGCGTCCTGACCGCATCATCATGGGCGAGGTGCGCGGTTCCGAAGCGTTTGACATGTTGCAGGCGATGAATACTGGCCACGATGGATCGTTATGTACGTTGCACGCCAACCGCCCGCGCGAAACTTTGATGCGACTGGAAAACATGGTCGGTATGGCGGTTGCCAATCTGCCATCCCGCGCGCTGCGCATGCTGATCGCCAGCGCTGTCGATATGATCGTGCAAGTCAGCCGGATGCGCGATGGCGTGCGCCGCATTACCCACATCACCGAAGTTGTCGGTATGGAAGGCGAAGTCATCACGACGCAAGATTTATTCACTTATGAATTTAGCGGCGAAGGCGAAGACGGAAAATTGATCGGCCAGTTCAAACCCGCCGGCGTGCGTCCGCATTTCACGCCCAAAGCGGAATATTACGGCCTGGATAAAGCGTTGCTGGAGGCGATGTCGTGAGTTTTTTTGCGTCCCCACTTGGTATGCTGTTTATTTTTGGCATTGTTCTGGCCGGGATGTATTTTGGGTATGGCAAACTGGATCCCAGTTTTGGATCCAGCAAACAAGTCAAAAAGCGCCTGGAGCGCGTTTCCGGCAAAACCCCGGTCGCAAGCAATAAAGGCCGTAAACAGCCATCGCTGATCGATATTACCGGCGTGCACAATAAAGGCTTTCTGCATAATCTGGCGATGAATATTTTACCCCGGCCGGAAAAGTTGCGCAACCGCCTGGCCAGAACCGGCAAAGATATTCCAATTGAAAAATTCTTGATTGCCAATGCCGTTATTGCCCTGATCGCATTTGCGTTCAGTAAATTTGTTTTCGGCCAAAGTGGCCTGGCATCTATCTTCATTGGCATCATACTTGGACTTGGATTACCGCATAAATATGTCGGCCGTCTGATTGGAAAACGCAACCGCGCGTTTTTAGGCCAATTTCCGGATGCGATTGATCTCGTGGTGCGCGGCGTACGATCCGGTCTTCCGATTGGCGAATCGATCAAAGCGATTGCCAAAGAAATGCCATCGCCGATGTGCGATGAATTTTCTTTAATCAACGATGCGATGAAATTGGGCCAGCCGATTGAAAAAGCCTTATGGGAATGCAGCAACCGGCTGGATCTGGCCGAGGTAAAATTCTTTGTTATCGCTTTATCGATCCAGCGAGAAACAGGCGGTAATTTGGCGGAAACCTTGGAAAACCTGTCAGGCATTCTGCGCAAGCGGCGCTATATGCAAATGAAGATCCGCGCCATGTCTTCCGAAGCGCGGGCCAGCGCGATGATTATCGGATCCTTGCCGTTTGTTATGTTCGGCATATTGATGGTATTGAACCAAAAATACGTTATTACCTTATTGATTGACCCACGCGGCAAAATGATGATTGCCGTCGGCTTGGCGCTAATTTTCACCGGGTGCTTTATCATGAACAAAATGGCGAAGTTTAAAATATGAGCGAGCTTTTGGGTACATTCACTTCGGATATTCTCGCTGCACTGGCGGCGGCTGGCGCGTTCATCACCGCCATTTGGGTCGGTAACAGCCTGGTGCAACGCGACACTATGAGCGGCCGGGTCAAAGCGCTCGAAGAACGGCGCAAGGCATTACAGGCAGGATTGAGTTCGACCAAGCGGCGTAAGGATCACAAAGCCGCAGCCAGTTCCATGGGCGCTATGCGCCAAGTCGTGCAAAAATTACAATTATTGCGCAGCCAGGAAGCGGATAAGATTTCTATCAAAATGATGCGCGCCGGATGGCGCGGCCGTGATGCGGTGGTGATTTTCTTCTTCGCCAAGTTATGTCTGCCTATCCTGTCCGGCATCGCGGCGATTTTCCTGTTTTATGTATTCGGCAATCCCGAAATGTCTTCGACCAAGAAGGCGTTTTACGCCATTGGCCTGGTATTGGCCGGCAGCTATGCGCCCGAATTAATTCTGAAAAATTTTGTCGACAAGCGCAAATCGAAATTGCGCGACGGCTTGCCGGATTCGCTCGACTTATTGGTTATCTGCGCCGAAGCCGGGCTTAGCATGGACGCATCGTTAAACCGCGTGGCCCGCGAATTGGGGCCAGCCTATCCCGAATTGTCCGAAGAACTGGGATTGACCGCGATTGAATTGAACTTTTTGCCGGAACGATCGACGGCGCTGGATAATCTTGCGATACGCGTGGATTTGGCTGGTGTACGCGCCTTGGTCGGCACATTGCAGCAAACCGAAAAATATGGAACGCCATTAGCGCAAGCTTTGCGGATTTTATCGACCGAGTTCCGCAACGAACGTCTGATGAAAGCCGAAGAAAAAGCGGCGCGGCTGCCGGCGATCATGACGTTGCCGATGGTTATATTTATTTTGCCGCCGTTATTTATCGTGTTGCTGGGACCGGCGATTATCAAGACGCTGGATGCGATCAAGAATATGCATTAGCCTTTACTTTATTCCCCTCACCAAAGCCTTGATCTTTTCGCCGGAATTATCCATCGCCGCCACCTTGCCATAAAAAGCAAGTATTCTTGCGACTTCTTCGTCATTCATATCCAGCCGCAGAATTTTTTCGGCAACCGGTTTTTGATTGGTCAGAATATATAAAAATGCAAGATTCTGCCGGTAAACCGGATTGGCGCTGGCCGTGTTAGCCACTTTTTGCATGATTTTTACGCCTTCTTTGGCACGGCCATTCAACGCCATGGATAAGGCGAGATTGGCCCATAAATTTTGATCTTCCTGATCCAAAACAATTCCGGAATAATAAGATTGCTTGGCTTCGTCGGCACGGCCCAGCATGTCATACGCCACACCCAGACTGTTAAATAATTTTGGATCCGGTTTTTGGTTCAACGCATCGACCAATAACTTTTCGGCATCTTTGGCTTTGAAGGAATTAAGATATAAACCGGCAAGACCCCTTTTCGCGAACGAATCGTTGGGGCGTAATTTTATTATATCTTCGTAAGCGCTAATGGCCGCTGGCGCATTGCCCATTTCGGCTAGCGTTTTAGCATAGCCCATACGGGCTGGGATTAGCTCGGGATCGGCGGTAATGGCCTTTTGATACATACTGGCTGCCATCATCAAATCGCGGCTGGCATAGGCCTTTTCCGCAAGCCGGAGAAAGGTCGATTTATCGACCGCTTCAGCCTCTTTTTCGCTATCGCTGGTTTGGGCGCAGCCCATAAGCAATAAAACAAGGCATAAACACAAGATTTTGCGCATGAAAACCGCCTTTTATGATTAAGAAAGGGCTAAAAAATAAGAACAATTAGAAGGATTAATAAAGTATTTATACACTAATTTTATAATAAGAGAATGGGAAAATATTGGGCCTTATTAAAGACCCGCGACTTGAAAAAGTGCGACAAGGGGTCGGTAGCGATTGAATTCGCCCTGATTGCGCCTTTGGTGATTTTATTTGTCGTGGGCATTATCGAACTTGCCACTGCCATGGCCGTGAGCACGATGCTGGAAGGCGGACTGCGCGAGGCATCACGCTTTGGCATTACCGGCAGCACCACCGGCGGTCGCCAAGCGGCCATCAATCAAATCCTGGCCAATCATTCTTATGGTTTGATCAACCCAACCAATATCAATTTGAGCACCAGAACTTATGGCAGCTTTGCCAGCATCGGTGACGAAGAATACACTGACAGCAACGGCAACGGCACCCACGATGAAGGCGAACCATATACCGACCGCAACGGGAATGGCAGCTGGGATGCCGATGGCGGAAGCAATGGCCTTGGCAATGCCAGCCAAATTGTCGTGTACCGCGTCAGTTATGATTGGCCGTATTTAACCGGATTATTCCGTCCTTTGGTCGGCAATACTTTGCATTTAACCAGCGCAATCGCCGTGCGCAATGAACCGTACTGATCGTTTATCATGTTTAAATTTCTAACCAGTTTCCGCCGTTCCCGCCCAAACCAAGGGACTATGATGGTTGAAGCAGCCATGATCATGCCTTTTCTGTTGTTGATTATGGTGGGCGGCATTGAAACCGCGCGGTATGTCACCATTCATCAAAAAATGGAGCGCGCCTCGGTCACTTTGTCCGATTTGGTGGCGCGGGCAACTTCGATAACAGTTGCGGAAGTTGACGATATTTTCTTTGCAACCACCACCATCATGTCTCCTTATCCCATGGGCACTAACGGTATTGTATATATCAGTTCAGTTACCAAACCGGTTGGCGCTGTGGCGCGTGTCATTTGGCAGCGTAGCGGCGGCGGCAGCTTGGGCAGCCCATCGCGGGTCGGCGCCACGGGCGGCAATGCAACATTGCCGACCGGGTTTACTTTGCAGGACAATGAAAGCGTCGTAGTGGCGGAAATTATGTATCGCTATCAGCCGATGTTTTTGGAAAGCTCTTATGTGGCGGACACGCTGTATCAACGGGCTTTATTCCGCCCACGATTAAGCACCAGCGTCACGCTAAATTAATTCATCGGAAAATCGTAAATACATAAATGCAATGCGGTGAAATCCGGGTTGGCGCACAGCCAATGCCGATTCAAGTGCAACAGGGAATACGCCAACATAAACAGTACGATCGCCGTCAGGACCGTAAATGCCCAAAATACCAGTTTGCGATTTTGTTGTTCTTGGTTTTGCATGCGAGTTTTACATTACATTTGTAGAATCTGGCACATAGCTGGAATTCGGCTGCAATACGCCGTCAATAACTAGAATCACGCCATTGGCGGCGGGAATTTCCATGGTATTGATTTTGGATTTATTGACGAAAATACCATCGTCCCGGCCATTAATATCAACGGTACCGCCTTGCACGGTGTTTTGCGTGGTTTGCTTACCGGCAAAATCGGACAACGCCAATTTTCCTGGAATTAAATGATGCCCGATCACATGGCGTAATTCAGATTTATTTTTTGGTTTCAGCCATTCCAATAATTTATCTTCGGGCAATTTGGAAAAAGCCGCATCCGTTGGCGCTAAAATGGTGAATGGCCCAGCCGATTTCAATTCATCCGCCAATCCCGATGCCTGCAATAAATTGGATATGGTTTTCAAATCAGCTTTGCCGGAAATTACCGTCATTAAATCGCCTTCGGCTCCAGCGGCGGCGGATTTAACCGGCTTGGATTTTTCTTTTGGTGCGTCCGCTGTCGTTTTATTGTCCGTTACAGCTTTATTTTCTTCCGGGGTTGCGGATTTTTTAGCCGTTTCTTGTTTCGGCGCAGCCTTGGCAATTTGTTTTTTGGACTTTTCCGCCTTTTGCGCGGTTACTTTAGTGGCAGGAGCTGTTGATTTAGCCGCCGTTGGTTTAGTATCTGCGGCGACAGCCGATGACGCGATCCCAATTGCAAATGCGAGAACCAAATATAAAACTTTGCGCATAAAAATCTCCTTACCTAATATATAGGCGAATGATAGCCATTCCCATCCCGCCGCGCAATAGTGTATAAACCAAATCATGCACATGCATTGGTTCCGTAAAGATCTGCGCCTGGCCGACAATCCCGCCTTAGCCTATGCTTGCGCCGGTGGGCAAGCGGTGGCGGTTTTTATCTTCGATAAATCCCATCCCCATCGCGCTCTGGGCGGCGCCAGCCGTTGGTGGCTGCATCACAGCCTTGTGGCGCTCATGGCCGATTTACGGAAATGGAATATTCCCCTGATTTTAAAACGCGGCAAGGCGGCAGAAATTATTCCGAATCTCGCTAAACAATTAAATGTCAGCGCCGTAACCGCTAACCGGCGGTTTGAAAAATCGCATTTCGCCGAGGAAACGGAAATCGCGGCGTCATTGGGTAAAAACGGAATCGCGCTAAAATTATTTAATGGTAATCTGATTCACGACCCCCTAACCCACCGCAACGGTCAAGGCAAACCATATCAAGTATACACGCCGTTCTGGCGTTCGTTGGCGGCAAAGGGCGATCCGGAAAAACCCGTCCCCGCGCCGAAACCTTTATCTAATCCAGCCAACACCGATTCATTATCGGACGATTTGACGGATTGGGATTTATTGCCAACCAAACCGAATTGGGCCGGCATCATTGCCAAATCTTGGCAACCGGGCGAAAAAAACGCGCTGAATTCTTTGGATCGTTTTTTAGACCAGAACATCGTTGGATATAAAGAAAACCGCAATTATCCGGCGCAGACCGGAACATCGCGCCTGTCGCCGCATTTGCATTGGGGCGAAATCAGCCCGCGCCAAATCTGGCACCGCGTTGCCGCATTTTGCCATAGTCATGGTAAAAATCATTTATCCGGCGACATGGAAGTATTTTTAAAAGAAGTATGCTGGCGGGAATTTTCATACTCTCTGCTGGCGCATTGGCCGGATATGGCCGATAAACCACTGCGCGCGCAATTTGAAAATTTTCCCTGGAAACATAACGATAAATTTTTACGCGCCTGGCAAACGGGACAAACCGGTTACCCGGTCGTGGACGCAGGGATGCGCGAATTATGGCAAACGGGATGGATGCACAATCGGGTACGGATGATCGTGGCGTCTTTCCTGATCAAACATTTATTGATCGATTGGCGGCATGGCGAAAAATGGTTTTGGGACACGCTGGTTGATGCGGACCCGGCGAATAATGCCGCCAGCTGGCAATGGGTGGCGGGCTGCGGCGCCGATGCCGCCCCCTATTTCCGGATTTTCAATCCATTTTTGCAAGGCAAGAAATTCGATGCGGATGGCGATTATATCCGCAAATATGTGCCCGAATTATCCGGAATGCCGAATGAATTTATTCATAAACCATGGGCCGCGCCGCCCCTGTTACTGGCCGAATCGGGCGTGGTTTTGGGCAAAAATTATCCGCACCCGCTGGTCGATCATGACCAAGCGCGCAAGGCCGCGCTGGCTGCTCTAAAACAATTGTCATCCTGAGCCAAAGGCGAAGGATCTTGCACCCCATACGGCGAACGAGATCTTTCGCTGCGCTCAAGATGACATATTCTTAAAAATTATCGCGCGGGTCGTCGATTCCGGCAGGTTCCTGGTGAATCGATACTTGCGCCTGGGGAAACGCATCGGTAATCGCGTTTTCAATGCGATCAGCGACATTATGCGCTTCAATCAGATTCAAATGACTATCCAGTTCCAAATGAAATTGCACAAAATAATTAGGTCCGGCCATTCGCGTGCGCAAATCATGCCAACCGCGAATATCGGGATCCGATTCGATGATTCCTTCAATTCTTTTGCGCACATGATCCGGCAATTCCCGATCCAGCAACACATCAAACGCCTGTTGCAGGATATTACGGCTGCACCACACCAGATACAGCGCCACCAAACCGCCGACGATCGCGTCTAACGGTTCATAATCGGTCGACCAGATCGCAAGCATTGTCAACAATACCGAAAAATTGATCACAGTATCGGTTGTATAGTGAATCCGGTCGGCAGCAACGGCAACCGATCCGGTTTTTTGCACCACATAACTTTGGAATTTGACCAAGGAAAAAGTCAACGCAATCGAAGCCACCATCGATAAAATCGCCAACCCCTCGCCTTCGACCGGATGCGGATTCAAAAACCGGTGTACTGATTCGCCAACCAACAATATGCAAGATATCGCGATAAACAACGCCTGGGCCAAGGCGGCCAAAGCCTCGGCCTTGCCGTGACCGAACCGATGTTCGCTGTCGGCCGGGACCAACGCGGCGCGGATGGCAAAAAACGTCACGACTGACATGCCCACATCCAGCACCGAATCGATCAAAGTCGATAGCATGCTAAGGGACTGGGTTTGTTGCCATACCACCAATTTCAAAACCACCAAGCAAATCGCCGTCGCGATCGCATACAAGGATGCCAATCGCATCAAACGGGCTTGTTGGGGTTTGGTGATAACGGCCACAGTCATATTACGGGTACAAAATCCGGCTGGTCCAGCCCTTGCCCGCGCGGATAAATAATTCGCGGTCGTGCAAACGGTGATCCTGACCTTGCCAAAATTCGATTTGGTTGACGATCAATTTATATCCGCCCCAATGCGGTGGACGCGGTGTGATTTTACCAGAAAATTCGCGGCGGTATTGTTCCAACTGGTCGCGCAGCAATTGCGGCGATTCCAAATCCTGCGATTGCTGGCTGGCCCAGGCGCCCAACTGACTTTCGGCATTGCGCGAAGCAAAATATTCATCCGATTCCGATGCGGGTAGTTTCACAATATCGCCTTCGGCGCGAACTTGGCGATTGCTGGATTTCCAATAAAAATTGATCGCCGCCTTGGCATTAACCGATAAATCCATTCCTTTGCGGGATAAATAATTCGTAAAAAAACTGAACCCTTCGGCATCATACTGACGCATTAACACAATCCGCACCGATGGCTGCCCCGCCGCATTCACCGTGGCCAGCGACATAGCCATGGGATCAGAGGGCTCTTGCTTTTCGGCATGATCGTACCAAATTTTAAATAAGGCGAACGGATCGGATTGGTTAAAAAGATGGGTCATATGGCTTTGACAATACAGGAAATTTTGCAAAACTGAGTGTACAATTTCTAAGACTTACTTTCTATACCTTTTTTTGCCATATTGTTCCGGGATAATTCTTTTTAATTAATCAATTCACCAAGTTTAGGAGAGCTTCATGCGCCATCTACGTTATTTTTCTGTTTTGGTCATCGCCATGGCCCTGTTATCGGCCTGCACCACCAACCAAGGCACCAAACAAACATTGGGCACCATATTAGGTGCGACCGGCGGCGCCGTGCTCGGCTCCAACGTCGGTAAAGGCAAAGGCAACATCGCCGCAATCGCAGCCGGCACTTTGCTCGGCGCTTATGCCGGCAACGAAATCGGCGCGTCTTTGGATCGCGCGGACATGATGTATGCCAATCAATCGGCGCAAACCGCATTTGAAACTTATCCATCGGGCCAAAGCGCAACTTGGCGCAACCCAGATAGCGGCAATTCCGGTACCGTAACGCCAACATCGACCTATCAAGCATCCAGTGGCCAATATTGCCGCGAATACCAACAAACCATTTATGTCCAAGGCCAAAGCCAACAGGCATTCGGCACCGCTTGCCGCCAGCCGGACGGCACCTGGAAAGTGACGAATTAATTGCGCGCTATCATATTCGAATATGGATTGGGGGGCAGGTCTTGCCCCCTTTTCTTTTCCGGGATAAAGTACCGTTATGCGTGATCCTTATACCATTCTGGGCGTTCCGAAAAACGCCAGCGATGATGACATCAAAAAAGCTTATCGTAAGCTGGCCAAAAAATATCACCCGGATTTAAACCCGAATAACAAAGAAGTCGAAAAAAAATTCAAGGAATTGACGCTGGCCAACGATATTATCGGCGATCCGGTCAAACGTAAAAAATTCGATTCCGGCGAAATCGATACGCAAGGCAATGATCGCGGACCATTTCATCGCGGCGGGTTTGGCGGAGGATTTGGGCGGCGCAATACCGGGGGCAATGCCAGCGGCGGATTCGATCCGTTCCGCGATATTGATCCCGAAGATATTTTTTCCGATCTTTTCAATATGGGCAAACGCAAGGCTAGCGCAGGTGGTGCTGGGCGCGGCAGTTTCGAAGAAGAATTGAACCGCGCACGCGGCCGTTCGGCTGGCACTGCTGGCGCGGATGTGCAATACACGCTGCGCATCAGTTTCATCGAGGCGGCGACTGGAACCAAACGCCGCATTAATTTAAGCGAAGACAATAAAACCATCGATGTCACGATTCCCGCAGGCACTCAAGACGGCCAAACATTGCGGTTAAAGGCGCAAGGCAAGCCCGGCACTGGCAACGGCGCGGCGGGCGATGCGTATATTAATGTCCAAGTTGAACCGGACCCGATTTTCGAGGCCAAGGGCATCAACATATTTATGGATTTACCGGTTACGGTATACGAAGCCGCGCTTGGCGCGACAGTAAATGTACCGACGATTGACGGCAAAGTATCCCTGCAAATCCCCAAAGGATCGAATACCGACACCAGCCTGCGGTTGAAAAACAAAGGCATCGTCGACCCCAAAACCAAAATCCGCGGCGATCAATATGTGCGGTTAAAAGTGGTCTTGCCGGATAAAATCGACAAGGATTTAAAAGAAGTGATCGAAGATTGGGCGCAGGATAATCCGTATACCGTGCGGAAATCCTAAATAATCTAAGGTTTATAAGGGGATACAATGTCCCTATCCTATTGACATTCCATGATTTATTTGAGATAATTATCCTTTAGGAATACAAAATGGATAATGCCGCGCCAAGTACATTAATCATGCTGCTATCGACCGCCAAATTGCAACGCGGCCAAATGTCTGGCGGATTTGATAAACGCTGGCAAACCCCTGAAGATGTCGTCGCGCAAACAAAAGAAGCCATCAATCATATGCGTGCCTCTGGCCGGCCGGTTGCCAAGGTTGTATTTTTATACACGGATACTTTGTATTTAAACAGCGCCGAGCCCGGCGTGAAAATAATCGAAAAAGTTCAGGATCAAACTTTAACCCATCGCCGCAAATTGCAAGAATTATTGGTTGAACAAGCATTGGGAATTCCTACGACCGAAATGTTGTGGAGTGAATTGGTGCAAGGCCAATCCGATTATCAATCTCCGCGCAGCAAATTGGTTGCCGCCTATCAAACGAATAACGATTTCAGAATCGCCGTACAAAACGACAATCCGAAACGCAAAGGCGAAATCGATCCTATTCCCGAAGGAAGCAAAAAAGGATCTGCGCCATCGGAAGCGGATTTATTTGTTTTAGAAGAAATCGGATTGTTCGATGGCCTTGCCAAAGGGCATATCGCATCCAATAAAGTCGATTTGAACGAAAATATTGTGCTGGCTTATCCTGGGCCTTTGATGCAGAGCTTGCAAGTATTGCAAGACACAAAACTGAAAATCCACAAGGGTCATCCTTCGCGCCGCCATCAAGCAGTCCATGCAAGCTGGTTGGACGTAACCGACCCTAGCGCCGCAAAAGAATCCATTTTTCATACCGCAGAAGCACATCCGGATGCCGTTAAAAAACATCAAGCGGAAGCGAGAAAATTTCGTGCGCACCGCTTAAGACGATTGGCAACGATGGCCGCCGGTATAATGGCTGTAGTGGCAACGACTATTTCCGGATTTATTTTCAACAGAACCTCACCAATCACGTCTGATAATTTGCCCAGCATTGCAGAAAATGATTACCAAGCCGCAGTTTCATACGCGAATAATAGCGGCGAGAAAACGACGGTTACTTTTAGAAAATCATCCAAGGATCAGCCAGCAGATTTATGGACGGCAAGCCAGGTTCAAGTGGGCGAGAAAGATGTGGGACGCGCTTTAATTTTCCGCGAAGACGTAGCACATATTCAAAACGCGCAAAATGCGCTGGCGCTGCTTGGAAAAATAAGCAAACAAAGAAAACTATAATCTACGTTACACCGCGTTGTTCAAATTCACTGTGAACCAGAAATGCGCGCCTTTGCCCGGCGCGCTTTGCACGCCGATATGGCCGCCCATCAATTCGGTCAATTGCTTGGCAATCGCCAAGCCAAGCCCGGTTCCGCCGTATTTGCGCGAAATGGACGTATCGGCCTGGGTGAATTTTTCGAATAATCTGTCCAGGACCCTGGGTTCGATACCAACGCCAGTATCGATAATTTCGAATTTGATTTTGGTGAATTTCCTTTCCGCGCCGATATTTTGCACGCGAATGGTAATGCCGCCCTTTTCGGTGAATTTGATCGCATTGCCGACGATGTTCAGTAAAATCTGCGTCAATCGGGTTGGATCGCCGAATACATAATCCGGCACCGATCCGATAACTTCCTTGACGATGGTCAGATTCTTTTCCTTGGCCATCGGCATGGTCAGGCCAATGACGGAATCGATCACCGTATTTGGATTCAACAGAATGCTTTCCAAATTAAGCCGCCCGGCTTCGATTTTCGACATATCGAGAATATCGTTAATAATCGCCAACAGCGATTTCGATGAATTTTGAATGACTTTGATATAATCGTCTTGTTCTTCGGTCAATCTGGTGTCGGACAATAATTGCGAGAAACCCAGAATACCGTTCATCGGCGTGCGTATTTCATGGCTGATCGTGGCAAGAAAATCGGTTTTGGCCTTGGATGCTTCCTCGGCCTTGGATTTGGCTTTTTCTATTTCGCGCATCATTTTCTTTTGCTCGGTAATATCGCTGGACACCGCCAGAACCATTATTTCACCGCCAATACCGGCAATCGGTTTGCGCATGGTAAAATATATTTTCTCGCCGCCCTGCGCATCGACCCAAACTTCTTCTTGAACGATCTCGCGCTGACCAACGATTACTTTTAAATCTTCTTCATAAATCATACTGGCGCGGTCGGTGTTTTTGTCCAATTCCAAGATTGATTGGTATAATAATTGATCCGGTGTGCGGTTATACCGCGAAGCGGCAGCTTGATTGCAAAAGAATATCTTGCCTTCTTTATTGCGCACTTGGATGTGGGTTGGATCGGTATCGAAAACCAATTGTAAAAATGCGCGGCTAGAATTTATTTTTCGGCTCCATTCATATTGATGCGCGAACGCGCGGCGAATATAAAAGAAAAACGCCGATGCCAACCCCAATAAAATCACCAACACCGCCACCAGATTGGGAATAAATTCTTTCAGGATTAGCGCGCTGCTAAGATTCGGCCGCCAGGTAAGAATGCCCAATTCCTTGTCGTCAATGTCTTTTAACGGCAAAAAGAACAATTTCGATTCTTGTAATTTTTCTGGGCTGAACGATGCCGATCGCGGCTGATAGCTCATATCCGAAATATTGTATACATGCGCCCATTCTTGCAGGGCCGCATCGTCCAGTTTGCGCACAAATACCAGCATGGCCGGATCTTTGGGCAATGGCTCGGGATCGCCTTTCTCATCATCCAACTTGGCAATGAAATTCGCACTGACCATCATTAATTGGCCGTTTTGTTCAGCAAAGGATATGCGGCTACGTTCCAGCGGCGCGCCGTTATGATCGTGAAAATCCTGCAGCAACAAATCGACCAGCCGTTCCGCATAAGGTTCCAATTTTTTATCTGTGGATTTTTTGCCGCCGATATATTTCACCCAGACGCTTTTATCGAAACGCACCACGCTAGCGCTATGGATCGAATAGTTGTTGGCGACGTTATAGGAAATATTTTCGTCGGCGAATTTTAAATCTTCTTTTTCATAAAACGCGCGGTACGCATCGGTCCATTCCGCATAGTCGCGCAAAAGACTTGCCATAATATTTTGCCGGTCATGCAATAAAGAATCGACGATTTTCACATCGTTCTTGTTATCGACATGATCCAGCGTGCGAATTCCTTGCCAGCTGAAATACACCAGCAAAAACAAAGCCAAACAAATCAGCACCGCAAATACCAACGACAATCTTTTCAGCAGCCGGTTTTCCCCGGAAGCGAGATCGCCAAACAACTGCGGCAGATTATATTGCACGATAGGAATGACCTTGAACCATTTGATAATAAAGACTTTATTACCTTAACAAACAATGCTGTATAAATGATTAAGGTATTTGAATTTCCGGCCATTTCGTGTATGTATAACATCTTGTTTTGCAAACATATTTTCGACAAATACATAAGTGTGGAACCATGACTGCTAATAACTCGTTAATGCACGGCAAACGCGGCCTGATTATGGGCGTTGCCAATGACAAATCCATCGCCTGGGGAATCAGCCAGCAATTGCATGCGCAAGGCGCAGAATTGGCGTTCACCTTTCAAGGCGACGCGCTCAAAAAACGCGTGGAACCTTTGGCGCAATCGATTGGCAGCAAAATCATGCTCCCTTGCGATGTTTCGGACGAAGCCAGCATGGACAGCGTATTTTCCACCATTGAAAAAGAATGGGGCGGATTGGATTTCGTTCTGCACGCGATCGGTTTTTCCGACAAAGACGAATTAAAAGGCAAATATCTGTCGACCAGCCGCAAAAATTTCAACATGACCATGGATATTTCTTGTTTTTCATTCACCGCCGTCGCGCAACGCGCCGTGCCGTTGATGAAAAACGGCGGCAGTTTATTGACCCTCACCTATGGCGGATCGCAACGCGTGATGCCGCATTATAACGTGATGGGCGTTGCCAAGGCTGCGCTCGAAGCCAGCGTCAAATACCTGGCCATGGATTTGGGCCCACAAAATATCCGGGTCAACGCCTTGTCTGCGGGCCCAATCCGCACATTGGCTGCGGCTGGTATCGGCGATTTCCGCTATATCTTGAAATGGAATGAATATAACTCGCCATTGCGCCGCAATGTTTCACTCGAAGATGTCGGCAAATCGGGATTGTATCTATTGTCCGATCTTTCCACCGGCGTGACCGGGGAAATACATTATGTCGATTGCGGTTATAACGTGATCGGCATGAAAGCGGTCGATGCGCCGGATATTTCCGTGGTCAAAGAACCAAGCGCTGCATGAACGCGATAAAAAAGATTCTGTTATGGATGCTGGCCCTGGTCGGATTTGCCACGGTGCTTTTGATTACCTTGGGCTTCACGCTTGCTTATTGGGGATATGAAGGCGAATACGCCACCCTGCCCGATAACATGATCCTCAGCTTCGATGTCAGCGAAGGATTTTCCGGCAATGAAAGTCATGATCCCATATCAGGAATTTTCGGCAAATCGGATATTTCCTTGCGCGAATCGATAGACGCCATTCATATCGCCGCCAGCGATCCGCGCGTGGATGCGATCGCGATGCGCGTCGATGCGGTGAATATCGGCCTGGCCAAAACCCAGGAACTGCGCAACGCCATTCTATATTTTCGCGATTCGGGCAAAAAAACTTACGCTTTTGCCGATACGTTTGGCTTCGAAGCCAGCGGCGATAATGCCTATTACCTGGCCAGCGCTTTCGATGAAATTTGGATGCAACCATCCGGCGATTGGGGCCTGTTTGGCATATCGATTGAAATTCCATTCCTGCGCGGTTTTTTGGATAAAATCGGAATCAAGCCGATTGTCAAAACGCGCGAGGAATATAAAAACGCGCTGTCTTTTGCGACCAACACCGAATTCAACGAGGCCGAGAAAAAAGCCATGCAATCCATGGCCGACAGCATTTTCAATCAACGGCTGACCGATATCGCGCATGACCGCAAAACTACTACTCAGCAATTATCCGCCTGGATCGACGATTCCCCTATCGCCGCCAAACAAGCAATCGAACAGCGCCTGTTGGACAAAGTCGGTTACATCGTCGATTTACGCACCGATTTGAAAAAAACTTACGGTAAAAAAACCGAATTCGTGCATTTGGCAGACTATGCGTCTTATATCGAACCGCAGGCCCAAGATGCGGTTGTCGCGGTGGTTTATGCCGATGGCGAAATTATGCGCGGCAGCAAAGATCCAAAAGACCAATGGCGGCCAGATGGCGGCGTTTATTCGGGCGATATGGTGCGCACGTTATATGATCTTTCCCAAGACAAAAATATCAAGGCGGTGGTGTTGGCCATCGACAGCCCGGGCGGATCGTATTTGGCATCCGACACGATCTGGAATTCGGTGCAAAATATACGCGCGACCGGCAAACCCGTGTTCGCGATTATGGATAATCTAGCCGCATCCGGTGGATATTACATCGCGATGGGTGCGGATAAAATTTATGCCATGCCCGGCACATTGACCGGATCGATCGGCGTTGTGGCCGGAAAAATGTCCTTGGCTGAAATGGGCGAGAAATTAGGCATTAATTTTGACCGCGTGCAGGCGGGCAAAAATGCGGATATCTGGTCATTGTCGCATGATTTTTCACCCGAAGCCGAGGCGAAATTGGATGAATTCCTGGACCGGTCTTACAAAGATTTTGTACAAAAAGCCGCCAATGCGCGCGGCATGAAATTCGATGACATGCGCGAGGCTGCACGGGGCCGGGTTTGGACCGGCGCGCAAGCGTTGGAACTAGGCCTGATCGACAGCACCGGTGGGTGGCAACAAGCGGAAGAAGATTTGCGCACGGTCTTGCAATTGAAAGACCATCAGGAAATCGCCTTTACTGTTTATCCAAAACCGAAATCGGCTTATGAGGAATTGCTGGATAAATTAAGCAATTATTCCAGCGCCATCGAAGCGCAGATGAGCATCATCGCCCCTATTTCCGCGGTTCTTGCCCCAGGGGCGCCGCAAAACCGGATTCAATCGCGGATGGATTGGATTTTGCGCTAATTATCCGGTTTCTTGTCATCCTGAGGCATAGCCGAAGGATCTCATCCCACAACATTACTGTTGGAGATTCTTCGCCTTCGGCTCAGAATGACACTAAAAAGTGGCGCAGATCAAAAATTCTTTATTGCCGTCTTGGCCTTCGATGGGGCTGTCTATAATACCCTGCACTTGCCAGCCCATTTCGTTTTGCAGCCAAGTTTCGATTTCACCGCAAACCCGCGCATGTTCCGCCGGATCTTTGACAATCCCGCCCTTGCCGACCTTGCCCGCGCCGACTTCGAATTGCGGTTTGATCAGCGCGATCAAAACGCAGCCCTTTTGTGTTAGTTGCAATAACGCCGGCAAGGCCTTGATAAGGCTGATGAAACTAACATCGCAAACAATGATTTGAAATTCCTGAAAATCGTCCGGCAATTGATCGGCGGCGATATGCCGGATATTGGTTTTCTCGAGCATCGTAACACGCGGATCGTTACGCAGGCGTTCGATCAACTGCCCCTCGCCGACATCCAACGCCAACACACGCGCGGCGCCATGGTACAACAACACATCGGTAAACCCGCCGGTCGATGCGCCGACATCGATACAAATTTTGCCCTTACAATCGATTTGGAAATATTTGATGGCGGCATCTAGTTTTAGCCCGCCGCGCGATGCAAAAGAATCGGTAACGCCGCGTAATTCAATTGCTGCATCCGGATCGATCAATTCCGATGCTTTGCTTAAAACCTGATCGCCGCAAAATACCTTACCATCGGCAATCAGCGCCTGCGCCTTGCTGCGTGAAGCAGCAAAGCCGCGCTCCACTAAAATCAGATCCAATCGTTTTTTATAGGAATCCGTCACGGATTACATTTTGCGGTCGATGGCATAGCGCGCCAGGGAGCGCAATAAATCGGCGCGTTCATCGAACATGTCCAAATGCCGGATCGCTTGGGATGCGAGCATTTCGGCTTGCGCCTTGGCCCGGTCCACGCCCAGCAACGTGACGAAATTCGGTTTGTTGTTTTCCGCATCCTTGCGCACCGATTTTCCGGTTTCCGCCGTGCTGCCGGCCGCATCCATAACATCATCGGTAATTTGAAATGCTAATCCCAGATCATGCGCATAAGACGACAAACATTGCCGCGCCTTGCCCGGAACCTTGGACATAATCGCGCCCGCTTCGCAGGCAAACGAAAATAATTCGCCGGTTTTCAAACGCTGCATCCGCACAATCGCCGCCATATCGAGATCGGCGCCGGACGATAAAATATCCAACATTTGCCCGCCAACCATGCCGCGCGCGCCGGCCGCCTGGGCCAAACGCGTCACCAGGTTCGAACGCACCACCGGATCCGGATGCGTGTCGGGATCGTTAATGACTTCGAACGCGAGGGTCAATAACGCATCACCGACCAAAATCGCGGTCGCTTCGCCATATTGCACATGGGTTGTCGGCTTACCACGGCGCAAATAAGAATTGTCCATCGCCGGCAAATCGTCATGCGCCAGGGAATAAGCGTGAATAAATTCCACTGACGCGGCGGCGCGTAATGCGGTTTGTTGCGTCAGGCCGAATAATTTCGAAGATTGCAGCACCAAAAACGGCCGCATGCGTTTCCCGCCAGCCATCGCGGCATAGCGCATCGCTTCGTATAATTTTCCCTGTTCGCCTTCGCCGCGCGGGATCAAATTGTCCATGGCGCGGTTTACTTCTTCGGCGGCTTCTTTCAGGGCTTGTTTTAAATCGGTCATAACGAGAGCGAGATGAGACATATAAAAATCCAATAATTAGGAATCTAACGGTTCGGTTTTAAGGTCGCCGTTTTTGCCGGTAACGATTTTTTGCACCCGGACTTCGGCTTCTTGCAGCAAAACTTCGCAGCGCTTTTTCAAAGCCGCGCCGCGTTCATAATCAATCACCGCATCTTCGAGTTTCGCGTTGCCCGCTTCGAGCTTGCCGACGATTTTTTCAAGCTCGTCCATAGCTTGCTCAAAACTCAATTTTTCCGTTTCTTTTGCGGTCGCTGCCATGATTTGTCCTTTGCCGCATAGATTATGTGGCTTTGCGCCTTCGCGCAAGCCCTATCCCTTGCACAGGCGGAAATCCTTATAAAATGTGGCTTTTAGCGTTATCGTCCGCCAGATCGGCCAAGACATGTTGTTTGGCAAAGGCGTTATAAATGGCCGGCACCACGAACAGGGTAAAGAAGGTTCCAAACACCATACCGCCCACGATGACCCAGCCGATCGATGCCCGGCTTTCCGCGCCAGCACCGTCCGCCAGGGCCAATGGCACCGCCCCCAGCACCATCGCGCCGGTGGTCATTAAAATCGGGCGCAGGCGTTGCACGGCCGATTCGATAATCGATTCCCGAATCGATTTTCCCATCACCTGTTTTTGGTTGGCGAATTCGACGATCAAAATCCCGTGCTTGGTAATCAGCCCGATCAAAGTCACAAGGCCGATTTGGCTGTATACGTTGATGGTCCCGCCGGTTAAATACAACGTAAACAAAGCGCCGGTGACAGACAATGGCACGGTCAGCATAATCATCAACGGGTCGCGAAAACTTTCAAATTGCGCCGCCAGAACCAGGTAAATGAAAATCAGCGCCAAAAGAAAAGTCATATAAAGGCCGGAAGACGATTGTTTGAATTCGCGGCTTTGCCCGTCCATATCATATTGCGCCGTTCCCGGAAGCGTTTTGCGCGCGGCATCCTGTAAAAATGTCAGCGCCTGGCCCATGGTGGTGCCCGGCGCCAAGGTCGCGGTGATTTTCGCCGCGCGCAGTTTGTTAAACCGGTTCAGTTCTTTTGGCGCAATGGATTCGGTGATATTCAGCAAGTTCGATAATGGCACCATATCGCCGTTGGCGGCGCGCATATAAATTGAATCCATGTCTTGCGGGTTGCGCCGGTCGGCATCCGCCACCTGGACGATAACGTCATATTGCTTGCCGTTTTGTTTAAACCGCGTTACTTGCGATCCGCCCAGCATGGTTTCCAAACTGCGGCCGATTTCTTCGACCGCAATGCCCATCAACGCCGCCTTTTCCCGGTTCATTTCAATTTTCAATTCCGGCTTGTTCAATTTCAGATCGGTATCGATGTTGCGCAGGCCGGGGAAATTTTGCCGCGCTTCGTCCATCAATTTGTTCACGATAATTTGCAGTTCATCGTACCCTTGCGTGGTTTGGACCACGAATTCGATCGGTTGCGACCGCGCCGACGCGCCAAGCGATGGCGGGGTTACCGGAAACGCCAAGATGCCGGGAACTGCGAACATCGGCCCCATCAATTGCGCGGCCAGTTGTTGCGATTTAATATCGCGGTTATCCCAATCATACAGGCGGATAAAAGAAATCAAATTGCTGACCGTTGGGAAACCGACAATCACGAAATATTTTTCAATACTAGTGTTTCCGGCATAAATTGCTTCCAATGCGCGGGCGTATTTATCAGTGTAATCGATGGTCGATCCTTCGGGCGCAACGCCAATACCCACAACTACCCCGCGATCTTCGATGGGGGCCAATTCCGATGGAATCGTTTTTAACAATAAACCCGCCGCCGCCAGAACCGCGATGACCAATGCAATCACCAGATTGCGTTTGCCGATAACCCGTTCTAAAAGATTCTGATATCCTGATGTCAACCGGTTCAAGAAATTGGAAATGGTGCGGCTGGCCACGCCTTCGCCGGTTTCATGCTTTAAAATACGCGCACACATCATCGGCGACAAAGTCAATGCCACGAATCCCGATACAATCACCGCGCCCGCCAGCGTCCAGGCGAATTCGGTGAATAACCGCCCCGTGCGTCCGGTCATAAGGCCAATGGGCACATACACCGCTGCCAATGTGATTGTCATCGCCAAAACTGCAAAACCGATTTCCTTGGCGCCTTTTAAGGACGCCGCCATCGGCTCCATCCCTTCTTCGATATAGCGATAAATATTTTCCAGCATGACGATAGCGTCATCGACCACAAGTCCCACCGCCAAAACGAACGCCAGCAAGGTCAATGTGTTGATCGAAAATCCAAGCGCCAGCATCAGCGCCATCGCGCCGATCATCGACACCGGAATGGTAATAAGGGGAATAAGGGAGGAGCGGAAAGAACGCAGGAAGAAAAAGATAACCAATGCAACCAACGCGACTGCTTCGAAAATAGTTTTAAATACTTCGCGGATCGACCGGTCGATGAAGATCGAGGAATCATACGCGACTTGTACATTCATGCCCGGCGGCAAGGCCTTGACGATTTCGGGAATCGCTTCTTTGACTTCTTTCGATACTTGCAGTGGGTTGGCGGTCGATTGCTTGATCACGCCCATGGCCACCGCCGGTTTGCCGTTAAACCGCGCATTGACGCGGGTATTTTGCGCATCGATCTGTGCGCTGCCGATATCTCGCAAACGGACCAGATAATTCGGGCCTTGTTTAATAATCAAATTGTTGAATTCTTCGGCGGTGCGTAAATCGGTGGTGGCTTGCACGGTAAATTCGCGCTTGATACTTTCGATGCGGCCCGCCGGCAATTCGACGTTCTGATTGCGCAGCGCTTGTAACACATCTTGCGGCGTTAAATTATAAGCAGCGAGTTTCAAACGGTCCAACCAGATGCGCATCGCAAATCGCCGTTCACCGAAAATACGCACGCCGGAAACGCCATTTAAATTTTGCAATTTATCTTTGACATACCGGTCGGCGACATCGGTTACTTCTAATGGCGAATGCTGATCGCTGGAAAAAGCCAGGTATAAAATCGGCTGCGCGTCGGCTTCGACTTTGGCGATGCTGATATCCTTGACCTCTTCCGGTAAAGCGCCCTGCACGCGCGAAACGCGGTCGCGTACGTCGTTTGCGGCATCGTCCACGTCGCGGTCGATGCGGAATCGCACCGTTATCTGGCTGCTTTCCGAACGGCTGATCGAAGACATTACCTCGATCCCTTCGATGCCGGATACGGAATCTTCGATGATTTGCGTAACACGGCTTTCCATAATTTCGGCGCTGGCGCCGGGATATTTGGCATCCACCGTAATAATCGGCTCGTCAATATTGGGGTATTCGCGAATGCTTAGCCGTTCAAACGCCATGATGCCAACCAACAGCACCAACAAATTAATGACGGTGGTAAAAACCGGCCTTTTAATCATCGTGTTGGTAAATTGCATAAATTCTTCCTAGTTGGCTTTTGCGGGCGCGTGGGTTTCGCTGGAAGAATTTTCTTTATTCTCTGGCGATAAATCCACCGGCGGTTCGATCAATCCTGGCGGCTTTACCATGTCGGGAGATTGTTCTTCGGCCTTTGCGGGTTCGACCACAGGCGCTACGGGCGGTTGTGCCACTGGTGCTGGTGTTGTCGGAACCGGCGCGGTATTTTGCACACGGATGGGGGTAACCGGCGCGCCATCGCGGATTTTCATTTGGCCTGCAGTGACGACTTCATCGCCTTCGACCAATCCTTCGGTTACCTGAACCATGCCTTCATCGCGGAAACCAGTTTTGATGGTGGCGGTAACGGCCTTGCCATCGACTACCTTATATACAAACTGGCTGCCGCCGGTTGGGATTACCGATTGTTCCGGGACCATCAATGCGGTCAACTCGCTGCCCAGCGGGATGGAAATTTGCGCAAACGCGCCAGGACGCAACGCCTGATCCGTGTTTGGCACAAAGGCACGCAAAATCACGCTGCGCGTTTCGGCATCGATCTGCGGATCGATTGCGTATATTTCGGCGGTGAAAATCTGGCCAGGCGTGGTTGCCGTGGTTAAATTGATTTTCTGGCCGATTTTGACGCTGTTCAAATAAGTTTCGGCGATGCGGAAATCCAATTTCAATGGATCGAGTTTAGTCACGCCGACCAAATCCTGGCCCGGAGCCACATAATCGCCGACACTGACCGAACGAACGCCGATCACGCCGTCGAATGGTGCGAGCAATTTCATTTTCGCCAGGCGCGCGCGGGATAAATTGACGCTGGCCTCGGCCGCTTGCCATTTTAGGCGGTTATCATCGCGAGCGTTCGCCGTGCCCGTACCCTTGTCGAACAATGCGCGGGAACGCTCGTAAATTTGCTTGGCCAAATCGCGCGAGGCGATCGATTCCTGCAATTCAGCGCGATACAAACTGTCATCCAAGGTAATGAGTGATTGATCTTTTTTAACCGATTCGCCTTCGGTAAAATGAATTTGTGCGATTCGTCCGGCCACCTCGGGTTTTAGAATCACTGATTCATCGGCTTTCAATGTGCCTACTGCCTTAACTTCGGCGGCCATCGGTTTTTGCCGCAAGATTACGGTTTCAACCGGCATTGCCGGGGCTTGTCCGCCCGCAGCCGCAACAGGCGCCGCGCCGCCCTTGCCCGCCATGTCGGATAAGGATGGGAATAGCCGGTCTTTAAAGTAAATTGCCAGGGCAAGGAAAATCAGAAATATTAGAAAATATAAGGTTTTTTTGTTTTTAGGCTGCATGCATATGGCTCCGATGACTTCCCCCAATATAGTCGGCCTGCCCAATTTAGAAAGTGTTGTTTTTGCGACATAAAACATATTGTCCACCGGCAATAGCCGATTCATAAAAAGGATCTTTGTATACATTCCGGCTGCATTGGGATAATTTGAACAATCAGGCATATTTCATGAACGCTGCCGAACTAAACGATATACTCGACAAACACGCCAAATGGCTGCAAAAGCTGCCGGGCGGACAGCGCGCTGATTTATCAAAACAAAAATTGACCGGAATGGATTTGCAAGGCGCGTTATTGCAATCGGTACGATTGACCGGCGCGGATTTATCCGATGCAAACCTTAATGGCGCGAATCTTAGTTACACCGATATGTTCGTGGCCACGCTGGATGGCGCGAATTTATCCAACAGCAATATGGCCCGCGCTGATTTGCGCGGCGCATCGATGAAAGGTGTGAATCTGGATTACGCCGATTTGAAACAAGCCGATTTACGCGGCGGCGCTTTTTTTGATGCGGAAAATAGCGCGCCAGAAGGCAAAAAGCGCGCAACCGTGGCGGATTTTATTGAATCAGGGGCTGCCGAACCTGCCAATACAGGCGCTAATTTAGTGGGATCGTCTTTATACTGCACCAGCCTGGTCGGGGCGCAACTGGCAGGGGCCAATTTATCGGCGGTCAATTTATCCCGCGCGAATCTGGATGGCGCAAATTTGACCCGCGCCAATTTGAATGGCGCGAATCTGGGCCTGGCGTCGATGAAGGGCACCACATTATCCAGCGCCAGCGTCGAAGGCGCGAATTTCCGCCATGTCGACTTCGAAGGCGCGATCATCGACGATATCGATTTTTCCAAGGCCGATTTGCGCGGGGCGATGCATGATTCGATCACCGCGAATTTGCCCACCAAAATCCGCCAAGCGCTTAGCGAGCATTTGAATTGGATCCGCAGCAATGGCGAGGCTGGGCAGCGTGCCGATTTGATGAAACTGGATTTAAAACAAGCCAATTTATCCGGATTCAATTTGATGGCGGCAAGATTATCCGGCGTCAATTTCGAAGGCGCGAATTTATCGTTCGCCATTTTATCCCTGGCGGATCTAAGCTGGGCGAATTTAAGCGGCGCGAATTTATCCCGCGCGATATTGAATGGCGTCGATCTGCAAAAAGCCAATTTGCAAAAAGCCAATTTATACGGCGCGGACCTCGATTGGGTGGAAATCGAACGCAGCAATGGTAACCAAACTCAATCTTCCAATCTGGAGGCCGCGCAGTTCCTCGAAGCGAATTTGGAAGGCGCGAATTTCCGCAATACCTTGCTGAACGGCACCGATTTTACCGGATCGAATTTACGCCACACCAATTTCCTTGGCGCGGATATTTCCACCGCCAATTTCAATAACACCAATCAACAAGACGCTGTATTACCGGATTCCGACGTATGACCCCGGATAAATTATTAAAAATATTAAGTGGCCATGAAACCTGGTTAAAAGGCGCTACGGGGGGCAAACGCGCTAATTTCTCGCACCAAAACCTGTCTGGAATGTCTTTTGTCGATTTGAATCTAAAATTGGCACAGTTCACTGGCGCGGATTTGCGATATTGCAATTTTTCGGGATCGGATTTAAGCGAAGCCGATTTATACGGCGCGAATTTGCATGGCGCCAATTTGACGGGCGCGGTTTTGTGCCGGGCAGACATGCGCGGCACCACATTGCAGGACGCGGATTTCACCCGCGCCAATTTAACCGAAGCCGATATGCGCAGCGGCCGCCTTATTCGCGCAAAAACAGGGGAAGACGGCGAGAATGTATCGACCGCCGATTTATATCAAGCCGAAGGCGAGAAAAAGGGCAAGCACAGTCATTCGGAAGTCAATTTGAAAAACGCCAAAATGTCGAAAACCATTTTGATCGGCGCGCAATTGCTGGGCACAAACCTATCCGGGGCCGATATGTCCGAAGCGGATTTAGGCAATGCCAATTTATCCGGCGCGAATTTATCCGGCGCGAATCTAACCCGCGCTTCGCTGGTCAAGGTCAATTTACAAGGCGCGACGATCAAAGATACTTGTTTTAAACACGCCGATCTGAACGACGCCAATTTAATCGGCGTCGATTTGGCGGATGCCGATATCACCGGGGCTAACCTGCCCCGCCCAAGTTTACAGGCCAAACCGTCGATCCAGCAAATTTTGAACGAACATTTTTTATGGATCAAGGAATCCGGCGCAAAAGGATCCCGCGCCAATTTGTCCGGCGAGGATTTAAATGCGCTGGATTTATCGGCGACCAACCTGTCTGGCGCGGATTTGGACAAATGCAAAATGGAAAATATCAATTTGGAAAATTCCATATTGGTTATGACCAATTTTTCAAACAGCGTGCTGCGCCAGGCAAAATTGCAAAATGCGGTTATGGAAGGCGCGAATATGGCCAACGCCGATTTAACCCAAGCCAATTTGGATGGGGCACAATTGGGCGCGGTGGATTTAAAAGGCCCTGATGGCATCCATACCGGGCGCACCTGGCCATCCAATATGATCGGCGCGAATTTGTTCAAAGTCAGCATGATCGGCGCGAATTTAAACGGCGCGAATCTGGCCGATGCCAATTTATCCCAAGCGGATTTAAGCCAGGCCGATTTGCGCAATTGCAACCTTAATAACGCAAAATTCGAAGGCGCCAAGGTCCAGGGCACCAAATTCCCCGATGGATTCAAACCGAAACTGGCATAGTCCGGTTTCCATTTGCCATCTTATTAGACATCGCCTATCACTGTCCCCATGATCATCGAATTAGGTCATTTCGCCGCCATATTGGCGTTTATCGCCAATGGCCTTGCGTTGTTTTTTGGCGTGCAAAATTTCCGCCGTGGCGCTTCCGCGCGCGATGCCAGCCCGGTTATGTTTTTACGATTCAGTTTCATTTTACTTTGCATCGCCATCGCCGTCTTGATGACGGGATATATTCATTCTGATTTCACGGTGCGGAATATTTTTGAAAATTCGCACACGCTAAAACCGCTTTTATATAAAGTCACCGCGCTGTGGGGCAATCACGAAGGATCGTTGTTATTTTGGGCTTGGATATTGGCGGGATATGGTTGCGTATTTACCTTTTTGTCCAGGCCGCTGGATTTTGCCAGCCGCAATATTGTTGTCGCATCCATCGCAGCGGTTGGATTTTGTTTCACCGGTTTTATGTTGCTGGCATCGAATCCATTCTGGCGGTTGTTTCCGCCGCCGCCGCAGGGCAATGATTTAAATCCGATTTTACAGGATCCTGCCCTGGCCTTTCATCCGCCTTTATTATATCTCGGCTATATCGGATCGACCGTGTTGTTCGGATTCGCGATCGCCGCGTTATTGCAACCATCCAAGGCCAAGGCCGTTTTGGGCGCGATGCGGCCATGGGCGTTATTGGTTTGGGCATTTTTAACGCTTGGCATCGCACTGGGCAGTTATTGGGCCTATTACGAATTGGGTTGGGGCGGATGGTGGTTTTGGGATCCGGTCGAAAACGCGTCCCTGATGCCATGGATCCTGTGCACCGCTTTGTTACATTGCACCATCGCCGCGCCGCGCGGGCAATTGATGCATTGGTGCATTTTATTATCCTTGGGCGCGTTTGGATTAAGTTTGATTGGAACATTTCTGGTGCGGTCCGGCATTCTGACTTCGGTACACGCATTTGCCAATGATCCGATGCGCGGCATATTTTTGCTGGGCGTGATTGGAATTATTTTGGGCGGCGCGCTTTTGATTTACGCCATTCGCGCCGCGAAAATTTCATCGGCCGCGCCGGAAAATATTTTATCGCGCGAAATGGGTTTTGCCATCCACGCCTTATTCGCATCGGTATTATGTTTCACCGTTTTTCTGGGCACTTTATATCCGTTATTCGTCGAGTTATGGAACGGCAAAAAATTGTCGATTGGCGCGCCGTATTTTGAATTGACGTTCTTGCCGATTGCCGCACCATTGTTATTGATTATGGCAATTGCGCCGTTTTTAAAAATGAATGCGACGCCATCGCATTTTCTGGCCAGACAAAGCCTGATTTCTTTCGCTGGCGGGATTGTTTTTACCTTCCTAATTGTGGTTGGCTTGCATTACCAATCCATCATGGGCGCTATCGGAATTTTTATCGGCTGCTTTGCCATCGCCGGCAGCATTTGGGCCTGGATTCGCGCTTGGCGGATTAACAATATCAATTTCAGCACCCATACCATCGCGCTTGGCCATTTGGGCATGGGATTATGCGTCATCGGCATGGTGGCATCGATTGTATGGTTGACCGAAGATACAGTGCGATTAAAAATAGGTGAACGCGCCACCGTGGGCGATTACACTTTTCAATTGCAGGAAATTACTGAAGGCATGCGCGATAATTACGCGTTTGTGCGGGCGCAATTGCTGGCGGAGAAAAACGGTTACGCGCAATTGCTGCATCCGGAAAAACATTTTTATCCATCGCAAGGCATGGTCACAACCGAAGCCGCGCGCGACACATCGTTTGCGGGCGACGTATATACCGCGATGGCCGAAGTCGAGGCGGATAAATCCGCCGCGATTTTGCGTTTATCCTATCACCCGCTGGTTGTTTGGATTTGGCTGGGCGCGGCAATTATGGCATTGGCGGCATTATTGCAAGCGGGCCGTTTGTTAACCAAACAAGACCGGGCGGTTTTATCGGCAAAGCCTCATTTTCGCTTTAATTCCAAGCGGCTAGTATTTGGTTTTGCCACCGCAATCATTTTATATACCGTTATCGGATCGCCCTTTTTCTTGTTTTTCTTGTGACATTGTTGGGGCAAAGAAGGTTTTTAATTTTTCTTTTGCAGACAGCGTGCTATGCTGGGTTTCTTGCCTAAAATGATATCGAAAGGGCCAGTTCATGAGTAAAAATTACGTCGACGGATGCATCGAAGAAGCCTTGCGCCAATCGGGCGGCAATCGCCAAAAAGCCTGTCAGATTTTATTGGCGCGTTGCGCCGAAGATCAATTGCTGGAAGACGGCTTGTTCGCCAATTTCCGCGAAGCCGCGACGATGGCTCATGTTCAACGCGTGGCCCATAAATTGGAAGGCAAACCGCAAACTGGGGGCACCAGCGGCGGCGATATCGATTTCGCCAATATGGTCGGCCAATTGCAAAAGAATATGGCCAATCAAGATCCCCTATCCGCCAATACTTTAAAACCGGCGCCTGGCCAGCCGCTGAATAAAGTTTCCGATAATCCCGGCCACGGCAATAATTTACGCGCCATCGCGGATGCGTTTAAAAAGCCGTTTAAAAAATCTTCCCCTAAATCCTAACTAATATCGCAACGGAGTATGTGACATGCGTTTCTTGCTAGGTCTTGTATTAACTTTAATAATGGTGAGTTCTGTGAATGCTGCTGATTTAGACAATACTTTATATATGGAATTAAAAGCCGGCCGCGTGGTGATCGAAATGCGCCCGGATCTGGCGCCAAAACATGTGGCGCGGATCAAAGAACTGACTCGCCAGAAATATTATGATGGCCTGACATTCCACCGTGTTATCGATGGATTCATGGCGCAAACCGGCGATCCAAAGGGCGATGGCACCGGCGGATCCGGGACCAAATTGCCGGCCGAATTCAGCAGCGAAAAACACGTGCGCGGCACATTATCCATGGCCCGCACATCCGATCCCAACAGCGCCGACAGCCAATTCTTTATTTGCTTTGCGCCAGCATCGTATTTAGATGGCCAATATACGATTTGGGGCCGCGTGATCGAAGGCATGGAATATGTAGACGCCCTGAAAAAAGGCGATCGCAGCCGCAATGGCAAAGTTGAAGACCCAGACAGAATCTTGGAAATGCATGTTGCCGCCGATGTGGTTGAAAAACCAAAGAGCAAAAAGGCAAAATCGAACTAAACATTCGTGCAATCCAATAAAAAATGGCCGGAATTCAATTCCGGCCATTTGTTTATACGCCGTCTTTATCGAACGTTGACGGCTTTTTTCTCCCTGATCTCCTCGCCGGCGCGCTGAACTTGTCTTGCTTCGAACCAGGCCTTCAACCCACGGCGAATCAATTTATCGACCGGGCTTGCTTGTAAGACCAATAAATCATCGACCATCGGTTGGCCGTTGGCCTCGTTCCGAATCACATAGATTTTATGGTATTTATCGTATTGTTTGGCGCGCGACCAATGTTCCGGGCGTTTGCCGGTGCGCATTTCGATGACATCTCTTTCCATCGCTGGCGCAGTGAAATAGGCAAGCGCCTTGGCTTCGGTCGCGGTGGCTAAAATATTCGCCAAACGCCGCGATGTCACCGGATTTCCGGCCACCTTCAAAAAGCCCGTATACCAGCCGTACCCATCGAACATTTGATAATACATAGAATGTTTACGGTCGGTTTGCGGCGGCGCGTGCTGTTCCACCATTTCAAACAAAGCCCGGCGATAAGGGCCGCTGTCATCTTGCCAGGTGGTTTTTTGGCTGTAATCGTTACCTCTATGACTGCCGCTACTGACCACAACGGGCGTACCGGCATAAAACCGGCCGCAATCTTTTTCCCGTAATCTGCCGTCGGGGCCCATTTCGGTTTCATCGCCCGGTTTATTCCAGTACCCGCCGGCGTCATAACGCAACTCCGGTCGCGCCAAAGCATACAAAGCGCAGAAAACTTTTAACCGCATCGATTCCGGAACGCCTTGTTCCTGGTTGGCGTAACCGGTTACCGCTTCGGTCATCCGGGCCAAATCATAAGCCGCTTCTCCAAAAGATTTCCCTCTCCAGCGGCTTAATTCCTGGGTAATGCTTTCTCGCAATCGGTTCTGTTCAAATTTTTCCGAACTAAAGACATCGCGCACGCCTTGCGTGACCGACGCCAATCTCTGCCGTAAGGTAGTAAGTGCCATGGTATCCTCGCTGTTAATGGTTATCCCGGCGAAGATGGCAATACTCAACTATAGGTAGAATACATGATCCTACCTGCGATTGGGCCATTGCCGCCCTCGCCAGATTTTTTTATGAATGATCCTAAAACAGGATCAGGTTGTAGTGAAGCTAGTGGTCATCATCGTACTCCTATAGTTTTTTATATTTGAGGATTTAATACGAAATAATCAGATTTATGTCAATTAAATTTGCTTATATATACTATAAAAGAAATATAGTAATAAAATATGAAAATATGTTTTCCAGTTTTAGAAATGAAAATTCGTGGGAGATGGCCTTATCCCCCATCCGTGACAGCGGGATGACAGCGTGGCTAATATACAATCTTAGATTGTTTATACTACTGTGCGGTCCAAGCACCATCAATCGGCAGCGATGCCCCAGTAATCGCCCGCGCCGTATCGCCAGCCAGATATAATGCCAGAGCCGCAACTTCGGCCGGTTGTACGAATTTATGATACGGCATTTTTTCGGCGATTAAATCCAGCGCGGTTTCTTGCGGCGTTTGACCAGATGCGGCCGCACGCGTTTGAATTTGTTTTTCGACAATATCGGTATGCACCCACCCGGGGCAAATCGCATTGCATGTGATGTTGTCATTGGCGGTTTCCAGCGCCACAACCTTGGTCAATCCCACCAACGCATGCTTGCTCGCGACATAAGCCGCCTTATTGATAGATGCCACCAATCCATGCGCCGAAGCGACATTGATAATCCGGCCCCAGCCATTTTTTTTCATCCCGCCAATCAATTTATGAATCAGAAAAAATGCGGCGCGCACATTGACCGCCATCACTTGATCCCATTTTTCGGGCGTAAAATTTTCAATCGGGCTGACATGTTGAATGCCGGCGTTGTTAACCAAAATATCGACACCCCACGCGGCGGCCTCGTCGGCTAAGCCTGATAAACCCTTAGGATCCGCAAGATCGGCATTCGACGCTAATACATCGACTTTAAAACGGTCAGCCAGATTTTTTTGGATATTTTGTAGCTGTTTTTGATCCACCAGCCCATGGATCATAATATGACATTTTTGCTGTGCGAACATTTCCGCAATCGCCAGGCCAATGCCGCTGGTCGAACCGGTAATAAAAACCTTCTTATTTTGCAACATATTAGATTCCAGTTAGGGGTTGGATCGACGCAAACTCACAAATCATGCCAAAATTATTTCTTTATGAATTTTTTATGGGAAAGACCTTATTATTAGCCTGTTATTTTTACGACGAAATCGATTGATTTACAATTTTGTTAAAGTAAAATTTACCCAATCTAGATATAGTGGCAAGGAATCCTAAAGATTTCCTGCCCAATTGGGCCTGGTTGTTGTGGTACAATTAATGGGTAATTGTAAGTATTTATGAGCGTAGATCAATTATAAATGAGTGTTATCCTATGAATGATTCCTTTGGTTCCGATGCAAGTCCAACGACAGTAACGGTTAAATGGTTTTCCCCTAGAAAAGGTTTCGGCTTCGTCAATCTGCCGGGTAGCGACAGGGACATATTCCTGCATATCTCGGTGGTGACCAATTCCGGCCATGAATCCCTGGCCGATGGCACGACCCTAAGCTGTATTATCGGCAGCGGTCAAAAAGGCCAAGAAGTAAAACAAATCGTATCAGTCGATGCTAGCACGGCGCAAGAACGCCCGCGCAGTAATTTCGGCGATCGCCCGCAACGGGGCAATTTTGGTGATCGTCCACCACGCCGCGAAGGCGGATTTGGTGGCGGCGGCGGTTTTGGCGGCGGCGGTGGCCGGCGCGGCAAATACGGCGATGGTGGCGGTCATGGTCACCGTGAACATTCCGCGCCAAGCGGCCCAGCCCATGAAATGACCGGCACGGTCAAATGGTATAACAGCCAAAAAGGTTTCGGATTCGTCATGCCCGAAGACGGCAGCCGCGATGTGTTCATTCATATGTCCACCTTGCGCCGTTCGGGATTATCGACGCTGGACGAAGGCCAAGCGGTGCGCATGCGCGTCGTCAACGGCGGCAAGGGCCAAGAAGCCGAATCGATCGAGATTATTTAGATTAGATACCAAGATTCCTAGATACCTGGATGCTTAAGCGCAAACTTTACTAGGTATCTTAACATCTTGGCATCTGTACATCTTTCTACGGCACCATCACATAGGAAAAATAATTCCGGTCTAAATCCGCGTTGGATTCATGTCCAACGCGCCCAAGACGGAACAAGCCTGGACCAGCGGGCTCCGCCAGCACGAATACCTTGCGGTCAATCGTCAAAATCCGGTCGCCGGTCGCGGCAGGCACGCTGAAACCGACGAAGGCGTGGTTGCTGGTGTAAATCATCGCAATCGGCATATTGGGATATAAGGATCGCGCCATAGCGATCATCGCCACGCTTTTGGTGTCGCAATCGCCTTTATTCATCGTCAACAGCCCATACGGAGTTGCAAAGCCGGAACCGTTCGACGATGTACGATCCTGCAAAGTATCGAATGGAATCGATTGCAGAAAATTCAATGTTTCATTTAAAAATCCGCGTGGACTTTTTTCACTCGCCGCCGCCGCAACCGCCTTGGCCACTGGCCGCATCGATGGAATGTAATCCTGCGCAATCCGGATATGATCCGGCATAATATATTTTCCGGTGGTATCCTTGATAAAATACCGCGATTGCAGATATTGATCCTGCGCTTCATCATTACGCGCTTTCATCACCGCCAGGGTTTGTTGCACCGCTTGTTCATTCGGGCCCATAACGTGGAAACTGATCGCATCGCCGATTTTATCGACCGATACCTGTACCCCAGGCATTTGCGCGGCATAATATTGCAAATATTCCATGGTAAAACTTTCCATGGTGCCAGAATCGAAAGATTGGAATTGGCGGCTGCCGACGCCCAATTGACGGGTATTCAGCATAAAGCTTAGTTGCTGGGGCTTACCGGAAAAATTGTCATATTGATAAGTGAATTGGGTCATATTGCCGACCCGGTTGGTTTGCCAATTCATTTGCTTGGCCGACGCATCCTGCGCCGCCATGCATAATATCCCTAGCGATAAAACCAGTACCCGTATCAGCACGCTTGTTATTTCCCCGATATGCTTTTAGTATACAGTATCTTAACCCGCAAATGCTTAAAACTTCGTTTCATGCAGAAAAATCAAACCTTTAATCGTGTTATCCTGGCCGCTCTTTTCCTGTGGCTGGTGTTATTGGCCCTGGATTCGTTGATAGAAACCATTAAAAATCCGGCTAAAACCGATGCGGCCCAAACCGCTTATGATCGCGTTTTACAAAGCAAAACCCTGCGTTGCGGCTATATCTTATTCCCCCCGGCGGTGATGAAAGACCCCAATACCGGCGCTTTTTCCGGGGTTGCGGTCGATGTGATGCACAAGGTCGGCGAACGGCTGGGATTAAAAATCGACTGGACCGAAGAAGTCACCTTTGCCACCAATGTTCAAGGTTTGCAAACAAACCGGTACGATGCCGTTTGTATCACCTATTGGATGAACCCGAACGAAGGCAAATTCGTTGGGTTCAGCACCCCGTTTTATTACAGCGGCATGATCGATGCGCAAAAATGCGCCGCCCCGCGCGAAGAAAAAGATTGGAACAATCCCGAATTTAAAATTGCCGTGCTGGATGGATCGGTGGCATCACGCGTAACGGCCGCGCGTTTTCCGGCCGCAGAGGCCATCACCCTGCCCAATTCGGCCGATGTGACGCAATTATTGATGAATGTCACAACCGGCAAGGCGGATCTGGTTTTTGTGGAGCCATATCAAGTATCGGAATGGAACGCCAATAATCCAAACGATCCGCTATGCGCCGGCAAAAATCCGCTGGTGACATTCCCCAACGTCATCGCGCTGCCTTTGGGCGATGCGGCGTTTAAATCCATGATCGATTCAGCATTGACCGATATCATCAATAGCGGCGAAATGGACCAGATCCTGGATAAACACGAAAAACATCCGGGCAGTTTTTATCGTCTGGCGAAACCATTTCAATAGCGTATCGCGCTTTCTCCCTTTACCCTGCGCCTTAAAACCGATACTTTAAAGAAATGTTTTCAACCGTCCTCGATATTTTAATTCAATACCACACCGGATTTTTAAGCGGTCTGGCGGTGACCTTGCAATTATGCGCGATCATCTGGTCGGTGGGCATTATTCTGGGTTCGGCGGTGGGGTTTTTCGGCTGGCAACATCCCGATTCGGTCGGTAAAATTTCGCGGATCATTTCGTTCATCCTGGCCGGCATTCCAATATTGGTATTTTTATTCTGGCTGCATTATCCGGTACAGGCGATTTTCGAAGTTGTGATCGATCCGTTTTACACCGCCGCATTCACATTCACTATTGTCAATATTTTCGGGGTCGCGGATTTGGTGCGCTTCGCACTCGAAGATTTTCCGCAACAATATTTATTCGCGGCAAAAGTTTGCGGCGTGCCGCGCAAAAAAACCATTTTCAAAATCCAATTGCCGATTCTGTTCCGCCAGGTTTTGCCGGGACTATTGATGTTGCAAGTCACGATGTTACACGTCACATTATTTTCCAGCCTGATTTCGGTCGAAGAAATTTTCCGCGTCGCACAACGCATCAACGCGCAAATTTATAAACCCGTTGAAATTTACACCGCGCTTGGCATATTTTTCCTTATGGTCTGCTTGCCGGTCAACGGCGTCGCGGTTTGGATTAAAAACAAATACACCAGAAACTTGTCGGATCGTTAATGTTCATCGCTAAAAATATATCCAAATCTTTACAAGGTTTTCCGGTTGTTCAAGATGTCAGCTTGACCGTTGCACCAGGCACCATTACCGCCATTGTCGGCCCATCGGGCGGCGGTAAAACCACGTTATTGCGATCTTTATCGATGATCGAACATCCAGATTCCGGATCGATCAGCATCGATGGCAAGGAATATAATTTCCCACTGGCCCCAGGCGCCGCATTCACGCCACCATGGCCGGAAATGACTGTGGTGTTTCAACAATTATTTTTGTGGCCGCATATCACCTTGCGGCAAAATCTGTTGTTGCCGGTAGAAGACAAATTGACCCCCGAACGTAAAGAATTGATCGAGGAAGTGATCGATTTCTTCGGCATGCGTCATTTCATCGACCGATATCCCAGCGAAGTATCCGGCGGACAAAAACAACGCCTCGCCCTGGCCCGCGCGATTGCGCTGCAGCCTAAATATTTATTGCTGGATGAAATCACCTCGGCCTTGGATGTTGAACAGATTGCCAAGATTCTGGAATTTTTGCTGGTGGTCAAAGATAAAGGTTGCGGGATGATTATCGTCACCCACCATTTGAATTTTGCCCGGCGCGCGGCGAATGAAATTATTTGCCTGGATCAAGGCCGCGCCATTGAACGCGGTGGACCGGAAATTTTGGAAAACCCAAAAAACCCCCGGATTAAGACTTTCTTATCCCATGTCCTGGCCGCCAGCTAGATCACGAAAATCCATAAAATTTTAACGATACTAAATGGTTAATTAGGCTTTCTTTGCCATAATGGGATTGTATTCACGCTGTCTTATATCAGCCTAGAGAGGGTCCTATGCATTATAAGTTGTTGATATTGGCTATGATTTTAGCTTTTCAGGGGTTTGTAGCATCGCCTGCGCAGGCCGACTGGAAATTTCAACATCAAATCGTTTTCGATGGTGATGAGCCTCCTCCAGAAGGTGGTGGTGGTGAAGGCGGCGGCGATGGCGGAGAAGAAGATCCGCATGATCCGAATCAAACCTTGGATTGTGAGCCAGTGGGCGATGTAGGTTGGGATTGCCGGGAAAACATCCCATAAGCCTATCCCCTGCATATCCTTAAGAATTTATCAAGTTTGGGGTGTGCTCTTGAAGGGTCGATCTTCGGATCGGCCCTTTTTTCTATGCTACTTCCTATGCTGCACCGCGCTATAACCCTTGTTTTCCGCCATTGAAACGCCATCTTGCTATGCCAATATAATTAATAGGAGGTAGCATGAGATGGATAAGCATATAGCCGCCTTTATTGGCTTTGTAATAATATTTCCTTTGTTAACGATTGTGTTATGGTTATTCCGTGGTGGTGGCTTGCAAATGTTGGGACAGATTCACTAAAATACGCCCATCATGAGATTTAAAGTTATTCGTTTTATTTGTTTTATTTTATTAAGCCTGTTCATCCTTTATGGCTTATGGATTCTGACCGGTGCCGCCGTTGGAACATCCAGGCCATAATTTTATGTCTTCAAAAAATCATTCCATTGTTGCAGGCCCGGCCGACGATCACATGCGGCTGGATAAATTTTTGTCGCAAAAATTGACCAATCTTTCCCGCTCGCGAATTCAAGCGCTGATCAAAGAAGGCCAAGTGCGCAGTGGCGGCAAAATAATTTCTGATCCCGCGCACAAAATAAAATCCGGCCAAACGTACAACATCACCATTCCTGAAATCCGCGAAGTGCCCATCGCCGCGCAATCGATTCCGCTGGACATCGTGTACGAAGATAAAGACATCCTGGTTTTAAACAAACCGCCGGGATTGGTGGTACATCCTGCCGCCGGTAATTTGGATGGCACGTTGGTCAACGCCCTGCTCGCCCATTGCGGCGATTCCCTGTCTGGCATTGGCGGTGAAAAACGTCCTGGCATCGTGCATCGAATCGACAAAGACACCAGTGGCATTCTGGTTATCGCCAAACATGATATCGCGCATCAAAATATAAGCAAACAATTTGCCGACCATAGTATCGAGCGTTCTTACCAAGCCTTTGTGTGGGGCATTCCAAATCCAGCCAAGGGCAGTGTTTCCGGCAATATTGGCCGCAGTCCGCAAAATCGTAAAAAAATGGCGGTGGTAAAATCGGGCGGCAAACGCGCCGCGACGCATTACCGCACGCTGAAAACTTTTGCCGGTGCCGTAAGCTTGGTCGAATGCAATTTAGAAACCGGACGCACCCATCAGATCCGCGTACATATGACGCATATCGGGCATCCGTTGATCGGCGATCAGACATACGGCAAGGCGCACAAAATCAAGGGGCTTGAAAAAGAACTGGGTGATTACCTATATCATTATTCCCGCCAGGCTTTGCATGCCGCAACGCTTGGATTCCATCACCCGGTAACAGGCCAATTTATGCAATTTAAGGCGCCCCTGCCCAAAGATTTGGAAATACTGGCTGAAAAATTATCCGCAATAGGCTAGTATCCAAACATGGCCCATATCCCCGCCCTTAGCCCCGATAGCAATCTTTCGCGTTATCTTAGCGAGATACGCAAAATTCCGATGTTGAAACCGGAAGAAGAATTCATGCTGGCCAAACGTTGGCAAGAACATGGCGACCGCGACGCCGCGCACCGCTTGGTTACCAGCCATTTACGTCTTGTTGCAAAAATTGCCCTTGGTTATCGCGGCTATGGCCTGCCGGTCGCCGAATTAATATCCGAAGGCAATATCGGCATGATGCAAGCGGTTAAAAAATTCGATCCGGACAAGGGCTTTCGCCTGGCTACATATGCGATGTGGTGGATTCGCGCCTCAATTCAAGAATATATTTTGCGGTCTTGGTCGTTGGTAAAACTGGGCACCACCGCCGCGCAGAAAAGATTGTTTTTCAATTTACGCAAATTGAAAAGCCAGATGCAAGCGATCGAAGACGGCGATTTGCGCCCCGAGCATGTCGAAGCAATTGCACAAAAATTAGACGTCAGCGAACAGGATGTGGTCGATATGAATCGCCGCCTGCGCGGCGACCAATCGTTAAACGCGCCGATCCGCGCGGGCGAAGATGGTGGCGGCGAGTGGATGGATTGGCTGGTCGATGATGTCAGCAATCAAGAAGAAAACCTGTCCAAAACGCAGGAAGAAAACGAACGGCATCGTTTATTGATGCAGGCCATGGAAATATTGAACGACCGGGAACGCGATATTATCCGCGCCCGCCGATTGCAGGAATCGCCGAAAACATTGGACGAATTAAGCCAGCAATATAACGTATCCCGCGAACGCATCCGGCAGATCGAGGAAAAAGCGTTTGAAAAATTGCAGACCCAGATGAAAATGCTGGTCGATGCGCGGCCGCAGCAATATTTAGAACATAAAAAACCGAACTAATATTTTATTCGAAATTCTTTTGCACAGTTGCTTGCGCCGCCTCGATTTGCGCGGGATCGCAACCCAAGCTTTGCAACAATGTCTTGCCTAATTCCAAACTGGCATTCAACGTGATCGGAACCGTAGCGGTAACGCCGGTTTCGATTAATTTTTTGGAATGTTCGAAATCCCGCGCGCGCGCAAAAATCGGCACATGCGGCCAATGATCACGGATAATATGGGTGATTTGCGTGGCTTTCTTTGCGCGGGAAACGGCAATTACCGCCGCACGCGCCCAATCGGTGCCAACCGATCGCAATACATGCAATTTGGTCGCATCGCCATAAAACACCGGTAAATTTTGTGTTCGTGCCCGGCTGATCCGGTCATGATCGTCATCGATCACAATATATGGAATTTGTTGCGCCTGGCACATGCCCGCAATCACCTCGCCGACGCGGCCATAGCCTAAAATAACCACATGATTTTGTTTATCCTTAAATTCTTCCGGCGATGGCAAGGATTCATCGTCGATATGCGGAATAGTTTGTTCCAGATATGGCCACAACTGGCGCACGGCGATTGGGGTAATCGCCATACTGATGATAGCAATGGTTGAAAATAAATTGACCAAGCCCGGGTCGATCAATTGCGACTGCATCGCAAGACCGAATAAGACGAATCCAAATTCGCCGCCTTGGGCCAGCAAAATCGCCGTTCGCATCGCTTTACGCACCGGTAGATCGAAATAGCGTGCAACCCCGTAAAATACACCCAGTTTTAGCCCCACCAAAGCAATTAAAAGCAATAGAACCACAATCGGATTGTCGATAATAAAACGCATATCGATCATCATGCCGACGGTCATAAAAAACAGGCCCAGGAATAATCCGCGGAACGGTTCGATATCGGCAGCGATTTGATGGCGGAATTCGGTTTCGGACAAAATCACCCCAGCCAAAAATGCGCCAAGCGCCATACTTAGTCCGAAATGAAACGTGGCAAATCCCATACTGAACACAATTAATAGGGTCATGCCGGTTAACAATTCATGATTTTTATTACCAATCACCAGGCGGTAAAATGGGCGTAATAAAAATTGGCCGACATACATAATAAGAACAAGTGCAATCACCGCTTTTAATCCAGCGCCAACCAAACTGCTGACGATCAATTCGCCTTTCTGGTTCAACAATGGGATAATCACCAATAATGGCACGACTGCCAAATCTTGAAATAGCGCGGCCGCGAAACTGGCGCGTCCATGGCGGGTGGAAAACTCGCCGCGTTCGGCCAATAATTGCACCAACATCGCTGTAGATGAAAATGCCATGGCCCCGCCGATAATAATCGCCTCAGCCACATTTTCCCGTGAAATGTAAACAACCCCGCCGAATATCACCATCAATGAAACGGTCGTAATACCGCCAAATCCGAATACCAAATGCCGCATCACCCGCAAACGTTCGAGCGGCAATTCAAGCCCGATTGCGAACAATAGAAACACTACCCCCAAATCCGCCAAAAACGTCGTGGTCGGTGTATTTTCGATAAATCCAAACCCAAACGGCCCAATCAGCAACCCTGCCAACAAATAGCCCAAAATGGGACTAGCGCGCATTCTTTGCACAAACGAAGTAATGATTACCGCCGCGGCCAGCATGATAATTGGAATAGTTAAATCGAGGCTATGGGAAACAGGCATATTTTATTGTTCTTCGATCTTGTTGTACTTTAAAATTGGTTCGGATAATCTTGGGCTGAAATGAATTCTATTAATTCCAACCATACGGTTTTAGTAACTGGCGGCGCCAAGCGCATTGGCCGCGCGCTGTGTCTGGCGCTGGCCGCGCAAGGATACGCGGTTGTTGTGCATTATAACACATCAACCGGCGAGGCCGAAGAATTGATTGCCGAAATCAACAAAAAAAGCGGTAAGGCTGCCATGATTGCCGCCGATTTAAGTAATACGCAGCAAACCAAAAAATTGTTCGCGGATGCCGCACAAAAATTCGGCCCCATAACGATGCTGGTCAATAATGCCGCGATTTTCGAACGCGATACATTCGCCGATCTTACGCCGGAAAACATGCAAAAACATTTCGCCGTCAATACACTGGCACCAATGATTTTAATGCAGGAAATGGCCAAGCAGAACATAGAACGCGGCTCTGCGGTCAATTTGCTGGACCATTCCATTTTAAAATCGCCGCGCGGATACACATCCTATGTGATCAGCAAATCGGCGTTATGGACCGCAACCCAGCTTGCCGCGAAACAATTGGCGCCGAAAATACGCGTCAATGCGGTTGCGCCAGGGATTATTTTGCCGCCGAATGCGGATGAAGCAGATCAAAACTGGCGGTCGGATTATTCGCCCTCACCCCTTTCGCACCCGGAATCCATCGGCGATGTGGTGCATGCTTGTTTGCAATTGCTGCAAAATAAAGCCTTGAACGGCCAGATGATCGCGGTAGATTCCGGCCGTCACATCAGCGCAGAACCAATATTAGCCAAACGGGCCGCATCATGAACGATAAGATTTTAATCAGCAATTTTATTATCGCCGCGCGTATTGGAATTTTCGAAGAAGAAAAAAAGACCCCGCAACGCATCCGCATTCATTGCACCATTGAACTTACCCCCCGCGCCCGTCAAGGCAAGGACGATATCGGCGACACGGTGCGGTATGATACGGTGCGGCAAAATATTATCGATTATTTGACGGGCGGCCATACTGAGTTGCTGGAAACCGCCGCTGAAAATATTGCCAGAATCTGCCTTGCCGATAAACGCGCCGCATCTGCCCTGGTGCGGGTTGAAAAATTGGATATTTTCGCAGATTGCGATGTCGGCGTGGAAATTTTCCGGCGGCAAAATATATAAATATTATGTCCAGCGCCAATAAAACCAGCATTAAAACAAGGCTTGCAGCGGGTACCGAGGTCATTCAATCTTTTCAACGCCATGCCGGGAAAAGCCCTGGCGTATACCGCATGTTGAATGAGCGCGGCGATATTTTATATGTCGGCAAAGCGCGCAATTTGCATTCGCGCGTCGCGGCATACACGCGGCCGCAGCAATTGCCACACCGGTTGCAACGAATGATTGCCGAAACCGCGGCGATGGAATTTACAACGACGCAGTCGGAGGCCGAAGCATTATTGCTGGAAGCGGTTTTGATCAAGGAACATTTGCCGCGATATAATATCCTACTGCGCGACGATAAATCTTTTCCATTTATCTATATTTCCGGCGATCATGAATTTCCCCGCATCGCCAAACATCGCGGCGCGCGCAAAGACAAGGGCGATTATTTCGGCCCGTTTATGAGCAGCGGCGGTGCGGTCGATCAAACCATCGCCACGTTGCAACGCGCTTTTTTAATCCGCAATTGCAGCGATTCTTTTTTTGCCGCACGCACAAGGCCATGTTTGCAATATCATATTAAACGCTGCTCCGCCCCGTGCATGAATTACGTTACCGCCGATGAATACAGCGCTAATATCCGGCAAACCAAGGATTTTCTGCGCGGCAAGCACACCGAAATTCAACAGCAATTTGCCGCCGCGATGAGCGATGCCAGCCGGCGCCAGGATTACGAAGTCGCCGCCCAATATCGCGACCGTATCCGCGCATTAACATTGATCCAGGCCAAACAGCGTGTGCACATCGATGGGCTTGGCGATATCGATGTTATTGCCGCCGTGCAAAAAGCCGGGAAAATCTGCGTGCAGGTTTTTACCTATCGCGACGATTGTTATTTGGGTAATCACGCCTTTTTTCCAAAAGCGGGCGAGGATGAAGATATGCCTCATATTTTATCGGCGTTTATTGCGCAATTTTACGCTGGCCGCCCTGTGCCCAAGGAAATTTTAGTTAATGAATCGGTCCATGAACAAAGTTTATTGGCCAAAGCCCTGAGCCTGAAATCCGAGCAGAATATTACCATCACTTTCGGTACGCGCGGCAAACGGCGGCAAGCGGTTTTGCACGCGGTTAAAAACGCCGAAAATGCGCTGGAACGTACCTTGGCCGAACGCACCGCGCAGGAAGAATTATTGCGCTTACTCGCGGAAAAATTCGATTTGCCGAAAATCCCAGGGCGTATCGAAGTATACGATAACAGCCATATTCAGGGTAAAAACGCTATTGGCGCGATGATCGTCGCAACGCCGGAAGGATTTCAAAAAAAATCTTACCGCAAATTCAATATCCGCGTGGATGAATTGGAAAAAATGCCGAATCATGGCGGCGACGATTACGCCATGCTGCGCCAGGTTTTACGGCGGCGATTCGCCAGAATGGACAAAGACGACAGCGACACCAGCGCGGTGCGGCCGGATTTATTATTGATAGACGGCGGCCAAGGACAATTGAACAGCGCGCTGCAAATTTTATCGGATTATGGGATCATGGATATTCCAGTTTTGGGCATCGCCAAAGGCCCTGACCGCAATGCCGGGCGCGAACGGTTTTTTATGGAAGGCCGCGAAGATTTCCAATTGCCGGCAAATGATGCCGTATTGCATTTCTTGCAAAGACTGCGCGACGAAGCGCACCGGTTCGCCATTGGCGGGCACCGCAAAAAACGCAATGCCGAATTGGGCCGCTCGGAACTCGATACGGTGCCAGGCATCGGTGCCAGCCGGAAACGCGCGCTTTTAAACCATTTTGGTTCGGTTACATCGATCCGGAAAGCGTCGTTATTGGATCTGGAAATGGTTAAAGGCATTAATAAACTCACCGCCAAACGCCTATACAACTACTTCCATTCTGATTCGGATTAGGGCATATTCGGATACTTTTTAATCCAAGCCGGAATTCGCCCCCATGCTGCAATTGCCCAATTTCCTTACCCTTGCCCGCATCGCCCTCGTCCCCTTGATTATCGCGTGTTTTTACGCGCCGGAATCCTGGGTTATATGCGCCAACTGGGCGGCCTTGATTTTATTCGTGGTCGGCGCCATCACCGATTATTTGGATGGATGGTTCGCACGCAAATATAATATGACATCGTCCTTGGGTCGGTTTTTGGATCCGATTGCTGATAAATTGGCAGTAACCGCCGTAATCATGATGTTAATCATGATTCAGCAAATTTCCGGTATCGATGTGGTTGCGGCGTATTTGATTATCGGCCGCGAAATTTTGGTATCTGGATTGCGCGAATTTTTAGGCGAAACAAAAAGCCCCGTGATCATTCCCGTATCGAATCTGGCCAAATGGAAAACCGGATTTCAAATGGGCGCGTTGATCGCACTGCTGGCAATCCATGCCTGGCCGTTATTGGAACCATTTACCGAATTGGCCGATTTGGCGTTATGGGTCGCGGCGATATTGTCGGTTATTACGGGCTGGAGTTATTTCCGCGCCTTTGCACAAACCACATTTACGGATAATCATGAATGAGCAAAAGCATATTCTGGTTGTCGACGATGACCGCCGCTTGCGCGATCTGTTAAAACGCTATTTATCGCAAAATAATTTTCTGGTTACGACGGTGGCGGATGCCGCCGAAGCCGAGCATGTATTAAAAAGCATGCAATTCGATTTGATCGTTTTGGATGTGATGATGCCGGGCATTACCGGGTTCGAATTGACTAAAAAACTGCGCGGCGGAAAAAACAGCGTGCCGATTTTACTGCTGACCGCCAAGGACACCGCCGAAGACCGTATCAATGGATTCGAAGTCGGCGCCGACGATTATTTGACCAAACCGTTCGAACCGCGCGAATTGGTGTTGCGCATCGAATCGATTTTGCGCCGCGCCGAACGCCAAGAAATCTTAACCCCGCCTGCCGTCAAACCGGCTTCGGTACATTTTGGTGATTTCATATTCGATCTGTCGCGCAATGAATTGAAAAATGCCGGCGGCGAGATGATTTATTTGACCACCGCCGAAACATCGTTATTGCAGATTCTGGCGGAAAATGCCCACTCGCCGTGCAGCCGCGAGGATTTGGTGCGGCGCTGCGCCATCGAAGGCGGCGAGCGGGCGATTGACGTCCAAGTCACGCGGCTTCGGCGCAAGATTGAGGCAGATCCTGGATTTGCACGGTATTTGCAAACGGTGCGCGGCAAGGGATATATGCTGAAACCTGAAAAAATTGTAACGGAACAAAGCCTATGATCAAACGCTTTTTGCCCCGTTCGCTGTTTACCCGTACTTTGTTGATCTTGCTGATCCCAACGGTTTTGGTGCAAATCGTGACGACGTATGTTTTTTATGACCGGCATTGGGAAACATTGGCGCGGCGATTGACCGGAAGTTTGGGCGGCGATATCGCCTATGTCGCACATTTATTGAACGATGCGCCCGCCAGCATGCAAAAAAACATTTTGGACAAGGCCGAACAAGATTTGCATATGCAATTCGATCTTGTGCCACTCGATGCGATGGAATTGCCTGCCGCGCCAAAATTGACTGGCCTGGTCGATCAATTATTATATGAAGAATTGGATCAACGGCTGGATAAGGAATTTTACGCCACGGTCAATGCCGATCCGGACCGGGTTAAAATCGTGGTGCAGTTGGATGATGGATTTTTAATCGTTTATGCCAATAAAAAACGGCTATTTTCCTATACCACGCGCCTTGTTATTGCCTGGATGGTGGGAAGTTCTATTTTATTGATGGGCATCGCGGCGATATTCTTGCGCAACCAAGTCCGCCCGATCCGCAAATTGGCAATCGCAGCGGAAAAATTGGGCAAAGGCCGGGATTCCGGTGATTTAAAACCCAGCGGCGCCATTGAAATCCGCCAAGCCACCGCCGCGTTCGGCATTATGCGCGACCGTATAAGGCGGCAAATTCAACAGCGCACCGATATGTTGTCGGGCATTTCGCACGATTTACGCACGCCATTGACCCGGTTGAAATTGGAATTGGCGCTTCTCCCCTCCTCACCGGATATCCAGGCGATGCAGGCCGATGTCGATGAAATGCGGCAGATGGTAGAAACGTATTTGGATTTCGCGCGCGGTGATGCGGAAGAAGAATCGCAAACCATATCCATTCCCGATTTGCTGGATGAAATCGTGCGGGATTTTTCCCGCGACGGCAAACAAATCCATTACAAGCCCGATGGTGCGGTCGAGTTGCTGGCCCGCCGCAACGCCTTGAAACGTTGCATTACCAACCTGATCGGCAATGCCTGCCGCCATGGCAAAAATGTGTGGCTGCGGGCTGAAATCGGCACGCGCGGTGTACGCATCGAAGTTAGCGACGATGGCCCCGGCATCCCGCCGGAAATGCACGAGGAAGTGTTTAAACCGTTCCGGCGATTGGACGATTCGCGCAATTCCGAAACCGGCGGCGTTGGATTGGGGCTTTCTATCGCCCGCGATATCGCACGCAACCATGGCGGCGATATAACCCTGGATAAAGCAAAACAGGGCGGCCTTTCGGCCACCCTGTATCTACCGTTATAAAAATATTTAAATTAGCGTTTGCCGGAAGTGCGGCGTGATTCGGTTGGAACGATGTCTTGCAGTTCCGATGCCGATTCGCGCATCCGGGAATTTAAAACTTCGAATGCTTCGCGGTTGGATCGTGTTAAAATTTGCGCGAGCTCTTTGGCATTGGCGGTGGAATTCTGCCAAGCGTCTTGCAAAATCTCGCTGCTCTTACGGGCTTTTTGCTGGCCGGTCGAACCTTGCTCGGTAATGCATTCGAGCACATTGGTAAAATTGCTTAGGCCTTGTTGCAATGCTTCGCTTTGCGCTCGGGTCAATGCTTGTGCACAATCGACACCAAGTCTGCTGACTTCGGTCCATGCCTCAAGATTGCGTTTATACAAATTCAAAAATTTATTCATATCTATTCCTGACAAGTTAGGGTTAGCGGAAAACGGAAACAATAATTTTGCCCAATCCGGCGCATGACCGTTTGCTTTACGCATGGAATACCTCATAGGATTATCAATTTCAAGTTTTTAAATATATCAAAAATACTGGCATTTGTAAAATATTTCATTTTTGTGACTTTGTATGCCGCCTAAATCCGCCCTAAGAATATGATCGTTTATGCTAATTTTGCTGCGGTGAAAATCGCTGTAATATCATGTCGATACGCATTAAAGCGCGGTCAATTCCAGCCATGGTTTTCGCGCGATCTTTCGATTCATCGGAAAGCCACAGCCACAACCCATAGGCGTAAACACCAAAAAACGCGGAAATCCAAGCGCAGCGCTGCATAGATGATCGTTGCAAATTCAAATCATTGAGCCATTGCGGCGCCTGACGCAACAGAACACGGGCCAAAATCGGCCAAGACGCTGCGTCCTGGCGCAATATTTTTATGAATTTTTTGTACGGCTGTAGTTCATCCAAATGCAGCATGATGAGATCGAAAATACGATCGCGTGGCGAATCACTGTCTATCGAATCCGGGTTCTTGGCCGCCTGCGCGGCGATATGCGTAAAAAACTTTTGCAGCAAACTGGATTTGTCCACATAAGTTTCCCATAAATTTTTATTGCGCATGAATTTTTCGATCAGTTTTAAAGTATCAACCGATTCATGCTCTGATTTTTTAGCGCTTTTTTTGCGGGAATTTTTTTTTGGCTTTGGCATTTTAACTGCCCGATAAAATTTTTCCGCGTGCCGTAGCAACGGCGATAGCACGGTCGAACAAATCTTGTAATGCATTATTTTGATTTAACACATTCAATGCGGCTTCGGTCGTGCCGCCCGGTGTTGTAATTGCCTGACGTAATTCGGATGGCGTTTTTTTGGATTGCTGCATATACAACGCACTGCCGATAATAGTTTGTGTCGCAAGCGCCAAAGCCACATCCGCTGGCAATCCGGATTTCACGCCGGCTTCGGCCATTGCTTCGCATAAACGGAATACATAGGCCGGGCCGCTGCCCGATGTGGCGGTGATCGCATCCATATATTTTTCGTCATCCACCCAAACGGCGTGGCCAAGGCTGGATAAAATTGCGCCCGCCAATTGTTTTTGCGTGGACGAAACATGCGCATTGGCAAACGCGCCGGCGATACCCTGCCCGATTTGCGATGGCAGATTTGGCATGGCGCGCACAATTGCTGCATTAGGCGCGGATAAAAATTTTTGTATGGAATCCACGGTTATTCCGGCCGCTACCGAAATTACCAACGCGCCGCCGCCGGCGTGGTTTTGGTACAGGGGCAAAATTTCTTTGAATTTTAACGGCTTTAGCGCAAAAATAATAGCATTGATCTTATTCGGTAAAATCGAAAGATCGGTGGCGAATTGTACACCCGAAAACTGACGAGATAATGTATCGGCCTTTGGATCGATCGCAAAAAACTGCGCATCAATGCTGATATCCGCCAGCCAGCCGCGCAACATGGCCTGGCCCAAATGGCCGCAGCCGACAAGAACAATCTTTTTCATGTCATCAAAATACCCTATTGGGGCTAAAGCCGCAATAAGGGGTTATGCCATGCCCGCAACATCGACCAGGGACATCAACAACGCTTCTTCCGCGTGTTTTCCGCCGCCGATTACATGTTGAAAGGCCGGGTAAAACCGGTCGCATTCGGCCAGAGCGATATCGACCAGATCTTCGATCTGTTCGAAAGACGTCGCGAATTGGCCGCGCATTAAACAAGTCTGACGGAACATCGGCACCATATCGTCGTGGCAAATTTCAAAATGCCCCATCCACATTTTTTCATTCACATGGGCCAGCAATTCATAAACCTGCATGCGCCGTTCGGACGGGATTTGCGTATCGACGGTGGCGGAAAAATACAGCGCGTTTAAATCCTCGCGCCACAAGAAATGCAGACGGTATTGACACCATTTGCCCTGCACATCGGCCATCATTTCATCGGGGTCAAAACGGTTAAAATTCCAGGAATTGGCGGCTACCAATTCTTCGACGAGATCAATCGGATTTTCTGTGGTTTGAAAGTCATCAGACAAAGCGGCCATATTTTGCATCTCCTGTCGGTTAAGGATGGCAAATTATTCCCGCTAGTTGTGGGCGCTCGGACCCTGACTCTTATAACAAAGCCCCAACCAGTTGCTTGGGTAGGTTCATCACCTAGTTTCAGCTTGCCACCTACTATATATAGTGACAATAGCCAAACCACTTGCCAAGAATTTTCCTAAAAATACTGAATCTAAAATATCGCGCTTGGGGATAACCGTTATTTCTTCTGCTTTTTAGCCGGATGCGCAGTTTGCAATTTTTTGATCTGCCTTTTCAATTCTTCTTGTTCCTTACGGGCTTTGATGGCCATCGCTTTGACCACTTCGAATTCATGCCGGCTGACAAAATCCATTTTCTTAGCCAGTTTTTCAAAGCGCAATTTCAATTTTTTCTCGCCATCTTTGCGCATTTCATCCGCCGCACCAAAGGCCGAAGTAGCCAGTTTGGCTAGATCGTCAAGCAGTAATTTCCAATCATTCATGGGGATATTCCTTTATATTAAGGCGCCCTATTTACAACAAAGCCGCATAAGTTTAAATATATATCCTATAAATTTAACCGACTGTAATGGGAATTTCACATGATTATCGTCACCGGCGGCGCCGGATTTATCGGATCGAACCTGGTCGCTGGCCTGGAAAAACGCGGACACAATGACATTATCATTTGCGATACGCTGGGCAACGACGATAAATGGCGCAACATCGCCAAACGCGAATTGGCCGAATTCATCATGTCGGACGATCTGTTTGAATTCCTCGAAGATCATGCCAGCGAAATCAGCATGATTTATCATCTGGGCGGCGTATCTTCGACCACCGAAACCAATGCCGACCTGATCGTAAAAAGCAATTTCCAATTGCCAATTCATTTGTGGCGCTGGTGCAATCGGCACGGCACGCGTTTCGTTTATGCGTCTTCCGCCGCAACTTATGGCGACGGGGCGCAAGGTTTTGATGACGATTTTTCGTCGGATGTTTTAGAAACTTACCATCCGTTGAATGCGTATGGATGGAGCAAACACGCATTCGACCGCTGGGTTGCGCGCGTGGTGCGCACCGGCAGGGTGCGGCCGCCGCAATGGGTTGGATTAAAATTTTTCAATGTCTATGGCCCGAACGAATATCACAAGAGCGGCCAGCGCAGTGTTGTCTCGCAAACATACGATAAAATTAAAAATGGTGAGCCGGCTACATTGTTCCGCTCGCACAATCCGAAATACCAGGATGGCGGCCAGTTGCGCGATTTCATTTATGTGCAAGATTGCGTCGATGTGATGTTATGGCTGTATGATAATGATCGCGTCAATGGCGTGTTCAATCTGGGCACCGGCAAGGCACGCAGTTTTCTGGATCTGGCCAATGCGGTTTATTCCGCCATGGGTAAACAGCCAAATATCAAATTTATCGACACGCCGGAACATATCCGTGAAAAATACCAATATTTCACCGAAGCGAAAATGGACCGGTTGCGCGCCGCCGGGTATGCAAAGCCTTTCACCACATTGGAAGATGGGGTCAAAATCTATGTCCAGGACTTTTTGTCGCAGGTAAACCCCTATGTCTAATAAAACCGTGGTTTTCTGCGGTTTTTATCACCCAATTTAGAATTGTTCTAAATTGAAACTAAGGCACTTAGGGTTGCGATTTGCCGCCAAAACCGTTAATAATTTCGTTGCTGAGAACACGGAATTATAAATGACCGCAACCGCCACATTAGAGTTTGATCCAGAAGCGCCAGAAGCGTTTGTATCCGACGAAGTCGTCGAGGCCACCGCCCGATTCACGGATGCCACTTTTGGCGGTATCGAAGAATTGACCAACTCGATTGGCAACCGTACCGCCATCGGCACTATTGATGCGCAGTATCAAAGCCAGGAACAAGGAGCCGCTATCGCTGGCCCGGCAGGCAAAGTAAACATGTCCGGCGACGGACGCGGCAAAGTTGGCAGTAACGATAATGAAGCAGAAAACGACGATTCAGATTTAACTGATCCTCAAAGACAGATGAAAATCTTGGCCGACTTAATGGCCGAGATGAGCAATACCGAATTCAGCATGGAAAGCGTGTTGGATATGTTGCTGCATGACCGAGATATTCCAGGAATGGAAAAACCGTCGGTTCTACGCATGCAGCAATTGATCCAGGTATTGCATTTCTATGCCTTGCAACAAGCATCGATGAATCCGCAAAATGCCCAATATTGGGTACGCAGCGAAATGATTCACCGTTTATATCAGCAATTGACCGCCGCCGCCAAAGGCCCTAATCCCGAAGCCGCGTTCAAGGCATTGATTAAAACTGAAACCGCCGCGATCACCGAATTGCGTCAACAAATGGTACAACAAGGTTTGGCCAAAGTTCCATTGTCGCAACTGACCGCCGTTGTCGTCGCGCGGCAATTATTGCCGCTGGAAAAAGTATTCGTGCAACAATTGACCAAATTGCAAGAAATGTTGCAACAAGCGGCGACAAACAACACCAGCATGAAATATGTGCAAGTGTTGCAAATCCAAATCGCGCAGTTGCAAGCGACTTTAAAAACATTCCAATCGCCGGCATTGAAACCATTGATGGATTATGCCCGTGCGATCAACGCACAAATCGCCGCGCAAACCGGCCAACAAAATCCAAATGCGGTAAACCGCAATGGCCAATCTGGTCAAGCGCCGCAAATCAATTTCGCCGCATTGCCGAAATTCGTTATGACCGCCGCAACCATGCAAGCTTTGGTCCAAACTTTGAAAACTTCGCAAGTCATGCTGGCCACGCAACAAGAATGGGCCAAGGGTCGCACTGGTATCCCCAACACGCCGGAAACTCGCGGATTGCCGCAAACCTTACCGCCAATATTGCGCGATTTCTGGCAACAACAAGCGGCCCAAAGAACCATTCAAGCTGCATTGCGCCCGGAACCGGCGCGCGAAGTGCGCGATCAAGTGCGCCAGGCTGTTCAAGACGCTGTACAAACACGCGCCAATGCTGCGGCCCCGACCGTTGCCTTACAAAACGCCTTGCAAAATGTATCCGAAGCCGGACGCATTGCCGATTTGAACGCACGAATGCAGCAATTGCGCTTGGTCACACAAACCGATCCCGCGAAATTGAATTCCGCCAACATCAATCGCCCGCAAACAAGTTTATTTACGCAGCCTGGCGTTACAATTTACAGCAACGCCGGCAAAGTTACCGAGGGGTCCGCGATCAAAACCGCTTCCAATACTAACGGACGGTTGGATGGTATGTTTGCGGCCAATTCTTCGAACAGAACGGCGGCGCCTACGACCGCCAATACTGGCAGTGCTGTTGGACGCGCCGAAACCGCAGTTCGCATGACACAATTTGTATCGCCGGTGCAGTCATCTTCGTCGGCATCCCCATTCGCGCAAACAATAGCCGCAAATGGTGGCAGTTCTATTTTACGCAGTGGATCGAGTGGCGTTACACCGCCACAATCCTCATCGCCGCGATCTTCGGCAACTCCGGCAGGACCGCAAAATCGTATTGTTGATCCAATTGCTTCCCCTATTTCGCGCAAGGAAGGCGATAAAATACCGTCATCGCCAACAACCGGCTCGCAAGCACGCCAAGCCGATCCAGCAAATCCAACCATTAAACCCGAAGATAAAACCACGAAACCAAGCGATCCATCTGTAAAACCGGAAGATAAAATCTCTAAGCCAGAAGGTAAAATCGTAAAGCTGGAAGACAAAATCTTAAATCCAGAAAGCAAAGCGGTCAGACCGGAAGATAGAATCTCAAACCCAGAAGATAAAACTGCAAAACCTGAAGATAGAAAGCTGGACGATAAAAAATCCGATCCTGTAAAACCCGAAGAATCCGCCCAAAGAAAAGCCATGGAAGCGGAAGTTGCAAGGCTTAAGTCCCAAGGCATAGAAGCAAAAATTACCAGTGCCGGCATCATTATAGAAGGCGAAAAAGGCCTCAAAAACTCGAAAGAAGTCCTGGAGCAAGAAAGACAGCAAGGCCGAAAAGATTTAGACTCCACAACTTGTCCCGTTGGCGGCAGAGCGAGCCTTAAAAATCCTAACAAGGATAAGGTTGTTACTTCGGAAGAACGTAACCCTTCTGTCACTACTGATTCACGCAGATCATCATCCGAAACACCAGCGAAGCCCGTTCAATCTGTTTACCGGGATGCGGCAATCACCCACGCCATCGCTGCGGCGCAAGAAGGAAAAACTACAAAATTAGATAACGGCAGTAAAATCAATATAGGAGCCGTTGTTAAAGGGATATGTGATGTTTGCACTGGTTGCGGCAGTTGCGGCAGTGTCGGGCCGGTCAAAGAAAGCTTTGTAGGCAAAACTTTGGATAAACTAGGAAAATTGCTGCACTTCGGTGGGCGAGAAACAGCGCCAGCAATGGCGCCAGCGGTTGTATTTGGTGGTGAAATGGCCGCCGCAAACGCTTCGTTACAAAGCGCGCAGGCCGCATTTGCAAAATCCCAGCAAGGATTGCTTGGACGGATTTTTAGCAAGCAAAAATAAAATCTATAGGAGGATAAAATGACTACAACTTTGCCAGCGGGGCAGTTTATTGGCGTTATGCCCGTCCGTTATGTCGGCGATTTATTAGAGCTGGGCCCAACAGCAACTGAACAACAAGTGGCGCCTATATATGCCTTGAGTCAACGTCAATGCCCGCATTGGCCAATAATTAGCTCCCTGCATGATACAGCACTCGCGGTTATAGGACGCAAACCAAAGCCAATTTATCAAGCCAGTTATGTGATCCGGCAAATGGGTGATCATGAGTTCCATACCCATTTATTCCGTCCCCTGGTTCAAAGACGCAGCCTAGTAAGATGGGCCCTAGATGGTTTTAGGCATCCGGCGAAAGATCCAAGCCGCCATTTAGCGGTGTTGGTACATAAAAATACCGGTGAAGGCCATTTGATTATGGGCAGTAAATTTGAAGGCGCATTGGTTGAACGGGCGGGAAATAATGAAGAAACCGGTTGCGTGAATATCTTCACTCGTTTTGTTCAGTCTACTGGGATACCGCAGGTCAATTTATTTGGCGCTGACTTTGATCCGGGAACAGGCCAGCCGTTAGAAGGCAGTATTCTTTCTCTTGCCCGGCTTGAGGTGGCGGATAAGGCTTTAGCCACCCTTAATAAAATACTGGATAATCCAAAGGGTGTAAGCCATTGCCAGGAAGTCGGCATTTTACAAGCTGTAGGCTTAGCTGCGCGCGCGGGCTATGGTTGTTCCGCTAATGCAGATCAATTATTAGGTCATGAAAGTAGAGATCAAACTGCTTGCGGTAGCGATCCTAAAATGCGCGTTAGCACGCCCCAACCTCTTACTATTGGCAGAACAGCGCCATCTCGTCCCACAACAAGCGCCCGCGGCTTTGCAATCAACCCGGTATGGGCATTGGGACAAATGTTCCGCGGCCCTGAAAAAGGAGCGCGGTCATGAGCAAGTTCGTAGGCCGCGAAGCACCGGATTTCACCGCGCAAGCCATTATGCCGGATGGGCAAGTAGTGAATGAATTTGAATTGCGTAAATATTTGAATGGCAATGCGGCGTTTTTATTTTTCTATGCGCAAGATTTTTTCTATCTTTGCCCGGTAGAAATTTTGGCGGTGCAAAATCGTTTGGCTGCATTCCGCGCGCGCAACATCATGCCAATCGGCATTTCGGTTGACTCACATTTGACCCATTCCAAATTGCGTGAATTGCCGATCCAATCGGGCGGCGTTGGCGCCATCGATTTCCCATTGATTGCCGATTTATCCAAAGTAATCAGCAAGGGATATGACATGCTGATCAACGATACGATATCTTTGCGCGGCAGTTTCTTGATCGACGATCAATTTGTGGTGCGTTACGCCGCCACATACGATTTGCCGGTTGGGCGCAATATCGATGAAATCTTGCGCGTGCATGACGCCATGGCACATTACCGCGCCACCGGCGAGCTTTGTCCGCCCGGCTGGTTGGCTGGCGAGCCGGCGATTCCGGCCAATTCCAATGGTATGATCGATTATATTCAGCGAAATAAGGCTGCGATTTAAGCTATTGAGTAAATGAAAATTAGCCAGTACTAATAAGCGGTAGTTCATCATATCTGCCGCTTATTACTTATGTACATCACCTTTCCGCAAATTGATCCTGTTGCCATCCGCCTTGGCCCTTTGGCCATTCACTGGTACGCGCTTGCCTATTTGGGCGGGATTTTGCTCGGTTGGTTTTATGCCGAAAAAATCAAGGCGCGGCATTTTCCGCAATTTCCCAAAGATTTGATTGGCGACGCCATCGCCTGGGCCACGATCGGTATTATCGCGGGCGGGCGGCTGGGATATGTGGTGTTTTACAAGCCGCTTTTTTACCTGGAACACCCGTTACAGATTTTTATGGTCTGGAATGGTGGCATGTCGTTCCATGGCGGATTTTTGGGTGTATTAATTGCGATGATTTTATTCGCGCACAAACGCGGCATTAATCATTGGCATTTATTGGATATCGGCGCATGCGTGACGCCGATTGGATTGTTCCTGGGCCGCATCGCCAATTTTATCAATGGCGAATTATATGGCCGCGCGACAATGGCCCCGTGGGCGGTGGTTTTTCCCAATTCCGACGGCCAACCGCGCCACCCTTCGCAATTATACGAAGCCATGACCGAAGGCGTGTTGATGTTCATTATGCTGTATTTCTTGCAACGTCACACCAATATGATGCGCAAACCGGCGCTCGCATCCGGCATATTTCTGATTTTATATGGCTGCTATCGTTTTCTGATGGAATATTTCCGCGAGCCGGACAATTTCCTCGGCCTGCTTAACTATGGCCTTAGCATGGGACAATTATTATCCGCGCCGATGGTTCTCTGCGGCCTGATTCTGTGTGTATATGCCGTTATTCCAAAAAACCAATCCGTGCGTTAAAAAAATCGTCCGCACCATCGAACAAAGCGGTCCAATGACGCTGGCCGCGTTCATGGAAGAGGCATTAACCGGCGAGCATGGATATTATAAACGCGCGGCCGACCCGCTGGGCAAGGACGGGGATTTCACCACATCGCCGGAAATCAGCCAGATGTTCGGCGAATTGATCGGCCTGTGGGCGGTAGATCAATATCATAAATTGAATTATCCGCTGGAATTCAATTTATGCGAAATCGGCCCCGGGCGCGGCACATTAATGGCGGATGCCTTGCGCGGCACCGCAAAGGTGAGCAAATCCCTGACCCAGGCGAAATTGCATTTATGCGAAACCAATCCATTGCTGCGCGAAAAACAAAAACAGGCGCTTGGAAATTATTCGCCGCGCTGGATCGAAGATTTAAAGGATTTGCCGCGACTGCCGACGATTTTCATCGCCAATGAATTTTTCGATGCCTTGCCCGTGGAGCAGGTTATTTATGACGGCGAACAATGGCATCCACGCAAAATCGCCTATGACAAAGAAAAAAAGAAATTATTTTTTCAATCCTCGGCAGATATTTTCGATACCACCCCAATTGCCGATATGCTCCCCGCCGACGATTTAATGCCGGGCGATATTTTCGAATACAGCCCGGAATCCTGGCGGTGGTTAAATCAGATCATTCATCACATACGCACCTATGGCGGCGCGGCGCTGGTAATCGATTATGGCCATTTGCAATCGGGATTCGGCGATACGTTTCAAGCGGTGTTGAAACATGAGCATGTCGATGCCCTGGCCCATCCCGGCGAAGCCGATTTAACTTGCCATGTCGATTTTGCCGCATTCCGCAAAATCATCAAAAAATCCAATCTGCATATTCACGATTATACTACCCAAGGCGAGTTTTTAAAACGCTGCGGCATCGAAGCGCGATTAAAACAATTAATGGCGTCTGCCACGCCTTCCCAGCAAGAATCCTTGCAATCTGGCATGCACCGGTTGACATTGCCATCGCAAATGGGCAGCCTATTTAAGGTATTGTCCTTTTCTTCGATTGCAGGCGCATGAACAAAGCCCCATTTTTAACCGATGAACATCTACGCCCATTTGCAACGCATCTGGCGCATGGCTTTTTCACCCGCAAGGGCGGCGTCAGTACCGGTATTTACCAATCCTTGAATTGCGGGCTTGGCACCAGCGACAAACCGGAATCGGTGACCGAAAACCGCGCGCGCGTCTTAAACGCTCTTGGCACCAACGCGGGAAAATTATTGACGCTATATCAAGTACACAGCAATCAATGTCTAACCGTCACCAATATCGGCAAAACGCCGGTGTGGGAAGATGCGAAAATGGATGCGATTGTTACCAACGTGCCGAATTTAACCATCGGCGTTCTGACCGCCGATTGCACCCCAATTTTATTTTACGATCCGCATGCCAAAATCGTCGGCGCGGCGCACGCCGGTTGGCGCGGGGCGATGAATGGAATTTTGGAATCGACTATTCATGCCATGGAAAATCTGGGCGGACGGCGCGGCGATATTATCGCCAGCGTTGGCCCCTGTATCGGCCAGGATTCTTATCAAGTCGGGGTGGAATATTATAAAAGTTTCCTGGATCACAGCGAATTAAACGAAATTTACTTCAAAAAAGACGAAAAACCGGATCATTACCGGTTCGATCTGGCCGGATATGTCCTTGGCCGGTTATTGAATCTGCGTTTGGGCCAGATCGGGCATGTACCGGGCGATACGTGCAAAGATGAAGCCGCTTTTTTCAGCCACCGCCGAGCCACGTTAAATAAGGAACCCGACTATGCGCGCCAGATATCGGCAATAGCGTTAAAACCTTGATTTTTAACATTCTACTTTACAGATTTTCCCCGTCCTGATAGATTGCCGCGCAATACTGCACTGCACACAGTTTGCATACAAAGGTAGGGTTTCTGCGGCATGAAAATCGTCACCGGTAATAGCAACCGCCCTCTCGCCGAATCGATCGGCGAGTACCTGAAAATCCCCCTGACCAATGCCAGCGTCAAGCGCTTTACCGACATGGAAGTGTTCGTTGAAATCCATGAAAACGTGCGCGGCGAAGATGTATTCGTCATTCAATCCACTTCTTATCCGGCAAACGACCACGTGATGGAATTGTTGGTCATGATCGACGCACTGCGCCGTTCATCAGCCAAACGTATTACCGCCGTGATCCCCTATTATGGCTATGCGCGCCAAGATCGTAAATCATCGCCGCGCACGCCGATTTCAGCGAAATTGATGGCCAATCTGATTACCACTGCCGGGGCGGACCGCGTATTGACGCTGGATCTGCATGCCTCGCAAATCCAAGGTTTCTTTGACATCCCGACCGACAATCTGATCGCCTTTCCGGTGTTCGTCAAAGACATAAAAACGCAATTCAAGGATGCCAACAATTTATTATTCGTATCGCCCGATGTTGGCGGCGTGGGCAGAACCCGCGCCCTGGCGCGCAAGGTTGATGCGGATTTAGCCATCATCGATAAACGCCGCGAACGCGCGGGTGTATCGGAAGTGATGAATATCATCGGGGACGTAAAAAATCGCGACTGCGTATTGGTTGACGATATCGTCGATTCGGCCGGAACATTATGCAGCGCCGCTGTCGCATTGATGGAAGCCGGGGCAAAATCGGTCCAAGCCTATGTTACCCACGGTGTGTTTTCCGGTGGCGCGGTCGCGCGGATTACATCGTCGCCAATTTCCCACATGATCACCACCAATTCGATTCAGGCGACCGAAGCCGTGCGGGTTGCAAATAATATCCGCCAAATCGATATTGCCGGCTTGCTGGGCGAAGCGATCAACCGCATCGCCGAAGAAAAATCGGTCAGCAGTCTGTTTGATTAATTTTAATCGTTATTATTAGCGGCCGCGGCGCGTCGAACGTGAATGATGCCGGGGTGGATGAGTGCTGCCAGGCCCACGATATTTCTGGGCTAAATTTTTTTCATCAATCGCTTGCCGCCCCGGAGCTTCTGAAGGCGGCATAGTCAATCCATATTTCTTTATTACTTGTTCCACACTAGTTGTTTCTGTGCCGGTATTTCCGGCAATATAATCCCCAACCAGCGTAGCAACAGCTCCTGCCAACGCCTGCCCGCTTGTTCTGACTTCATGAAAACATGCGTCCATGATTTGTCTTACCACAACCCGGGCTGTGGCTTCATCTGGACAACAAACCAGGCGAGCAGCCATCAACCTTGCCACAACTTCAGCATACGCACCCGTGGTCTGTTGTTGCGCCGCGCAACCCCCAGGCAATAAGGCTGGTTTTTTAGCCATGAGCCGCCGCATAGGGTTGGGCAACACGATAGAAACTGCCCGGGAACGGTTCGTATTGATCGACCAGCTTATTCACAACACCAGCATAATATAATTCATCTAGCGAAGCATCCAACATGGTTTGCAATTTATTTTCGCCCTTATTGAAAAACAGCACGTTCGGAAATACACGGATTGGCAGTTTCACATCAAGGCGTTTCAACAACCCCGGATTATGTTTATCAAAACCAGCGAATTCATGCGTCGCAGAAATAGTAAAATCCGCTTTGCCGTGGGCGACTTCGTTCAGCAGCATCGGTAAATCGGACAAGGCTGGCAGCGATTTCTTCTGTGCCTTTGGGAAATCGTGATCGGCGATTTCGCTTGCCATCGCGCCATCCAGCACCGCGATGCGCACGCCGGATTGATTTAAATCATCCAGATTGGCAAAGCGTTTCTCATCCTTGCGCACATACACGCCGAGCGCATTAAAAAACACCGGTTTGCCGCTATTCATTACCTTGCCGCGCGGGCCACTGCCCCACCAGCCCGACGCAATCGCATCGATGCGCTGGGTTTGCAGGCCGGGCACCAATACGTCACTAGCCCCTTCTTCCACCCATTCGATTTGCAGATTCAAATTGCGGCCGACTTCTTGCATTAAATCGTGAAAAATACCGGAAAATTTACCGGTATTTGGATCCTTAATAAAATGCGGTGCATAAGCAAGGTAGCCGCAACGCATTTTGCCGGTTTGCAGCACCCGCTCGAACGCTTGATCGGCTTTTTGCAAAACCGCCGGATTAGAGGAATTGCTTTTACCAGCCAATGCGCCAGCCGCCGCACCGATTCCAGCGGTGCCCAATAATTTTAAGAATTCGCGTTTTTGCATGGTTGATTCCTTTTATTGCAAATGGGCAAAATCGATCACTGGCATATAATAAGCATTCGGATACTTATTATAGCCGGATAAAATCCGGTTAATGGTGCCGTCCAAAATCAATTCTTCGAGCGCGGCGTTGACTGCATCGCGGAAGACGCTGTCTTCGGCCTTAAATAAATAACTGACCGGATAAATGCGCACCGGCTTATCCGCGTTCACAATGCGCAATTTGCCGGGATTGTTTTCATTATACGCACCAAACGTATAGGCATCGACGATAGTAAAATCCGCCTTGCCGGTTGCGACATTGACCAGCACTTGCGAAAAATCGGTCATGTTCGGCAGCGTTAAAATTTTTGTCTTTGGATAATCGGTTTGCGCGATGTGAACCGGATTATCGCCATCCAGCGCCACCATGGTCAACGCAGCATCGTTCCAATTGGTTTTGGCATGAAACCGCGCATCGCCTTCGCGCGCGACGATAAATACCGGCTGATAAAAAAACGGGCGGGAGAATAAACCATATTTGGCCACATTGGGATGCACCCAAAAACCGCTGCACAACATATCGATTTTATCGGCGTTCAAATCCGCCATTACGGACGCCCAACCGGTCGGCTGGCTCAGTTCGGCTTTTAATTCCAAACGATCAGCGACCGCGTTTATGATTTCATAATCGAATCCGCGCCACTGGCCGGTTTTCATATCCTGCACCAAGGCCGGTTCATATTGCACATAACCGCCGCGAATAATGCGCGATTGATTCACGCGAGCCAAGGTTGGCTTTGTATTTTTTGTTTCTGAATTACCGCTTGCGCCTGCGGTCAACGCTGCCACCGGCGCTGCGACTGCCGCCGTTCCCAAAGCCTTTAAAAATTCGCGTTTTTGCATGAAAACTCCCTGATTGAAAAACCGGAATGAGTATATCAGATTTATATCCAAAATCAATACATATATAGGGGTAAATTTCCATATAAGATACTGTTTTTGTGGGTAAATCGCTTGGTTTTCGGAAGGAAATCGCGTATAAACACCGTTCCTTAGGCCTTATATAAGGGGCTTATAGGACGCTCATGGACACCCCTGGAGGTCCGGGCGAACATTAACTCTGAGTATAGGTAGCATCATGACAAAAGTCTTGAAACTGGCCGCCGAAAATCGCGAGGGAGCTGGAAAAGGGGCCGCCCGCGCGACACGTCGAGCCGATAAGATTCCCGCCGTTATTTACGGCGACAAAAAAGACCCGCAAAATATCAGTTTGAAACCCTTGGAATTCAACAAGCTGTATCACGCCGGAAATTTCTTTACCAAATTGCTGGATTTGGATATTGCCGGAAAATCGATCCGGACTTTGCCACGCGATGTGCAAACCGATCCATTAAGCGACAAAGTGATTCACGCCGATTTCTTGCGCGTGTCGGATAAAACCCGCATCCGCGTTAGCGTACCCGTGCACGTGAAGAACGAAGCAAAATGCCCTGGTTTGAAACAAGGCGGCGTTTTGAACTTGGTTCAACACGAAATCGAAGTCACCTGTTTGGCCAGCGATATTCCAGAATATTTTGAAATCGATATCGAAGGCATGGAAATGAATACTTCGGTTCACATCAGCGCGATGAAATTGCCATCGACGGTACAGCCGGTCATTCGTGACCGTGACTTTACGGTTTTGGCGATTAATCCGCCGACAGTCGTTAAAGAAGAAACGCCTGTGGCCGCTGCTGCGACTGCCGAAGGCGCTGCTCCTGCCGAAGGCGCTGCCGCCGCTCCTGGCGCCGCTGCTCCGGCTGCTGGTGCTGCTGCTCCGGCCGCTGCTGGCAAGGACGCCGCGAAACCGGCCGCTCCCGCTAAAAAATAAGGGTTGTAGGGTTTAGGGTTTACGGGTTAGGAAATTTTTCCTAACCTTTCTCCCTAAACCCTAAACCGTAACCCCTATCCCCTATGTTTTTAATCGTCGGCCTTGGCAATCCTGGCTCGGAATACGAGTATAACCGCCACAATATCGGATTTCTGGCGGCGGATGCAATTGTGCGCGCTCATGGGTTATCGGGGCCAAAGAAAAAATTCGATTCGCAATTATTCGAAGGATCGATTGCAGGGACACGGGTTTTATTGATCAAGCCACAAACCTATATGAATGTATCAGGCGTTGCGGTTCACCAAGCAGCGGAATTTTACAAAATCCCGCCATCGAATGTGATTGCGATCCACGACGAATTGGATCTGGAATTCGGCAAATTGCGGATCAAGGTTGGCGGCGGCAATGCCGGGCATAATGGATTGCGGTCCATCGATGCCAATTTCGATGTCGATTATAAACGCCTGCGGTTCGGGATTGGCCATCCGGGCCATAAAGATTTGGTCAGTTCCTATGTGCTGCATGATTTCAGCAAAGCGGAATGGCAAGAGGCTGAAAAAATTGCCGAGAAAATCGGCGAGCATTTTGGAATATTACTGTCTGGCGATGATGCCGGATTTTTAAATAAAGTAACGAATAGCAAATAGGAATTACGATAATGGGATTTAATTGCGGGATTGTTGGTCTTCCAAACGTTGGCAAATCGACCTTGTTTAATGCGCTGACCGCATCGGCGGCGGCCGCTGCGGCGAATTATCCGTTTTGCACGATTGAACCCAATGTGGGCCGTGTGGCGGTTCCCGATGACCGTTTGGATAAACTTGCGAAAATCGCGGCATCGGCCAAAATTATCCCTACATTTATCGAATTCGTCGACATCGCCGGCATCGTGCGCGGCGCATCCAAGGGCGAAGGATTAGGCAACCAATTTTTAGCCAACATCCGCGAAGTCGATGCGATTTTGCACGTGGTGCGTTGTTTTGATGGCGGCGATATCACCCATGTCGAAGGTTCGGTCGATCCGATCCGCGATATCGAAACCATCGATACGGAGTTGATGATCGCGGATATGGAATCGCTGGAAAAACGCTACGATAATTTGGCGAAAAAAGCCAAACAGGGCGATAAAGAATCCAAGGAATTATTGGAAATCGTCGATCCGATTCTGGCCGCGCTTCGCGATGGCAAACCGGCGCGCAGCGTCAATTTCACCAAGGAACAAAAACCATTGGTGAAACTGTTGCAATTAATGACATCCAAACCGGTTTTGTATGTTTGCAACGTCGAAGAAGGCGAAGCCGATAAAGGCAATGCCCTGTCCGAAAGAGTCGCAGCACGGGCCAAGGCAGAAAATGCGCAATCCGTTGTCATTTCCGCCAAAATCGAATCGGAAATTTCGGTAATGGGATCGGACGAAGAAAAGAAAGAATTTTTATCCAGCATGGGATTAACCGAACCTGGATTAAACCGCGTGATTCGCGCGGGTTATGCATTACTGGATTTAATCACCTATTTCACCATCGGCCCGAAAGAAGCGCGCGCCTGGACCATTGTCAAAGGCACCAAGGCGCCCGGCGCGGCTGGCGTAATTCATACCGATTTTGAAAAAGGATTTATTTGCGCGGAAACCATCGCGTATCCCGATTATATTTCCGGCAATGGCGAAACGGGTGCGAAAGACGCCGGGAAAATGCGATTGGAAGGCAAAGAATACGTTACGCAGGATGGCGACGTGGTGCATTTCCGGTTCAACGTTTAAACGGGATCTTTTTTCTTCGTTTTACGTTTTTTTTGGAAATTGCACGCGGCGCATCGCCTGGTTTCTCATCCGCGCCATACGGGCAAGCATTCTGCGGATAATTCAACGTATGCAACGTCACTGACAACATATGTTCCAGCAAATGGAATTTTTCTTCCCTGGCCTGCTGCACCAAATATTTCAGACATTCCTGCATGGAATAAACAAAGCGCTGCTTTCTGTTATTTTTAATATATCTGCCTTTGCCGTCCAGCAAGTGAATATGTATCACGCGGCCAACCTTGCGGCGGGAGCATAATGGCTGTCGGTCAATAAAGGCTTGGTGATTTTTGAACGCATCCGGACACGGGCCAAGGCCGCATCGCTGACTTCGAAAATTTCTGCCGCAGCCATGTCGGTACCGGTCGCATGCGGTTCACCCAATCTTTTCGGTTCCCACCCCGCACGGCGCAGCAACGGTTCGATACGGATGTCGGACACCGATACATAATGCCTTAATCCCAAACCGATCCCATATTCCAACATCGCCGCGACCAAAAGGCCGGTAATATTCGATGGCGCGGTATCTGGATCGGCGCAGAATCGCGTCGTTTCCCAAATATCATCGGCTTTAGGCGGCTCGCCTCCTGTAACTAGGTGAGGAAAAACATCCGCGAGCAAATTTGGTTTTGTGGTCGGCAATAAACGCGTACAAGCATTGACCGTATCGTTTTTATCGATATGCACGGCATCCGCGGTATCGAATTGATCGTGTTCCATGAAACTGAAATTATCCACCGGCCATGCCAAACGGCGCCGGAAAATCCGAAAGCGCAGATGGTGCATCGATGCCAGATACTTGAAGTTTTCTTCAGCATTTTCGATGGTTAAAACTTTAAACTGGGCGATCTCGTTCATGAGATCAGCTTGCCCATTTATTCGGTTTTCGTCTGCTGTAAGAAGTTACAGGGTGGATAAAATGGCGGCTTACTGCGGTTTGTATGGAAAATCCATACTGCGATATATCCCGGCCATACGATTATATTATATTCAGCATAATTGCCTTTACCACCGCATGATTGCGGTTGCATACGCCCAGCTTGGTTTTGGCATTTTCAATATGAAATATGACCGTGCGTTCGGAAATGCTCAGAATTTTGCTGATTTCCCAGCTGGTTTTTCCCTGCGCAGACCAACGCAGGCATTCTTTTTCCCGTTCGGTCAAATCGGCTAATGTGGCGTTATCGTTCGCCACCAAACTTTGCTTGCGCAATAAATCCTTGATCGCCTGGTGATAATACAACGACATAATATGAATCGTGTCCCAATCTTTTACCAACAGCTTGCTAAGTTCTTTATCGTTAGTATCCGCCACAAGACTGACTACCGAGAATGAGTTACACACGCCGTGAATCGGGATGCCAAGGCCGTTGGCGACACCGTAATCGTCCGCTTCGTTAAAAAATTGTTTTTGCCTTTTATTCAGATCCAATGTTTTTAAAACCTGGCTCCATTGAAATGGCGATTTTTCTTTGGGGCTTTGTGTTACGATCGGATCGATCAAATGATATTTGCTGGATAAATAATAATCGACCCATTCTTTGGGATACGATGCAACGATAACAGGCTTGGTTGGATCGTGGCCGATCGCTTTGGATAATTGATACGCATAGCGGTTGAAACCAAGCTGACGCATCATGTTGGTAAAAAGCCTGTCCAGATCCTCAACCGACGTTACCGATTGTAATTTCGTAATAAAATCGATAATTACTGGCTTCATTTATAACGGTCAACTCTAGGTTATTATTTTTCTATATTGCACCTAATTTACCTTATTGCCTTCATGCCATAGTATGAATAGTTTACTTTTTTAGTCATATATCCATAGACATTCCCGGATTCGTTACCGATTTGCGGACACGTATTAATTCTGCCTGGATTCCCTGGCTTTAAATATCTGGCGATTGCTATTTAACCGGCACGTGCGCGCTGCCCTTCCAACTCCCAGCGAATTCTTCTTCTCCAATCCTTGAGTTGTTTTGACAATGGCGCCTTTCGAGTTTTTGGGCCTAAATGATGGATAGCCTTGACATCAAAATGAAATGCTACTACTGCACGGGCCCGATTGATAATCACAAGTTTATTAGAATAATCAAACCCTTTTTGTCTTCTGGCCCATTCTGCGAACGTATTAAAAGCGGTTAATTGATGCAACTGGGTAAATCTAGGAGGACGCACATCTGAAAAAGTGACAATTCCAGGATGCCATTGCTGGGTGCCAAACAGGCAAAGAAAATCCGCAACATTTCCGGTGATGATTGGTGTGCGCCGTTTTAACGCCATCATAGCGATCGTTGCATCCGGTGTTGCTTGCGGAGCATCCCAACATTTAAACCCGACCCATTCCAATGATTGCTTGAACCGAACCGGCACATTGCAATCAATACAGAAATCAGGGCTGCGTTCAAGCGGATGCAATGTTCTTTTTCCCATACGCCTTATCTATTTTCTCCTTTAAGAAAACTATAATCGCACTACAGAGTAATATCAAATATAAAAAAAGGGCCCTAAACAGGGCCCTTTTAAATCAGAAAATGGGTCGAAATTAATCCTTCAATCCGCTCCATAATTTCTTTTTGCTTAAATAAAATAAACCGGCCATTACCAACAAGAATATCATTACGCGGATGCCAGTTGTTTTGCGTTCTTCCATTTCCGGTTCTGCGGCCCAGGCAAGGAACGTCGCCACATCACGCGACATTTGATCGACGCTGGCGGTGGTGCCATCACCATAAGTGACTTGGCCTTCGCTTAATGGCGCAGGCATGGCGATTTGATGGCCGGGGAAATATTTATTGTAACTCATACCAGCGGAAATCGTCATGCCTTCGGGCGGCGTTCCATAACCGGTTAGCAACGCGTGAATATAATCCGCACCGCCAACACGTGCTTTAACGATCAGCGATAAGTCCGCCGGGAAAGCGCCGTTATTGGCAAAACGCGCGGCTTGCTTATTGGCATAAGGCGCCACGAATTTGTCCGATGGACGGCCTGGACGATCAAACATATCGCCTTCGTCATTCGGGCCGTCTTTGACCGTAACGCCAGCGGCAATCGCCTTTAATTCCGCTTCGTTATAACCAAGCGCCGCCAAATTGCGGTACGACAATTGATGCATCGAATGGCACGCAGCGCAGACTTCCTTATAAACTTGGAATCCGCGTTGCGCCGATGCGCGATCAAACTTGCCGAACGGCCCATCGAACGACCATTGCATTTTTGGAATCGTAGGACCATCGGTCGATGCCGAGGCTGGCGATGCCGCACCCAGCGCCAAGACCGCGAACAAAACGATTGCCGATTTTTTCAATACCGATGCGGCAATAGATTGCGGCAACGGCAATGGTTTTTCGATCCGGCCCAGCAATGGCAGGATGATCAAGAAATGCGCGAAATAATATGCTGTTCCCACACGCGCGACCAACAACGGCAATCCTTCGGGTGGTTTTTGGCCAGCCCAGCCGAGCGCGATGCAATCAATCGCCAAAATCCAGAAAAACCATTTATACATCGGACGGAAACGCGCGCTGCGCACTTTGGATGTATCGAGCCATGGCAAAACAAATAATACGGCAATGGCGCCAAACATTGCGAGAACCCCGAGCAATTTATCCGGAATCGAACGTAAAATCGCATAGAACGGCAAGAAATACCATTCCGGCACGATATGCGCCGGCGTTACCATTGGATCGGCCGGAATATAATTGTCCGGATGGCCCAAATAGTTCGGTGCGAAAAATACAAAACCCAAATAGATGATCAAAAATACCGACAGGCCGAACATATCCTTAACCGTATAATACGGATGGAACGGCACGGTATCTTGCGGTGTTTTCACATCGATACCGAGCGGGTTGTTCGAACCCGTGACGTGCAACGCCCAAACGTGCAGGAACACTACCGCAACGATTACGAACGGCAATAAATAATGCAATGAAAAGAAACGGTTCAATGTCGGGTTATCGACCGAGAAACCACCCCACAATAAAGTCACAATGCTTTCGCCAACAACCGGTATTGCGGAAAATAAATTGGTGATAACGGTTGCTCCCCAAAACGACATCTGGCCCCATGGCAAAACATATCCCATGAATGCGGTTGCCATCATCAACAGCAAAATGACAACGCCCAGGATCCACAATAATTCGCGCGGATTTTTATAAGACCCGTAATACATGCCGCGGAAGATGTGAATATAGACAGCAATGAAAAAGAACGATGCGCCGTTAGCGTGCACATACCGCAACAACCAGCCGTGATTCACATCGCGCATGATACGTTCGACCGAATCGAACGCCATGGTGGTCGATGGCTGGTAATTCATCGCAAGGAAAATTCCGGTGACAATCATAACCACCAACATCACCATCGCGATCGCGCCGAAATTCCACCAGTAATTGAAATTGCGCGGGGTTGGGAATACGCCATATTCTTTGCTCATAAGGCTGAAAATCGGCAGACGGCTGTCGATCCACTTGACGACCGGATTGCTGAAATTGGCGGGATTGTTATTAGCCATGGTACAAAAATCTCCTGATTAAATCGTATTAGCCGATGCGAACTTTGCTGTCGGACAAAAATGCATATTTAGGAACTTCCAAATTCTTCGGCGCTGGACCTTTGCGGATGCGACCGGATGTATCATAGTGCGAGCCATGGCACGGGCAGAACCATCCGCCGAAATCGCCGCGGCTGTCGGTTACTTTTTGACCCAGCGGCACGCAACCTAAATGTGTACACACGCCCACAACAATCAACCATTCCGGTTTTTGCACGCGCACTTCGTCGGCTTGTGGATCTGGCAAATCGGCTTTGTCGTCGGTTTCCGCCGATTTTACTTCATCAGGCGTGCGGCGGCGGATAAATACTGGCTTGCCGCGCCACATTACGGTGATCGATTGGCCTTCTTTGATCGGGGCTAAATCCACTTCGGTGGTCGATACCGCCAAAACATCGGCGGATGGATTCATGTAATCGACAAAATTCCAAGTCGTCCCTACAACTCCCATACCGGCCACAGCGGCGGTGGTGAGATACAAAAATTCCCGGCGGGTTTTATTGTCATTATTGGCGGAATGGGCCATCGTTCGTCCTTAATATAAATTGATCTTGCTATAGAATTCTTATTTTATTTGCTGTATTTTTGGATTATATGGTTGAATAACCTATGGTTTTTAGCCGATTTAAAATGGAAAAGGCACAAAAAAATCAGGGCATTTATTAGGATTGTGTATGAATCGTGATCGCCCTGCCCAAAACTGCGGATCTTTGATGCGACTTGCCCTTTATCAACCTGATATTCCACAAAATACTGGCGCGATGATGCGCCTGTGTGCTTGTTTTGGTGTGGGGTTGGATATTATTGAGCCTTGCGGTTTTCCCTTTTCGGATTCAAAATTACGGCGCGCGGGTATGGATTATATGGATCTCGCGGCGGTTGCCCGGCACGCATCTTGGCAGGAATTTTTGGCGGCGAAAACTGGCCGTTTGGTTTTGGTCGAAACCGACGGCAAGGTTCCTTATCATAAATTTGCGTTCGCGCCATATGATGTTTTGATTTTAGGCCGGGAAAGCGCCGGCGTGCCGCGCGAAGTATATGATGCCGTCGATGAATCAGTTTATATTCCGCAAGCACAAGGAAGATCGCTGAATGTCGCGCTGGCCGCGTCGATCACATTATCCGAAGCGTTACGCCAAACCGGCCAATTGCCGCAAACGGGCCAAACATTGCTCGCGTCCCGCTGAAAAATCGCCTTCGATCCACCAGCCTTCGACTGCCGATAAATATTCGCCCAATTTTGGCCCTTGCGGAATGCCAAGTGCGATTAAATCCGCGCCGGTGATGGGCAAACGCCGTTCCTGCCATTCCAATGCAGCTTGCAGATTTCCGGCGAATTTATGTTCGTCCCATAATCCTTCGGCGGTCCATAAATACGCCAAATCCACCGCGCGGTCTTGGCCGGAAAAATAAATAATTTCCCGCCATTCGCGCGTCGAAGATGGTATTGGACGCACCGGAAAATTTTGCTGCAAAAATTGCAAACGGTCTTTTTGATCATTCGACAATTTGAACCGCATCGCTAAATCCGCTGGCTTTAAATGATTTTCTATCATCAATGCCGAAAGGCGCCGCACCGGATCGGCATGCAATTCTAAACCTGCCAGCGAATTTATAATCGTAAACTGCCTAGCCGTTATAATCTGCGGCAGCACATCATAATCCAGCATTAATTGCAAAACCTGAGCTATATTTCTGGTGGTCAATAATTTAAAAAATTCATCGCGTACCCGTTCACCGGATAGTTTTTGAATATTTGGCGCCGCCGCACGGCAAGCGGCCAGTTCCGCATTATCCAAATCCATTTTCCCGTAATGCGCATAAAAACGGAAGAACCGCAAAATGCGCAAATTATCCTCGGCAATCCGGTCGGCTGCGCGGCCCACAAACCGCACGCGGCCAGCCTTAGCGTCTTCAATGCCAGTGCCGAGCGGATCGAATAAATGCCCAGCACCATCGCAATAAATTGCATTCATGGTGAAATCGCGCCGCGCCGCATCCATCGCCCAATCGTCGGTAAAGGCCACGGTTGCGCGCCGCCCATCGGTTTCCACATCGCGGCGCAACGTGGTGATTTGATAGGCCTTGGATCCTGCAATGGCGCTGATTGTGCCGTGCTCGATTCCGGTTGGAACCGATTTGATGCGGGCGCGTTGCAGCAATTCGATTACTTTTTGCGGCGAATCCGGCGTTGCCAAATCGATATCCACCAATTTGCGATTTAAAATCGCATCGCGCACGCAACCGCCGACAAACCGCGCCACTTGGCCATCGGCCGTAAGCGCGCGCAAAACGGCATTGATGGAATCATTGTCCATTTCAGGCGGGAGATTGATAAAGTCCATGCGGCCGACCCTATCACGCCTATAAGATCGTCGCAACCATCGGCATTGCGAAAATAAGGATGCTATCTGTTAGCGAACCATACTAGGGATGCGCGATTTTACCGCCGATATACTCTCGCCTCCTGGCGCAGACTCAGCTGCTGTAGACTGTGTACGATATCCCAACGATGGATCACCAACCGCTTCATCTCTACCCATCCCATCAATCACGTTGACAATTTTTCTTGCAGCGCTTTCGGCAGTGTCAGATTTGGTAAAGTACGCGGAAAACCCAACCGCGAAACGTCGAAGATTTTCTGTAGGCCGCATACCTTGCTGAACAACCAAACCTTTGGATGACATGCCAAACCTGATTAATACATCATCGCAACATTCCGGCAGGCTGATATGATCGCAAATAAGCCGAACAGCCCCGGCAAAATTTGTGCAATTTCTTGACCTTAGGAAAGCGGTTAAATTTAATCGTTTGGTAGACGTTTCCAGCGGAGCCGGTTGAAAACTTATTGTTGGAACTATCACAGGCTGAGTTCTTAAAAAACTACTCGGCAATGGCAACGACTTAGGCAAATCTGGCGGGGGATGTATTGGATCTTCACCATTTATCGCGGATTCTGTGCCTGAATCCGCCTCGTGAAGAATTACCGTTGGCGTATTAAGTCTAGGTTTTTTTGGTTTATCTTTCTTGGGTTTATCCGCAGGGCCCGTATCCTCAACAACGGCGGGTTTTGCCTGATCCCTTATTTTTACCGAGCATTGATGGTGATCAGGATTCTCTATACGCTCCCACGGCAAATTTGGATCCTTATCAACAGCGTTAAGATTATAATACTGCGCTCCAGTTTGTGTTCTTTTCATTTTTTCTATAATTTTTAACCGCGAGGGGCGATCTGCGATTAACTGTTCGCAATTATTCGCCACAATTTCGGGGCAATAGGATTGGATTAACGGAAACACCGCGCTATCCATATTAATCTCTCCATGCTCCGCTATAATTTCCGCGATGGGACGACCACGTAGGATCCAATAAAAAGCGCACACTACATCAGCCCCTAAAGCCGGATTCGATTTTTTTACTATCGAGCGGCATCTGGTAAATAAAACTCTAAGGTCGCCTGAATTATAAAGTTGTTTGGCCATTTAAATATATCCACATCATATCCGATTAAACCACGACTTCATATCATTCCAATGTTGATTTTTTATGACAATTGCGGTGTTTACTGGCAGAATCGTTAGGCTTATAAGATACTGATATAAATTGCTTTTCCTCAAAGCCCGTCTCACCGCCTTGTCAAGGAGCCGTCCGTGCCCACCGATCTCCCCCCAACTCATCCATCACAAGACGTCAATCAAACGATTCGTGAGATTGAAAATTTAGGCAAAAAATTCCAACAAGCGCGCGACATGGTATCGCGAGTAATTTTCGGCCAAGGCGAGGTGATCGAGCAAAGTTTGATTACGCTTTTGGCGGGCGGTCATGGATTATTGATCGGCGTGCCAGGTTTGGCGAAAACCAAATTGGTCGAAACCATCGCGCAAGTTACAGGATTGTTAGACAAACGCATTCAATGTACGCCCGATTTGATGCCGGCCGATATTATCGGTTCCGAAGTTTTGGAAGAATCGCAAACCGGCGAACGTTTTTTCAGATTCATCAAAGGCCCGGTATTTTGCCAATTGCTGATGGCCGATGAAATCAACCGCGCCAGTCCGCGCACCCAATCCGCTTTATTACAGGCAATGCAAGAACGCCGCGTATCGGTTGCCGGGCAACATTACGATTTGCCGGCGCCATTCCATGTACTGGCCACGCAAAACCCATTGGAACAAGAAGGCACTTATCCATTGCCCGAAGCGCAATTGGACCGTTTCTTGCTGCAAATCGATGTCGGCTATCCGGACCGCGAGGCGGAACATAAAATGTTGCTGACCACCACCGGATCGGACGAAGCCAAACCGCAAACAGTGATTACGCCCGATCAATTATTGCAAGGCCAGCATATTTTACGCCGCATGCCGGTTGGCGAAAATTTTGTGAATGCGATTTTAACATTGGTCCGCGCCGGCCGCCCGAACGACAGCGAATTTGACGATGTGACGTCTTATGTCGCCTGGGGCCCCGGTCCGCGCGCCAGCCAGGCATTGATGATGGCTTGCCGCGCGCGGGCGATGTTGCAAGGCCGTTTGTCGCCATCGATCGACGATATTATCGCCCTCGCCCATCCGATTTTACGTCACCGTATGGCATTGAATTTCGCCGCGCGCGCCGAAGGCGTCACCATCGACAGTATTATCAATCGCTTGTTGGAACCTTTACGGTAATCCATGCCGGTCAACCCGATAAAGATTCAAAACCGCGCCGAAGCTTTGGCTTCGCGTTTGCCCCCCCTGTTGTTAGAGGCGGAAAAAATTGCCGCCACTGTCGCGCAAGGAATGCACGGTTTGCGCCGCGCCGGGCAAGGCGACAATTTCTGGCAATACCGCCCGTATTTGCCGGGCGACCCCGCCAGCATTATCGATTGGCGCCGTTCCGCGCGGGCCGAAGATTTATTCGTCCGGCAAAAAGAATGGGAAGCGCCGCAAACATTATGGCTGTGGGCCGATACATCAATGTCGATGGTGTACCGGTCGAAAAAGAAATTTCCATCCAAGGTCCGGCGCGGCGCGTTATTATTGCTGGCGATCAGTGCATTATTGGCCAGATCCGGCGAGCGATTTACGATTTTGGCCAGCGGTTTGCCACCAATGACCGGAAAACACGGTTTGTACCGCGCGACGGAATTCATGATCGATGAAAAACGCCGCACCGAAAATTTACCGCCTTATTATATCCTGCCGCGCCATTCGCAAGTGGTGTTCATAGGCGATTTCCTGTCCCCTATCCGCGATATTCGCAAATTGATCCAATCTTATGCCGCGATCAGCGTGAAGGGCCATATTTTACAAGTATTCGATCCGGCCGAAATCGATCTGCCATTCCGTGGCCGTGCTATTTTTGAAGGTCTAGAAGAAGACGATGGCTGGCTGGAGGTGAAACGCGCCGATGCCTTACGCGAATCCTATGCGCGCCGCGCTGAATCGCACCGCCAGGGTGTCGAATTAATTTGCAAGCAAGCCGGATGGAGTTACAGTTTCCACCGCACCGACCGCGCGCCTGAAAAAGCGTTGATGGAATTATATCTGACCCTGTCAGAGCGGCGGGTGGTGTAATGTTCTCGCTGGGCTTTATCGCGTTTTTATCGCCGTGGTATTTGCTGGCATTAATCATACTGCCGATTTTGTGGCAGATTGTACGATTCACGCCGCCCGCGCCAAAACATATCGAATTTCCGGCGATCCGGTTATTGAAATTTTTAAAACAACAAGAAGACACGCCGCGCCGCGCGCCTTGGTGGTTGTTATTATTGCGCATTATATTGATCGTGCTGGTGATTTTGGGCGCGGCGCATCCGGTATTGAATCCGGAACAACAATTAACCACGCGCAATTCCATTTTATTGGTGATCGATAATGGCTGGTCCGGCGCGCGCAATTGGAACGCCACCAACCAACAAGTACAGCAAATATTGGATGTGGCGACCCGCGAAAACAAACAAGTACAAATCATCACGACCGCGCCGAACCCGGACAGTAAATTCGCCTTTGCCACCGATTATCTGACCGCTGCCGAGGCACAACAAATCGTCAAAGGCCTACGCCCGTTGCCATGGGCGGCGCGATACGATTTGGCAATGCGCGATGTGGCGCAGAAAAAACTGGTGCCGAACCCCGATATATTCTGGTTCAGCGGCGGTTTGATGAGCGAGGGTTTTTATGAATTGCTTGGCAAACTGACATCCGTTGGCCGGGTGCATTTTATTCTGCGCGGCGATCAGCCGGTTTATATGTTATCCGCCGATCCACTAGCGGCTGGCGGAATTGATTTAATCGTCCGCCGCACCGTTCCATTCGAAGGCGCATTAATGCCGGGCGCAGCAATGATTCAAGCATTCGACGAAGATGGCCGCGCCATGGGCCAAAAAGAAGTGATCTTGGAAAAAGACAAAACCGTCGGTAAAGCGAAATTAGATTTGCCGCTGGATGTAAAAAATAAAATCTCGCGATTGGTTTTAACTGAACAAGCCAACGCCGCAACAACTTATTTAATCGATGAAATGGGCCGTCAACATCCGGTTGGCATTGTCACGACCCAGGCCATGGATGCCAGCAAGCCGTTGCTGGACGATTTATATTTTATCGAACGCGCGATTGCGCCGTTTGCGGATATTATTCATGGCGGCGTCGATGAAGTATTAAAGGCGAATGTCGCAGTCATTATCCTGACCGATACCAATAATCCAAACGAAGCAGAAGCGGCGCAATTGGAAGAATGGGTGAAAAAAGGCGGGATGATTATCCGTTTTGCCGGTGATAATTTGCAAGCGGGCGCAAAATTATTGCCAGTGCAAGTGCATGACAAACCGCGCAATCTAAGCGGTAATTTATCCTGGTCCGAACCTTTATCCCTGGCGCAAATACCGGAAATCGGGCCGTTTACCGGTTTGTTCGTGCCGGGCGATATTAAGATCAACAAACAATTGCTAACCACGCCCACCCCGGATCTGGCCAATAAAACCTGGGCCGCATTACAAGACGGCACGCCGCTGGTCACCGGCGATAAATTGGGCGATGGGCAATTGGTATTGTTCCATGTCGCCGCGAACCATAATTGGTCGAATTTGATTTTATCCGGCCTGTTCGTTGAAATGTTGCAGCGTTTAATTTGGAACAGCCAGGGCATTATTGCCGTTGGCACCGATGGCGGATTGAATTTGCATCAAATGCTGGATGGGTTCGGCCAATTGCAAGCCCCGCCTTCTTATGTCAAAGCCGTACAGGCCGAAGATTTAATCACCCGCCGCGCGGGGCCTGCCTTGCCGCCAGGATATTACGGCACGGACACGGATAAAAAAGCCTTTAACCTCAGCGATCATACGGCGGCGATGGAACCGGTTACTGCGCTACCAAAAGAAGTTGTGCTAATGAGCGATTTGAAAAGCCGGGAAAAAGATATTCGCCCTTGGCTGTATCTGCTCGCGGCTTTGCTCGCGCTGGTGGACATGATTATCGGTTTGAATATTCGCGGGCTTCTTCCTGGATTGCAGCGGCCATGGGCGGCGGGCATTTTGATTGGCATATTGCTGTTATCCGGACCGGCCCTTGCCGATCCTGCGCATATGAGCATGACCAAACAACTGCATCTGGCTTATATCAAAACCTATGTACAGGAAATTGACCGCGTCAATCAGGCCGGGCTTGCGGGATTGACACATGTTCTGCGCCAGCGCACGTCGATTGAGGCGGCGGAACCGGTTGGCGTTGATCCGGACAAGGATGAATTGGCTTTTTATCCATTATTATATTGGGCGGTAACGCCGAACGCGCCGATCCTATCGCCCACAGCCACTTATCGGATCAATAATTATTTGCATAATGGCGGAATGATCGTAATCGATACGCGCGATGGCAATGGCGCATCGATTTCGCAAAACATCTTGGCGAATTATTTTCAAAATATCGACATACCGATTTTAAATACCATTGACCGCAATCACGTATTACTACGCAGTTTTTATTTATTAAAAGAATGGCCAGGACGATGGAACGATAAAACATTGTGGCTGACCGACAGTGAATCGAGTTATTTCGACGGCGTATCACCGGTGATCGTTGGAACGCAAGATTGGGCCGCCGCTTGGGCGATCGACAAAGTTGGCAAGCCGATGTTTCCGGTAGTTCCCGGCGGCGAGGCGCAGCGCGAAATGGCGCGTCGGTTTGGGGTGAATTTGGTGATGTACGCGTTGACCGGCAATTATAAATCCGATCAAGTGCACGTCCCCGCGATTTTGGAGCGGTTGGGCAATGAACCATAATCCCGAACTCTTCATCCGGTTTTTTCCGCTGATGCCGAATTGGCTGATGATCGCATTAATCACGGTTGCGGTTATATTATCGGTCTACGCCATCGTACGCGGCGCACGCGGATGGATTTGGCGGGTATCAGCCCTGGCGCTGTTTTTATTGATGTTGGCGAATCCAAGTTTGGTCGAAGAAATCCGCGAAATGAAGCCGGATACGGTTTTATTAGTAATCGATCAATCGACCAGTAATCAAATCAATAATCGCGACAAGGAATCCGAACAAATCCGCAAAGATATCGAAAACAACCTGGCGCAAGTGGAAAATATCAATTACCGCACCATCACCGTCGCCGACAACCAAGAGGACCAAGGCGGCACGATGTTGTTTTCCGCCATCGCCCGCGGGCTTAGCGATATTCCAAAAACCCATCTGGGCGCGGTCGTTCTGATTACCGACGGACAAATCCACGATGTGCCGGTTGGGCAAAGTGAATTGGCCGGCGTGCCGTTTCACGCACTGTTAACCGGCGCGCCGGGCGAGCATGACCGCCGTTTAAAAATCATCCGCAGCCCCGGATTCGGAATTGTCGGCCAGCCGCAAAAAATTACCTTGTTTGTCGAAGACGATTTGAACACTGAAAGTACGGTGATGTTATCGCTGCGCAGCGATGGGGATATTGTGCAGAATCAGGCGATCCCGGTCGGGCGCGATGTGGAAATCCCAGTGACCATCAGCCATGCGGGCGCGAATATTTTTGAACTTTCCATTCCAAAGGGCGTATCGGAATTATCCGATGAAAACAACCATGCGGTTGTCACGGTCAATGGCGTGCGCGACCGGTTGCGCGTATTGCTGATTTCCGGCGATCCGCATCCCGGCACACGCGTATGGCGCAATTTCTTGAAATCCGATCCATCGGTGGATCTGGTGCATTTCACCATTCTGCGCCCACCGGAAAAACAAGATTCGATTCCAACCGAAGAATTATCGTTGATCGCCTTTCCAACCAAGGAATTGTTCGAAGACAAATTATATGATTTCAATTTGATTATTTTCGACCGTTACCGCCGATTAAGCGTTTTGCCAAATGAATATATGCTGAACATCGTCGAGTTCGTCGAAAAGGGCGGCGCGGTATTGGATGCCGAAGGCCCATTGCCCGACGCGTCGCTAAGCCTGTTCGATACGCCGGTCGGCACGATTTTACCAACCGTAACGGGACAAAAAATTATCGATGCCGAATTTGTGCCAAACTTGACCGCCGATGGCGCGCGGCATCCGGTAACATCGGGCCTACCCGGCCTGTCGAAAGACAATAAAAACAGCAAATGGGGCCCGTGGTTGCGGCAAATGGACGCGCAAGTACGCCGCGGCACAGTAATCATGGATGGCGCGAATAATCGGCCATTATTGGTATTGGATCGCGTCGGCCAGGGCCGCGTAGCACAGCTATTTTCCGATCAAATCTGGCTGTGGGCGCGCGGTTACGCGGGCGGCGGACCGCATTCGGAATTGTTACGCCGCCTGTCGCACTGGCTGATGAAAGAACCGCAATTAGAAGAAAACGACCTCAGCGCCGAGGTGCAGGGTAGAACCATTTCCATCACCCAACGCAGCCTGGCGCAATCCGATAACACCATCATCCTGACCAAGCCAGGCAATGAAACCGAAACTGTTACTTTGACCGAAGAATCGCCAGGCCTTGCCCGCGCGAAAATCAACGTGACCAAAACCGGCGTGTACCGTATCGCCAATAATTCGCAATCGATCATGGTCGGCGTTGGCGGTTTGAACCCGCTGGAATATTCCGATTTGCGTTCATCAAAAGATAAACTAAATAGCTTTGTCGAATCGACCAGCGGTTCGATCCGTTGGATTTCCGAAGACGGCGTGCCCGATGTGCGCCATTTAGAAGGCAATCGCGCCTTGTTCGGCCACCGTTGGATTGGCGTGAAGAAAAACAATAATTATTCCATTACCGGAATCAAACAAACCGCAGTTATCCCGCCGATGGTTTATTTATTACTGGGCGCGATATTGCTGTTGATGGCTTGGCGTAAGGAAGGAAGATGATGCCACCCCTGCACCGCCGCGATTTTTGGATCGGCTGCGCACTTGCTGTTATTGCCGCGTTTTGTTTCGGTATCCAAGCGCCGTTAGCCAAGCTTATTTACGGATATGGTTTCGATGTATATTCGTTTATGGCGATTGGCCGCGTTGTGCAATGTTTCGGCGTTGCGCTTGTATTGCATTGGATGGGACATCGTTTGTGGAACGGGTGGCAATCTTATCGCCCGGCCGCGCTGGTAAGCATTATTTTCCTTTGTTTCAGCTGGCTGCATTACAGCGCCATTTCATATTTGGCGATTGCGCCGGTAACGATGTTGGTATTTTTATATCCGCTGGTTCTGGCGGCATTGCATGTATGGATCGATAAAACGCCGTTAACTCGGTTGTTCTTATTGTCTTTGATAACTGCCTTGTTCGGTTTGGCGTTGGTGATTCAACCCGATCAGATATTGCACAGCGATTTTAATTGGATGGGCGCGGCGATGGCGTCTGCCGCCGGGGTTCTGATTGCAACTTATTTATACCTCAGCGGAAAAATTGTCGCACAAGGCAATCCTTATGTATTTACTGTGCATCTTAGTTTCATTCCGGCCATTGCCTTTACTTTATTGTCGCTGATCCATGGCGTTGCTCTGCCCGCTACCTCCGATTATACTGCTTGGAAATGGATGGGACTCAGCCTTTGTTTTTCTTTGATCGGACAAATTGTATTTTTCGTGGCGATTAAAAAAATAACATCGCTGCGCGTCAGTTTAGTTTTAAAATTGGAACCGGTGATTGCGGTTCTGGGCGCTGTATGGTTATTAGGCGAGACTATCGAATTTATGCAATATTTAGGCGTATTTTTGGTGGTATCGGCCATTTTCGCCGTCAGCCAACCGGTCAGTAAAACCGAAACGCCCGCATAAATATCGCCATTTCAAATGGTTAAATACCGCAGTGCACACAGGCGTATAAAGAACGCATAAATTCAATTTTAAAGACCACAACCAAGCACAATGTATCATTGCACCGGGAAATTTACCGTTTGTTAACCAATAGGGTTTAGGATTTTAACCATCAAATCCAACCCCTGCCCAATTCAGAAGGCTTTATAAATGACGCAACACAAAGATGGTACACCCCCGTCACGCAATATCTTGGACTCTTTATCCTCAGCCCCACCGCAAAGTCCGATCGGTAACGATCACAGCGAGGCCGAATTATACGCATTTTTGGAAATGCGTTATGGCGCCGGTTATGCGCAAAATATCATAGACAATTTGCGAAGGTACAAACGTGTGGCCAACGACACCGCTCCCGCCGATACCGCTGCCAAACCAGTAAAATCCGGGAAATAAGCACCTATTCAACGCCTGATAGAAAATCTATAATCGTCGATATGAGTCCCCGTAGCTCAGCTGGCCCACCGTGAGTGCAAAGCGCGAGCGGATATATAAAACCTATCCAGCGGAGCAAAGAGGATTTATAATTTTAAAAGGTCCCCGTAGCTCAGCTGGATAGAGCAAGCGTTTCCTAAACGCTAGGTCGGATGTTCGAATCATCTCGGGGACGCCAATATTATGGAGATGTTATGACACTAGTTGCTTTTGAAACCGTTCCCATCAACGAACAACGGGAACCTATGGTTTCTTTGGCTGATTTTCCGTTTATTTGTGTTCCAGTTTATTACAAAAATGGCTGGACAGAAACAGCGGATATGTTTTTACGCGAGCAACTGGCGAGAAAATTACAGCACATCCAAGAACGCCAACTAACACCAAAAGGCCTGCGCTGGATTGTGTTTGATGCTTATCGCAACCGGCAAGTGCAAGGTAATATTTATCAATATTATTGGGATAAATTTAGTATCGAAAATAGAGAATGGGATATAGATCGATTACGCGCCCACACCGGCACTTATGTTAGTGTTCCGAATCGTCTTGAAAGAATCCCACCGCATGCCAGCGGTGGATCGGTCGATTTAGGATTATACGATTCGAACAAAAACATCATTGTATCAATGGGTCCGGATTTTGACGAATTTTCCCCTGCAGTGCGCACTGATTATTATGAAGAACCAGGACGGGATATAACAATTCGCGATACTCGCCGATTGATGAACGAAATACTGGCCGAACAAGATATTTCCAGCGATCATGATGAATATTTCCACAAAGATTTTGGCAATCAACTTTGGGCGGCCCGTTCCGGAAAACCAACCGCGTGTTATGGGGAAGTTATTTCTTGCCGTTTAGAAGCGGGCAGAGTTGTCACCGTTTACGGCATAGATGTGGAAAAACAAGGGCAGTTGGATGGCATTCGCGCGATTGAAAACGGGCTGTTATTAACACATCCTAGTAACCGTAAAATTGCCCCGTTGCCTGTTCCGTCCCAATTAGTTCTGCAAACTATGCGTGCCCGCGTATAAAATACGCATTACTTACCCCTTTTTTATACCCCCCAACCACTCCCCTACAGCGCTTTTATCAGGCTTTGGATAGGGTGCAGGTATTGCATACACCCTTGCATTAACCCTATTTTGGAGCGGAGTCTGAAGTTATGAAAATTCAAACCATGAACGATCTTTATTACGCGATGTTGAAAGACATTTATTTTGCCGAGAAAAAATTATTAAAGGCTTTGCCGAAAATGGCGAAAAACGCCACATCCCCAGCGTTGCGTTCCAGCATCCAGGGCCATTTAGAAGAAACCAACACCCATGTCGAACGTTTGGAAGAAGTCTTTGAATCCCTGGGCAGACCAGCCAAGGCAGAAAAATGCGAAGCCATCGAAGGTTTGGTTTCTGAGGCCGAAGATATGATGAGCGAATCGAAAGACAAACAAGTTTTAGATGCCGCCATCATCGCAGCCGCGCAAAAAGTGGAACATTATGAAATCGCCACTTATGGCACGCTGTGCGAATTCGCCAATGCGCTGGGTTATGATGAACAAGCCAGCATTCTGCGCGCAACGCTGGAAGAAGAAAAAGGCGCCAATAACAAATTGACCAAATTAGCATCCAGCAATATCAACTTGCGAGCCATAGCCGCATAACAAGACATCATAAATGGAGGTTATTATGAGTCCGACCAAAATAAGCGGTAATTATAATAAGAACCCGCCAATCTATCCGCCGCATCAACCGGAAACGGCGAAATCGGAGTCCGGCAAGGATAATGAAGTAAAAAGAGCGCCTGAAGTTGCATCAAATAGCAACACGCGTGACACCAATAAGACGGCTAATAAGTTGGTTGGCACTGGCGGTGCGGCGTTTTCCAATTCTGACACCGGCGCATTCGATTCCGAATATTTCGGCGCATCCCGTTCCCTGGGCCATGTTACATCGCCAGCCAGAATGATGGCATCGTATCATTCCGGTTTGACCAGTGACGCAAAACCGAAAGATACCTGGAATTGGGAGAGGGTTAAATCACGGATCAAACAAGTATGGGCCAATTTAACCGACGAAGAAGTCGATTATTACGCCATTAACCACGATCGTTTTTTTACTGCCGTACACAACCGGTATGGCATCAACAAGGAAGAAGCTGCCAGCCGTTTGGCGGATTGGGAAAAGAATAATCCGAATTATGCAGCATAATAAAAAACCCGGCTTTAAGCCGGGTTTTTTGTACATTCTTTTTCAATTACCAACGGAATGGGATCGCATAGGTCAATAACAACGATTCCGTGCCGGGATTTTCGTTACCGATGCTGGCGTTGGAAATATGGTTGAACGCCAGGCCCAAACGCGAACGGTCTTCGAAGGCATAATTGATTTCAAGGCCGGAGCGGAATTCAATCGCGCTGCCCAAATCCTTGCCCGATCCATTATGATACGCGCCAGCGGCGAAATTCGGATTCAGCACCCAGTTATTGCTTAGGAACCAGTCAAATCCAATGCCAGCAAATCCGTAAACCGCGCCGTCAGTGGTTGCCATCACGCCGAATAATGGCGAGGCCGTGTACCAATTCCAGGATTTGGCGCGATATTCCAAAACAAATTCGGCTGCCTTGCTGTCGTCGAATACATCATATTCGCCGGCGCTGAATGCGATTAGGTCCGGATTCAAATTGCGGCCCGGCAATGGCCCCGCCATCACAGATGCCGAAACGGCAGATAATATCAAAGCGATTAGAAAAAGACGGGCAAAACGCATGGGAACCTTTTGATTTTCAAGAATTTATATGGATCTTTGTATAGCATCCAAGGGGCTGTAGATGCAAGGGGCGGCGCGATATTAAGCCAATTTCGGGCGTAAAACGCCTTCAAAATGCCGCGTAGCCGCCAAAAGCGCGTCCTGAACCCCAGCTTCCCGGCGCGAATGGCCAGCGCCTTCGATGATTTGCAACTCGGCTTCGGGCCAGGCATTTTTCAAATCAAACGCTGAAATGGGCGGGCAGACCATATCATAGCGGCCCTGAATGATAATACCGGGAATGTGGCGGATTTTTTGAATGTTATTCAGAATAAAATTATCCGGCATGAACAGATTATTTTTAAAATAATGCGTTTCCATCCGCGCCAGACCGATCGCAACATTATCCACTTCAAAATTTTGTACTGTTTCTTTGCTTGGCAATAATGACGAACACGCACCTTCATATTTACTGAACGCACGCACGGCGGGAAGCATGATTGCCGGATCGGACGAATGAACGCGTTTGTGATAGGCGGATAATAAATCGTCACGCTCTACGCTTGGAATATTGGCGACCAATTCCTGCCAGGCTTCTTGGAAAAAATCGCCGCTGCCATGCAAGAACCATTTGATTTCCGGCGGGCGACCCAGAAATATCCCGCGTAAAATTAAACCCAGCACCGGCCCTGGATAACATTCGGCGTACATTAATGCCAGCGTGCTGCCCCACGATCCACCGAACACCAGCCATTGATCGATATCGAGCATTTTGCGCAAAGTTTCTATATCCGCAATTAAATGCGGCGTAGTGTTATCCTTGATTTCGCCCAGCGGCGTCGAACGGCCCGATCCGCGTTGATCGAAAATGACGATGCGGTAGAATTCCGGATTGAAAAATTGCCTGGTATCTTCCCCTGCCCCGGATCCTGGCCCGCCATGCAAATATAGAACTGGCACACCGTTCGGATTGCCCGATTGTTCCCAGTACATGACATGGGTCTTATCCAGTGCTAACATGCCCTGGTCAAAAGGTTTGATCGGCGGAAAAATATCCAATGCGATTCTCCAAAAAATTCCGGCAAAAAATTGGGGTGGCGTTATTCATTATAACGCTGAGCGTTTTTTATGCAAATTCTTATGCCGATACCATGAACGAAGAAGGACTGCTGGATCCACGATTGACCAATGGCGGCACGGCTACCCTGACCGCGATTCTGCCTGGTGGCATTTTACAATTGCAGGACGGACGCCAAGTAAAAATCGCCGGGATTGAAATCCCGCCCGGTTATGAATCAAAAACCGAAAAATATATGTACGAATTTTCCGGGCTAAATAAATCCCCTGCCGTTCCGGTGCGATTATATTACGACAAAACGCGCGAAGACCGGTATGGGCGGATCATCGCCTTTGTCTATTCGAACGATTGGGTGGGGTTCGCCGAAAGTATAGTGCAACAGGGCTATGCGCGGGCGCACAGCGCGCCGGATAACCGCGCAGTTGCGACAACATTAATTGGCCTTGATCGCGAGGCGCGCGGTTATGGCAATGAATTATGGGCACGGCCGGAATATGCGGTGCTGACACCCGAACAAATCCTGGATAAAAAATATTGGGATAGGTTTCAAATCGTCGAAGGCCGCGTGCGCGATGTGGCCGAGATAAAAAAAACTTTTTACCTGAATTTTGGCGATGACTGGAAAACCGATTTTACTGCCGTGATCCCGGTAAACGCGCGGTCGCTGTTCACCGCCGCGAAAATAAAGCCCAAAGATTTAAAAAATATTTTGGTGCGGGTACGCGGATTTACGCAATACAGAAATGGGCCAAGTATCGAACTGACCCATCCGGAATTGCTGGAAATATTGGAATCGGTGCCAACATCGAAACCAACGCCGCGCAAACGCAAATCCAAAAAATAATTATTCTTCGAATAAATCTTGGGGGGATGGAACGTTTTTGCGCAAATGGTCTTCCAGTTTTTGCATCGCGCGGGTTTCCAGCTGCCGCACTCGTTCCTTGCTGACGCCCATTTTCTCGCCCAGGACTTCCAATGTATCGCCCTCCTCCGCCAAGCGGCGGCGGGTGATAATAAAACGTTCGCGATCAGACAATGTGTTCAACGCCTCGTTCAACCAATGCGATCTGGTGATATGATCGTGCTTGGTGGTTACATATTGTTCCGGCGTCGGGCGGGTATCGGCCAGAAAATCCTGCGCGGTCGATTCGGAATCTTCGTTCAAATAATTCGACAGCGAATAATCGCCGCCATTCAACCGCTGTTCCATGTGGCGTACATCGTTCTGATTTACGCCAAGTTCCACCGCGATGCGGTTACGATCCGTGTCGTTCAATCCGCGCGATCCGGTACCGTCAATTTTGGCCCGTAGCCGGTTGAAATTGAAAAACAGCGATTTATGCGCCGCCGTCGTGCCAGTGCGGACGATCGACCAATTGCGCAAAATATAATCTTGGATTTGCGCGCGGATCCACCACGACGCATAGGTTGAAAAACGCACATTGCGCGCGATATCGAACCGCATCGCCGCCTGCATTAACCCGATATTGCCTTCTTGAATCATATCGCTGACCGGCAAGCCATAGATGCGGAATTTGTGCGCAATCGCGACCACAAGGCGCATATAGGCGCTGACCAATTTGTGCAAACTGGCCTGATCGCGTTTTTTCTGCCAGGCTTTGGCCAGTTTCAGCTCTTCTTCTTTGCTAAGCAAACTGATCCGCATCGATTGGCGGATGAATTGCATATCGGCATCTCTGGATTTATTTTGATAACTGCTACCCATAAGAACCCCCAACTTGTGGCCTTTAGTTTTACCTACCACCAGTGTTAAGCAGAATTGTGGTAAATTGTTGACTAGACTTGTCAACTAAAGACATAAGTACTGTATAAGTGGATAACAAGGGGGCCAGAAATATTTTCTTTTTCAAAGACTTAGGGGCCGGTTTGGCGACCGGCCCCTTGAAAAAGAGATTATCGTATCTAAATTTAGGCGGCTTTCAGAATGCCTTCGATTTTTTCAACCGCTTGCACTTCGTTGCTGCGGTCTACGGCAGCCACTTCGCGCGACAGGCGTTCCAAAGCATTTTGGTAAATTTGCCGTTCGGAATAAGACTGATCCGGCTGGGTCGAGCTGCGGTACAATTCACGAACCACTTCGGCGATTTGAATTGGATCGCCCGAATTGATTTTCGCTTCGTATTCGGCAGCGCGGCGCGACCACATAGTACGGCGGACGCGCGCTTTGATTTTCAGTTTTTCCAGCGCTACGCCCATTTCCTTGCGCGACGACAGACGGCGCAGGCCAACGTTACCAGCTTTGTTCACTGGAACTTTGATGGTCATTTTCGCGCCTTCGATTTCGATGACGAACAATTTTAATTTGTGTCCGGCGATTTCCTGAACCTCAACGCCCTTCACCAAACCAACGCCATGGGTCGGATATACGACGAAATCGTTTGCGGCAAAGGCAGGTTCCGCCATTTTCGCGGTCTGAGCCGGTTTCAATTTCGATTTGGCCATGATCGATTTAGAATCGATCATTTTAATGCCGGCCATTGGCGCGGTACCCGGTTTGGCCGTTTTCGGCGCATTCGCCGGCGCGGTATTCATATTGCTTGGTTTCTTGGTGATAAGTTTAGCGGTCGGCTTTTTCGCAGCGGTCGACGGCTTGGTAATTTTCTTAGCGGTAACTGGTTTTCTCTTCGCGGTAATTACTTTTTTCGCGGTTTTTGCTTTAGACATGATATAAAATTCCAACCTTTCCATGTTATCGGAAATATTATAATCAATATTATATTCCGAACGTGTAATGTATAGCAGAAAAATTGGTTAATTTCAACGTGAATCTGATCACAGAATCATGGGCCACCAAATAAGATTTGCCATGGATAGAGCATTAATATAATAAGACTTCGAATAATATTAATCAGAAAATTTAAAAAAATACAATGGAGTGGAATAATGATTACGAAAATGGATGAACCAACATCAAATCAAGAACCCATCAATCCCAATGACCCATTAGGTTTGCGGGAATTCAGCGATGGCGCATCGGTTTTATTACTAGAATGGTTTTGTGTTCCAGTAATTTTAGCCGCCCAAGTGATCGCCTATGTTCGGCAGTATAAGGCCGCAGCAGCCATGAAAGCTACTACACGTCACCGTTAATTTAATTATGGCTTGCCCGGATTTGGATCAAAATGCTGTATTTTATCCGGCTTGCCCTTCCATTCATCGGCATCCGCCGGCGCTTCGCCCTTTTTGGTAATATTCGGCCAGGTTTCGGAATATTCGCGGTTCAATTCCAACCATTTTTCGGCTTCGGGTTTGGTATCCGGGATAATCGCCTCGGCCGGACATTCCGGTTCGCACACACCGCAATCGATGCATTGATCCGGATGGATCACCAGCATATTTTCGCCGACATAAAAACAATCGACCGGGCATACTTCGATGCAGTCCATATATTTGCATTTAATGCAAGCTTCGGTGACGACGTAAGTCATTGTATCTCTTTAAAAAATCAAAATTGGTTTTTTACGGTAATTTGGTCTATGATTACCCGCAATAAAATAAGGAGTCAACCCATGCGTCTATGGCCTCGAAAATCTCTTTTTCAAAACCCACCTCGTATCAAAAGAGGGGCGTGGAAAAAATTGGTTAGCGATCAACCAGCCACTGAACAACCTGACGATAAACCACCAGAAACTTTGCTGAATAGAGTAGGTGGTCTGTGGGGTGCTGGTGCGATAGTGGCAGCCCTGGTTACTTCCGCTGCGGTCGTGCGTACAATGATAATTAACCACACGCAGGTAAAACAAGAGATTGCTGAAATTGAGCAACAAACTGATCGACTAATTAAGGCCTATGTCGCAACATCTCCGGAAGTAAAAGATCTAACAACAATTGTTGATTCGCGAAAAAACGATAAGACTGCCGCCATAACGCCAGAACAAGACCGAGCCGTAATGCAAATTACAGAGCGGCTGCATAGAATGCCATTGGCAAGTCCAGAAATATGGATTCAAACCCGTCTGAAAGTTTATGCAACTCTAGAACGGGACCCTGTTTTGTTGCAGGCTTATAGAAGTGCCCAAAACAGAATAATGATGCAATCTATGCCCGTGGAACGCGCCAGCGATGATGTGGCCTCTATGTCTATTGGTTCTTACCAATTGGTGGATTTAGGACGCAGCAGCCGTTAGTTTTTCAACACCGCAAGCGGCGATGCTGCATAGCCGTATAATATTCACAAATGGGTTAGTGTGAGCACAGAAAACTAGATTGACGAGCATTATCGAAAATTGCATAGTTTCGATTGAAAAACAAAGGGAGAGATTTCATGCAAGCTCGTACAGAGGCCTCATTTGGCACCCCAACATTCAATTTTGGAAATCATAAATTGCCTACCCCGATTCGGGATGGGATTATAGCGTTCTTAACTATTGGCGCTGGACTTGCGGCATTAATCACGCTTTCCACATTACTTAGCGATCAGCAGCCTATTGATCCGCCAAAAGCCAGAATTGTAGAACGCGGCAGCCGTTAGTTTTTCAACACCGCGAATGGCGATTTGGGATCCGCTTTACCGGATTTCTGTTTCTTTTTCTCGGCTTGTTTCCTGCGCCCTTGAACAATCACGCCGTGATCGATTTTTTTGGCAACGAATCCTTGCGCCTCGGCGATTTGCCATAATTGATGCGCGTTGATGGTCGCCAGCGATTTGATATCGCGAATTTTAACCGGCTTTTTCCGCCGCAAATGATCGGCCAGGACGTCACCGATGCGTTCATATTTATCGGCGCGAATATAAATTTGATTTACCTTGATAAATCCGGCCGCCATTGCATCGTCACCGGAAATTTTATCGTCAGTCTGCACCAGAATTTTTCCGGCCAAATTTGCAGCGCCGTGCATACGGCTATGGAACAGGCCCCATAATTGCGCGCGCAATATCGTTTGGCGCGGCGCGTTCAAATTTTTGCCGTGGATCGAATGATGGCCGATATCGAACCCGGCTTCTTCCAGCATATTTTTGGCGTCATTATGCATTTCACCAATACTGGCGCGGACCTTATTCATCGGCAAGCCGCCCAGATTTTCAACCAATTGGAATATCAACCCGCGCAACGCGCCTTCGGCTGGTAATTGTTTTACATTATAAAGATCGGTTAAATGTTCGCGCAAATATGCATTGACCCATTTTTCAATCGGCTCGCCCGCCTTGGCCCGCAACGCTGCATCCATTTCTTCATCGCCAATCACATGCACAGCGGGCGATAAAATATCTTTGCCTGCATTTAATTTTGCAACCGGCTTGCCGTGCCATAAAATTTCGTTGTTACGCGCTAATGTCAGTGCCGGTTTTTCTTCCGATACCAATTTATCGACTTGTTTCGGCAAATGCCCCAAAATCGCCTTGCGCGCGGCGATTTTGATTGGTTTGCTGACGGTTTGTAAAACATCTTGGTCCGGTTGGAACCGGAATCCAGCCAGGCGCCCCACAAATTGCCCTTCGACCAGAACATCGCCGGCGCTGTTGACATCGGCGGTGAATTCCGCGTTCTCATCCAATTTTTTCATCAATACCGCGATGCGTTTATCGACGAAACGTTGTGTCAATTCCATATGCAGCGCGTCGGATAGGCGATCTTCGATTTCGCGGCAATGTTCTTTCCATTCCGCTTGATTTTCTACCCAATCGCCGCGATTCGAAATATAATTCCAGGTGCGGATATGCGCCAGCCGCGTCATAATCGCATTCATATCGCCGTCATACCGGTCCAGATTCACCACTTGTTTTTCGATAAAGGCGTGCGGAATATGGCCGTGACCCGTGACAATATTCATATATACTTGCATCAAAAATCGCGCGTGAATTTCGGTCAGCAATTTGCGGTAATCAGGTACCTGGCACACTTCCCATAATAATTTTACTGCCTCGTACCCTTGCGCCAATTGCATAATGCCTTGGTCTTCGGCCATGCGTTCCAAAATTTCTTGATCTTCCAATCCCGTTGGACGTTTACAAAATTCACGCGGCGGCGGCATGTTCAGCGTATATTGCAATTCCTTTACCGACGAGAAATCCAATTTGCTGTTGCGCCAATAAACGATTTGCACCGGATCGAATTTATGGCCTTCGATTTTTTTGGCCAAATGATCAGGCAAGGAACCTTCATCGGCCGTTGTGCCAAACGTGCCATCGCGCATATATCTCCCGGCCCGGCCCGCGATCTGACCCATTTCCGATGCACGCAATTGCCGCACATTGCGACCATCGAATTTGCGGATGGTCGAAAACGCGACATGGTCGATATCCATGTTCAATCCCATGCCGATCGCATCGGTTGCGACGATATAATCGACCTCGCCCGCTTGATACATGCCCACCTGTGCATTACGGGCGCGGGGCGATAATGCGCCCATCACTACGGCTGTGCCACCACGTTGGCGGCGCATAAATTCGGCCAGCGCATACACATCGGCGGCGGAAAACGCCACCACCGCGCTGCGTTGCGGCAAGCGTACAATTTTTTTGTAACCTGCATAGGTCAATTGCGAGAATCGCGGACGGGATGTGATCTGAATGCTTGGAATCATTTTTTCCAGCAAATGCCTCACCGTATCCGACCCGATGAACATGGTTTCCGACAATCCGCGCGCGTTAAAAATCCGGTCGGTGAAAATGTGGCCGCGATCCGGATCGGCCGCCAATTGAATTTCATCCACCGCCAAGAATTCCACCATGCGCTCCATCGGCATAGCTTCGACCGTGCAGATAAAATACCGCGGATTTTCGGGGATGATTTGCTCTTCGCCGGTGATCAGCGCGACTTGCGCCGCGCCCTTGATCGCAGCCACCTTGTCGTAATTTTCCCGCGCCAACAAACGCAGCGGAAATCCAATCATGCCGGATGTGTGCGTCAACATTCGTTCGATGGTGACGAATGTCTTGCCGGTATTGGTGGGGCCAAGAATGGCGGAAATACGGTCTTTAGAATAAGTCATTATTCAAAATCCGGCGCTTGGCCGATAAAAGAAGCGTGACAGGCTAGCATATTCGGATTTTTAAATTTCTGGCCTGATTTACCATAAGGTAAGGCGTTTTTCCCCGGCGCAAAGACCTCGCCATCAAGGCCGCGCAGAATCGCGTGGGTTGCGGCCGAGTCCCATTCATAAGCGGCGGAAAACGCCGCGCAAATATCATACCCGCCCGCCGCCAATTCCAAAAATGGCCAAGCATTGGATGTACCGATCACCGTACCATTTATTTTTTTGGCGTAATTTTTAACATGATCGCGATCCTTGATCCGTTGTTCCACAACGATGCGTGGATTCGCGCCGGGCATGCACAAATTCTGCAATCTCTCATCGCCTTTGCCCCGATTGACAAACGCGCCGTGGCCGGGCCCGCCAAACGCCAAAACATTCAAAAACGGCGCATATAGAACGCCCAATGATGGCTTGCCATTTTCAATCAATCCGATCAACACGCCGAATTTGCCATTGCGTTCGACGAAATTGCGCGTGCCGTCCAATGGATCGACACACCAAAATGTTCCTGCCGATACATCGGGGATAACGCCAGCCTCGACCGATTCTTCGCCAACAAATGGAATGTTGGACGCGATTTTTACCAAACCCTCGCGAATGATTTTTTCCGCTGCTCGGTCTGCTGGCGTGACCATCGATCCATCACGCTTGATTTCCGGCGTGACGCCTTCGGCGTAAAAACGCATAATTTCCGCGCCAGCATTTTTTGCGATATCGATAACTTGGTTTAACATTTATCCTGCCTTACTGGTTATCAATAACACCACGCCGCCTACCAATAAGCAAGCGGCCATAATACGGGCGCGGCCGAACGGTTCTTTTAATATCACCGCGCCAATTAAACTCGCGAAAATAACGCTACTTTCCCGCAAAGACGATACCGATGCAGCGGGCGCTTGGGTCATACACCATAAAATTAGGGCGTAATTGATAGTCGCCAATGCCCCAGCAAAAGCGGATTTAGCTATACCGACTTTGAAAAATAAATGAATATGATTGCGGTAACGGTAAAAAACATACCAAGAAAATGGGAACTGGCACAAAAACATCAACCATAAACTGTACGATAACGTGTTCGCGTTCATTCGTGCGCCGATCGCATCAGCGGTGGAATAACTCGCAATCATGCAGCCGGTCATCAGTGCGAAAACAACCGCCTTGGTTTCGACATGCTCGCCATTCATCGGCGTAGTTTTCCGCGCGGTGAATACCAACGAGAAGATCGCAAAAGAAATTGCGGCAATTCCAACAATGGTGGTGGCCGACAAATGATCGTCCAATATTACCAATGAAATCAACGTCAGCAAAATTGGCGACAGGCCGCGTGCAATGGGATAAGATAAATTCAACGGACCATATTTATAGGCAAACATCAGCAGCGTGATATAAAGCCCGTGCGTAACCACCGAAAACGCCAGATATGGCCAAGATTCAGGAACGGGAAAATCGACAAACGGCAGAAATGGCACACAAACCAGGGCGGAAACGAAATTAAGTGTTGCCATACTTAACGCCCGGTGGTGGCTGCCCTGTACGATGGCATTCCAGCTGGCATGCATCAAGGCGGCGAGAAGAACGACAAAAGCTATGGAAAAATGCATAAAAAGGACCTGTTCAACCGTTTAAACTATCAGAAATCACTGGGAAAAAAAGTAATTTTTTGCAATAAAAGGTGAATTGGATAAGACCCGTGTTCGGGCTATATATCCGTTTACCAAAGGAATCATTATGGCTTTCGCTTGTTTAATCCTGGCGGCCGGAAAATCGACCCGGATGCAATCCACAACGCCCAAAGTACTGCACAAGATTGCTGGCCAACCGATGCTGCGCTATTGCATCGAAACCGCGGCGATGCTGAAACCCGATAAAATGGCGGTTATTATCGGCGATGGCATGGGAGAAATTACCGATTACGTCACCCCGATTCCAACCATTATCCAATCCCCCGCGCGCGGTACCGGCCATGCGGTGCAATGCGGCGCACCATTTTTGGTGGGCTATGACGGGCCGGTTTTGATTATTTATGGCGATACGCCGTTCCTCCACCCTGGCACTTTGCAAAAATTGATCGATCAAATCCGCGCCGGCGCTGCCGTCGCGGTGGCCGGATTTTATCCAGATGATCCCGCGCAATATGGCCGTTTGGTCACCGATCAAAAAGGCGGTTTGGAAGCGATCGTCGAATTCGCCGATTGCACCGATGCGCAAAAAACCATCGCATTCTGCAACGCTGGATTGATGGCGGTGGATGGAAAACAGCTGCCGACTTTATTGCGCGAATTGATGCCAAAAAATGCGCAAAAAGAATTTTATTTAACCGACCTGGTGCAATTGGCCCGCGCTAAAAAACAACATTGCGCCACTATCGAGGCGGAGCCGGAAGAAGTTGCGGGCATCAACACCCGCGCACAACTGGCCGCCGCCGAGGAAATCATGCAAAACCGCTTGCGTCATAAATTTATGACGGCCGGCGTTGGCATGATCGACCCATCATCGGTTTATTTCAGTTTCGACACGCAAATCGGCGCGGACGTCACCATTGAACCGAACGTATTTTTTGGGCCTAATGTGAAAATTGAAAATGGCGTTACCATTCAAGCGTTCAGCCATATCGAAGGCGCGTATATTAAAACCGGCGCCAGCGTCGGCCCGTTTGCTCGCTTGCGCCCCGGCACGGTTTTGAACCAAGACGTGCATATCGGCAATTTTGTTGAAATTAAAAACACGCGCTTGGATAAAGGCGTCAAGGCCGGACATTTATCGTATTTGGGCGATGCCGACATCGGCGCGGATACTAACATTGGCGCAGGCACGATTACTTGCAATTATGATGGTGTCAATAAGCACCAAACCAAAATCGGCGCAGATGTGTTTATTGGATCGAATACCGCGTTGGTTGCTCCGGTAACGGTGGGCGGCGGTGCGATCATCGGCGCGGGCAGCGTGATTACAGAAAATGTCGAGGCGGGCTCTTTGGCGATTGGCCGCGCGCCACAGGTAAATAAACCGGGATGGGCGAAACAGTTTCGCGATTTCCTGCTGGGCAAGAAAAACAAAAAATCGGCGTAAAGAAAAACACGCAAGGAATTATATTTATGTGCGGCATCATCGGCATTATCGGCAAACAGCAAGCGGCCCCTTTATTGGTCGATGCGTTAAAACGCCTGGAATATCGCGGATATGATTCTGCCGGGATTGCCACGTTGCAAAATGGCCAGATCGAACGCCGCCGCGCGGAAGGCAAATTGAATAACCTAGCGCAATTGGTCGAAACCAAGAAAATCGCCGGAATGACCGGCATCGGCCACACGCGCTGGGCCACGCACGGCGTTCCAAACGAGGCGAACGCACACCCGCACGCCACCGAACGCGTGGCGGTGGTGCATAACGGCATTATCGAAAATTTCGCTGAATTGCGCGCAGAATTGGAGCAATTGGGCCACAAATTCGCGTCCGACACCGATACCGAAGTTGTGGTGCATTTATTGGATCATCATTTGGGGCAAGGATTATCGCCACAAGAAGCGGTGGCTAAATCCCTCCCCCGTTTGCATGGCGCGTTTGCATTGGCGATGATTTTCGCGGGCCATGATGTGTTGATTGGCGCACGCAAGGGCAGCCCGTTGGTCGTCGGTTACGGCGATGGCGAAATGTATTTGGGATCGGATGCGCTGGCGGTTGCACCATTGACGGATCGCGTTTCGTATCTGGAAGAAGGCGATTGGGCGGTGTTGGAACGCGGCAACGCCAATATTTTCAGCAACGATAACAAACCGGTCAAACGCCAAGTGGTGCAATCGGCCGTATCGGGCGGCATGGTTGGCAAGGGCAATCACGCCCATTTCATGCATAAAGAAATTTACGAGCAGCCGGCGGTGATCGGCGATACTTTGCATGCATTATTGAATCCGCAAACCCGCGAATTGCATTTGCCGAAAATGCCGTTTTCTTGGAGAAACGTCGAACGTTTGCATTTGATCGCCTGCGGAACATCGTTCCATTCCGCGATGATCGCCAAATATTGGCTGGAAAAATATGCGCGTCTTGCGGTCGAAGTCGATATCGCATCTGAATTCCGGTATCGCGATCCGGTTTTGCATCCAAAATCCGTGGGATTATTCATATCGCAATCCGGTGAAACCGCCGATACGCTGGCGGCTATGCGGCATATCAAACAAAATAAATTGCCTGCATTAGCCATCGTCAATGTTCCAACCAGTTCTATGGGCCGCGAAGCCGATGTGGCGATTCCGACATTGGCTGGCCCGGAAATCGGCGTTGCATCGACTAAGGCTTTTACCACGCAATTGATGGTGCTGGCCGCATTGACCGTCACGGCATCGTTGGAACGCAGCACGATCACATTGGCGCAAAGCCATGCGATGATACAGGCATTGACCGAGGTGCCGTCGTTGATCGCAAAAACATTGGAATTGGATCAGCCGATTTTGGACATCGCCCGTAAAGTGTTCGAGGCGCGCGACGTATTGTATCTGGGCCGCGGCCCGTCATTCCCCATCGCCTTGGAAGGCGCGTTAAAATTAAAAGAAATTTCCTATATTCATGCCGAAGGTTACGCGGCGGGTGAAATGAAACACGGGCCAATCGCCTTGATCGATCAATTAATGCCGATCGTGGCGATCGCGCCAAACGATCAATATTTCGATAAAACCGCATCCAATTTGCACGAGGCCTTGGCGCGCGGCGGCAAATTGATCGTTTGCACCGATAACCAAGGCGCACAAAAATTGAAAATGCCGTCAGCCACCGTCCTAACCCTGCCCGATGCCGACCCGCTGGTTCATCCGATTTTATATACGATTCCGGTACAATTGCTAGCTTATCACGCGGCGTGTTTAAAAGGCACGGATGTCGACCAGCCGCGCAATTTGGCAAAATCGGTTACGGTAGAGTAAATTAAACTTATCGTTGAATGCCGCGAATCTGACACGCGGCCTTGATGGTGTTATCCATCAAACAAGCAATCGTCATCGGGCCAACGCCGCCGGGGACTGGCGTAATAAATCCAGCCACATTTTTCACGGCGGCGAAATTCACATCGCCGACCAATTTACCCTTGCCGTCCGGCGTTACAATACGATTAATACCAACATCAATCACGCATGCACCCGGCTTGATAAAATTCGCATCCACGAATTCCGGCTTGCCAATCGCGGCGATTAAAATATCGGCTTGTTTGCATTCCGCCGGCAAATCGCGGGTTCTGGAATGAACCACGGTAACAGTACAATTCTCATGGCGCAGCAATTGCGCCATGGGCGCGCCGACGATGTTGGATCGGCCCATCACCACGGCTTTTTTGCCCGATAAATCGCCCAAATAATGCTTCAACAACATCAAACACCCAGACGGCGTGCAGGGAACAAACCCATCACGCTTGCCTTTGGCCAATTTTCCGGCATTCACATCATGAAATCCATCAACATCCTTGCGCGGATCTATGGCGCCCAAAATAACTTCTTCGGAAATATGTTTGGGCAACGGCAATTGCACCAGAATACCGTGAATACTTTTATCCGCGTTCAATTGCATGATAATTTGCAATAATTCATCCTGAGTAATGTCAGCGGACTTTGCAACATCTATGGAATGAAATCCAATAGCAGCAGCGGTTTTCTTCTTCGATCCGACATAAGATTGGCTGGCCGAATCCGTGCCGATCAAAATGGTGGCAAGTCCCGGAACTACATCGCGCTTATCGCGCAAAACGGCAACCTCTGCCGCGAGTTTGGTTTTTAAATTTCCGGCAAATGCCTTGCCGTCGATAATCTGCGCAACCATGGCTATTTCATTCCTTTTAACTGCGCTTGTCATACCAGAGTTCCAAGGTTTTTGAAAGTTTGTCGTGAGAACCGGCAATGAGAAATTTTTTATGTCGCGAAGTATCGCCGCGCAGCAAGGAAATGGCGGTTTTCGGCACTTTCCAGCTTTTGGATAATAAGGCAATGACCGCCTTATTCGCCTTGCCGTCTTCGGGCGGGACCGTTACGGCCAGTTTTAAAGAATGGGTTCCATCCGCGCCTGCGACCACATCGCCGATCCGCTCCATACGCGCGTTTGGGGTACAATGCACCGCAAGCTCGATCCCAGTGGATACGATTTTAAAACAGGGCGGCAGCATGAATTAATAAAATCCGAACCAATATTCACGAATCAGGTTTTGCGCGAACACGATCAGCAAAATCAAAACCACCGGCGAAATATCAATCCCGCCAATAGATGGCATAATCCGCCGGATTGGGCGCAAAGCAGGTTCGATAATGCGGTCTAAGAAATCCATTGCCATAGCCACGAATTTATTACGTGTGTTGATGACATTGAAAGCCACCAACCAACTGACGATCACTTGCGCGATGACCAAGTAAAGATAAATAGTGAGAATTTGAATTAAAAGAAAACCGATGGAGTACATATGAAAACCTTTTGATTGGTGGACCCGAGCAGGATCGAACTGCCGACCTCCTCGTTGCGAACGAGGCGCTCTCCCAGCTGAGCTACGGGCCCGAACCGGCAGATATGTTAGTTTACCGCGACCCTTCCAGAATGTGCAATACAGATTTTACTTTGTTTTTCGCCGTTTCATTAACAAGCCAAGCCCCAATACCAATACCAAAAATGGCGCCAGCCACAGGGCGGCGTTCTGCGCGCTCCATTTCGGTTTTAACAGCACGAATTCGCCATATCGCGCGGTCATATGATCTAAAACCTGCCCATCTGTATCGCCCGCGGTCAAGCGCGTGCGGACCAATTTGCGGATGTCGGCGGCAATCGGCGCATTCGATTCATCGACGGTTTCATTTTGACACACCACGCAACGCAATTGCCGCGAAATTTCCTGTGCGCGCGATTCGAGTACCGGATCGGACAATTTTTCATTCGGCATTACCGCCATCGCGGCAATGGGCCATAAAATCACAGCTAGGATTATCAATCGCTTCATTGTTCTTCCCGCGATAAATGGTCGGCAATGGCCATTATTTCTTGCAACTGGTTTTGCGTCAACTGACCGGCATAATGATACCGGATGCGCGATTTATTATCGACCACGAATGTTTCCGGCACACCCGTCAGGCCCCAATCAATGCTGGATTGCCCGGAATCGTCGCGCAGGACCAGATCATACGCATCAATCGCTTCGCGTAAAAACGCGGTCAAAGGTTCGGTTTTATCTTTGTATGCGATGCCCAATACCTGAAGACTGTTATCCTTGAACAATTCGGACAGTATAGGCGCTTCGGCGCGGCAAGGGGCGCACCAGCTGGCAAAAAAATTCACGACCGTAATATTATTTTGAAAAATGCTTTTGCTGGACCGGGAATTTTGTTGCATGTCCAGCAATAAAAAAACCGGTGCGGGTTTATCGATCAACACCGATGGCAATGCATTTGGATCGCGGCCGGATAAAAACGCCGCCATAAACGCCAATATTAACGCCGCAAAAATAAAAACCGGCACCCAATACAGGATTTTATTCATGTTGCGGCCCCAATGGTTTTTTTAAGGACTTGGCAACCTCTGGCGGCATGTAATTTTCATCATGCTTGGCCAAAACGCTTTGCGCGGTGAACACGCCATTATTTTGCATGGTACCAATCACCACCGCGCCCGAATTTTCCTTGAATAAATCCGGCAGAACGCCGCGATATTCCACCGCAACCGTATTTTCAAAATCGGTCAGGCGGAAATTCGCGCCGATGCCATCTGGAACTTTTTTAATCGAGCCAACATCCACCATACCGCCCAACCGCACGATTTGATTTGGCGCTAAAACTTTGGCCTTAATTTCGGTGGGGGAGTAAAAAAATTGCATATTGTCCCGGAACGCGTACAATATCAGCGCCGAGGCTGCGCCCAAAACGCACAGCAATGCGATAATATAAATAAGCCTTTTATGCTTTGGTTTCATCGGATTCCAATTGCGCCAATTTATTTTCAATGCACCGCGCGCGGTTATATAAATGAAATGCCCATCCACCCAGAATCACCGCAACCGCGCCATAAGACGCCCAGATATATTCGCCATATCCATTCATTGCAAAAAAATTATCCATGCGACACCTTGCGTTGATACGCCATCCATAAACGCCTTTTGCCCATTTCAATTTGCGCGGCGCGTAAAATCAAGGCAATCGCAAGACAAAAAAACGCAAATGCCATCATTAGTAATGGCCACAACATATCGAATGTAATGCTGGGCGATGCGATGCGCGACAGGCTGGAAATGCTGGATGTTTGATGCAATGTATTCCACCAATCGACCGAATATTTGATAATCGGCAAATTGATCGCGCCAATGATTGCCAGAATTGCGCCGAATTTACTGGCTTTTTGCACGTCATCGAATGATTGCAATAAAATCATATGGCCCATATATAGAAAAAATAAAATCAACACGGATGTCAATCGCGCGTCCCAAACCCACGCCGCGCCCCAGGCCGGTTTGCCCCACAACATGCCGGTGATCAGGGCGCAAGCGGTGAAACACGCGCCAACCGGCGATGCGCCGCGCGCGATAAAATCCGCAACCGGATGCCGCCAAATTAAAAAACCGGCGCTGCATAATGCCATGACGGCATACACCATCATCGCCATCCAGGCCGACGGCACATGCACATACATAATGCGCATCGCATCACCTTGCAAATAATCCGGTGGAGCCAACACCAACCCGCCATATAATCCAACGATCAACGCCGCAATCGCCATTACCGAGGCGATCGGCATAATAATACGGCTGATTCTGGCAAAGCGTGCCGGGTTGGCAAAAATATGAAGCTGTTTAACCATGTTAATCCAAATTCTTTATAATATAGACGGTGACGATTGGGCACACCATGGCCGAAACCATGAAAAATGCCAATAGCACAGATACTGCAGAAAACCAATTCTGCCCCTGTAATATCGCCGTTGTAGCAGCGATTGTAAAAATAAACAGCGGCACCGACAATGGCAATAGCAAGGTAAAAATCAATATTGGCGCAAGGCGCGCGCTTAGGGATAAGGCGCCGATCATCATACCCAGAATCGACAGATTGGCCGCGAACAATAACAGGATCGGTGATGTTTTATAAAGATCGATAAACCCAAAATTCTGCGCATATAAAAATTTTAGAATTAACGGGGCTATTAAAATCATCGGCACGCCGGTCAACAAAATGAATGCGATAATTTTCGCCCATACCGATAAAATCAATTGCGGTGTTCGCAAGATTACAATATCGAACCATCCCGACTGCCAATCGCCACGCAACATCCGGTCCATCCCAGCGATCAACGCCAGCATAAAGGTCAGCAATATCATCGCCAGGCTTTGTGTAACATCGAACAACGCACCCACACCAGATCCCAGCGCGAATAAAAATGGCGGCAATAAAAAGAATGTCAGACCAGCCGCAAAATCGCCCGCTTGGCGCAATGATAATTGAATTTCCCGGTGCAATAGGCGTACAAAACTCATGACCGCGCCCCCAATTGCAATACATCACATTGCAAATCTGGCAATGGCTGGTGCGAGGCGAAAATAGTGATCAATCCTTTTTTCTGCCGCGCGGATAATAATGATGATAATTGTTTTACGGCGGATTCATCCAAATGCACCAACGGTTCGTCCAAAAGCCATAATGGTTTATTTTGTTGCATCCATAATCCAGCGAGTGCAATGCGTTTGCGCTGACCAGCCGATAAAAACCTGGCTGGTATTGCGGCCAAATCGCCAAGGCCAAAATAATTCAGCGCTGAAACCACATCACCGGTGCCGCCCAAAAATTCAGCGTTTTCGAGCACCGTCAATTCCCCGCGCACACCATCCGCATTTCCAAGCCAGGCAAGGCCACACATATAAGCGTCCATATCCGCCCGGATATCTGCTTTTTCCCAAGAAATTCTGCCATCATACGAAAGCAGTCCCGCCAAAGCGCGCAAAAGACTGGTTTTCCCTGTGCCATTCGCGCCTTGCAGCCATAAGATTTGGCCCGCATCGGCCGAAAACCCCAAATCGCCGAATAGCCGGGTAAAACCCCGCTGTACGCCCAAATTTTTAGCAACAATATGTGGCATATTGCTTTGAAATCCCGTAATAATTTGATTCGTTATAGCAAGAATACTTGATATTGGCACCCATTTCTTTACCCTTTTTTAAACGGTCCCCTGCTAAGCCAATATTTAGTATTATTCTAATTATCATTCGCAAGTCCTTATGGAGCATCTCATGCGCAATAGTTTCAAAGCCGAACAAGTTCTTAAAGTAGGCAAAAACAAATATAAATATTTCGATTTAAAAGTGGCCGCGCAAAATGGCTTGCCCGGAATCGATAAATTGCCTTTTTCGATGAAAGTGCTTTTGGAAAACTTGCTTCGCAACGAAGATGGCCGCAGCGTGACCCGCGACGATATTTTGGCCGTTGTGCAATGGATGAAGGATAAAAAATCCGACCGCGAAATCGCATTTTCCCCTGCTCGCGTTTTGATGCAAGATTTCACCGGTGTTCCAGCCGTTGTGGATTTGGCCGCGATGCGCGACGCGATTGTAACGATGAAGGGCGATGCCCGCCGCATTAATCCGCTAAAACAAGTGGATTTGGTTATCGATCACTCCGTCATGGTCGATTATTATGCCGGCAAAGATTCGTTCCAGAAAAACGTTAAATTGGAATTCGACCGCAATCATGAACGTTACGCGTTCTTACGTTGGGGACAAAATGCATTCGATAATTTCCGCGTTGTCCCGCCAGGAACCGGCATTTGCCATCAGGTGAATTTGGAATATCTGGCGCAAGTCGTTTGGGTGGATGATAAATCCGACATCCCACTCGCCTATCCGGACACGTTGGTCGGCACCGATTCGCACACCACCATGATTAACGGTTTGGCCGTTTTGGGTTGGGGCGTTGGTGGTATCGAAGCCGAAGCCGTGATGCTGGGCCAACCAGTGTCGATGTTAATTCCCGAAGTTGTCGGATTTAAATTAACCGGCAAATTGAAAGAAGGCACGACCGCAACCGATTTGGTATTAACCGTCACGCAAATGTTGCGCAAAAAAGGTGTGGTCAACAAATTCGTCGAATTTTACGGACCTGGCCTGGATAATTTATCGCTGGCCGATCGCGCGACGATTGCCAACATGGCGCCGGAATATGGCGCAACTTGCGGGATTTTTCCGATCGATGCCGAAACCATTAAATATCTGGAATTTTCCGGCCGTGATCCGGAACGTATTGCATTGGTCGAAGAATACGCCAAGGCGCAAGGCATGTGGCGCGATAAAAACGCCGCCGATCCGATTTTCACCGACACGCTGGAATTGGATGTCGGCACGGTGGAACCTTCGCTCGCTGGCCCAAAACGCCCGCAAGACCGGGTATTATTGTCCGGCGCAACGGCCAGTTTCAAAAAAGAATTGCCAACCATGTTCGCCCCGAACCGCACCGAACGCAAATCGGTTCCAGTAGCCGGTACAAATTATTCTATCGAAGACGGCCATGTGGTCATCACCGCGATCACCAGCTGCACCAACACATCCAATCCATCCGTGATGATTGCGGCCGGTTTGGTGGCGCGTAACGCGGTTGCTAAGGGACTTTCTACAAAACCTTGGGTAAAACCATCGCTCGCCCCTGGAAGCCAGGTTGTTACCGATTATTTGCTGGCGGCCAATTTGCAAGCGCCGCTCGATGCGCTCGGCTTTAACCTGGTCGGTTATGGCTGCACCACCTGTATCGGCAATTCCGGCCCGCTGGATGAACCGATTGGCAAAGCCGTCGAAGAAGGCGATATCGTCGCTGTGTCGGTATTGTCCGGTAACCGCAATTTTGAAGGCCGCATTAATCCACACGTTAAGGCGAATTATTTGGCATCGCCGCCACTCGTTGTCGCTTATGCATTGGCTGGATCGATGAATATCGATTTGACCAAAGATCCAATCGGCACTGGCAAGGATGGCAAACCGGTTTATTTGAAAGATATCTGGCCATCGAACGACGAAGTGCATGAAGCAATGCGCAAGGCGTTAACACCCGCCATGTTCCGCAGCCGTTATGCCAACGTGTTCGACGGTGGCCGTGAATGGCAGGATATTAAATCCGCAAGCGGGCTTACATATGGCTGGCAAGATAATTCCACCTATGTCAAAAACCCGCCTTATTTTGTCGGCATGGCAAAAGACGCCGGAAAATTTAGCGACATCAAAGGCGCGCGTTTACTTGCCTTGCTTGGCGACAGCGTGACGACCGATCACATTTCCCCCGCTGGCGATATTAAAAAAGACGGTCCGGCTGGAAAATATCTGGTTGGCAACGATGTTCCAGTGTCTGAATTTAATTCGTACGGCGCGCGGCGCGGCAATCACGAAGTGATGATGCGCGGCACGTTTGCCAATATTCGTCTGAAAAATGAAATGGCGCCAGGCACATCGGGCGGCGTAACCAAATATTACCCATCCGGCGAAGTGATGAGCATTTATGACGCGTCGATCAAATACCAAGACGCCGGAACGCCATTGGTGGTTATTGCGGGCAAAGAATATGGCACCGGATCCAGCCGCGATTGGGCCGCCAAAGGCACCAAATTATTGGGTGTTAAGGCGGTTGTCGCCGAAAGCTTCGAACGTATTCACCGCTCTAATCTGGTTGGCATGGGAGTATTACCATTGCAATTCAAAGACGGTATGACGCGCCAAACCTTGGGGCTTGATGGCAGTGAGACCATAGATGTTGTGGATGTCGCCGGCGGTATCAAACCGTTAATGGATGTGCGCTGCATCATTACGCGCGCAAACGGTAAGAAAGAAGATATCACGTTGCTGTGCCGCATCGATACGGTTGATGAAGTCGATTATTATCGTCACGGCGGAATTTTACCGTATGTCTTGCGCAATATGATGGGCGCAGCGTAAGTAGTACCGGTGTGCAGCGAGAAAAAATTAATTTATTTTTAATCTTTGACGACAAAAACTTTTTCGCTGCGCATTTCCGCTCTCCGCCGTCAAAAGGCACTGTGTCTTGCAACACACACTATGTGTCTAAAAACTTTGTCAAGTGAAATTTGGTCAAGAAAAATTTCCATCTCTATGTCATGATGAACATATGGATGCGGCAATTGTGCTTCATCCGCTTCTCAACTTAAGTAGGAGATTATCATGGCAGCTGCAAAACGGAAGACCGTTAAAAAGACTTCCAAGAAAGCCAAGAAAAAAACCGCCAAGAAAAAGAAAAGATAGTTTCTTTTCGCTTCTAGCGTAGAAATTCTTAAAGAAACTGCCCGGTTCGCGTCATGCAACCGGGCAGTTTTTTATTGATATTGTCATCCCGAGCGCATGCGAGGGATCTACAGATATAAGGCCTTATGTATGGCGATCTCTCACCCAAAGGGTTCGGGATGACAAGCCCTCTAAGATTAGAGATTAAATTCTACCCCGCCATAAACGCGTTGCGCAATTTGGCTTGTTTATCGTGGATTTTGGCCAAATGGGCTTCTTTGATATGGCCGTACCCGCGGATATGTTCGGGGATATTGGCCCATTCGACCGCGGCCTTGTGATTGGCGGGCGATAATTTGCTTAGCATCATATCGATGGTCTGCTCGTAATCATCAGCCAAACGGCGCTCCATACGGCGTTCCGCCGTATAGCCGAAAACATCAAATGGTGTGCCGCGCAGGAACCTAAATTTAGCCAGAACACCAAAAGCGGGCAACATCCAGGATCCAAAGGTCATTTTTTGCAAATGGCCGGTTTTAGCGTCTTTTGGCGCAAGCAATGGCGGCGCCAGGTGGAATTTTAGCGTGTAATCGCCATCGAATTGCTGGCGCAATTGCGATAGGAACTGGCCATTGCTGTACAGCCGCGCAACTTCGTATTCGTCTTTGTACGCCATTAATTTGAACAAATATTTAGTTACCGCCCAGGATAAATCGTCCTTAGCGCCGACCCGTTCTTGTTCCGCGCGGCGCACGCGTTGTACTATGTCTTTGTATCGTTTGGCGTATTTGGCGTTTTGGTAATCCGTTAATATTTTGACACGGCGGTCGATCGCCTCATCCAGGCTTTCCGATTTTACATGATGTGGTGGAATATGTTTCGGCCGGACCAGTTTTTCAACCGATTCCCAGTCAATCGCTGCCTTGCGGCCCCAGGCAAAGGCTTGCTTGTTCATGTCAATCGATACCTGGTTCAATTCAATCGCGCGCAAAATAGATTCCAGATGCAATGGGATCCAGCCCGATTGAAATGCATAGCCCAGCATAAATAAATTGGTAGCAATCGAATCTCCAAGCAAGCCGGTCGCAACGCGCGTGGCGTCAAAAAATTTCACATGATCCTGGCCGAGGCGCGATTTAATCGATTCCGTCATTTGGAAAGACGGGAAATGCAGATCCGGGTTGCGGGTGAAGTTGCCGGTAACGGCTTCGTTCGAATTAACCAATGCCTTGGTTTTCCCGGTTTGCATTTTTTCAATCGTATCGTCATTGGCGGTAACCACCAAATCCGCGCCGATAATATAATCCGCCGCGCCCGTGCCAATCCGCACCGCGTACATATCTTGCGGTTTTGCGCCGATGCGCACATGGCTCCACACCGATCCGCCTTTTTGCGCCAAACCAGTCATATCCATGGTGGTGCAGCCTTTGCCTTCTAAATGCGCGGCCATACCCAATAATGCGCCGATGGTAACAACGCCAGTTCCGCCAATCCCATCCACCAGTAAGGATATAGGATGATCCAGCGCCGGGATTTTCGGCAATGGCAATTTGCCGGTACCCGATGGGTCATCGTTGGCCGATTTGTTTTTGCGCAATTTGCCACCCATCACGCTGACAAAACTTGGGCAGAAACCGTTAACGCAGGAATAATCCTTGTTGCAGGTGGACTGATCGATGGCGCGTTTGCGGCCAAATTCGGTTTCAACCGGAATAACGGACAGACAATTCGATTTTACCGAACAATCGCCGCAACCTTCGCAAACTTGATCGTTGATGAAAATACGGCGTGGCGGATCGTAAAACTCGCCGCGTTTGCGGCGACGGCGTTTTTCCGCCGCGCAAGTTTGATCGTAAATCAACGCGGTAACGCCCGGATGATCGCGCAAATCGCGTTGCACCTGATCGAGTTCTGAACGGTGATAAATTTTAACCCCATGCGCGAATCCAGCGCCCAGCGGGTAATGTTCCGGGTAATCGCTGACCACGACGACTTTTTGCACGCCTTCGGCTTCTAATTGCCGTGTGATTTGCGGCACGGACAATCCGCCTTCGACCGGCTGACCGCCAGTCATGGCAACCGCGTCGTTATACAGAATTTTATAGGTAATATTTACATTGGCGGCGATGGCCGCGCGGATCGCCATCAGGCCGGAATGGTAATAGGTTCCATCGCCCAGATTCGCAAACACATGGTTGGTGCTGCTGAATGGTGCTTGGCCGACCCACGTCACACCCTCGCCGCCCATTTGGGTCACGGTGGATGTGCGGCGGTCCATCCACAACGTCATAATATGGCATCCGATACCGGCGAGCGCCGTTGAACCTTCGGGCACGACGGTCGATGTGTTATGCGGACAGCCGGAGCAATAATACGGGATCCGATTGAAACTGATCGTGTGCGGGTTGCGCGATTCCAAAATATGGGTAATGGATTTCGCCTTGTTTTGAATCCGTTCATAATCGCCGAATTTCGCAATCCGCGCGGCAATCGCCACCGCAATTTCGCTGGATGATAATTCATCGATGCTGGGCAGCAATATCGCGCCGTTTTCATCCAACTTGCCGACAATGCGCGGCCGCATGCCGGGCTGGCCGTATAAAATATTTTTGAATTGATGTTCCATCACATCGCGTTTTTCCTCGGCGACGAAAATTTCTTCTAATCCTTGCGCGAATTCTAATGCCTTTGTCGGCTCTAACGGCCAAGGCATCGCGACTTTATACAAACGAATACCCAAATCCATCGCCGCTTTTTCATCGATGCCAAGTTCGAATAATGCCTGGCGCACATCCAAATACGATTTCCCGGTCGATACGATGCCAAGCCGCGCCTTTGGCGGATTCCAGATGATTTGATCGAGTTTATTGACCCGTACGAATTCTTTTGCCGCCGGGACTTTGTGGTAATGTAATAATTCTTCTAATCCCACTGGCGGCCAATTCGATCCGCGTTGGTTCAATCCACCTGGCGGCATTGGGAAATCTTTTGGAATAATCGTGCGGCCGCGATCCGGATGTATTTCGACTGATGCCGAAGAATCCGCCGTGTCCGATACAATTTTCAATCCAATCCAAAGACCGGTAAAGCGCGACATAGCCCAACCGATCATGCCGTAATCCAAAATTTCCTGAATGCCGGCTGGATTTAAAAACGGCGTCATAAAATCCATAAACGCAAATTCGCTTTGATGCGCCAGGGTGGACGATTTACAAGCGTGATCGTCGCCCGTCACCATCAGCACGCCGCCATTTTTCATCGTACCGGCCAAATTGGCATGCTTGATCGCATCGGAGGACCGGTCAATGCCGGGGCCCTTGCCGTACCACATGCCGAACACGCCGTCATATTTGGTGCCGCCGGTTAAATCGATTTGCTGCGTGCCCCACACCGCGGTAGCGGCCAGATCTTCGTTAATGCCAGGTTCAAAATGAATGTGATGTGTATCGAGATATTTTTGCGCCTTCCACAACGCCTGATCGACACCGCCCAGCGGCGAGCCGCGATAACCGGAAATAAATCCCGCTGTATTAATTCCCGCGCGCACATCACGCACGCGCTGCATCAATGGCAGACGCACCAACGCCTGAATGCCCGTCATAAACACCCGCCCCTTTTCGAGCGTGTATTTATCATCAAGCGTAACGGACAATAATTCCGGTTTGGTCAGCATGGAATCGTTCCAAATCCCTGTACTTTTTATAAATAATCCAATTGGTTATAATTGATTCTGCCTTATTTAGCATAAAAAAAGGGCAAAAATATATGGCTTATCCCGATCCATTCACAAAGGAATGAACAGGGGCGACTTTTAAAACAATATTTAACCATGGAAAATCGAAAGCACTTTGAGTATATATAAAATATTCTTAAAGGATAAATAAATGCTAGGAAGCATAAAGCCAAACATAGCCATCACCCATCAAATAGCGCGGCTGTGGAATGAAGATCCCGCCAAAATATATGCCTTAAATGTTTTGGCTTTGAACCACGCCTTTCTAAAAGATGGAAAAGGCCGTTTGGTTCTACGAATTTTTATTGGCGAAGAACATGTCCAAGATCATGTGGAAGTTTTGCAAGAAATGGGATTGGTCGGCAGCGATAGAATCGTTTTACCCCATGCGCAAAATGCGCTGCATCATTTTTTTGGTTTGCAAGCATTGATCGATGAACCCCGCACCAGCCCTAAACAATCATTATTATTAAGCCCATCTTCCGTATTAAAAGATCATCTACGGCGAGTGCGCGATGCATTGCCAGAAGCAAAAAAAATTCAACAAACGGCCATTACAATGGATTACTCACCTTTGTGGCCGCCGCAACCTTCGCCACCGGAGATGCACAACGAAAATGCTCATGGGCTTCCTTTTGGCGTTGATCCTTCGGTTGCACAGCAATTGGTGCAGGTTTTTTTCACAAACTCCCAATATATCTTGTTATTAATGAGAGCGGATCAAACCGAATATTATTTCCATGGATCGACAAAGGCGGTGGCAAAATTGGTAGACAAAATGCGCGCACCCGATGTTAGCCGCGGCGTGCAAGAATTGAAAAAGCGCGGTCTATTGAATCAGCAAAATAAAACTTCTCCGACCATAGCATTCATTTTATCGTGCGCTTTTGAAGTCAAAGCCGATTTACCTGCAAATCATGCTGATCGAAAACTTATGCCCGAAGGCACCCGTCATATGCAAAATGTAACGGAATTGGTTACAAAACCCTGGTTTGCACTATTGATTAAACAAAGAACAGATGGTGGCCAACCTCCACCGCCAATGATACAGGACCCCAGCCGGGGCCCACGTTAATATCCCTAAAAACCTTAGGGACTACAAATCATCAACATTCCCGAATTGGAAATAAAAAGATACTTTTACCTAGTAAAAATGTGATATTATTCCATTAAATTGGGGTTAAAATGTCATAATATTGCAATATTACTATGAGATCGTAATATCAAAGGTCCTCCAATACCTTTAGTAAAAAGACAGTGATGGCAAGTAATAAGGAGTAGCAACAATGTAAAAGTCTTGGAAACAGCGAATTTCAGACGAATGAACGAAGGGCCGGAATCCGCCGGCCCCCATAAATAGGAAGGTGCGCGATATAACAGGCCGTGACGAGCGATAGATTTTAAGATTTTGTAGTTTTACCTAAGTTGAGTTTTTTTAGTCTCTCTCTACCCTACCTTGCTGGATTATGTTTTCGAACCTGATCCAGCATATTTTTTGGCCTCACGGCCCCGCGCAATAAAAATAGCGATGAACAGGCAAGCGGTAAGCGCTTTAAAATCAGGTGCCTTATATACAACCGGAGCCGCTTGTTTCGGCGCCATAGTCGGCGCCATTCAAGGCGGGTATGGCGGCGCTTTTATTGCCACGTGCACCGATGTGACCTTTCATGATGGCGTTGCCACCGGTGCAAAATGGACTGCATTGGTTTGGGCGGCCGCAATTACCGCGATTGGCAGCTACATGACGCTGCAATCTTTAAAACAAACAATAAGATAATATCATACAATCTTGCCGTGCCACGCGGGCGATGATACATATATCGCATGCGCCCCATTAACCCCGCCCAAGATTTAATCGATCTCCGTCCAACCGATCATTTATGGCTGAAAACCGCTTATGCCGATCCGCAATTTCCGTATAATTATTTCGCGCAAGTTTATCACCCGAACGCTAAATTATGGGTGCAAAAGCAATTCGCCGATATTTTGTACAAGGCCGCCGAAATTTCCTGGAACCGGCTTGGATGGAAATTGGTGATTCTGGATGCGTTGCGCCCGACCGAGGCGCAAGGGCATATGTACGCGATTTGCGAGCGCGATTTTTCCCACGCCGCCGCACGTATGAATAAAATTCCATCGGATTTGGTTGCGCCATCCGGGCGCGGCGCACATCCGCGTGGTTGGGCGGTGGATTTGGCGCCTGTTACCGAAGATGGCAAGCTAATCGATTTTGGTGGGCATTTCGATCAATTCTGGCGGCCATTTTCCTTACGCGCACGGGAGTTTCAATCGCCCTTTTCAACCGATGCCGAGATTTTAAAACGCCGCGATGATTTGGAAAATTTAATGCAAGAAGTCGGCCGCGCGCATGGCCACCCGCTTAGTTGCAAAATCAGCGATGAATGGTGGGATTTCCGCCCCGTTCCCGATTACTATAACCAATTCGCGCCATTATCGAATAACGATTTGCCGGATTATATGCGCATGCTGCCAAGCGACGACGTCCCGCCGCGCAATTACAAAGACCCCGTTTTATTCGAAGCCGTATCGAAAGACGCCAGCGGAAAAGTTACATACGCGCCCATCGCCGAACGATTCGCGCAAAACCGTCCGCCTGCGGAGATATTATTACCATTCACGCCAAAGGCCGCCGTTTAACCATACAGCTTGGTAATATCGTTTGCATAATTTTGTTTGATTTTATGCCGGCGGATTTTCATCGATGGCGTCAACATGCCATTTTCAATGGTAAATCCATCCGAAACAATCGCAAACCGCCGCACGCGTTCGGTGATCGATAATTTTTTGCTGGCCCGTTCTACCGCCGCATCCAATGCGGCACGCATTTGATCTGGCGGCAACCGCCGGAAAAATTCTTTATCCGGCACGATCAATGCCACCACATAAGATTGCTTGTCGCCGAACACCGCACTTTGCGCGATTTCAGGTTCAACATTCAAAAACCCTTCAATGCGTTGCGGCGATAACGTATCTCCGCCCGATAGCACGATAATATCTTTTTTCCGGTCGGTGATTCTGATGCGTCCTTCCGCATCAATTTCGCCAATATCGCCTGTATGCACCCAGCCATCTTGCATCGCCGCCGCCGTCGCATCGGGATTATTCCAATATCCCTTCATCGTCAACTCGCCGCGCACCAGAATCTCGCCATCGGGTGCGATTTTAACCTCGGTCGCCGTCACGGGGCGGCCAACGGTGGCAATATCGTTATTTAACGGCGAATTGCACGATACAATCGGCGCGGTTTCGGTTTGGCCATAGCCTTGCAATATATTCAACCCAAGCGCGGTGAAAAATAATCCAATATCGTAATTCAGCGGCGCGCCGCCGGACACCATGGCTTTTAATCTGCCGCCGAATTTCGCCCGCGCCTTGCGCCGGACCAAAGCATCCAAAACCTTGTCGATGAATTTTTCAAATCCGCTGAAAGAATCCGGATTCAAATAACGCCGCTTGCCATACGCAACCGCCTTGTTAAACATCCAGGATTGCAATTTCCCGGCGCGTTTCATGCTGGCGGTGATTTTGCCATACAGCATTTCATACAAACGCGGCACCGCCGTCATGATGGTCGGGCGAACTTCGGTCAGATAGCTGGATAATTTATCCGCGCTTTCAACATAATAAATTTCCGCGCCGATAGATGTGGGGAAAATCATTCCGGCGCTATGTTCATACGCGTGTGACAACGGCAGAAAGGATAAAAATACTTCGCGTTGCAAGCCAAGCGTCAGCAATAAATCATACGCGCCGCGCGCATTATGCAGCAACGCGCCATGGCTTAGCATCACGCCTTTCGGATTGCCGCCAGTGCCGGACGTATAAATAATGCAGGCCGTATCTTGCCGCCCAATAGCGCGTAACAACGAATCGAAATCTATCGGATTTTTCGCGCCAATATCCAATGCCTCGGCCCATGTATGTCCGGGAAAACCTTTGCTTCCTGGATCATCCATCAACACAGCAATCAATTTATTATTGCCATATGGAACCTTCGCCGCGCCTGCAAAAATTTTCTCCGCCAGCGTTGCGTTCGATACAATCACTGCCTTCGCGCCAGAATTTTCCAGCAAATAGGCATGGTCTTCGGCGGTGTTGGTGGTATACCCAGGCACAGTGATCAAACCAGCGCTCATAATTGCGAAATCGGCGATCAACCATTCCGGGCGATTTTCTGAAACCAACAACACACGATCGCCCGGTCCCAATCCCAACGCGCGCAGAGCGGATGCCAATTTTTTTATCTGATCGACGGTTTGTGTCCATGTTGTGGCGTGCCAGCCGGTTTCGGTTTTACGCCACAGAAAATTGCGATTTTTGTATATTTCCGCACGATTAAACAACATATGCGGTAAATTTGGGCACGCTTGATAATCAAAAGCTTGGTTACGATTCATGGGAATTAAGCTTTCTTTAAGAATATCTGATATTATATGGATTATCTCTTGATGCCAATCAATTTGGAAGGTCCCATGGCAAAATCATCCGCAACTAAAACCAAAACCGCCGATCTTGGCAACTTGCCGGAATGGAATTTGAAAGATTTGTATAATGGGATCGACGATGCGGCCATCGAAGCCGACTTTAAACGCGCCGATGCCGAAGCGCGCGCGATCAAGACCGAATACGAAGGAAGGCTTGGCACATTAAGCGGCGCGGAACTGGCGAAGGTTATTGCCCGCTATGAAAAGAACGATGAAATTCTGGCGAAATTGATGTCGTATGCGCAATTGGTGTATGCCGGCAATCAAAGCGACCCGAAATTATCGCGTTTTTATCAAACTTGCCAGGAACGAATGACCGATATTTCGGCGCATACGTTATTTTTCACCCTGGAAATCAATCGCATCCCGGATGATGTGTTGGACCAGCAATTGACCGCGAAATCCTTGCAAAAATACGGCCCGTGGCTGCGCGATGTCCGCGTGTATAAGCCATATCAGTTATCGGACGATTTGGAAAAAATCCTGCACGAAAAACGCGTCACCGGTCGCAGCGCATGGAACCGCCTGTTCGACGAAACCCTGGCGGAATTGAAATTCCCGTATGACGGCAAGGATCTGACCGAGGCCGAGATTTTAAATTTAATGCAGAACAAAGACCGAGCCATTCGCGCTAACGCATCCAAAGTTTTCGCGAATGTTCTGGCGGCAAACATCCGCACCTTTGCATTCGTGACCAATACGCTGGCCAAGGACAAGGCGATCGAAGATGAATGGCGCAAATTCCCGCGCCCGATCAGCAGCCGCAATTTATCCAATTACGTCGAAGACGAAGTCGTCGATGCCTTGATCAAATCGGTCAAAGCCGCTTATCCGCAATTGTCGCACCGTTATTACAAATTGAAGGCGAAGTGGCTGGGCATGAAAAAAATGGCCTATTACGATCGCAATGCGCCATTGCCGGACGCCGACGACAGCGTGATTCCATGGAATGACGCCAAAAACATCGTGTTGGAATCTTATGGCAGTTTCTCGCCGCAATTGGCTGGCATCGTCAAAGGATTTTTCGATAAAAACTGGATTGACGTTCCAACGCGCAAGGGCAAGGCCAGCGGCGCATTCGCGCATCCGACCGTGCCATCCGCGCACCCATATATTCTGCTGAATTACCAAGGCAAAAAGCGCGATGTAATGACTCTGGCTCATGAATTGGGCCACGGCGTGCATCAGGTGTTGGCCGGCCAGGCCCAAGGCCATCTGATGGCCGACACGCCGTTGACATTGGCCGAAACCGCATCGGTTTTTGGCGAAATGCTTACGTTCCGCAGCTTGCTGGATCATGAAACCGATCCGAAAAAACGCAAAATTATGCTGGCTGGCAAGGTCGAAGACATGCTCAATACCGTCGTCCGCCAAATCGCATTCTGCGAATTCGAACGTCAAGTACATGACGAACGCAAAAAAGGCGAGCTGTCGTCCGAACGCTTGGGTGAAATTTGGATGAACGTGCAAACCGAATCGCTGGGCTCTGCCTTCGATTTCGCGCCGGAATATAATGTTTTCTGGGCCTATATCCCGCATTTCATCCATACGCCATTTTATGTCTACGCTTATGCGTTCGGTGATTGTTTGGTGAATTCGCTGTACGCGGTGTATCAAAATTCCAACCGTGGCTTTGCCGAAAAATACCTGCAATTGCTCCAGGCTGGCGGAACCAAGCGGCACAAGGAATTATTGAGTCCGTTTGGCCTGAATGCCACCCGCCCGGATTTCTGGAATCAAGGGCTTGGCGTTATCAATGGCTTCATTGATGAGTTGGAGAAGATAGGATAACTATTTGTCATCCCGAATCCCCGCATGGGGTGAGGGATCTACAGACATAAGGCCTTACATCTGGCGATCCCTCGCATACGCTCGGGATGACAATAAGCGCTAGCCGGGCTATATAATCTCTATGCCCAAACCGAAAACCAAAAAACGCACCGAACGCAGCACGCCGATCACCCGCGCCAAACGATACGCGCGCGTTGGCGGCAAATTATCCGGCATCGCCGCCAAAGCTGCCACACAACGTTTGTTTGGCATGGAAATCGATCAATCCAAGGAAGCTTTGGCATTGAAAAATGCGCTTGGCGGCCTCAAAGGCCCACTCATGAAAATCGCGCAGATTCTGGGCACAATTCCTGGATCTGTACCCGAAGAATACGAATTCCAATTGCGCCAGTTGCAAACCCAGGCACCGTCGATGGGATGGCCATTCGTGCGCCGCCGGATGATGGCGGAACTCGGGCCCGATTGGCAGAAATTATTTAAATCGTTTGACCATGAAGCCTCGGCGGCAGCATCTTTAGGCCAAGTGCACAAAGCCGCTGGCAAAGATGGAACGATACTGGCTTGCAAATTACAATATCCGGATATGGAATCCGCCGTCGATGCCGATTTAAAACAACTCGCGTTGATTTTAAAAATTTACAAAAACATGCATGGCGGCGTTGATACCAAGGATGTGTATCAGGAAATTTCGGAACGGCTGTGTGAAGAATTGGATTATGAACTGGAATCCAAACACATGCTTTTATACGCGCATATGTTGCGCGATGAAAAAAACGTGCATATTCCAACGCCCATTCCCGATCTTTCGACCAAACGTCTTTTGACCATGAATTGGCTGGATGGAAAACCGATTCTGGATTTTAAAAAATCGGATTTGAAAATCCGCAACACGCTGGCATTGCACATGTTCCGCGCCTGGTATGTGCCGTTTTACAATTACGGCATTATTCACGGCGACCCGCATTTGGGCAATTACAGCGTGCGGCCGGATTTATCGATCAATTTGCTGGATTTCGGTTGCGTGCGCGTATTCAACCCCGATTTCGTCAAGGGCGTGATCGATTTATATTTTGCCCTGGCCGATGACAAACCGGAACTCGCTGTTGAAGCATACAAAGCCTGGGGATTCAAAAACCCATCCAAGCAATTGATCGATGTGTTGAATAAATGGGCCAATTTTTTATATGGACCCATCCTGCAAGACAAAGTTTTGAAAATGAGCGACACGCACAGCGGCGATGCAGGCCGCAAGGTCGCATCCGAGGTACATGCGGAGCTGCGCAAAATCGGCAGCGTCAAACCGCCGCGCGAATTCGTATTCATGGACCGCGCCGCCGTTGGGCTTGGATCCGTATTCATCCATTTAAATGCGGAAATCAACTGGTACAAATTATTCCATGAATTGATCGCAGGGTTCGACGCCAAAAAACTGGCCAAAATGCAGACCAAAGTCTTGCGGGACAACGGTTTGTAGGGCAAAAAACGCGACAGCGGCGCTGGAGTAACCATAATATAAAGAAAAAATACGTTTTTGGCGTAATTCCTTTACCCTATTTGGGGGGTACGGCATACTTTGGACACTTATTAAATATCCCGTTTTTGATCAAAGGATGAGTCTCATGAAAATTGCCGTCTTAAAAGAACGCCGCCCGGGTGAAACGCGGGTTGCCGCGATTCCGGAAACCGTGAAAAAATTTGTCGGCCTTGGCGCCAATGTCGTGGTCGAATCCGGCGCTGGCCAATTGTCGCATATCAGCGATGATGCCTATACCGCCGCCGGCGCAACCATTGCCGCCGATGCGAAATCTGCGGCCAACGGCGCGGATATTATTTTAAAAGTTCAGCGTCCAGAAGGCGAAGAGTTAGGCGCAATTAAATCGGGCGCGTTATTGGTGGCGATGTTATCGCCCTATGGCGCGAAAGAACAAATGAATGCCTATGCCAGCGCGAATATTTCTGCGTTCGCCATGGAATTTATGCCGCGCATTACCCGCGCGCAAACCATGGACGTATTATCGTCCCAATCGAATCTGGCCGGTTACCGCGCCGTTATCGAAGCGGCAGAACAATTCGGCAAGGCCTTGCCGATGATGATGACCGCCGCCGGTACCATCGCCCCTGCCCGCGCCTTGATCCTGGGTGCTGGCGTTGCGGGATTGCAAGCTATCGCCACCGCACGCCGTTTGGGCGCGATCGTATCGGCGTTTGATGTGCGTCCAGCCGTAAAAGAACAAGTGCAATCATTGGGCGCGACATTCGTCGAAGTTGACGATGACGCCGCGAAAAACGCGGAAACATCCGGCGGTTACGCGAAAGAAATGAGCGAGGATTACAAACGCAAACAATCGTTGAAAATCCACGAAACCTTGAAAAAAACTGATCTTGCGATTTCAACCGCGCTGATTCCGGGCAAACCGGCGCCAGTGTTGATTACCGAAGAAATGGTACGCGATATGAAACCGGGTTCGGTGATTGTCGATATGGCGGTCGAAGCCGGCGGCAATTGCCCATTATCCGAAGCAGGCAAAGTGGTCACGAAACACGGCGTTAAAATCATCGGCTATACCAATTTGCCGGGACGCATCGCAACCGACGCCAGCGCGCTGTATTCCCGCAATCTATTTAATTTCGTATCGACCTTGATCGACAAAGACACCAAATCGGTGAAACTGGATTTGAACGATGAAATCGTCAAGGGCACGTTGTTGACCCATAACGGTTCGGTCGTCCACCCAACTTTCGCCAGCGCCAAAGCCGCTTAGTTTAAAAGGAGTTTTCTATGTCTTCCCTATCCCAAGAAGTTCTATCCGCCGCCGATCAATTGACGCAAATGGCGCAAAAAGCCGCAGAATTAGGTCAAATGCTGCAAATGGCCGAAGCCGCGCAACACACCATGGTTTCGCCATTCCTGATCGGCGTTACCGTATTCGCGCTTGCCTGTTTCGTTGGATACTACGTCGTTTGGCGCGTTACGCCTGCCCTGCATTCGCCATTGATGGCGGTGACCAACGCGGTATCGTCGGTGATTATCGTCGGCGCAATTCTGGCCGCCGGGCTTGCGACAGATGGCATGGCAAGATCGCTGGGTTTATTGGCCGTCGCCTTGGCATCGGTCAATATTTTCGGCGGATTCATTGTCACACAACGCATGCTTGAAATGTTCAAGAAAAAAGTAAAGTAACCGGTTATTTGTAGGAGTTTATTATGAGCGCGAATTTATCTACCTTTCTTTTCCTAGTATCCGGCATTTGCTTTATCATGGCGTTGCGCGGACTTTCCCATCCTGAAACCGCGCAAAGCGGCAACCGGTACGGCATGATCGGCATGGCGATTGCCATCGGCACCAGTTTAATGGTGCCTGGTATGCGCGGATTCCTCGATATCGGAATCGCAATTGCCATCGGCGCGGTGATCGGCACGGTAACAGCGAAAAAAATCCAAATGACCGCCTTGCCGCAATTGGTTGCGGCGTTTCACTCCCTCGTCGGTTTGGCGGCCGTAGCGGTTGCTGGCGCGGCGGTATATGCCCCGGCCGCATTCGGCATTATGGAAGGCGATCATATTCATAAATCAAGCCTGATCGAAATCGGGCTTGGCGTTGCCATCGGCGCGATCACTTTTACCGGATCGATTATCGCGTTCGGCAAATTGCAAGGCATCGTTTCCGGCAAGCCACTCGTATTCCCGGGCCAGCATAAATTGAACGCGCTGATTGGAATCGGTATTGCCGGATTGATTTTATTGTTCTTCGCCAGCGGATCGCCAGCGATTTTCTGGGTTCTAGTTGCGGCCTCTTTCTTGATCGGCATCTTGTTGATTATGCCGATTGGCGGCGCGGACATGCCGGTTGTTGTTTCGATGCTTAATTCCTATTCGGGTTGGGCAGCGGCGGCAACGGGCTTTACGTTAAACAACCATTTGCTGATCATCACCGGCGCGTTGGTGGGATCGTCAGGCGCGATTCTGTCGTACATCATGTGCAAAGGCATGAACCGGTCGATCATCAACGTGATCCTGGGCGGTTTCGGCGGCGACAGTGCTGCGGCTGGTCCAGCGGGCGCATCGTCCGGCGACAAAGTCGTTAAATCCGGCAGCGCCGAAGATGCGGCGTTCATTATGAAAAACGCCGCCAGCGTCATCATCGTACCTGGATACGGTATGGCCGTTGCCCAGGCGCAGCATGCGTTACGCGAAATGGCCGATTTGTTAAAGGCCGAAGGCGTCAATGTCAAATATGCGATTCACCCGGTTGCGGGCCGCATGCCTGGCCATATGAACGTTCTTTTGGCCGAAGCCAGCGTGCCATATGATGAAGTGTTTGAATTGGATGATATCAACCGCGATTTCGCATCGGCCGATGTGGCGTTTATTATCGGCGCGAACGACGTTACCAATCCAGCAGCAAAAACCGATCCAAAATCGCCAATTTACGGCATGCCGATTCTGGATGTCGAAAAAGCCAAAACGGTTCTGTTCATTAAACGTTCGATGGCATCGGGTTATGCGGGTGTCGACAATGAATTGTTCTTCCGCCCCAATACCATGATGCTGTTTGGCGATGCCAAAAAAGTCACTGAGGAAGTTGTTAAATCGGTCGGCGGCAGCAGCCATTAGAATATGTCATCCTGAGCCGTAGGCGAAGGATCTCGATAATACAAAACACGACTCTTGAACGAGATCCTTCACTTCGTTGAGGATGACAAATAAGAAAAAACCCCGCCGAAATGGCGGGGTTTTTTATAGGGAGCGAAATTAATTCTGATTGCCGCCAATATTGCTGATAATGCGGTTCGGGAAAACCTGCATCGATTCCGCCACGGTCATTCCATAAAAGGCGCGCAGCATGCTGCGAATAATATCGTAGGCATATACGGTTGGGCGAAGCGAGTTATTGATCGAACGGTCATTCAAATTCAACTGGCCTGGCAATATATTGCCGCCGATGCCTTGCATCAATGTGCTGTTGCCGGACATTATGGTCATCAAACCGCCATCGCCATGTTGCGTGCCCTGGGATTCATCCAAGCCACGGCCAAATTCGCTGCCGGCGATTGTCAAATAATCACTGGCGCGGCCGGCATTGTTCATAATCGTGTGGAATGCCGCCATACCATCGGCAAAGGCTCGAACGAATTGGCCAATCACCGGACCCGGGTGCGTATCATGGCCATCTTGGCGCAACACAAATACGTTCGCAACGCCGGATATAGCCATATAAGCCGCTAATGCCATTCTTTCGCGAATGGCGTGACACATATCATTAATACGCGGCGCGCCGGTTAAGGTTTCATGTCCTGCCAGGGATGCGTTAAATTGTAACAACCGATCATAACCTTGTTGCAGCAACGGGCCAAGACCGGAATGCGTCGTATATAAATTGCGAACCGATTCGATCAATCCCGCATCGCCTGCGCTTCCTGGCGCCTGATAATTCAAAACATTACCAGTGCCATTGAGGAATGGCAAAACCCGGTTTGATTCGGCCATCGACATACCGCTGGCACCGGATAGAACCTGCAATAAACGATTCACCCATCCAGTCTGATCCGAACCGTTCAAAGGCGTACCGCCTTTCATCATGTCGTCGGCGGCGATGAAGTGCGAGCCGCCATGCAATTGCGAATCGCTAAATGCAACGTTATGGAAAAATCCGATTTTTCCGGTCATATATAAATTGCGCATCGCGCCCAAATGCGGGCTTAGACCATAATAGGAATGTCCGATATCCAGTACCGATTCGCTGTTAATGCCAGGCGCCATACGGCGCAATGTCGGACGGGAATTAATATATATTGGATCGTTAAATGGGCAAACATAATCCAGGGAGTCTGCACCGCCATTCAACATCACTATAACAGTGATTTTGTTTCCGGGAACCGAAGCATAGGATAATTCCGGCAAACCGAGAGTACTACCCAGGAAACCGGCGCATGCTCCGGCCTTTAATATACTACGGCGGCTGATCATGGATGTGTCGCTCATTCCGGCTCTCCCCTAACCTCTTAAAAATTCTTCGCTCATTAACAAAGCGGCGTGCTGGTTCGCGTTCCAGGTTAAAATCGATGCGCTGCGGCTTAATTGCAGGCGCAATGTGTTGACGGTGCGGTTATAAAAACTGCGTGCCGATTCTTGGCCTTGGATCAAGGCTCCAATTTCGGTTGCGATCATTATACGTTGCAGCATGCCGGAATCGGTTTTCCAATCCGCGTTGCTTTGCGAATAACCGCGCACATCCGGCGCATAGCCAAGCCGCATATTTAATTTCTGCAAATATTCGAATATCGCCGTTTGCAAGAGATTCCGTTGTGTATCATTTAATACGACCGGCGTGTTACCCGTGATGCGGGGAAATAAATTGGAACTGCGCAACGCGGCAATAACCCAACGTTGCGGATTTTTGAATTTATGGAATAGGTAGTTATTATTTAGCGCCAATAAATTGTCATATCCGACCAAAGCCCGTGCCACCGCGCCCAAATCGCCGCCGGTATTGTTCCAAACGCCCACCAAGTGATTTGTCAAGGTTGTCATTGTTCCCCAATCCAATTGATCGGAAACAAAATATTTGACGATTTTTTTAACGATATGGCGCGCGCAAGCGGGATGATTCGCGATCATCCGTATGACGCGTTGCTGTTGATCGGCGACATGCCATTGAATAAAATGTGCATCCAATGGATATTCCGCCAAAGTATAAGGCAAGAACGGCGTCAAATCATATCCACGGTTCAGATAATTAAAGCTGGTTGCAGATCTTGCATTGCCTGGATGCATATGGCTGGCGCGACTGATGCGGACCGTGCCGCGGGGATAAGATACGCCGCCATCCATAAAAGGCGTAAGCGCCGCTATGCGGCCGCTTATAATATAGGACAATTCTTGAATGGTTTGGGTGGTATACACCGGCATTCCTGCCGGATAATTGCTAGGATTATTGCCTACGGTGTGCAATTCCAAAATTTCACGGGCATAGTTTTGATTGGGATTAGGAGCGAAAGTTTCTCCATCCAAATGAAATATCATCGCGGCATTATTAAACGACGCATAGACTAAGTCATCGAATTTTCCGAACATGTTCGGAAAAATTACGTCTTTCATAAAGCCTGTGCCAAGCAAGCCTTTTTTCGCGCTGGGCATATTCAGGCGGTCCATTTGATGGATGGTGCCAAAATGATTGAACCAGAACATCGACCAGGCCAGGGCAAACGGTTGGCGGGTGGTGACCGCATCGCGCATGAATTTGCCCCATTCGTCGGTATAGGCATTCCAGAAAACAGCCCAACTGGTATTGTTAAAACCGCCCATTGGGTGGCGCGATTCATATACGTCCAATAATTGGCTGGTGTTGCGGTAATCGCTGCCAAAATCCCGCGGTTGTGTGGTTTGATTGCGCAACCAATTGACCGGCCCGCCAGCCTGATTAATATCGGCATCTTCGCCATAAGCAGGACCAAGGCCAAAACGATGCATCGCGGTTAAGGATGCCATTGGAATGGCGCGGGATTCGTAGCCCGTAGTACCTTGAGGATTGGGACTGGTATTTGGGTTCAATATGGTTGTCGCGCTTAGTTGATCACTGCTGCGTGTAGCGCGTATATTCGATCGTACCAACCTGCTCATGTTGTTCCGCATGGCATCTTGTGCGGGGCGGCTGATGAAATTCTGTGCTTCTGCGGCGCTAATCGTTTTTACAGGAGTAGCTTGGCCCAAAGCTTTGCTCAATTGCTGTTTTTCGGTGGCGGATAGAACCTGCGCTGTGGGAGATGTTATTTTGCTCAAAGAAGTTTTCACAACTTGCCGAGCTTGTTCCGGTGACAATTGATTTTGGCTCATGAATTACCCGCTCCCAGGCTTTTGTATACGTTTTGCCTATTAAATTAGCCTAACAGAAAAATATCTTTTTAGCAAACAAAATACATATAAAAACTCACGATAATGTTACTATTTATTAATTTTTCAGCCTTGATAAACCAAGGAAATATAAAATCCTGAGGTGAAAATATCTGTAAAATGTCAACTATATTAATACGTTGCCGTGTTAATGCAGTATGCTGGAATAATCTCGCCCAGCCCTGATATTTAAGCCCTTGTATTACGGCAGGTTATTGGTTAATTCGAGCCAGAATGGCAAGGTTAATACAAAACCCACCGCCTGAAGCCGTAATGTTGCCAAGCGTAATGTGGGATCATCGTTCACGCCGCCCGTATAAAGGGTAAAGCTTACCGGCGTGACGGCAAATAGGAACACCGCAACAATCAATGAACCTGATCCAACAACGCCAAACATAGGCGCCATTATGGCGGCAAGCGCCGGCAACAGGATGGCCTTCACCGCAGAAGCCGGCAAAGCCGATTTCCAAGGCAGAGGCAATTTCGGCCCGATCAAACTTGTACCGGCCAGAATAACGCCCAAAGGCAAGGCTGCCTTTGCAGTAGTCTTAAATGCATCTTCCAAAAGTTCGGGTAAATCAAATCCTTCGAACATCATCAGGAATCCGAACAAACAGCTAAGAACCGGCGGATTGACAATGGCTTTTTTAAAGGCCGCTTTGAAATCAACTCCCCTGCCCGCAAAACGTTCCAATCCAATATTCAAAATATTGAGAAGCGGAATCCATATTGCGGCTGCGATAACCGCACTTTCCATTCCATCAAACCCAAGCCCAAGCAACACGCCGGCACAGGCAATAAATATATTATGCTGCATCACGCTTTGAATACTGGCGGATATGGCTTCATTATTTGCGCCGCGCAATCGCGCAACAATACCCATTAAAACGCCTGCCGCGATGCTGGCGGCAATGATCAATTGAACCATACCCCATTGATGCTGATCGATACGGTTAATATCGGATAAAATAAAAATAATCAGGATTGGCAGTAAAATATTTTTTGCCAACTGCTCTGCGCGGAACCAAAGCTTTTCCTTGCGCACAAAAAATCGCAACAATGCGCCAAAGCCCATTAATAAAAATAACGGACCAACAATGATAATGATTTCAATAATATTGTTCATGCCGGAACTATAATCTGGCCGCGAATGAATGACAACAAGCCAAACAAAAACCCCGCACATTGGCGGGGTTTTCATTTAAATCTTGGACACAAAGATTAAAAACCTTCGGTCTGCAGTTTTTTGCGTTGTAATTTGCGCAAACGACGAACTGCTTCGGATTTTTCGCGGGCTTTGCGTTGCGACGGCTTTTCATAATGACGGCGCAGTTTCATTTCCCGGAAAACGCCTTCGCGTTGCAGTTTTTTCTTCAAAACCCGCATCGCTTGTTCGACGTTATTATCGCGTACGATAACTTCCACTCTAATCAACTCCATTCTAATGTTAAATTTGGCGCGCCCGATATTGGACAGGCCAGAAATTAGGTGGACTTTGCTTTTAGCATATTTCATGCTAAATAAAAGCCGCAAAGCACATTCGCTAAACCCATTCTAAAGCATTGTATTATCACAAGGATTTATTAAAAATGGCTAAAAAATCCGCCCGAAAAACCCCGAAAAAATCCCTGAAACCGGCCAAAAAGCCTGTTAAATCGGCAAAACGCCCGGGGCAACAACCCAAACAAAGCGCCGCCAGACCCAAAATCGGCGATCAAAAACAGCAATTATTTTTGGCGACATTAAAACATGCGGGCAAACATGGATTCAGCCTGGCCGCAATTCATGCCGGCGCGGATGATATAAAAATGGATCGCAACAAGGCACATTTATTGTTCAGCAATCCGCAACGCGATTTGTTGAAATATTTTTTGGCGTGGAGCAATGAACAATTGGCGGATAAACTGCGCGACTTGCCGAAGAAACAATGGAAAGTGCGCGAAAAAGTTTCTTATGGCGTGAGCAAGAAATTGGAATTGCTGACACCCTATCGTGACGCGGAAAAACAAGCTTTGTTGCTGACCGCGCGTCCCATGTATGCGGACTTATCGCTGAAAACTTTATACGATACTTGCGATATTATCTGGCGCGGTGCAGGTGATACATCGACCGATTGGAATTTTTATACCAAGCGCACGCTGCTGGCGGGCGTATATACGACGACATTATTATTCTGGTTGCGCGATGAATCGGAAGATTACGAAGACACCTGGCAATTTTTATCGCGCCGGATTGACAATGTGATGGCGATCAATAAAATCAAGGCCGCGTTCAAAAACCGCGAGACGTTCAAAGCCGGATTCGATTTCCTGAAAAAATTCGCAGCTTAGGCAACCCGGTGATGTTGCCGATTTTGCAGCCATAAATGCAAAGCCTGTTGTGACACCGCATTGGTAACCGGGTTCGATCCGCATTTACCGCTGCCGCCACCCAAAATAATCGTGGTCAAATCGGTGGTTTTCACATCGCACCCAATATCGGTCAACTGCTGTTTATATTTCGCACTCAATGCGTAAGCGGTCAAATCTACACCGGCTTTGCTCGCCAATTTTGCCAACTGCACCGCGGTTGGATCGTTGGGATTCACATCGTGCAATAAAACCTTATTGCCCAAAACAACGCCATTAGTACCCATGGCCGTGGCATCGTGATCCGAAATATTCAACCACAATGCTTCCGGCACAACCGATTTAATCCGCGCCAAACCTTCGTCGGTGATAACCGGCCGATGAATAACCAAATAGCCGGCTTCGGATCCGGGTTGCATGGTGGCGGTGTCCATATGAAAGCCCGATTGTTCGGATGGCGAGCTTGCCACACGCAACGGCACCGGAACCACGCGCACTTTTAAAACATCCTGCAGAAATTGCGCCGCGCCTTCATCCGAACGCGGACCGCATCCCATTAAATACGCCTGAATTTCTTGGGTTTTCGGATCGCGAATAACGACCGTATCGCCGCTGCCTTCCCAATGCAAATAGCCGGGCATTTCGACAATCGTTGCATTTAAACTTTCGGCCAATTTGCGAAAATGTTTTACTTCGCCGCCGCGATAATTCTTAAACCGGAAATTGGATAAAACCGCAATTAATTCGCCTTCTTCGGTGATGTGAAACATGCCTGGGTCGGCGGTATAAACTTGATCGGCCAAATGTGGATTGGGATCGACATATTCCAATTTTGCACCCAAGAATTGGTGCATTAAACGATGCGCGCCTTTTAATTGTGTTTGCGTCAGCTTGCTATAGGCTGCTGGATCGGCATGATATACGCGCGCGCCTTCGCTCATATGGCTGTTATTGGTTGCGTTGATCGCAAAAAACGGCGTGTGGCAGACCGCAAACATGGCGGCCGGAGATGCCCGTAAAGTTTGTGCGGGAAGCGCCGCTTGGTAGGCGATTGCGGTCATTATGCAGCCATGGTTTTTTGATTTGCCCAGGCAGCATAAGCGGCCAATGCTGCATCCAACGCAACCGGTTTTTTATCAGCATCGGTAATTTTAATTTTGACTTCAACTGGCGTTCTTCCACCTGTAACGGCTTCTCGATTATCTCTTATTATTTGTTGTTGATGAGAATCAACCACTGCGCCTGCAAATTCTAAAGTTGGCGCAATAACTTCAGGACCGATATTATTTCCATGCGGCCCAATCATCACAATAGTGAATGCGGTCGAGATCGAGAATGTTGCTACTACCCCAGATTTTTTCTTCATTATTATATATCCTTGTTTCTACGTTTTGTTCCAAGGCAATTTCTCATAATTATGCAAAAAGCGCAATCAACCACTGATATTTATGCATTTCTATTGACATATTATGCGTTTAGGGATATTTTATGCGAGTTTTATGCGTAAGGAGATTTCATGCCACAAACCAAACCGCAACCATCTTTGTCCGGCGCATTACTGCAAATCATTCAATCCGGCGAAGCGGGAACGCAGCAACATTTGATATCGATGCTTTCCAAACAAGGCCTGGCCGCCAATCAATCGTCGATTTCGCGGGCGCTTAGAAAAATTGGCGCGGTAAAAAGTTTGAACGCCAAGGGCGAAGCGGTGTATCGCATTCCCCACGCCGCCAGCCAGATTGGGCGCAGCCAAACCATCCGCGATTTGGTCACCCATATTACATCGAACGAACAATTGATTTTGGTGCACACCTGTACGGGGAGCGCGAATGTGGTGGCGCAATTGATCGACGAACAGGATTTGCCGGAATTGCTTGGTACACTTGCGGGCGATAATACATTGATGATCGTGCCGAAATCGATTCGCCAAAAATCGACACTGGAAAAGAAACTCGCGGATTTTTTTAATTTATCTTTATAAGCGCGATTATTTTTTCATAATGCGCGTGACATGGCCCATTTTGCGGCCTGGTTTCGCATCCGCCTTGCCATATAAATGCAATTTGGCGCATGGATCGTTTAAATAAGTCGCGAATTGATCGACCATATCGCCCAGTAAATTTTTCATTCTGGCGGGCGCAAGCATCGCCGCACTGCCAAGTGGCAAGTCACATGCGGCGCGAATCGATTGTTCGAACTGCGATGTCACCGCCGCATCAATGCTCCAATGGCCGGAATTATGCGGGCGTGGCGCGATTTCATTCATGTAAATCACGCCATCATTGCCGACAAACATTTCAACCGCCATCAAACCTTGCAATTTAATTTGCTGTGCCATTTTGCGCGCCATCAATGTCGCGCTTTTCACTAATTTCGGATATATCGGCGCGGGTACGATGGTTTCATCCAAAATATGATTCTTGTGCCGGTTTTCAACGACGGGATAAGTAACCACTTCGCCGCTGGGCGATCTGGCGACAATCACCGAAACTTCCAATTTGAAATCGACCATTTTCTCGAGGATTAATGGCACGCCACCAAGCGCCTTCCAGGCATCTTGCAAATCTGATTTCTTTTTAATTTTAAATTGGCCCTTGCCGTCATATCCCATACGGCGGGTTTTCAGAATTCCGGGAAGGCCGATTTTATCGGCGGCTTTTTCTAGGCCCTCTAAACTATCGACCGCTTCGTATTTTGCAGTTGGAATTTTAAGGCCGCGCGCGAAATCTTTTTCGAGCAAACGGTCTTGCGCGATTTTCAATACATTCGCTCCGGGACGAACCGGAACTTTTTTCGATAAATATTCAACTGCCTCGACCGGAACATTTTCAAATTCTAACGTTACGACATCGACCGATTTTGCAAATGCATCCAACGCTTTTTTATCGTCATATTCGGCAATCGTGACCAGATTTGTCACCTGCCCCGCTGGCGGATCGGATTCCGGGCAAAAAATATGGGTGCGATATCCCATTTCGGACGCGGCAATCGCCATCATCCGGCCCAACTGGCCGCCGCCCAGAATACCGATGGTGGAACCTGGCGCAATCATCTATGCAACGCGCCTTTTGCTTAATTTAGGATGCGCGACTTTGCCTTTTGGATTATTCGGCACGCCGGCCGTTTGCAATTTACGGAACTGCGCCAATTTTTTTGCGAGTTTTTTATCCGACAATGCCAGAACACTTACTGCAATCAATGCCGCATTTTTCGCGCCAGCCTTGCCGATGGCCAATGTGCCAACCGGAACGCCGGCGGGCATTTGCACGATCGATAATAAACTGTCATGTCCTTTTAAACTTTGTGTTTCGACCGGAACGCCAAATACCGGCAATGCGGTCAACGATGCCGCCATGCCCGGCAAATGCGCCGCGCCGCCAGCGCCAGCGATCAATACCTGCAATCCGCGCGTATCAGCGGTGGTGGCATAATCAAACAAACGTTGCGGTGTTCTGTGCGCCGAAACGACTTGGGCTTCGAATGGGACGCCGAATTCATCCAGCATTTCCGCCGCATGGCGCATCGTGTCCCAATCGCTGGGAGATCCCATAATAATACCCACGACAGGGCGTCCCGGAGTTTTGGAAAAAAAAACGTCTTTGCCCTGCATGGTTCGGGTCCTTTTTTTGGTTTTGGATTTTTTCATGAAACTAAGCGGTGATATCGGGAATGAGTTTGCTTTCCAGAGAAGCTATCTGGGTTTTGATTTCCAGTTTGCGTTTTTTCAAACGCGCCAATTGCAATTGATCGAAACTGCGCTCTGCCTGCATTTGCGAAATAACGCCATCCAAATCACGGTGTTCAACCCGCAATTGATCCAATTTTTCGCGCAAAACTTCGATATTATCCATTCGTGCAATACCATAGGGCCGCGTCGATGAGTTTTGGCTCGCCTCGACACTTGTTAAACTATTCTTATATAACAATTTTTTGCAAATTTCAATCATATTTTACAACTTTCCCTTGTAAAATATGCCGCTAAAATATTGCAATGCAACGATTTTTGCTTTAACTTTTACCCTTCCTATAACAACAAAATCATTAAGGTTTCGCAATATTATGAGCAAAATTAAACGGATCGGTGTTTTAACCAGCGGCGGCGATTGCAGCGGCCTGAACGCGGTTATCCGCGCAGTCGTACATCATGCGACATTACATTATGGCTGGGAAGTATATGGCATTAACGATGGCACCAAGGGTTTAATGGACCGGCCGATGCGGTATCAAAAACTGACCGTAAAAGACGTCGACAGCAACGTATTGCGCATGGGCGGCACATTTTTAGGCACGGTGAATTCCGGAGATCCATTCGCCTATCCGATGCCGGATGGCAGCAAAAAAGACCGCAGCGAAGAAGTCATCGCCGGTTACCGCGAACTGGGATTAGATGCATTGATCAGCATGGGCGGCGATGGATCGATGGCGATTTTGCGCCGCATGGCGCAACAAGGCGGCATTAATTTTGTCGGCGTGCCGAAAACCATCGATAACGATTTGGGCGCAACGGAAAACGCGATTGGTTACGACACCGCCGTTCAAGTGGCGACCGAGGCATTGGACCGTTTACAACCAACCGCCGCCAGTCATCACCGCGTGATGATTTTAGAGGTCATGGGACGCGATGCCGGCCATATTGCATTGACATCCGGTATTGCCGGCGGCGCGGATATTATTTTAATTCCGGAAATCCGCTGGAATATGGGTGCAGTTAAAAATAAAATTGAAACCCTGCGCAAAGGTGGCCGTAATTTCGCGCTGGTAGTTGTATCCGAAGCCGTCAAGACCGAGAAAAACGAACCCGTCATGCATAAATTCGCCGATGGCCAGGTGCGTTACGGCGGCATCGGGCAGTATTTGGGCACACGCATCGCGCAAGAAACCGGCGCCGAAACACGCGTGACGGTTTTAGGCCACGTACAGCGCGGCGGTCAGCCCAGTGCGCTGGATCGGATGCTGGCATCATCGTTCGGTGTGCATGCGGTGGATTTGGTAGCGCAAGGAAAATTCGATCGTATCGTGGTTTGGCAAAACCGTACCGTGCGCGATGTTCCAATTAGCGAAGCGATTGCATCATATCGCGCGGTTGAAACCGATGGCGCGCCAATCAAAACCGCGCGCGGTCTTGGAATTTGTTTAGGCGATCAATAACCAGCTATAAAGGTGATGTATGTCCGGAAAATTAGAATCTACGCATAAACGCGATTTCTTTAAAACATTGGGCATCGGCATGATCGCCGCGCCCGTGGCTGCTATCACTGCCGCATCAATGGACAGCAAGGAATCCGGCGGCGTCAAAACTAAAGAGTCTGCTTATCAGCGCTTATTCCGCACCCGCGTATTAAAAGCTGGATGGTTCGAAGAACCACCCTTTACCATCTACAACCCAAATACGCAGGAACGTACCGGCATCGTGATCCGCATCGTCGAACGCTTTGCCGCTGATTTCGATATCAAAGTGCAATGGGAAACGATTTCCAACTTTGCCATGATGGGCCAAGATCTGGCGACCGGGAAATACGATGCTATTTGCGCGAGCTTGATCAACATGCCGCGCGCTATGCTGATCGATTCCTGTGACCCATTTGTGTTTGTTCCAATGTACGCCTATGTGCGCGCCGACGATAATCGGTTCCATTCGCACGCACAATTTAATGATCCTTCTATTACTATATCAGGACAAGAAGGCACGGCCGCAACCGCTATTACCCAAAAGAGATTTCCTAAAGCCAAGCATCATATGCTTACCAATGCCGAACTTTCCGATATGCTGGTTAGCGTGGCCTCCAAAAAAGCGGACGTTGTTTATATCACGCCTTCTATATATGAAGAATTCAACAAAAATAACCCTGGCAAATTGAAGCCTATGAGTGGCGAGCCGCTGCAATTATTCACTTTTTCCTTCGGCGTAGCGCCAGAACAAGACGGTTTGAAAAGCCTATTCAATAACTCTTTGCATCGCATGATGGTATCGGGCGAGTTCGACGAAATTTTTGCAGAATTTGATCCAACTAAAACTTTATTACGTCCCGGCATTTCTTTTAATAAAGGCTAACAAAGCGGCGCATATGCGCGTATTGATCTTTTATGTGCATTCGCCTTACTGTATGCACAAGTTATTCGCCACTTATGCACATCTGCGATGCTGGACAGCGGCGCAGAAAACCGGCAGATGATTCAAAAACGATTAGAAAATTACCTAAAACTGTAATAATTTTTGTACCAAAGTTTGTTGAAAAATTAATATGCTTAGCCTATGATAAAGATTGAGCCGCCATAGCGGACATCTTAGCCTGTTTTATAAAAAATTATTATTTTACAATGATTTATTGATCGAATGATCGATCAATAACGTGCCGGCGGGAGAGAAAAGATGGATCCAACCACATCAACTACGGAGGCAATGACCTTGATCAATGACCGCATTATCACTCTGCGTGCTAAGCACGCTAATTTGGACGAAGCTATTCGTGTGGAGAGCGCACGCCCGATGCCGGATTTCTTCGTAATCTCCGAACTGAAAAAGAAAAAACTCACCGTAAAAGAAGAAATTAAACAACTGGAAAAGAAGATTTCCGACGCTGCTTAACCGCAACGTAATGCAACAGAACCAAACCCGGCCCATTGGCCGGGTTTTTTGTTGTGTTTTCAGTCCTTTATAAGCCGGTTTATTTATCTGCGCCGCTTAAAGTTTTCTTAAACTCCATATTTTATGCTGCAAGGGTTAAATCCGTTTTTCTTTGGCCATTTCAATCCTGGTGCCCCCGTATGTATTTCATCCGTTTCTTGGTTGCCCTGTTATTTTTATATGCGCCCACCGCGCAAGCAGATCCCGATTTGCCAGGCGGCGAAGGCACGGGCGATTGTAGCGTGATCACTGTTAATTTTCCGGATTACAAAGAAGTTTCCAAAATTACTTTCGAACTGCAAACGCCGCGCCCATGCGGACAATTTGTCGATGGCAGTTATTGGGTAGTCGCGCCAGTTACCATCAAACGCATGACGCCCGATTTTATTTCTGGCGATAACAACGATGCACGCAACGGATTTGCAGTTGATCCGAATCATTACCAAAATAATTTCGATGGCCGCGCCGCAGGTTTTGCGGCACCGGCGCAATCCTTGCCCATCAGCATTTCAAATATCGATAAACCAGTTTCGATTATCAAAGTATCCAGCCGCGCGATTTGCCGGCCATCTTGTTTAAATAGCGCCGCGATTTTAACCGTATTGCCGCGCGCGCCAGAACCATATTCATTCCGCCCGCCTTATGTGATGGGCGATAAACCAATTTATACCGTGGCGCAGTTGGATTTACCTGCATTGCCAAAATTAGACACGGTTGCCGCAACACCGGAAGCAACAGAATTGGCGGCAAATTTCAATGGCCCATGGATCGAGCTGGGATTGCCGCAAGTATCGGCCCAAGCCTTGCGCCCACGCGCGAATTTTAACGCTAAAACCGACAGCGTGCAGATCAGCAATGCGATTTCCAGCGCCGCATTATTTTCATTGCAAGATATCGCGATTGAAAAACGCCTGAAAGTCTTAGCGCCATTAATTCAATATGGCATCGATCAATACGCATTATTGCAAAATGGCCGGATGTGGTTTGCGCAAACTGACCGCAATTTGGGGCATAAATTGCCGATTCTGATCGCGGGCCGGATGCTCAAAAACGCAGGCATGTATCATATCGGTTTCACGCATTCCAGCATCGGCGCGGTACTGCCATATGGCAAAAACGCGCAAAATTATTTCCAAGAAGACGGTCATACATTTATCGGTAATGACGGTGTGGCCTTGTTCGGCGCAACTTATGGCCTGACCGGCGGCAATTTCGGCGGCAAGGGCGCGCTTGGATATGATCATTATTTACTGCATAATTGCGAAAAAGGCCCATCGGATATTCGCGATCCGGATGGATACCGTGATGGCGGCGCGATTAACGATCACATACAACAATTGCCCGATGCGAATGGCGAATATCGCTGTGCCGCGATGCCGGGGATAAAGGCCCAAATCGAATCCGGCCAAGGATTTGGCAATCGTATCATGGAAGACATTGCGCGGCCTTATGTTGCGACCGCCTCTGCCGCGCGTTTATGGGGCCTTGAAAAAATGTGGAACTGGCCGGCATTTTTCGAATTTACCGAACGCTGGCACGGCGCGCCGTGGAACAATATGGGCCGCAACGCCAATCCATACGCGGAAACCATGCGCGGATTGCATTATGCGAATAACGAAGATGGTTTTGTAAAATCGATCACACTGGCTGGAAATAAATCAGCCGCGCCGATCGTTTACAAGCCAATCCCAGACATTGACGATAATAAACCCCTACCCGGTCCAGACGGTTTAATGCGACAAATCTTGGATATTATGTATCACGGCGGCAGTATTCGCGAGCTGGCGGAATTTTTACCGGAATAGTTATTTTACATACCGCAACAAGTGATTGTTTTTCTTATTCAACACATCATCGTTGATCAATAGTGTCGGCGCATAGATTACCGGTGGTGGCGTTGCGCCTTGTTGTAAATCATGCGCGACTTCGACCGATTGTTTGCCGATCAAATACGGTAATTGCGCCACCGTCGCGCTAAGTTTACTTTCGAATACGGAATTGCGCGCTTCGCGACTGCCGCCGATACCGATAGTGACGATGTCTTTTCCTTGCGCCTTTGCCGCTTCGCTGGCGGCCAGCGCCAATTTATCTTCGGTTGCAAACACCGCAACGACGTTTGGATATTTCGCTATGGCATGACCGATAATATCCGATGTGCCGCGCGAACGTTCCGGCGCGGTCATTTGCATCACCCGCATTTTTGGTAATAATCCGCCCAATTTACTGCGGAATCCATGAATGCGTTGAATATCGGTGGCGCGCACCTTGGGCCGTTGCACGATCAATATATCGCCCGTCTCCGCTGGCATAACGGCCTTGGCCAGATATTCTGCGGCTTGCTCGCCGGCGACGACATCGTTCGATCCGATGCTGAAAGCCAATTTAACGCCTTTGCCTTCGGCTTCTTTGCGATCGAGATTATTATCGATATCGACGATTTGAATTTTCTGTTCACTCGCCGCACGCAAGCAAGGCAACAAAGTTGCCTCATCAATAGCGGCGATCATCAATACTTCCGGATTTTTTTCCACCGCCGCCAGGCAGGTTTGCAATTGCGCATCCGGCGTTGTTTCAGCGTCGCTGACATGCATTTGATAAGGAATGCCCATTTGTTCGGCCGCGTCTTTGAATCCTTGCGCCATGGTCATCCAGTATGGACTGGTAGATGATTTTAATAAAATCGCATACCCGCCCTGCTCCGCAGACGATGCGGCCGGCATCGTCCCGATTATCAATAGCATGGCGAGAATCGCACGTTTCATTAAAAAGAACTCCGTTAAATATCGAACTGCACCCCTTGGGCCAATGGCAAGGTCGTGCCGAAATTGACCGTATTGGTCGCGCGGCGCATATAATTGCGCCAAGAATCGCTGCCCGATTCGCGGCCGCCGCCGGTTTCTTTTTCACCGCCGAACGCGCCGCCAATTTCTGCGCCCGATGTACCGATATTGACATTGGCAATGCCGCAATCGCTGCCCAGGCTTGAGGTAAATAATTCCGCCTCGCGCATATCATTAGTGAAAATACAAGACGAAAGGCCCTGAGGAACATCATTCTGCATTTTTATGGCATTATTAAGGTCGGTGTATTTCATCACATATAGAATTGGTGCGAATACTTCTTCGCGCACCTGATCGGTTTGCGATGGCATTTCAATAATCGCCGGATTGACATAAAACGCTTCGGGATAAACGTTTTCAAATACGCGCTCGCCCCCGTGCAAAACCTTACCGCCCTGTTTTTTCGCTGCATTCAAGGCATGCTGCATATTATCAAAGGCAACTTTATCGATTAGTGGCCCGATCAATGTGCCGGTTTCCAGCGGATTGCCGACACGTACCGACGCATAGGCTTTTTTAACCGATTCCAAAACCTTGGCATAAATCGATTCATGCACGATCAAACGACGCAAAGTGGTACAACGCTGGCCAGCCGTGCCGACGGCGGCGAATAAAATCGCGCGCACCGCCAAATTCAAATCAGCCGTTGGCGCGACAATCATCGCGTTGTTTCCGCCCAATTCGAGCAGGCTGCGGCCCATACGTTCCGCCACCTTTGGCGCAACTTGTTTGCCCATGCGGGTGGAACCAGTCGCGCTGATCAATGGCACGCGCTTATCGTTGACCAATGCTTCGCCAACTTCGCGCAAGCCATAAATGGACAATGACAAATTATCCGGCGCTTTGTTGCCGTGCGCCGCATTGAATTTCGCAACCGCTTTGTCCCAAATATTTTGGCAAGCCAGCGCGGTGGTGCATGTTTTTTCAGACGGTTTCCAAACAACTGCATTGCCGCAAACAATCGCCAATGCAAAATTCCAGCACCAAACCGCAACCGGAAAATTGAATGCGCTGATCACGCCGATCACGCCCAGTGGGTGCCAGGTTTCCATCATGCGGTGATTGGGGCGTTCCGATGCAATCGTTAAACCGTATAATTGGCGCGACAGGCCCACCGCGAAATCGCAGATATCGATCATTTCTTGCACTTCGCCGAATCCTTCAGACAGAATTTTACCGGCCTCTATCGTTACCAATTGGCCTAATTCCTGTTTATGCGCGCGCAATTCTTCGCCGAAAATGCGGATCAATTCGCCGCGCACTGGCGCCGGCACGCTGCGCCAGGACAAATAAGCCTGATGCGCCTTGGTAATTTTTTCGGTAACCGATGCGGCTGAATCGCTTTGGAATTTGGAAATTTCCATCCCATCGATTGGCGAGCGCACGCTGATATCACCTTTGGCGATTTTGTTTTTGTCGATCGACAAAGCGGCGCAAATATCGGGCGATAATAAATTTACGGATGGCTGCATCGGTTTCGATGAATCTATTTTTTTGGCGGATGAGGTCATGGACATACCCCTTGGAAAAGAGTGAAGAATAATGCCGTAGTGTAATTCATTGGCGGAACCCGGCAAGCCGGATTCCGCCATTATAATTAGTTATTAACCGCTTCGGGTAAGGATTCCGAAGAAGGCGCGGTTTCCTGTTCCACAGAAACAGGCTGTTGCAACACAATCGAAGCAGCGGCAGTTGCCTGTTCGGTTTGTTGCGCGGCCAATTTCGCGGCGCGGTTGGCGGCTTTTTCCGCATTTTTAATACGGCGGCCGGCTTTGGCCACTGCTGCATCCAAATCTGGTTGCGAGCATAAGCCCAAACCAACAGGATGACGCGGTTTAATATTGGCGATATTCCAATGATTGCGATCGCGGATTTGTTTAATGGTTGGTTTGGTCGTTCCCATCAAACGGGCAATTTGCGCATCTAATAATTCCGGATGCGCCTTTACCAGCCAAGCAATACCATCGGGTTTATCTTGGCGTTTGGATACTGGCGTGTAACGCGGACCTTTGGACCGTTTTACCGGAACCGGCAGATCGTCTTTGATCATTTTCAATTTTACTTTGGCATCGGCTTCGGCTTCGGCGATATTTTCTGCCGTCAAGTGGCCGTTCAATACCGGATTCAATCCCGGCATGCCGAATGCAACATCGCCATCGGCGATTGCTTGGACTTCTAATTCATGCAAACCGCAAAATTCGGCGATTTGGTCAAAGGTCAGTTTGGTATTCTCAACCAGCCATACTGCGGTGGCTTTTGGCATTAAAGGAGCGGCCATTTTATTCCTCCGTTCGCATCCATCTAAATTGGTGCCCCCATAACATAAAGCGGGAGCGGCATCGCTTTGGTCCTCCCAAAGCCAATCCTGAGTTCTTATTAAGTTGTCAGGCTGTAGACAGAATATAATCTATTTATGGCAAAAATAAAAGGCTGGAATTATTTATTAAACTATTGAATTTCCAATATAATCTTGCCCACATGCTGGCCCGATTCCAGATATTTATGCGCCTCGGCCACCTTTTGGAATGGAAAAACCTTGTCGATGACCGGTTTTACCTTGGCAGCATCGAACCAGGGCCATAATTGCCGGTGCATTTGCTGGGCAATCCGCGCCTTGCGTTCCATCGGCAGAGGGCGCAATTTCGATCCTGTGATCGTAATACGTTTATTCATAATCGTGTCGATATTCAATTCCACTTTTGCCCCGCGCAAATACGCGATTTCGATCAAGCGTCCATCCATAGCCAGGCAATCGATGTTGCGCGCAAAATAATCGCCGCCAACCATATCCATAATTATTTCAACGCCTTCGTCGCCGGTTTCGCGTTTGCAGATTTCGATAAAATCTTCGTTCTTATAATCGATGCCATAATGCGCGCCGAGTTTTTTGCATGCCTCTACCTTGCGCGCGTCGCCGGCGCTGGCAAATACAATCGCGCCATGCGCGCGGGCAATTTGAATCGCAAATGTACCGACGCCAGATGTGCCGCCATGTAATAATACGCGCTCGCCGCGCTGCAACGCGCCGACTTCCATCAAATTGTACCAGACGGTAAAACAAGCCTCGGGAATTCCGGCCGCTTCGGACCAGGCGAATCGTTTGGGAATCGGCAGGGTCAAAGATTCCTTGACCACAGCGAAATTGGTATATCCGCCGCCATTCATCAGCGAACAAACATGCGCGCCAACCGCTGTTGTCGCCCGCGCCCCGCGCGCGATTACGGTTCCGGAAATTTCAAGGCCCAATACATCATGCGCGTCTTTTGGCAACGTGTACCGGCCAAGGCGTTGCAACACGTCCGGACGGCTGACCCCGGCGGCGGCGACCTTGATCAGCAGTTCATCATCTTCGAGTTCCGGAATCGGCCGGCGCACGAATTTCAAAACTTCCGGCCCGCCGGGTTTTTCAGCAATGACGCCAATATATTCTGTGGGAAGGGACATACGTAGACCGTAGGATGCAATAAATATGGATAGTAATTATGATAGAATATAGGATAAAATTCTGCCCACTGTCCACCATCTATGGCCAATCACATGGAAGAAGATCTCCCCCGCCCAACCGCAACGCCACCGAATTTGGAAAAAATGTCGGTTGCGGAATTGCAAAATTATATTGAATCGCTAAAGGCGGAAATCGCCCGCGCCGAAACCATGATCAAAAGCAAACAATCGGTTCGATCCGGCGCAGAGGCTTTGTTTAAAAAGTAAATTTGGAAATTACGCCGCTTTGTTTACTTGAGCGGCTTGGCGTTGGCGTAACCAGGTGCCCGTGCCGGAATAACGCACGACCAATTGGGTTGGCTTTTCATGATTTGGCGCCTCGGCACAAATCAATTCGATAAATAAATTTCCGTTATCCCAATTTGCCCCGGCAATTGTCGCCGCGGTCGACAGACGGAATTTATGCTCGCACGACATCGACGCATCGTCCTTGGCTACTGCCGCAATCGTCAAATCCATTTTATCCAGGGAAATGGTCAATTGATCGTCGGCGCAAGGCGGCATGATCACCGATATGGTGAATACCTCGTCCGATAATTGTTCGATGGCAAACGAAGGATAGGTCTGGTGATTGGTTACACCATACCCGGAATCCGCGAGTAGTTGGCGCGAACGCAACCACTGGGATAAAGGATGAGAGGCTTGGCTCATGGATCTAGAGTCCCCCTTCAATCCACAAGGCATTTGCCATATGGATAAAGATACTATGCACAATACACCCCCCTTGCACCAGCATCATATTTCGCACTCGCAACAAACAGGTTTGCATGCGCCGCCAAAAAGCAACAGCCCGCCGGATAAACCAGGCGGGCTGCATACAAAGATATTGTAATATCTACTCTTTTTTCGCGTCTGCAGCAGGAGCAGCCGGTTTTTTGGCGCCTGGCATGCCGGCAAAACGTTTGTTGAATTTGGCCAACTGACCGCCTTCGATCAACTTCTGCTGACCGCCGGTCCATGCCGGATGCGATTTCGAATCGACATCCAAACGCAGCGTATCGCCCGGTTTGCCATAGCTGGAACGGGTTTTATAGGTCGTGCCATCGGTCATGATGACGTTGATTTCATGATAGTTTGGATGAATGTCTGGTTTCATAGCTGCCTCTAATTAAAAAAGCCTGGCTGTTTTTTTGGTACCAGGCCGGTTCCGTATTAAAATTTTGCCTTTTATAAACAATTTCAGCCGCTTATGCAAGCGATAAACCGCGTATTGCCGCGCTCCCCCGGGCTTGCTATATATAAGGCTAAGTAACGGAAAAAACATGAAAAATTTTGCCACTGCCGCAGCCGAGACGCTGGAAAGCCTGATGCATCAGCTCGAGGAGCGGTTTGGGGACGATGCGGAATTGGACCTGGAAGACGGCGTTTTACGGGCCGAATTCGATAACGGGGTATATTTAATTAACCGCCACATGCCCTTGCAACAACTATGGCTGTCTTCGCCCAAATCCGGCGCGTGGCATTTTGCCCCCGCTTATTTCAACGACACCAAATCCGCCGATTGGTTGTCGACGCGCGGCGAAAAAATTTCGATCTATGATTTATTGAACAAAGAATTAAAACCCGCCGAGGCATTTTGTAAATGAACCCATCCCATTCCGTTATCGTATCGTCGCGCAATGTCGGCGTTTTAAAAAATCTTTTTCCATATTTGCAAAAAAACGCGCGATTGATCATTGCCGCGGGATTGGCCATTCTGATCGCTTCGGGTGCGGTGTTGGCATTCGGCCAGGGATTGCGCGGCATCGTCGATCACGGTTTGAACAGCGAAGATACCGGATCGTTGGACCGCGCCTTTGAAATTATGCTGGCGATTATCGCGGTTCTGGCCGCCGCCAGCATGGTGCGCATGTATACCGTATCTGCCGTGGGCGAGCGCGTGGTTGCGGATTTGCGCAAGGATTTATACGCGCATTTGCTGACCCTGCCGCCCAGTTTTTTTGAAATCACCAAAGTCGGCGAAATTTTATCGCGCCTGACCACCGATACGACGCAAATTCAAAGCGTGGTTTCGACATCATTCCCCATCGCTTTGCGCAATTCGGTGTTATTGATCGGCGCGGCGTTGATGCTGTTTTTGACCAGCACGAAACTGGCGGTGATTGTATCGTTTGTCGTTCCGATTGTGATCGGGCCATTGATTTTAATTGGCCGGCGGGTGCGAAAATTATCGCGCGCGGCGCAAGACCGCGTTGCCGATATATCATCTTATGGCGACGAGACGTTGAATTTAATTAAAACTGTGCAAGCATACACCCACGAATCGATCGACCTGAATCAATTTCAAATGCGCGCCGAAGCCGCATTGCAATCCGCGCTCGCCCGTATATCGGTGCGCGCGGTATTGTCGGCGTTAATCATTGGCCTGGTATTTTCCGCAATCGCCATCGTATTATGGATTGGCGGATATGACGTTATCAATGGTGATATGACCGGCGGCGAGTTGGCATCGTTTGTATTTTATTCGATCGTGATGGCGGGATCGGTCGCGGCCTTATCCGAAGTGGCCAGTGAATTGCAACGTGCGGCGGGATCGTTGGAACGTATTATCGAATTGCTGCACACGCCCTCATCCTTGAAAATTTCCGAAAGCCCCCTGCCCCTGCCAAAAACAGCCGGTAAATCCACGCCGATTCTGGAATTCAACGAAGTCGATTTCCATTATCCGTCGCGCCATCAACCGGCCTTGCAACAATTCAATTTGCGGGCAATGGACGGCGAATCGATCGGCATTGTGGGCGGCAGCGGCGCTGGAAAAACCACCCTATTCCAATTGGCGTTGCGGTTTTACGATCCACAAAAAGGCAGTGTGAAGTTTTGCGGTGTGGATGTGCGCGATGTAAATCCGCGCGATTTACGGGATCGTATCGCCTATGTCGGCCAAGACCCGGCGATTTTTTCGACCTCCTTACTGGAAAATATTAGATACGGCAAAACTGACGCCACCGAAGATCATGTGCGCGCCGTGTGCAAACTTGCCAAAGTGGACGAGTTTTTAAATCACTTGCCTGATGGGATTCACACTTATCTTGGCGAAAAAGGCGCGCGTTTGTCCGGCGGCCAAAAACAACGCATTGCGATTGCGCGCGCGATGCTGCGCAATCCGGATTTGTTATTGCTGGACGAAGCGACTTCGCAATTGGACAGCGAGAATGAAAAACTGGTCCAAGCCGCGCTCGAAAAATTGGCGCAAGGCCGCACCACCATCACCATCGCGCACCGTTTATCGACGCTGCGCAATGCCAGCCGGATTGTGGTTCTGGATGCCGGGCAAATCGTTGGCCAGGGGCGGCATGACGAATTGATTCAATCGAACCCAACCTATCAAAACCTCGCCCAATTGCAAATCGCGGCTTAAATATTAGCCCTACGAAACGGTATTTATTAAGGAAATAGCGCTTGACGCTGCGCTTATATTTTGCGAATTTGACGATCTATTAATTTAACAGCGAGAATAATAATGACTTTTGTGTTTACCCCTGCCGACCAAACAAAACGTATTAAGCCTTCCGCAACTTTAGCAGTTAACAATTTAGCCAGACAGATTGCGGAAGATCAAAAGAAATTGCCCGAAGAGAATCGTTTAGAAGTCATTGGATTTGCAGTTGGTGAACCGGACAAGCAAACACCGCCGCATGTCGGAGTGGCCATGGCGGAATTTGCCCATGCGGGGATCAACAGATACTCTAAACCGGATGCGGCGACCTTGGTTCCTCTGATCCGAAAGAAGTTTCAAGATGATAACGGCTTAACCTATACCGACAAACAAGTTACTAGCGGTGTTGGTGGTAAGGAATTGGTGTTTTGGGGTATTGGCACTTGTGTGAACCCGGGCGATGAAGTCGTTATACCTGCCCCATATTGGGTTTCCTATCCTGAAATCGTCAATTATTTCGGCGGCACAGCCAAATCAATTGTGCCAACACGTTCGGATCTAAAAATCACGCCGGAAGAATTACGCGCGGCGATCACGCCAAAAACCAAGTTATTTATTATTAATCAACCTTCTAATCCTGCTGGCGTTGTATATTCTAAACAGGAATTGCTAGCATTAGCAGAAGTTTTGCGGGAAGCGGTCAAAACCAATCCGAATCTGGTGATCATCACCGATGATATTTATGAAAAATTGGTATACGGAGCGGAGTTCTTTACATTGCCACAGTTGGCTCCAGATTTAGCCGAGCGCACCCTAGTAATTAACGGCATAAGCAAATCTCATGCTTTTACTGGGGGCAGATTTGGATTCTGCGGCGGCCCAGAGGCGTGGATTGGCGCGATTAATAAAATGATATCGCAGTCCAGCACGCATGGACCAACCATTATACATGCTGGCGCAGCGGCGGCATTATCGGGGTCTTACGAATTTTTGGTAGAATGGCGCGAAGATTATAAACGTCGGCGCGATTTTGTTCTAAACCGCTTGGAGGTAATGGGTATTCCGTGCGCAAAGCCAGATGGCGCTTTTTATGTATTTCCGAATATCTCCGGCGAATTAGGAAACGATCCATCCGTTCAAACAGACGAACAATTCGTTATGGCATTATTACGCAACCAACATGTTGCTTGCGTTCATGGAAGCGCGTTTGGCATGCCGGGATATATGCGTATTTCCTATGCGACATCGGATAGAAATTTAGAAGTTGGTTTAGACCGTATGGCACAATTCTTAAAAAGCCTGCGCCAACGCGCCGCGTAATTACTTTTTAATAACGATATCGACGCGGTCTTTGGCGCCGGATTCTGGCGTGCCCATCGGCTTGACGCCCAATTGCGATCCGGAAACGCCCATGCCGATTAACGTATCACGCACTTGTAAAATGCGGGTCAATGCGGTGCGGCGCGCCTCGGCCGGGTTGTTTTTTGGCGCGGTGGCATAACCGCGCAATTCCGCTGGGACATTCGATGCTTTTAATTTGCTGCCCACTTTTTTCACTTGGGCCATGCCGTTTGAATCCAAATCCGTTTCATCCTTATCGAATCCAACCGATCCGACCACCGTTCCGGCGACCGAATTTGGGCGCGTGACCGTAACATTGGCGCCGGCACCGCCGCGCGTGCGCGGATCAATATCGTTCCAACGGTACCCGCCATACATATTGCCGGCAATGTTAGTAACAAATTGGCCAGCAGCCGGAAAGAATCCACCAGCAGCAGCACGGAAAGAAGATTTTGGCGTGGCTTTGAATTTACCGGATTTACGCGCGGTTTCGCCGAATACGACTTCGTTCAAATTGCTTTTCGGTTTTTTGCGCGGTGGCGGAGATAATTCACCCGAACGCGCCGCATAATACGCGGCTTGATTCGCTTGTTTAGCGCCGGTGACCACAAATGGTTTATGCGATTGATATTCGGAATAATATTGCAAAGGCACGGTCGGTTCCGGTCCCAGATTTTGCATAATATATGGATTCACGACAACGGCATCGCGATACGGATATGCGGCCGCAGCCGATCCCGCGCAAACAGTGCCCGCGCAAATCAAAGCAAAAATCAATTTAGTTTTTTTGGACAAGAAATTCATCCCGGTTATTATAGCCATGTAAAATATAGAATTGGCAACAAACTGACAACCGATTTTTAAAATATCCGGTAAATATTAGGCTATTTTCGGTTTGGCCACCGATTCGATCTGGGCCAGGGTCTTAACACCCAACATTTCGGAAAAAGGCTTAATAATCTCGTTATTAGCGGCAATGATATCCTTAGTCATGGCGGTCGCAGGCTGACCATTATAATCCACAACATAACCGCCCGCTTCACGGACCAATAAAATGCCTGCCGCGATATCCCATGGCTTCATATTCCGTTCCCAATACGCATCGAAACGCCCAGCCGCCATATAGGCCAAATCCAGTGATGCCGTTCCCATGCGCCGCACGCCGGAAACTTGGGTCGATATGATTTCCAGTTCCTTATTGAATGTCGTGATATCGCCCTGGCCTTTGAATGGAATGCCGGTTGCGATCAAACACTGGCTGAAATCCTTGCGCGACGATACGCGTAAACGGCCCGAACGGTTGGTAAAAGCACCAGTGCCTTTTTCCGCCCAGTATGCTTCGTCATACAGCGGATGGTAAACAAACGCCGCAACAACCTCGCCCGCTTTTTCCAGCGCGACCGAAATCGCAAAATGCGGCACGGCGTGCAAAAAATTGGTGGTGCCATCCAGCGGATCGATGATCCAGCGATGCTCGCCATCGCCAACGACATCCGCGCCTTCTTCGGTCATAAAACCGAATGCGGGGCGGGCGCGTTGCAATTCTTCGCGCAAAATTTTATCGGCTTTGCGGTCGGCGGCGGAAACGAAATCGGCCGGGCCTTTTTTCGATACCTGTAAATGCTCGACTTCGTTAAAATCGCGCGTCAAGGATTTGCCCGCCTTGCGGCAAGCGGCTTCGACTACGGTTAACAGGGGCGATAATCTGGACATTAGTTTTTGGCGCGTTCGATAAAGCTGCCATCGTCGGTGCGCACGACAACCATTTCGCCGCTGGCCATATATTGCGGCACCATGATGCGCGCGCCGTTCGACAATTTCGCGGTTTTAAATCCGCCTGATGCAGTTTGGCCCTTTACAACCGGTTCCGCTTCGACGATTTCCATCACTACCGATTCCGGCAACGTTACGCCCAATGGCTTGCCTTCGTGCATGGCGATTTGCACTTGCATGCCGTCTTGCAGGAATTGTGCTGGCTCGCCGATCAAATCGCGGTCGACCACGATTTGTTCGTAATTTTCGTTATTCATGAAGGTCACTTGATCGCCTTCGGCGAACAGATATTGATGCGCGACTTCATCGATGCGTACGCGTTCAACCACTTCGGTCGAAGAAAAGCGGAAATCTTTTTTATTGCCTGAGGCAACGTCTTTGGCCTCGACTTGGACGAAAGCGCGCAGATTGCCTGGGGTTCTGTGTTCAACCTTGGTCACGGTCAAAAGTTTGGTTTCGACCTCGATGATATTGCCTGGTTTCAGGGCGTTGGCTTGGGTTTTCATTTACCTACCTCTAAATAATTTGCCCGGCTTCCATGAATTTGGGGGCCGGGCCATTCAATTCTGGGGCGGAAAGTAGCAGAATCGCGTAGATTCTGCAACTTGATTATATGCTTGAAATATAGAGTTTAAAGGCCTCTATGCCTGCTTTTGCGCCTTTATCATGTTCCCAAACCGCGGATACGACCGCGATGAAATCCGCGCCTGCGTCGATTAACGGTTTGCAATTATCCGGCGTAATCCCGCCGATGGCAACGCACGGCACGGTGGTCAATTCCACCCAATCGCGTAACAATTCAACCGTTGGACGATATCCCGAATCCTTGGTTTTGGTTGGATAGAACGCGCCAAAGGCGACGTATTCGGCGCCCGCATCCGCCGCTTTAAACGCCAGATCCTTGGAATCGTGACAAGTCACGCCGATCATTTTATTCGGACCCAGAATTTGCCTCGCTTCGGCATAAGGCATATCGCTTTGCCCCAAATGTACCCCGTCGCAATCGTACCGGTGCGCCAGATCGACATAATTATTGATGATCAGCGGAATGTCATGCGCATGGCATACTTCCAAAACCGGCTCGACGGTGCGTTCAATGGCGACCATTGGCATGTCTTGCAGGCGCAATTGGAATACCGAAATCAAACCAGTGGATAATGCCACATCCAATTCCGGCAAGAATTGGTCCAGAGAGATTTGCGGCGGAGAGATTAAATAAAGTTGGGTCATTAATGAATTATTGCTTGTAAACCGCGTAATATTTTTTCTGGATCGTATAGTTTGAATGCATTAAAAGCCATAATCGGCATAGCTGGATATTTACCGGCATCCGCAATCATTACAATATTAGGATAAGGATAGTATTGTGCTAGAATCCAGAACTTATCCGATTGTTCTTGTATATATACTACTCCCATTTTCATTCTTTCCTCGGCAGGGAATTTTTCAATCCAACTGCTAAAATATCTATCGGGCTTAATTCCAATTTGCGATAACAAAACTGCATTTCCTGCAAAAATATAATTCATCCATGCTGTCAACCTGTCCGCCTGCGCTTTATATTCAGAATTACGCAGCAAAAGCTTAAAGTCTTTATTGAATTGGTTAGAGCGGGCACATAATAACATTCCATCGCCTAAATTGTTAACCACCTTCAATTGAGGCGGTAAAGAAGTCATAGCCTGAGAGGAATATATAGGAAACAATTTTTCAGCCTGCTCCGCTACATCATATAACCGCTTTTGCAATTCTTTAATGTTATCATCCGGCGCATTTTTTCTAATCCACCCTTGTTGATAAACTGGAATCCGGTCGGAATTTATAAAACGCTCCCCATCCACAAAGGAAACTTTCATTATATTTGATACAATGCCAATTTGGAATACAATCGCCATATCATAAAGAGCGCTGTATAAAACAAAATTCTGCACTGTCGGATGGTTGATTCCTCCTACCGCAACTAATTGGGCGGTTGTAAGTATAGGCAACCAACACGGATCAAATTCTGCTATGTCCGCGATCACCTCCTTTTTAGTTTCTCCTTCCTGTAAAATACCAGACAAACCTTTTTGCGAGGATGCTTGATGCACATTACTCAAATACCTCAAATTGGATTGCAAGACTCCGGCTGATAACCGTGCATCAGCAACTGATATTCCAAATTTCTGTGTTAAATTGGATTGCAATTTGATCGTTTGCGCTTCGTCCAATTGTAAAATAGCTTGCGCTGTGACGACTTGGGCAAAAAACAATCCTAATAGAATTGTAAAAAGAAAAATACCCAATTTACTCATAATCAGCTCTTCAAAATCGCGATCATATCGTCGAATAATTTCATCGCTTCGGCTTTAGGGCGTTGAAACGCGTTGCGGCCCATGATCGAACCATTACCGCCGCCCGCCTTGATCGCGCGCATTTCATCGAGAATCGAAGCCGTATCTTTCGCCTCTCCGCCAGAAAACACAACAAGGCGCCGTCCGTTGAAACAAGCCTGGGTAATATGTTTTACGCGATCGGCCAATGTGCCAACCGGAATTTTCTGTTCGGTATAGGATTTTTTCGCAGCTTCTAGCCAGATTACATCCGATGGCAATTTTACCTTAATCATATGCGCGCCGGCCTGGCATGCCATGTGCGCGGCATAGGCGACAACGTCAATCGCGGTTTCCGCTTCTTTCGGCAAAACGCCGCCGCGCGGATAACACCACACCACGGTTGGCAAGCCATGCGATTTTGCTTCAGCAATGATATCGCGCAATTCTTCCATTTGCGCGTTATAAGATTCCGATCCGTTATACAGCGTAAATCCAACCGCCGTGCAACCCAAACGCACCGCATCCTTGACACTGCACAACACCGCTTGATCCGGATTGGTTTTATTCGACAACAACGAATTGCCGTGATTCATTTTTAAAATTAACGGAATTTTTCCGGCAAAAGTTTCAACGCCGCATTCCAGCGCGCCAAGCGGCGCCGCATACGCGTTCAAATCCGATTCGATGCCCAATTGATAAAAATAATGCGGATCGTAACAAACCGGATTCATCGCAAACGACCGTGCTGGCCCGTGTTCGAATCCCTGATCGACCGGCAAGATAATCATCTGGCCGGTGCCGCCTAAGCGACCTTGCATTAAAATACGGCCCAAATTTTCTTTGGTCGCGCCACTGTCCGATTCATAATTTTTCAAAATCTTTTTTACGGTTTCAGATGGAGCAACAGATTTCGGCGGATGTTGGTTTTTCAAAACAGCGGTCATGGTACTACCTCTTTCAGGGCTGGTCTCGGCACTATTGGCGTATAGCGGATAATCTAGCCAATTCCGGTAATTTTGCCAAAGTTATTTATGCCGATTTTTTGAATTTTTGATATTCGGGATTGACCAAAAAACGGTCTTGGCCAGTTTTCAATAAATTTAATATGCTATCTGTCGCCATGGCGCTGACTTTTCTGATCGAAGGCGTGGTATTGAACGCGGTCGACGCATTGGTCGTATAACAGGAATAATATGGCATATTGTTCCAGCCGGAAAATTCATGGTCCGAAGCCACAAAAATTTCGCCCTTTTCAACGCGAGATTTCAACGCGGCCGCATCGATCAATGCATTGGTGGAGATATTCACTAAAATGCTGCCTGGCTGCATTTTATGAATAATAGGTGCGGTTAATAAAGGGCTACCGGCCTTGGTATCAATGCAAACCGCAATCACATTGCAAGTCGCGGCCAAATCCAACAAAGGCAGGAATTTCGCGCCGGTTACCGCCTCCGCTTCGGGCCGAGACGTGCGGTTATAATAAAAAATTCCGGCCGGAGAAAAACCGCTTAGCATTTTTGCCAACGTCTGGCCGATATGGCCGAAACCAACGATGCCGATTTTGCTGTTGGCGAGGCTCGCGGCCGATCCGAACGAGGATTTTCCGCCAGCGCCGAATTTCAACAATTGACGCAATTGCATTAAAATCGTCGCCATCATGAATTCCGCAACCGCATAGGAAGGCCCACCCGGAGTGTTGCTAATTGCAATGCCTTTTTGCGTGGCAAGCTGATGGCCCGGAATAAAATCAGCATAACCCGCGCCGGTAAAAGAAATTGCCCGGAGTTTTTTTGTCGAAGCAATCACCTTGTCCGTTACCGATTCAATGCCGCCCAGAATGTACCCATCTGCATCTTGCAATGCGGCGATTAATTCATCTTCGGTGGCTTTAGGGTTATCCAAACGCGTAATCTCATATCCACCGGCGCGCAACCGCGCCTCGTCCTCCTGGTCGATAAACAAAGAGTCGGTGATCAGGATTTTCGGCACATGTGCACCTTATATCATTTTTGCCATGACGGTTGCGGTATCGAGCATGCGGTTGGAAAAACCCCATTCATTATCGTACCACGACAATACGCGCGCAAGGCGTTTGTCGACGACTTGGGTTTGCGTGGCATCGAAATTGGATGAATGCGGATCGTGATTGAAATCGGATGATACTAATTCATCGGTTACATATCCAAGCACGCCTTTCAATCGGCCTTCAGCGGCTTTTTTCATTGCGGCGTTGATTTCTTCGGCCGTTACATCGCGCGGGCAAACGAATTTAAAATCGATCATCGACACGTTCGCGGTTGGCACGCGCACCGATGTGCCATCCAATTTACCTTTCAATTCCGGAATCACCAAACCCAATGCCTTGGCGGCGCCGGTCGATGATGGAATCATCGATAACGCAGCGGCGCGGGCGCGGCGCGGATCTTTGTGAATCGAATCGACCAATTTTTGATCGCCGGTATAGGCGTGCACGGTGGTCATAAATCCACGCTCAATTCCAATTTCTTTCAAAATAACGTCGGCAACCGGAGCCAGGCAATTGGTGGTGCAAGAACCGTTCGAAATAACAATATGATCCTTCGCCAATTTATCGTGATTGACGCCATAAACGATGGTCGCATCGACGCCATCGGCCGGGGCCGATACGATCACGCGTTTCGCGCCAGCGGTTAAATGATGCGCGGCTTCTTCGCGTTTGGTAAAACGGCCGGAACATTCGAACGCAATATCGATGCCCATATCTTTCCATGGCAATTTGGCCGGATCCGGTTGCGCAACGACAGCAATTTTTTGCCCTTGAATTTCAATCGAATTATCGGTTGTTTTCACATCGAATGGAAAACGGCCATGCACCGAATCATAACGCAGCAAATGCGCGTTCGATTTCACATCACCCAAATCGTTGATGGCGACAATCTGAATATCCTTGCGGCCCGATTCAAAAAGCGCGCGTAAAACCAATCGTCCAATCCTGCCGAAACCATTAATTGCTACTTTTGTCATTTTTACTCCAACTTACTTTCCTAATTTAGACTTTGCCAATTCAACTACTTTGTCCGGCGTGATGCCGAAATGTTTAAACAAATCACCCGCTGGCGCCGATGCGCCAAAGGAATTCATACCAACAAATCCGCCACCCGGACCGATAAAACCATCCCAGCCCTGACGCACGCCGGCCTCGATCGCGATTTTGACTTTGCTGTTGCCGATCACTTGCGATTGATACGCCGCATCTTGTTGTGCGAACAACGCGCAACATGGCACCGACACAATGCGCGTTGCAATACCTTGTGTATCCAATTTCGCCTTGGCATCCATCGCAACGCCAATTTCGGATCCAGTTGCAAACAACGTTACTGGCGCATTTGGTGCATCGACCAAAATATACGCGCCGCGCGCGGAGAAATTTTCGGTTGCATTATCGCGCACATGCGGCACTGCCTGACGGGTCAATGCAATCACGCTTGGGCCGTCCTGGCGGCTTAAGGCCAGTTCCCAGCATTCCGCAACCTCGACCGAATCGGCCGGACGGAAGAACCATAAATTCGGAATCGCGCGCAATGCGGCATAATGTTCGACCGGTTGATGCGTCGGTCCATCTTCGCCAAGCCCGATCGAATCATGCGTCATTACATAAATCACACGCTGATGCATGATCGCCGACAAACGAATCGCCGGGCGGCAATAATCCGTGAAAATCAAAAACGTGCCGCCATACGGAATAATCCCGCCATGCAGGCTCATCCCATTCATTGCCGCCGCCATACCATGTTCGCGCACACCGTAATGAATGTATGTTCCGGCATAAGTGGGCGCCGCAACAACGGTGTGCGTTTTGACCTTGGTATTATTGGATGGCGTTAAATCGGCCGAACCGCCGACCATTTCCGGCAATAAAGGCTGAACAACTTCTAACACTTTGCCGGACGATTGACGGGTCGCCAATTTTTCGCGCTTTGCAATCAAATCGGCTTTGAATTTCGCCAAGGCTTCGGAAACATTGACTGGAATTTTGCCCTCTAAACGGCGGGTAAATTCAATGCGTTTTTCGTGGGCACCCAAGCGTTTTTGCCAAGCATTATATTGTTCCGCGCCGCGCGCGCCGATGGTACGCCAGGCATGCAAAATATTTTGCGGAATTTCAAATTCCGGCGCATCCCAAATCAATTTCGCGCGCGTGCCGGAAATTTCTTCCGCGCCCAAGGGCGAGCCGTGCGAATCATGCGTGCCGGCTTTTTTCGGCGCGCCATAACCGATCACGGTACGACAAGCAATCATCGTCGGACGGTCGGATTTTTGCGCGCGTTGCAATGCGCCCGCGATTTCATCCGGCTTGTGGCCATCGACGCGTTCGGCGTTCCATCCAGCCGCCTTGAACCGCGCGACTTGATCGCCGGATTCCGATAAATGCAATTCGCCATCGATGCTGATGTTATTGTCATCAAACAGCACGATCAATTTACCCAATTTCATATGCCCGGCGAGCGAGATTGCCTCGTGGCTGATGCCTTCCATCAAATCGCCATCGCTGGCGATGACATAGGTGTAATGATTGACCAATTCATCGCCAAAACTGGCGTGCATAATTCTTTCGGCCAATGCAAATCCAACCGAATTGGCGATGCCTTGTCCCAATGGACCGGTGGTGGTTTCAATTCCGGCCGCATAACCATATTCCGGATGGCCAGCCGTTCTGCTGCCCAATTGACGGAATTTTTTGATTTCATCGATGGTCATATCTTCATAACCGGTCAGATATAACAACGAATACAACAACATCGATCCGTGACCGGCCGATAAAATAAACCGATCGCGATCCGGCCAGGCGGGATTTTTCGGATCGAATTTTAAAAATTGGCTGAATAAAACCGTGGCAACATCGGCCATACCCATCGGCATACCGGGATGACCGGATTTGGCGCGTTCGACCGCATCCATAGACAAAAATCGAATGGCGTTGGCCATTTGGTCATGGGGAATGTCAATTTTAGGGGAAATTTCGATTTTCGCGGCTAACGTCATATATCCTCGGTTTTGTATATATTATAAGCATCACAATTAGGTCCAAAATCATCCACCGTCAACTGTTAAGCGAAAACTTTAAAGGTTGACGAAACAGAAATTCTATCCATAATTCGAAACCGTAACAATATACCACAGGGATTCCACATGACTGCACCAACCCCAGATTCTTCCAAAAGCGCGAGCGACCGTTTACTGGGCGCCTTGACCCGTTTAGAACAAGCCATTGGCGATATCGAAAAAAAGCTGAACACCATTGCTTCGGCCAATGACGACAAATTGAAAAATCTGGAACAGCAATTGGGATCGGTGAAACAGCAATATTCGCAGTTGAACGAAGTAACCCAACAAGTTGCAACCAAGCTTGACGAAAATATGGAAAAACTGCGCAAACTGGCCGCCTAATATTCAAAGGACATTCTATGTCGCAAATATCCGTTCAAATCAATAATGTGCCCTATACCCTGGCTTGCGATGATGGCCAGGAATCCCAAGTGCGGGATTTGGCCAAATATGTCGACGCCAAAATTAGCGAATTGAAGAAATCCCTTGGCCATGTCGGCGAGGCGCGTTTATTGGTCCTAGCCGCGCTTAAACTGGCCGATGAACTGGCCGAAGCCTATTCCTATATCGATAAATTGGAGGGGCAAAAAGCGGAAACCCTGTCTTCAACGACCGCCCAGCTGGCCGCCAGCCAGATTGAGGGGCTGGTTAAGTCTATCGAATCTATCACCGCAAAACTAGCCGCGTAATAACAATTCGCAATTACCTATTATTCTGACCAATCTTTTGTGCGCGCATCGCGGCCGTTTGAACCGATGGTATCACTCCGGCTTCGATGGCAGCCCTATCTACGGGGGCAATCATTTCTGGCGCGTTTCTGGTATAATAATTTTGTAACGCTGGATAATATTCCCGACCAAACCTATTGAACCATTCCTCGTTAGTCACTGCCTTAATCAACGGTTGACTGAATTCAAAAGAAACTTCGCCATATCTTCCGTCAAAATCCAGCCTGGCTAATTGCAATTGGCCATCAATTCCTGGATAGGCACAATACGCCCAATAATCACGGCGATAATTATTCTCTTGTTGTTGGCATTTATTGCACCAAGAGCTAACAACCACCCTTTTGTAATACACTTCATAAAAAAATAATGGGCTGCCTAACATTTCTGCCATTTGTTTTTCTTGAGCGGCAACCGCAGCGGCAATTTCCCGTTTTTCCTGTTCTGCCTGAGCTTCTTCCTCAGCCGCTCTTTGTTTTTCCCATTCTGCGAACTTTTCACAGCCTGATAACAAGGACAGGCTACATACCGCAACTGCTGCAGCTATTGCAGCTACGGGTAAAAAAGAGGCTTTATGCTGAATTTCCATAGCAATCTCCCCATGATCGAATGCGCCACATAATATCAACCATTTCTTTATTGGCAAATTTATTTTATTGGGGTCTGGATTAAAGTTGCCTAAAAGATTGATATGATTTATATAATCTATTGGTAAGCGGCCTTTCGCGTTAGGGTGCATGCAACCCACCGGCCGATTAAAACTCTTCGGGAGCTGTCTCTGTCTGGGCCGTGGTTCAGGTATATGGTTCCCACCTGGTCTTTTGGGCCATGGCGGAGTTCATCGTCACCCAACGGTCACGGCGGCTTACCAACTTGGAATTTGAATGACCGATCTTGAATTAGCCAAAAAATCCTTACGCGAAGAAGTTTTGAAAAAGCGCAGTGCCGTGCACAGCATGTCGCGCGAACGCGCCGCGAACACGATTCGCGATTTATTTTTACAAGCCTTGCCGTTACGCCCCGGTTCTATTGTCGCCGGATATTGGCCGTTGCCGGGCGAAGTAGATTCCACCCCGCTTTTAAACGCGCTCGCGGAAAAGAAATTTGAAATTTGCCTGCCGGTTGTAACCGAACACGAATCGCCGCTGATTTTCCGCAAGTGGACGGTAGGGATGAATTTAGGCGAAGGGTACGCGGGTACGCGTATTCCACCAGCAGAATCGCCAATCTTAAACCCGGATATTTTGGTGGTGCCCTTGGTGGCGTTTGACCGCGCCGGATATCGTTTGGGTTATGGCGGCGGGTTTTACGACCGCACCTTAAACGCCATGCGCGCCCAGCGGCAGATTATGGCGGTTGGATTGGCCTATGCGGCACAACAAGTTCCCTTGGTCCCGCACGAAGGCACCGATGAAAAACTGGATTGGGTAGTAACCGAAGAACTGGCAATTAACTGTAATTAGGCCTGTATTCTTTAGATTGACAAAAATATCCTGAAAAAATATAGTCTCTACTATATAAAAATCAGGAGCCCGTATGTCAGCCGCCATTGCCGAAGAACCACCAAAAGCAACAACATCTCCCAAACCTGCCAAAACCCAAAAAATTCTATTCCCGGGTTTTTCGAACGTAAATACTCAACCTAAGACAGCGGTATTCCGCGCCATGCAAGCGCCGCATGGTTACGATTTATCTATTTATCCCATAGTCGATGAGCCCGCGAGCCTGGAAAATTGCGCCTTGATCGTTACCGACATGCCGCATCAGGTGTTCGTTTATAATGAACTCAGTGGAGGCAGAATCCCGATCTTGTTTATCGGCGACAGACAAGCCCTGGAAAAATTGGGACCTCAATATTTAAAACTATCCCACATACATACTTTGAAACCGCACAAAGGCGAAGTTCAATTGGGCAATCCAGGCGAACTTTTTGCCCCTACTACATACAGCGAAAGCCTGGTCCAACGCATCAACGACAAAATCGCGCGGATCTTGCGCATTGACGCTGAACGCAAAAATCGCGCCGGCGAAAGAAGCAGCAAATAATAATTCGACAATAGACCGGTTTTATTTTATTTAAACGTTATGAAAATTCTTTTCCTTGGCGATGTGGTGGGCCGTTCGGGCCGTGATGCGGTGATCGGCAATTTGAGAAAATTGCGCGCCGAACACGCCATCGATTTCACCATTATCAATGTCGATAACGCCGCGCATGGATTCGGCGTAACGCCCGCCATTGCCGAAGATTTTTTTGCCGTCGGCGCGGATTGTTTGACGCTGGGCAATCATGGATTCGATCAAAAAGAAATTCTAACCGTACTGGACAAAGAATCCCGTTTGATTCGCGGCAATAATTATCCCAAAGGTACATTGGGGCGCGGGCAAAATATTTTCGCCCTGCCCGATGGCCGCAAAATCGCGGTAATACACACAATCGGCCGCCTGTTCATGGATGTTTTGGATTGCCCATTCCAACGCACCAACGATGATTTGCAAAATCTGCGGCTCGCCGGAAATGTGCAGGCGATTTTTGTCGATATTCATGCCGAAGCAAGTTCCGAAAAAATGGCGATGGGTCATTATCTTGATGGCCGCGTTAGCGCGGTTGTCGGCACGCACACCCATATCCCAACATCCGATTTAATGATTTTCCCAGGCGGCACCGCGTATCAAACCGATGCCGGCATGTGCGGCGATTACAATTCGGTGATCGGTTTTGTCAAAGACACGCCGATTCAACGTTATGTCCGTAAAATGCCGACGATCAAATTAGAACCCGCGCTTGGCCCCGGACAAGTGCGCGGTTGTGTTGTCGAAACAGACGATAAAACCGGATTGGCAAAATCCATAACTCCAGTTTGTGTCCGGTCATAAAATAACCTAATAAACAGCGGATAAGTTTCAGGCTCGGAATCCGACCGCTTGACGAATCTATTATACAGGCAGAGTATCTTTCTAAGCTATAACGCAGCTGAGAGGGCGAAATGAATCATAAAGGGCGAAATTTAGGCGCTTTCATTGCCGGTCTTGGTTTTTTGGGGCAAATTACTTCCGCCCCGGCGCGGGATATTCCTCATCATCACACCAACATAGGCAATATTGGTTTCTTTGAACCAAAGCAAGATAAACCCGAAGTGACGCCCTATGGCATTCGGCGCAATGTCAAAGAATTGGTTCCGATGCCGCTTGCCCCGAGGGAAGCGAGAAGAAATCAAATCGCCGGCGCGGTTGCTGATCATGAAATTTGGTTTGGCGAACAAGATGCCTTTAAGATAGAAGTGCTGCGGATTTATACGGATTGCGCCGGAAATTGGGTTGGGAATGATCCAGGACCGGTAGATCTTGAAATATCGGCATGGAAAACCGCTATGGTAAACGGCAAACTGGTGTGGCAGTTGGTGGTCGATCCCAAAACCGGGATACAAGACGATGCGGCTACCCTTAACGCGATTAGGGATTTAAAAACCAGAATTGATGAAGGCAGTAAAAACAATCTGAATGCTCCCACGCCCTTGCTGAGGGTATTGTATGGGGAAATAACCGTGGATTGGGTAATCCTTGGCCAAGGCGCAATACCGACTTTTGTTGTAGAAGCATTGGATTGGTCCACCACCAATGGCAAACCGTACTTAAAAGCATTCAGCGAATTCTTAGGCCAGACGATAAAATTGGGCAATCACTTACTGCCGCAATTGGGACAAGCGATCAACCTGCCGCCGTCCAGCATGGTCATTGCAGCAGCCAGAAACCGCGCCAGGCAATATACCTAAGCGCTGTCCAATTTTTCGAGGAATTTGGCGATATGTTCCAACACCAAACTGGAATCATGCGCCTTGCGTTTGGCGACGACAACTTCTAATCCTTCGATCAACAACTGGCCGATTTCGCCGCCAATACCTTTGATTTTCTTGCGAACCACAACATGCAACGAATCGATATGGAATTTGATCAGCATCATATCCATTTTTTCTGGCGCGCCCATACCTTCGGTCAGCTTGCACAACGAATCGGCGATACGGCTGATTAGCGGATATCCATACGATCCGCCACCGCTTTTGATTTCATGGGCTTGGGCAAATAATTTGGCGACATTTTCCTTGCTGCGATCCGGAAAATGTTGTAGCGCCTGAAATGTAACGCTTAGTTCACGCAGATCCTTTGGCGCTATTCCTTCGATATAAGATACGGCCAAATTTTTAATCACCTCGGTGGCGCGGATAAAAATTCCAGCCTCGAAACCTGTTGCGCCTTCACCGACTTTTTTCTTAAGCTTATTCACCGGATGCAAAAATTCGACCAGCGTTTCGGCTTTGTCCATTTGCGGCGGCGGCCCGGCATCGACGGTAAAATCCTGTACCATGACTTCGGGACGTTTTTTACGCATCGCGCCAGAACCAGTATCGGATGTTGTTAGCGCGGAAGATGGCGTGGATTTTACGGATGACGCCGGAGAATTCTGTGAATAATCCTGCACCATCACGTCGGGGCGTTTTTTACGCATCGAATTTTGCGCCGGTCCCGCAGCAGTAGGATTTGATGGAACGGCAGGAGATTGACCGGCCGAAGATTTATCCGCTGGCGGCTGATCCTTGGTGGCGTCGATCACATCTGGTTTTTTGCCGCGCCGGCGAAAAATCATCGCATCACCCTAAAAATCGTCGGACAGGCCAAGGCCTGGATCCGACAATCCCAAATCGCCACCCAAATTGGACCGGCGACGTTCGACACCGTCATAAAAAGTTTGTTCTTCTTTTTTGCGGCGCCGGTCTGGCCCGAAATAAGTTTTGGTGCGCACGAACGGACGCGGATTTTCAATGACCGATTGAATACGCGCGGCAAGTTCCTTGGCCGAAATCGGCTTTGCCAGAATTTCATTGATGCCGATATCGCGCGCAGCGGTGACCCGGAATTGTTCGGTATAGCCGGTAACGGCGATGATTGGAATAAAAGGATCGGGGCTGTCTTTGCCTTTGCGCACGCGGTCGATGAAATCCATGCCACTGACCGGCTCCATCACCAAATCGCATAAAATTAAATCGTAACCGCCGGCGGCAAGTTTTATGAACGCTTCGCGGCCATCACTGGCTTCTTGGATTGCGCCCACGCCGAATACGTTTAAAAGCGAGCGGATCAAATTGCGCATATGTTTGCTGTCGTCAACGATCAGCACGTTTAGCTTGTCTAATTTGTAAGTTTGTTCAGTCATTAAAAACAACCAGATACTAAAAAGTGCCGCCATTAGAAGAGCAAAATACGGATAAAAAGCGGTTAACCGCCCCTTATACCCACAAGATATAGGCGTTTACAGTATAGATCTGCCATAGTAAGTGGGCTATAAAATAAGGGAATTTGCACGCAATTGGACGCCGGATAAAGGCCGGTTGTCGACATATTTACAACGTCTTAGCAAGGTTTTGGATCGCACATGGCAGGCCATAGTCAGTTTAAGAATATTATGCACCGTAAGGGCGCGCAGGATAAAAAGCGCGGCAAAATATTCACCAAATTAATCCGCGAGATCACAACCGCCGCCCGCGCTGGCGCGCCGGATCCAAATACCAATCCCCGTCTTCGCGCCGCCGTCACCATGGCGCGCAACGCCAATATGCCCAAAGACACGATCGAGCGCGCGATCAAACGCGGCAGCGGCGCGGACGGCGCGGATAATTTCGAAGAAATCCGGTACGAAGGATATGGCCCAGCCGGTATTGCCATTATCGTCGAAGGATTGACCGACAACCGCACCCGCACCGCTGGCGAAGTTCGCGCCGCGTTTGCCAAGCATGGTGGAAATCTGGGCGAAACCGGCAGTGTCAGTTTCATGTTCGAACATATCGGCGCGATTTTATATCCCGTCAAAACCGGCAGCGCCGATAAAATGCTGGAGGCCGCGATTGACGCTGGCGCAGGAGATGTCGAATCCACCGAAGACGGGCATTTCATTTCTTGCGCGCCCGGCGATTTAAATCATGTGCGCGATGCCTTAGAAAAACAATTTGGCGAGGCCGAAAGCGTAAAATTATCCTGGAAACCGACCAATCTGGTTCCGGTTCCCGAAGAAGCCGCGAAAGATTTATTGAAACTGGTCGAAGTATTAGAAGACAATGACGACGTGCAGAATGTGTACGGCAATTTCGACATCGACGCGGCGGTAATGGAAAAACTGGCCAATGCCGGATAAACCGCAACGCATTTTGGGCATCGATCCCGGACTTGTCCATACGGGCTGGGGGATTGTCGATTGCCAAGGCAATCAATTGCGTGGCATCGCCAGCGGCACGATTTCGGCCAGCACGAAACTGGAAACCGCCCAGCGCCTGCAATATATTTTTGAACAATTATCCGCCATAATCACCGAATATAAACCCATGGCGGCAGCGGTCGAAGAAAGTTTTGTCGCGCAAAATTCCGCAAGCGCCCTGAAATTGGGCATGGCGCGCGGGATTGCCTTGCTGGCGCCAGCGGCGGCTGGCGTGCCAGTATGCGAATACAGCGCCAAGCTGGTCAAAAAGGCGATTGTCGGAACCGGCAATGCCGATAAAAATCAAATGTTTTTAATGGTCCAGCGTTTGTTAAAGGGCCTGATAATTGAATCCGAACATGCAGCCGACGCGCTGGCGATTGCCATTTGTCACGGCCACCACGCCCAAACGCAACAAAAATTTCATATAAAATCCGCATAAAAACACGGTGGATGACCCAAAATAAGCGGTTGAATTCGCCGCCGATCCGGGCTATGCAATCCTTATCTTATTGATCCATTTTTACGAGGAATTCCCCATGAACTTTTCCCAAATTTTGAAAGAGCGCATTGCGCCTTTGAATCTGCTCAATCACCCATTTTACCAAACCTGGAACATGGGCGAATTGTCCAACGAAACATTGCAACATTATGCCGGACAATATTTCCATCATGTGTCTGCATTCCCCCGTTACATCAGCGCGACTCATTCGATCTGCGAAGATATTTCCAAGCGTAAATTATTGCTGGAAAACTTGGTCGACGAAGAAAACCGCGGCACCGATCATCCGGAATTATGGATGCAATTCGCCGAAGCTTTGGGCGCATCCCGCGAAGACGTGAAAAAAGCGGTCTTGGCTGGCGAAACCAAGCAATTGATCGAAACATTTTTCTCGTTCTGCCGTAACACCTATGCCGAAGGTTTGGCATCGTTGTACGCGTACGAACATCAGATCCCGGAAATCGCCACCGTGAAAATCGACGGTTTGAAAAAATTCTATGGCGTTGAATCGGACCAAGGATTGAAATTCTTTACCGTTCACCAAGAAGCCGACGTGTTTCACCGTGAAGCATGCGAAAAATTGCTGGATCAATTGAGCCCGGCCGAACAAGAACAGGCATTAAACGCCGCTGAAACCACCGCGAAAGCGTTGTGGAACTTCTTGTCGGGCGTTCAATCGACCTACGAATGCGCCTCTGGCTGCAAACATTAATAGACTTAACAGTCTGTTATCTGGAAAAGGGCGGGTTTATCCCGCCCTTTTTGTTTTTATCCCAGACCCCCGTTCCCTTGTTTGACTTTATCATTTCGGCAATAGTATAGTTCTTGATATGTTCGCAAAATTAAAAGGCATCCTGGATTCAACCGATACCGATACGATCATCATCGATGTCGGCGGTGTTGGGTATTTAGCCAGCGCATCACGCAAAACCATCGATCAATTGCCGGCAATCGGCCGGCCGGTCAGCGTGATTATCGACACGCATGTGCGTGAAGACAAAATTCAATTATTCGCGTTTCTAAGCGAACAAGAACGCGACATGTTCCGTTTATTGCAAACATTGCAAGGCATCGGCGGCAAGGCCGCGTTATCCATTCTATCTGCACTGACTCCACAACAATTAATCGCCGCAATTGCATCCGGCGACAAGGCCGCCGTTGGCGAGGCCGATGGCATTGGCCCGAAACTGGCGTTGCGTGTGGTGACCGAATTAAAAGACAAAGTCGGCAAAATGGCGCTATCGTTTGTACCAGGCAAAACTGATGGACAAAGCGGCAATGCCGCAACCAATAATAATTCCTTGCCGCTAATTCATGCCGAAGATGCGATTTCGGCGCTGGTAAATCTTGGTTATACCCGCATGGATGCGTTCCGCGCGGTTGCGAATTTGGCTAAAACTTTGGATGCGGATACGCCGGTGCAGAAAATTATTCCCGCCGCGCTCAAGGAATTGGCCGCATGAAAATCCTCCTTCGCCAAGGCTTCGGAGGACAGGCCGCTCACGTTTGTATTTTCAGTAAGAATGAAATATTGAAATGAAAACTTCTACTGTCCTTTCTGCCGAACCGATTGAAACCGACGATGGGCGCGTTGAAAAATCTTTACGCCCCAACATGCTGGCCGAATTTATCGGCCAGGACGATGTTTGCGACAATTTAAAAATCTTTATTTCCGGCGCGAATGCGCGGACCGAGGCGCTGGATCACGTTTTACTGCACGGCCCGCCAGGGCTTGGCAAAACCACGCTCGCGCAAATTATTGCCAAGGAAATGGGCGTCGGTTTCCGCGCCACATCCGGCCCGATTATTACCAAGGCCGGCGATCTGGCCGCGATCTTGACCAATTTACAACCGCGCGATGTTTTGTTTATCGATGAAATTCACCGCCTAAATCCGGCGGTCGAAGAAGTTTTATATCCCGCGATGGAAGATTTCCAATTGGATTTAATGATCGGCGAAGGTCCATCCGCGCGCAGTGTGCGCATCGATTTACCGCCATTTACACTGGTTGCCGCAACCACGCGCACCGGCTTGATGACAACCCCCTTGCGCGAACGGTTTGGCATTCCACTGCGTTTGAATTTTTATGAATCTAGCCATCTGCAGGATATTATTTTACGTTCCTCCAAATTATTACAAATGAATTTGACCGGCGATGGATCAATGGAAATCGCCAAGCGGTCGCGCGGCACGCCACGCGTCGCGGGACGCTTGCTTCGCCGGGTGCGCGATTTCGCCGATCATATCAAGGCCAAATCCATCGACGCCAAAATTGCCGATGAAGCATTGAAACGCCTGGATGTCGACGGCAAGGGTTTGGACAGCATGGACCGGAAATTCCTGTCTTGCATTGCCGAGGTTTATCGCGGCGGCCCGGTCGGGATCGAAACCCTCGCCGCTTATCTTGCGGAACAGCGCGATACGCTGGAAGATGTGATTGAACCTTATTTGATTCAACAAGGCTTATTACAACGCACCTCGCGGGGACGAGTCTTGACCGATCAGGGTTTTACCTATGTCGGCCTAACCCCGCCCCCACGTCCAACCGAGCAATTGGGCCTGACGGAATAGTCATTTTAAAAACCGCCAAATCCGTCTATAACCCTTTGTTATGTCTAATCCCACAGTTCATTTATCCGGCCATTTCAACGGTTTTACCCATCATCTGCCCCAGCGCGTCTATTACGCCGAAACCGATGCTGGCGGCGTGATGTATCACGCGTCATACCTGAACCTGGCCGAACGGGCGCGGATGGAATTTTTACGTTTGCTTGGCCATAGTGTGATTGAAATTTCAGAAAAAAACGGCCTTATTTTTGCCTTAAGACATTGCGAAATTGATTTTTTAGCGCCCGCTTTTTTGGACGATCTGCTTCTAATTGAAAGCACGATTGTCGAGATGGGTGGCGCGAGCCTGAAATTCCGCCAAGTTATCAACAGAAACGCGGAAAGCGGGCTGATACGGCTTGCGGAGTTGAATGTAACCTTGGTTGCGATCACCAAAGATGCTAAAGCAACCCGGATTCCAGATTCCTTGCGGAAGGATTTGGAAAAAATGGTAGAGGAGAAATAAATGACCGCCAATATCGTCGATGCCGTGAATTTGGGTGGCAATGCGGCCGCCATGGATCTTTCGATCCTGGGTTTGTTTTTGCAGGCCGATTGGATTGTGAAAAGCGTAATGTTGGTTTTGCTGTTCGCTTCGCTGTGGAGCTGGGCGATCATTTTCGACAAAGTTTTGCGGCTGAAAAAATTATTTCGCCTTGCCGATAAATTCGAAGACACATTTTGGTCCGGCCGTTCACTCGAAGAATTGCATGACAAAGTCGGCAATCGACCAACCGATCCGATGGCGGCAATTTTCGCCGCCGCGATGGGCGAATGGAAACGCGTAGCCGGCAATGTTCGTGGTGCGGTGACGCATTTGGCGCAAACCGGCAGCGTGCAAACCCGCATCGACCGCGTGATGCAAGTAACCTTGGGCCGCGAATTGGAACGGGTACAGCGGCAAATGACTTTCCTGGCGTCGATTGGATCTACCGCGCCGTTTATCGGCTTGTTCGGCACGGTGTGGGGCATTATGAACAGCTTCGCATCCATTGCCGCATCGAAAAATACATCCCTGGCCGTCGTTGCGCCCGGCATTGCCGAGGCGTTGTTTGCAACCGCGCTTGGATTGGTGGCTGCGATTCCGGCCGTTGTCGCGTACAATAAAATTTCATCCGACATTGAACGTTATGCCAACAAACTCGAAGGCTTTGCCGGCGAATTCAGCGCCATTCTTTCCCGCCGTTTAGACGAAAAGGCGGCATAAATGGCGATGGGCGGCGTCAAAAGATCTTATCGTTCCAGGCGGCATTTCACGCCGATGGCGGAAATCAACGTAACGCCGCTGGTGGATGTCATGCTGGTATTGCTGGTGATCTTTATGATCACCGCGCCATTATTGACCGTGGGCGTGCCGGTCGATTTGCCACAAAGCGATGCGCCCGCGATTAACGAACAAACCGAACCATTGGTCGTCAGCATCGACAGTTCGGGCAAAATTTATTTGCAAGAAACGCCATTGACGCAACGCGAATTGATTCCGCGATTAAAAGCCATTTCCAAGAAAAAAGCCGAACAACGCATTTATGTGCGCGGCGATAAAAAAATCGCCTATGGCAAAGTAATGGAAGTGATGGGATTGATCAGCGCCGCCGGATTCGACAAAGTCGCGTTAGTCGCCGAAATGCCAGATACCGGGGCAAAGAAATAGATGTCCGCCGCAGCGCACGCCTATAATGGGGAATGGTTGCGAATTCCGCAAAGCGAAGGTTTGCAAACAGGATTTATATTTTCGGCCATTCTGCATGTCGCGGTTATTGTTTTCTCCCTGGTCGCTCTGCCGAACCTGACTGACAGTCTGCCGCCTTTGCCCGCGCCGACGATTGTCGATATCGTGCCGATTGCCGATATCACCAATTTACCGCCAATGCCAAAACCGGTTGCGCAAAAGAAAATCGAAACCAAAAATCTGGAACCCGCCCCAAAACCCGAAGCGGTTCCGGCGCCGCCGCAGCCGAAAACCGAGCTGGATAAAATGACGCCGAAACCGGATCCGAAATTGAAACCGGACAAACCGCTGGAAAAATTAAAAAAAGACGAGAAAAAAGCGCAGCCAGATCCCAACGATTTCGAATCAGTCCTTGAAACGGTAGAAAAATTCAAATCGAAACCAAGCGCGGCAACCGAAAATCCAACGCCGCCCACCCCGCCAGCGGAAACGAAATCCAGCGCCGAAGGCCAGCCATTTATTCCATCGCTTCCGATCAGCATCAGCGATATGGACGCGTTGCGCCGCCAGATCGAAGCGTGCTGGAATCTGCCGGCTGGCGCCAAAAATCCCGAAGATTTGGTGGTATTGGTTTGGGTATCGTTAAATCCCGATGGCACATTGATCCAGGCCAAAGTTGTGGATGATAAAGGCCGCGCCGCTTATGATCCATATTACCGCGCCGCCGCCGAATCCGCCTTGCGCGCATTGTTAAATCCGCGCTGCACGCCGTTAAAACTGCCGCCTGAAAAATATCAGCAGTGGAAGACCATGACGATCAATTTCGATCCACGGCAAATGCTGGGATTATAAGGCAGTTATCCCATATTGCTTTTTTATAAAGATCCCGTACATTCTTTTTACCTTCTTCTTACCACAATTATCCGGCATATATTTTCCATGAAAAAATTCCTTACCTTTATTTTTGCCTTTACCGTTTTATTGCACGCCGCTGCGGCTCGCGCCGAATTAAAAGTGGACATTACCCGCGGCGTTGCCGATCCTATTCCAATTGCGATTACCGATTTTTACGCCAAAAATCCGGCGCAAAACCAAGCCGGCAAAGAAGTCGCCGATGTTATTCGCAACAATTTGAAACGTTCGGGATTGTTCGAACCGATCGACCAAGCCGCCTATATCCAATCCCCTGCCGCTTTGCAATTGCAACCGCGTTTCGCCGACTGGCGCGCCATCAACGCGCAGGCATTGGTCAGCGGAACGGTGGAATTGCAATCTGACGGCAGATTGCGCGTGGAATTCCGTTTGTGGGACGTATTCGCCGAACAACAAATGGTAGGATTGGCTTATTTCACGCCGCCAAACAACTGGCGCCGCATATCGCACATCGTATCGGATGCGATTTATAAACGCATTACCGGCGAAGAAGGATATTTCGACACCCGCATCGTTTATGTTTCCGAAAGTGGCATTGCCAACAAACGGATCAAGCGCCTCGCGATCATGGATCAAGACGGCGCGAATCACCGGTTCCTAACCGATGGCCGCAGCCTGGTTTTAACACCGCGTTTTTCGCCATCGACCCAGGAAATCACCTATTTGGCATTTTACCGCAACCGTCCGCGCGTCTATTTGTTGAATATCGACACGGGCCGCGAAGAAGTTTTGGGTGATTTTCCGGGCATGACATTCGCCCCACGTTTTTCAACCGACGGTCGTAAAGTATTGATGTCTTTATCCGACGATGGCAACACCGACATTCATTCCATGGATTTGAACACGCGCCAAACGCGCCGTTTGACTGACCATCCATCGATCGATACATCGCCATCTTACTCACCAGATGGCAAGCAAGTGGTATTCAATTCCGATCGCGGCGGATCGCAACAGCTTTACACCATGAATGCCGATGGCAGCGATGTGAAACGCATCAGCTTTGGCCGCGGTAAATATGCAACGCCAGTTTGGTCGCCACGCGGCGATTTGATCGCCTTTACCAAGTTTCTGGAAGGCAGTTTCTATATCGGCGTCATGCGCGCCGATGGATCTGGGGAAAGATTGTTATCCGAAAGCTATTTGGAAGAAGGCCCTACATGGGCTCCAAATGGCCGGGTTTTAATGTTCTATCGCCAAGGCCGCATGGATTCCAATGGCAGCACCCAGGCCAAACTCTATTCGGTTGATTTGACCGGCAAAAATCTACAACTTATCCCAACCCCTATGGATGCATCGGATCCTGCATGGTCCCCCTTGATTCCATAGGCTAAAAACTCTATAACTAACCACATACCGACCACATAAAAGCCACGGTTCTGGCCGATACATGCGAACCAAAGTTTTGTTTTATAACCACAAAGGGGCACTCCTATGCGTTTACGTCTTCTTACCATCATAGCTGCGATGTTGCTGGTTACCGCCTGCACATCAACCACTGACTCCTCCGGATCCGTTTCCGGCGACGGTCAAGGCACCGGCGGCAAAGCCGGCATCAACCGCGCTGATGTTACACCTGGCACCCAAGACGATTTGGTATTGAATGTCGGCGATCGCGTATTCTTTGAATATGATCGTTATGATTTGAATTCCGAATCCAAATCCACCTTGGAGCGTCAAGCAACCTGGCTGAAAAAATTTGGCAATTTGAAAATTACCATCGAAGGCCATGCCGACGAACGCGGTACCCGCGAATACAACTTGGCGTTGGGTGAACGCCGTGCGATCGCGGTAAAAGACTATTTGGTCAGTCTGGGCATCCCAGCCGGCCGTTTGGAAACGATTTCGTTTGGCAAAGAACGTCCAGCCGTTTTGGGCTCGGATGAATCTTCCTGGACTCAAAATCGCCGCTCGGTGACAACGCTGAAAGGCGCTTCGCCGACTTCCTAATTCCTTAGGGAAATCCGATGAAAACAGCCGCTTTATGCGGCTGTTTTTTTGCCTTTTTTCAGGCCCAATTCTACGTTATCCTACGCTTCCTCCCAACCATAGGTTTTATCATGCGCTGGATTTTTATCGTTATTTGTTTTTTGTTGCTGGCTCCTGCATTTTCCTGGGCCGACGATTTACAAGTTGTGGTTGACCGAATCGACCGGATGGAACGCGACATGCAAAATATGCAAATGGAAGTATTTCGCGGCGATGGGTCCGCCCCCGAAGGCGCGCGCAAGGGCGGCAATCTGGATTCTTCCGCCCTCAGCCGTTTAGACAGCCGTTTGAGCACGCTCGAAAAAAGCATGCGCGATTTAACCGGCAAGGTGGAAGAATTAAATCATGGCATGGCCAACCAACAAAAATTCCAAGACAAAGCCTTGACCGATATGGAACTTCGCCTGCAAGGTCTGGAACAAAAACTTCAAGCGCTAAATGCCCCGGCGCAAAATCCGGGCGAGCTGGCGATCAATAACGCGCCTGCCGACCTAACTCAGCCGATTGTCCCGCCCACACAACCAGCCGCGAACAGCGATCCCAAAGTATTATACGATCAATCAATCGCGCAATTGCAAAAGGCCGATTATGTGGGCGCCGAAACTGCATTCCGCGATTTTATCAAACAAAATCCGGATCATGCGCTTACCGGCAATGCGCAATATTGGCTGGGTGAAAGTTTTTATGTGCGTGGCGATTTTAAATCCGCCGCGGTCGAGTTTTTAAAAGCCTATAAACAATATCCCAAAGGCACCAAGGCGCCGGATAGTTTATTGAAACTGGGATTATCGTTAGCGAATTTGGAAAATAAAAAAGAAGCCTGCGCCAGTTTTGGAAAACTGTCCAAGGAATTCCCCAATGCCAGCGACAGCATAAAGGCGCGCGCCGATGGCGAGGCCAAGAAATTGAAATGCAGCGGCGCGAAACAGGGATAATGTGACTGAGGCGTCTCCCCTTCTGCATCAAGAATTTTCGAATCTGTTCGATACGCTGGGCCCATTTGCGGCAAAGCCGGTAATTGCCGTTGCTGTTTCTGGTGGGGCCGACAGTATGGCGCTTTGTTTGCTAGCCAATGAATGGGCAGCGCAAAAAGGCGGCAAAATCATTGCGATCACCGTTGATCATGGCTTGCGCCCAGAATCTGCGGCCGAAGCCAGCCAAGTGCATAACTGGTTAAATGCGCGCGGGATTGAACATCATATTCTACGCTGGGAAAAAGAAAAAAATCCTACCGGCAATATTCAAGAACTCGCCCGCGAGGCGCGGTTTCAATTATTGACCGATTTCTGCACGCAAAAACAAATTATCGATTTATGTCTGGGCCACCACCAAGGCGATGTGGCTGAAAATTTTCTGATTCGCCTTTCGCGCGGCAGCGGTGTTTATGGTTTGGCGGCGATGACGCCAATTTCCAATCGCGATGGGATTCGTATTTTACGTCCCCTGTTGGATATTCCAAAACCCCGTTTGATTGCGACATTAAAAACGCTTGGCCAAGCCTGGATCGAAGATCCCAGCAACGACAATGATGATTTTCTGCGCGTGCAATTCCGCAAACATCAGGCCTTATTCGACTCCCTGGGCCTAACCGCGCATCGTTTGGTGGAAACCGCGAAAAATATGCTGCGCGCCAAAGATGCCATCGTCGCGCAAGTCGCGGATGCCACGGCATTATGCGTTGTGATTGACGATTTGGGGTACGCAAAAGTTGATCGTCAGAAGCTTGCTCAATTTCCAATGGAAATCGGTCTGCGGCTGCTCGCGGATACTTTGACCCACATTGGCGGCAAAGACATAACTCCACGATTGGATAGTCTTGAAAATTTGTACCGGGAATTAATCGCACCAGGCCATAAAGCAACCAAAACTTTATCCGGCTGCATTATTGAAATGGATTCCACCATTTTCATTTATCGCGAATTTGGATTGATTGATGATAAAATTCCCATCATCCCCGGACAAAAATCGGTTTTATGGGATGGAAGATTTCGCATCGATTGGTCATTGAAGACGGCGCCAGGTAATCTATATATTGGTCCAGTTACCGAAAAAGGCTGGGCCAATGCCGTACAAACCTGCCCCGATTTGCGCGCAGCGCCGATTCACCATATGGCGCGGCTCGGCCTTCCTGCTTTGTGGGAACAAAAAAACAGCAACGAGGACTTGTCTTTGGACGAAATTCTGGCCATCCCGCATCTAAATTATTGGAAAAACGCCGAAATTAGCGGCCTAAAACCGCATTTGCGGCTATATTTCCATCCCCAACACAAGATTGCCGCGTAACGCGGGTTTCATATGACTGCGGGGGAAAAAATTGCTATGGTTGCAGTCTATTATTGTTCGATGAAAGGATCTGTCTCGTGAATCAGTTCGGTCGTAATATCGCCTTTTGGATTATTATCGGTTTGTTGGTTTTGGCGTTAGTCAATATTTTCCAAGGCTCCACGCTCCACCCGCAATCGTCCAGTATTCCGTTTTCCGAATTTCTGAAAAAAGTGCAGAATAACGAAGTCGCCGAAGTGATGATTCGCGGCCAAAATATTAGCGGCCGCACCGTGACCAATTCCAATATCACAACCTATTCGCCATATGATCCAAATTTGATCGAAAAACTGGAAAAGGCTGGTGTTGTTATCAACGCTGCCCCGCCGGAAGAAGGCGCGACCGGATTTTGGGCGATCTTTATTTCCTGGTTCCCGATGTTGTTGTTCATCGGCATCTGGATTTTCTTTATGCGCCAAATGCAGGGCGGCGCGGGCAAGGCCATGGGTTTCGGCAAAAGTCGTGCCAAATTATTGAATGAAAAATCCGGCCGCGTGACATTCGAAGACGTTGCCGGCATCGACGAAGCCAAAGGCGAATTAGAAGAAGTCGTCGATTTCCTGAAAGATCCGCAAAAATTTCAGCGCCTGGGCGGCAAAATTCCAAAAGGCGTTTTATTGGTCGGCCCTCCCGGCACTGGTAAAACCTTATTGGCCCGCGCCATTGCTGGCGAAGCCAATGTGCCGTTTTTCACCATTTCCGGTTCCGATTTTGTGGAAATGTTCGTCGGCGTCGGCGCATCCCGCGTGCGCGATATGTTCGAACAGGGCAAGAAAAATGCCCCATGCATTATTTTCATCGATGAAATCGACGCGGTCGGCCGTCATCGTGGTTTTGGCCATGGCGGTGGCAACGATGAACGCGAACAGACATTGAACCAATTGCTGGTGGAAATGGATGGTTTCGAATCGAATGAAGGCGTGATTATTATCGCCGCCACCAACCGTCCGGATGTTTTGGATCCGGCATTACTGCGTCCAGGCCGTTTTGACCGGCAAATCACCGTGCCAAATCCAGACATCAATGGCCGCGAGAAAATTTTAAAAGTCCACATGCGCAAAATCCCGTTGGCGCAAGACGTCGATCCAAAAACCTTGGCTCGCGGTACGCCTGGATTTTCTGGTGCTGACTTATCAAATCTTGTCAACGAAGCGGCCCTGATGGCCGCGCGCAAGGGCAAACGCGCCGTCGGTATGGGCGAATTCGAAGCAGCCAAAGACAAAGTTATGATGGGATCCGAACGCCGTTCCATGGCGATGAGCGATGAGGAGAAAAAACTCACCGCCTATCACGAGGCCGGACACGCGATCCTCGCGCTACACAGCCCCGATTCCGATCCGATTCACAAGGCCACGATTATCCCGCGCGGCCGCGCGTTGGGTATGGTAATGCGCTTGCCGGAAAATGACCGGTACTCGGTTTCCCGCGCCAAATTAAAGGCCGATTTATGCGTTGCCATGGGTGGCCGCATCGCCGAAGGATTGATTTTCGGCGAAGAAAAAGTCACCACCGGCGCATCATCCGATATCCGCATGGTCACCGATATGGCGCGCCGCATGATCACCGAATGGGGTATGAGCGATAAATTAGGTTTCCTCGCCTATGCCGATTCCGACAACGAAGTTTATTTGGGCCACAGCATGGGCCGCGCCCGCGCCGTATCCGAAGACACATCGAAAATGGTCGACGCCGAAATCAAAATATTGGTCGATGAAACTTATGCTAAGGCGGAAAAAATCCTGAAAGACAATATGGATCAACTGCATGGCCTCGCTAATGCATTGCTAGAATATGAGACACTGTCTGGCGATGAAATCCGCGCGGTATTGCGCGGTGAAAAATTGGAAAAAGACCGCTTATTGCATTCCGATCGCGCCGCAGGGAAACGCAAATCCAGCATCCCAGGCGCCGGTACCAGCACGCCAGATGCGCCAGCCGCAGAATAAAGGCTTGGGTTTAGGAAATTAATCATATGACATTTCCCAAACCCGCCCTGATGGGTATTGTCAACGTCACCCCCGACAGTTTTTATGACGGCGGGCAATTCACAAACTCTACCACTGCCATTCAACATGCCAAAAAATTGATCGCCGATGGCGCCGATATCATCGATATTGGCGGCGAATCGACCCGCCCTGGCGCCGCGCCGGTCAGCATCGATGAAGAAATAAAACGGGTTATCCCGCTTATCCAGGAACTGCACGATTGCGGTAAAATCATTTCCATCGACACGCGCCATGCCGCCGTAATGCAAGTCGCGTGCCAGGCGGGCGCCACGATGATCAACGACATCACTGCCCTGACCCATGATCCCGCGTCTATGGATGTGGCCAAAAATTCTGGCGCGGAGATTGTGTTAATGCATATGCAGGGCACGCCGCAAACCATGCAAATCAATCCGCAATATACCGATGTGGTCGAAGAAATTTACGCCTATCTGGCGGAGCGAATGAATGCCTGCGTTCAATCCGGCATCGCCCAGGATAAAATTATCCTCGATCCCGGCATTGGGTTTGGCAAAAAACTAAGCCATAATTTAGAGTTACTGAAAAATATAAACCGGTTCCAGGATTTGGGATGCCGCATTTTAATTGGCGTGTCGCGCAAATCTTTTATCGGGAAATTGGGCGGCGACATTCCCCCATCCGATCGCCTGCCCGGCTCGCTCGCTGCCGCGATTCATGCCTCACAAAACGGCGCGCATATTTTACGGGTGCATGATGTGGCGGAAACCAAGCAGGCTTTGACTATTGCGGGCGCGCTTATCTAGCGGCCTTCTCTTTTGCGCCTGGCGGCGATCAACAAAGAATTGACCATAAACCCGTTGCCTGTGGCCATCAGTCCGGTTCCAGCCGCCATACATGAATTGTACTGTATAATTTGCCCATGCGTTTTTTGCGTTTCGATATTATTTATCGGCAGGCCTTGTGCCGCCTGCCGGTAGGCTTGAACGGCGTTATAGGTATAATTAGGAGCATAAATAACTCCCAAATTACATGCGGCAAAAATCATATAAAAAGCGGGATTGCTGCAGGCCCTATCCATAAATCTCACCGCTCTGTTTTTGGCTTCGGAACGGTTTGGATCCAAGGGACGCGCAAGACCCCATGCAACATTGATCAAAGACCCAAGAGCAAATATGCAGGCACCAATAATCGCTATTGGGGTTTGCGCGGCAATCCCATAACAAGTATTAGCCAAACCCCAATAAATATGCGGTGCCTTAAAAAATCTTTTAACGATAGATTCACGTTTAACAACAGACTCAGTCATGCTCTCGTACCCTGTTTTATTTAGTAATTGTGCGGGCAGTATAATCCTTTAAGGATACTAATTCAAGCCCCAAAAACCGTATTATTTCGCAATAATTCGTCAATAATACCCCCTATACATCGATTGACCGCATCCCATAAAAACCATAAGTTCTTGCCATGACCCAAAGACAATATTTCGGCACGGACGGCATTCGCGGCAAGGCGAATGAGGGGTCCATGACCCCTGAAATCGCAACGCGCGTCGCCATGGCGGCCGCGCATGTTTTATCGCATCAAAATGGCTCGCCCACGCGGCGCGGCCATAAACGCGTTTTGATTGGCAAGGATACACGCTTGTCGGGTTATTTGATTGAACCCGCCCTGACCGCTGGATTTATTTCTGCTGGCATGGACGTGTTGTTGGTTGGCCCGATGCCAACGCCAGCCATCGCCCATTTAACCCATGCGATGCGGTGCGATTTGGGCGTGATGATTTCCGCATCTCACAATCCATTTCAAGATAACGGTATTAAATTATTCGGGCCCGATGGATATAAATTAAGCGATGCCAAGGAATTGGAAATCGAAGCCGCGATGAATTTACCGCCCGAACAATTGCGCGCCAAATCCGAGGATCTGGGCCGCGCGCAACGGTTGGATGACGCGTTGGGCCGTTATATCGAATTTGCCAAGGCGACATTTCCAAACGATCTGCGCCTGGATGGATTGCGCATCGTGGTCGATTGCGCCAATGGCGCCGCGTACAAGGCCGCGCCGACCGTATTATGGGAATTAGGCGCCGAGGTAATTACCATTGGCACTAAACCCGATGGTTTGAATATCAACAAAGATTGCGGCGCTGTTCACCCCAAAGCGATGCAAGAACAAGTGGTCACGCACAAAGCCGATATCGGCATTGCGTTGGATGGCGATGCGGACCGGTTGATCGTGGCAGATGAATTGGGCAATGTGGTCGATGGCGATCAAATTCTGGCGATGATCGCCGAATCCTGGGCCAAGAACGGGCGCATCAAACAAAAAAGCATTGTGGCAACCGTTATGTCCAACATGGGATTGGAACATTTTTTACAAGGATTGAATTTATCCCTGGTGCGCACTAAGGTTGGCGATCGTTATGTGGTCGAAGAAATGCGCAACAAAAATCTGAATATCGGCGGCGAACAATCGGGGCATATCGTATTGTCGGATTATGCCACCACTGGCGATGGCCTGATCGCGGCATTACAAGTACTGGCGGTATTGGTGCAATCGAAACAAAAAGCATCGCAAATTTGCCAGCGTTTTAAACCCTATCCGCAATTGCTGAAAAACGTATCAACGGCCAATTCCAATGTGCTGGATCATAAAGACGTAAAAATCGCCATTCAAACTGGCGAGCAAACATTGGGTAGTAAAGGCCGTTTATTGATCCGCAAATCCGGCACTGAACCATTGTTGCGCGTGATGGCAGAAGGTGAAAATCAAGCTATGTTGGATAAAGTCGTCGACGATATCATCGCCGCCATTAAAAAAGCGAGTTAATCCATGCAAGGCCGCGTCCTTATCATCGCCGGATCCGACAGCAGCGGTGGCGCCGGGATTCAAGCCGATATTAAAACCGTAACCGCCCTTGGCGGATATGCGATGACCGCCATCACTGCCCTGACCGCGCAAAATACGTTGGGTGTTACCGGTATTCATCCCGTTCCAGCCGATTTTCTACGTGCACAGATTGATGCATGCATCAACGATATTGGCGTCGATGCGATTAAAACCGGCATGTTGGCAACCGAAGAAAATGTTGCGGTAATTAATGATGCAATCGAAGATTATCCGGAATACGTACCATTGATATTGGATCCCGTTATGCTGTCGAAAAGCAAGGCGCTTTTAATCGACCCGGCCGCCATTAAACGCATGCAAAAGGATTTGTTTCCTCGCACCGCGGTTTTAACCCCTAATATTCCTGAAGCCGAATTACTAACCGGCATGACCATTAAAACGCTGGAAGATATGAAAGAAGCGGCGTTCCGCCTACTAGACCAGGGCCCCATTACCGTTTTCATCAAAGGCGGGCATTTGGAAAGTACCGGCAGTGAAGTTGTTAATTTGGACGTTATTGACCGGGAACATATTATAGAATACCGCACCCCGCGCATCGACAGCCGGCATACCCATGGCACAGGTTGTACATTAGCATCAGCAATCGCAACTGGATTTGCACAAGATCTGTCGCCAACTGAATCATTACAGCGTGCACAGGATTATGTATTAGAAGCCATTAAAACCGCGCCAGGATTTGGTCAAGGCAATGGGCCGTTGAATCACGCCTGGACGGTTCCGGAAGAAATTAAAAATCCAGGCAAGAAATCAGCGGCTTAATTCGCGCGCTGCGCAGTTATATTCAAATGCACTTTAATGGCATTGCCGATCATTTTATCATCGGCCCATTGTCCTTCGCCAACTTTAAAATCGCTGCGATTGATCGTGAAATCGGCCTGCATGACCGCTTTGATGGATTTGGTGGATTCATTCACCATCCATTCGGTAAAATGAAAATCGAATCCGAACGGTTTGGCAACGCCTTTGATCGTCAATATGCCATCGGCACGATAAGATTGCTCGCCGGTTTTGGTAATTTTCTGGGATGTAAAAACCGCCTCCGGATAGGATGGACTATTAAACCAAGGCTCCATCTGCACCGTCGCATCGCGTTCTTCGTAATTGGTTTGGATCGACGCGATCGGAATTCTTACCGCAATCATGCTGGCGTTTAGATACTCTGGATAGAAAATGATATTGGGATAAAACTGGGCAAAAGATCCTTCGATCGGCTCGCCATTGTAACTAGCGGTAAAGCCAATTTTACTTTTGGTTTTATCCACTTCCCATTTTTGCCCAACCGGCGCAACGCCGCACAGCATGACCATAGCGACCAGAGTGAATAATAAACGCAATAGTTTTTTCATTAGAACCACATCCGGCGCAATACATTATCTTTGCGAATAAAATGATGATACAACGCCGCGCCGGCATGCGCGCAGGCGAGTAAAATTACCGTCAGCGCGAAATACCAATGAAAGTCTTTGACTTGTTGCACCATGGTTTTATCGGGCGCGGTCAAATGCGGCAAAGTGAATAATCCAAAAACCGATACAGGGAACCCGGCAAAAGAAGACATCGCCCAACCGCTTAGCGGGATTAAAAACGCCAACGCATACAGGGCATAATGCACCGTGGTCGCGGTACCGGTTTCCAATTTACTCAATCCCGCTTCGTTTTCCGGCACCGGATTCGACAAGCGCCAGATCAAACGAACAATCACCAACCCAAGCACCAGAATGCCAAATGATTTATGTAGCCCGTAAATCTTCAATTTGTCCGGCGACATTTCCAAATCCGCCATATACACGCCCATCCCAAACAGCCCGATGATCAAAACGGCCATCAGCCAGTGTAAAACCTTGCTGGGCAAGCCATACGATGTTGCAGAATTGCGCATTTGGACACTCCTTCACGAAAAAGACAGAGGATTTTTATATGCATTGCACTATAGATCAAAAGCCCCATGGTACTTGAATAATTAGCGTATCTTCCGCCATTTTCCAAGGGGCGGTTCATCAAAGCTTCATAAATATTTCACTGACTTTTAAAATAACTTTTGTTAACTGAAACAAAGATATAACACAAATTCGATCAGGGAGTCCCCAATGTCCAAATTACATTATTTACCGCAAAATAACGATCCACCCAATCACTATGGCCTGCACCCCGCCATTGTTAATTGTTCCCACCATTCTTTACGAGAAATATCCAGGCCAATAAATCTTAACAACCGATCCGAAGCCGAGCAAGTTTGGCAAAAGATGGAAGCTATTATGGAAGATCTGCGCAACGTGCATGATTTCCGCAATTCGCTTGGGCTTTCCGCCTCTCAAATTGGCATTCCCTTGCGCATGTGCATAATCTGGACGCCGCAACGCGGATATATTCATATGGCCAACCCCGAAATTTTGGAGGCCAGCGCGCAAGTGGCCAGCGAATATGAAGGCTGTTTAAGTTTCTTTGACGTACGCGGTCGTGTTTCCCGTCCCTATGGAATTTTAGCGCGGTATTTGCAACGCGACTTCACCATCAAGGAACAGGCATTTACATCTTGGTCAGCACGAATCATTCAGCATGAAATCGATCATATGAATGGGATTTTATATACCGATCGCATGCAAGCCGGTGAAAAACCGATCGCGTATGAAGATTATTTGATCCTGAAAATGGCGGGATAGAACTTAGCAATATTGCCGGATCAATTGCCGGTGATATTGCAAGGAACCGGGCGGCATTAATTCTGGCGCGGGCTCTATGATTGCCTTCTCACCGGCTCTGTTGATCATTACTATTTTACCATTTTTATATATGGCCGCCATGCTTGGCGAGGCTGGATCGGCCTTTGCTTCCTCGGATTCTGGTAACTGCCAATAATACATTGTATGCGATTCCTGGCCATCCTTATACACCGTAACCATAAAATTAGGCAGTGTTGTGGCCGCCATAAATTCATCCGGGTTTTTAGAAAAAGGTTCCAGCGCCTGCCGCAAACTTACAGAATTATTTTCTTTAGTATATACGGCTTCCGCATATTCTTCTGGCCGAAGATGAAAAATTGCTTTTAACGCCCGGCCTTTTCCGCCCTCGCCTGATTCCAAAACCTGCTGATGCGTAATTTCGATTTCAATCAACCCCAAATCCGGACGGGAACGCACTTGAATACTGCCTTGTTCATCCGGGAAAATTTCCGCAGGGTATTTAAGGCGCGATTCTTCCCAAGTGTGAATTTCTTCGGCAAAGGCTTGCGGGTTATCGATGCAATTTCCAGTCAAGCCTGACATGATAGGGCCTTCTACGATGATGGGCGAAGACACGGGTTGTAATGGCGCGGTATGTCCCGGTAATGTTGTGGACGTAGATTCAGGAATAATAATGGGGTTAGAAGACGGCGGCGTATAAGAACGTGTGTGATGCCAAACTGCAAACAGGCCGATGGCGGCGGGAACGCTTAGAAAGCTTATTGCGGCAACAACACGAGGGCGGCGCATAATGAACTTTCGCTATATGATAGAATTTGGTGGCGGAGAGTGGGATTGAACCACCGACCAACGGCTTATGAGTCCGCTGCTCTACCACTGAGCTACCCCGCCACATCGGATATTATTTAACGGCCAAATCGGATTTCGTCAAGCTTTTGCTTGAGCCGAAGAACCTGGTTTTGGCGAATTTTGCGCTATTTTGCAATCACTTATGCCATTATCGCGCCGGATCCATCCGCCACCCAGCATATGGGAACCACGATAAAATACACATGCCTGACCCGGCGCGATGCCAAGGCGTGGTTCGTCCAATACCACTTCGACCATGTTATTCTCGCGCGGATATAATGTCGCGCCTTGCAATGGTTGCATAGACCGCATTTTGACCAAAACTTTTTCGCCATCCGCCATCGGCGTTGTGCCCAGCCAGTTGATTTCAGCGACCATAAACTGGTCCCTGCCCAACGCTTCGCGCGGACCGACCACAACTTGCTTGGCTTCTGGATTTAAGCGAATCACATATAACGCATCGCCGTCACTGTCTTTGCGACCACCAATACCGATGCCTTTGCGCTGGCCGACCGTGTAATGCAAAATTCCTTCGTGACGACCCAGCACATTGCCCGACAGATCGACGATATCGCCGGGATCGGCCGCATCGGGACGCAGTTTCATCACGACACTGGCGTAATCGCCGTTCGGGACGAAGCAAATATCCTGGCTGTCTGGTTTATCGGCGACTGCCAATCCCATGCGCCCGGCCATGGCGCGGGTTTCGTCCTTGGATAGATCGCCAAGCGGAAAGCGCAAGAAATCCAATTGATCTTGCAAGGTCGTATATAAAAAATAACTTTGATCGCGATTCATATCCGCGCCTGCATGCATTTCCGCGCCATTCGTACCCATCACGCGGCGCACATAATGCCCGGTTGCCAAACAATCCGCGCCCAATTCCCGCGCGGCCTTGACTAAATCGCGAAATTTCACGGTTTGATTGCATTTAATGCATGGTACCGGCGTTTCACCGCGCAAATAACTGTCGGCGAAATCGTCGATCACGTCTTGTTTGAAACGGGATTCATAATCGAGCACATAATGCGCGATGCCCAATTTATCCGCGACCATCTTGGCATCATAAATATCCTGGCCGGCGCAGCACGCACCCTTTTTCCCAACCGCCAGACCGTAATCGTATAATTGCAAGGTAATACCGATGACTTTGTACCCTTGCTCATGCAATAACCCAGCCACAACAGACGAATCCACGCCGCCCGACATCGCCACAACGACCAGCGTATCTTTTGGTTCTTTGTTAATGCCAAGCGAGTTCATATTACTTTCACGTTAATCGCGTTCATCCAGCCATGTCATTTGAATGGCTTCTAAAATCTTTTCATTCGATTTATTCGGATCATCCGCAAAATCCGGCAATTCGCGCACCCATTTGTGCAAATCGGTAAAACGGATTTGCATAATATCGACATCCGGATATTTTTCTTCCAGAGCAAAGACAATATCGCGCGTATCGGTCCAGCGGAGCGGTTTAGCCATTTTAGCTGGCCTTTTTATCTACCTGCATATTGCGCGTCGCGGCGGGCAATGTGACGGTCAGACCATCTAACTCATCTTTCATGATGATTTGGCACCCAAGGCGGGAAGTATGCGTTAAGCCGAACGCCAAATCCAACATATCTTCTTCCTCTTCGGTCGCGGGTTCCAAACGTTCATAATCTTGCTGCGCAACAACACAATGGCAGGTCGAGCAAGCGAGCGAACCTTCGCACGCACCTTCCAAATCCACACCGTTGCGGTGCGCGATTTCAAGGACGGATAATCCGTTCGGCGCCTCGACTTCTTTGCGCGTTCCCGATTGATCGATAAAAATCATTTTTGGCATTATTTTTTCTCCATCTTTCTTACTTAAGTTCCTAATTTCACATCGCCGATTTTCCGCCCCTCTAAATTCTGCGCGATAGCGCGGTCGAGCCGCAATTGCGCGAAGGGTAAAAATTCATGTTCCAAAGCCTCTGCCGCGGCGGCGATTTTCTCGCGGCTGCCACCCAGCAATAAATCCGCCAATGTTTTAGCAGATTCCGTCAATTTTGCATACTCCGCAGCGGAGAGCATATTTCCATCCAATTTTAACGCTTCCTGGATGGTGGAAATCAATCTTTCCGCTTCGATCCGCGCCTCTGCCAATAGGCGTTTTTGCATGTCTTCTGCCCCATGGATCATCGAATCGCGTAGCATTTGCGCCATTTCATCTTCGGTGATGCCATAGGTCGGTTTAACCTCGATCCGCTGGGAAATACTAGTGGTTTTTTCAGACGCGCTGACGGTCAAAAGCCCGTCGGCATCGACGGTAAAGGTAACCAAAATTCGGGCAACACCCGCGGTCATCGGCGGAATACCTTGTAATTCAAATTTGGCCAGCGACCGGCAATCGGATGCGGCTTCTCGTTCACCTTGCAAAACATGAATCGCCATCGCACCCTGGCCGTCTTGGTACGTTGTAAATTCTTGCGCCTTGGCGCATGGAATGGCCGTATTGCGATCAATAACTTTCGAAACCAATCCGCCATAAGTTTCAACGCCCAGCGATAATGGCAAAACATCCAGCAATAAATGATCGCTGCCTGCCGTTAAGGCTTCGGCCTGAATCGCCGCGCCTGCCGCCACCACCGTATCGGGATCTAAATTGGATAACGGCGCCTTGCCGAAAAATTCCTGCAATTTCTGACGTACTAATGGCACGCGCGTCGATCCGCCGACCAGAACAATATCTTTAATATCGGTTTTTTCGAATTGCGCGTCGAGCAATACGCGCGCGAATATATTCAATGTGCGGGCGATCAATTTTTCCGCAAGTTTTTCAAATTCCGCGCGGGACAATTGTAAATTCTCGCCAGTCCAAGAATCTTTTGCGGTTAAAGATTCTTTCGCTTGCCGTGCCAACATCAATATATTTTGCAAATTGTCGCCGGTCAGTTTGATTTGATTCTGCGCGGCCCAAAATTCTACAATCGCCTTGTCGAAATCATCGCCGCCCAGCGCGGTATCGCCGCCGGTTGCAATCACGCGGAATACGCCGCGTTCCAATTTCAAAATCGATACATCGAACGTGCCGCCACCCAAATCGTAAATTGCATACACACCTTCGGACGCGTTTTCCAATCCATACGCAACCGCCGCCGCGGTCGGTTCATTCAAAAGACGCAAAACCTCAATCCCCGCAAGCCGCGCGGCATCGCGCGTTGCGGTGCGGGCGGCATCGTCGAAATAAGCGGGCACGGTGATAACCGCGCGGTCGACTTTTTTATTCAATGCTTGTTCTGCTTGGGCCTTAGCCAATTTTAGAATTTCTGCCGAAATCTGAATCGGGGTTAGTGTGTGCCCCGCTATATTCAGCCGAATAATACCGGTTTGGGCGCGGTCGATGGGATAGGCTTCGATTCCCTGCACCGCCGCAATTTGATTGGCGCTTTTGCCCATCAGGCGTTTGATCGAGCGGATTGCGGATGCTGATTTCGCCGCCGCAACGCCAACGCCGGAAACGCCGTCTTTATCATATGCAACTACCGATGGAATCAATGCCTCGCCCGCCGCATTATGGATAATTTCCACCGCGCCGCCGTGCGAAAAACCGACGACCGTATTGGTCGTGCCTAAATCGATGCCAATCGCTACACCTTGCTCATTAGCATGCGGCGCAGGGGTTTGGCCGGGTTCATGGATTTGCAGCAAATGAATCATGCCGCACCTTCCAATAAATTGGATTGTTTTTGCCGGATTTCGACCAGCATTTTTTGCAAATATTGTTGACGCAATATCATCGATTTGACGGCATCAAAATTATTTTTCTGCAACTCGCCGGATAATATTTTATAATTCGCTTCGATTTCCGCACTTAATGTTTTAACCAGTTTCTGCAAATCGACCGCATTGGTAATATCGGCCAGTTCTTCACGCCGCTGCATCATTTCCATCAACAAATCTTGATCGAAAATGGTTTGTTCTTTTTGAAGATCGAATTCCACACCCGACAGGCGCAGCAAATATCCCGCCCGCTGCAACGGATTTTTCAAGGTTTGATAGGCGGTATTCACATCCACCGCGCGGCCTTGGGCGGATAGTTTTTCCTGACCGGATTTTGATGCAAATTTATCGGGGTGTAATTGGCGTTGCAGTTCAATGTAACGCGACTCCAGTTGCGCCATATCGATATCGAACTGGCGCGGCAGACTGAATAAGGCAAAGAAATCGCTGTTTTCTGTCATGACACACCCCGCCTATTTAGACGTGGAAAGATTCGCCGCAACCGCAACGGCCTTTTTCATTGGGGTTGGTGAATTTGAAACCGGATTGCAATTTATCTTCGACATAATCCATCACGGTGCCGAGCAAAAACAAGGTCGCTTTCGGATCGATCAAAACCGTCACACCTTTATCCTCCACAACCTCATCCATCGGATCGCGCGCATCGGCATATTCCAGAGTATAGGTCATGCCCGAACAGCCGCGCGCCTTCACGCCAATGCGAATACCGGCCGATGGCTTGCCGCGCGCATCCAATAATTTGCGCACGCGTTCGGCGGCCGCATCGGTGATTTGCAGCGCCGGCATTTTCGGCCGCGCAGCGCGGGTTTTCACGGCCGCTTGCGGTGCGGCAGGAAGTTCCTTGGCTTCGGTCGTGCAATCGGTCATTTACGCGGCGTCCTGTTTATCGTTTTTCGCTTTGTAATCGTTGATTGCGGCCTTAATTGCGTCTTCGGCCAGAATCGAACAGTGAATTTTCACTGGCGGCAAGGCCAAATGCTGCGCAATTTCGGTATTTTTGATTTGCGCGGCATCATCGATGCTTTTGCCTTTGATCCATTCGGTCGCCAGCGAAGACGATGCAATCGCCGAACCGCAGCCGAATGTTTTGAATTTTGCGTCTTCGATGATCCCCGCATCATTTACTCTGATTTGCAGTTTCATCACGTCACCGCAAGCCGGCGCGCCGACCAAACCAGTGCCGACATTTTTATCGTTCTTATCCAAGGAACCGATATTCCGTGGATTTTCGTAATGTTCGATCAATTTTTCGCTATATGCCATGTTGATTCTCCTTTAGAAAATTAATGTTCCGCCCATTGGATAGATTTCAAATCAATGCCCTCTTGCACCATTTCCCATAACGGGCTCATGGCGCGCAGTTTTTTAACGGCGGTTGTAATATCATGTATCGCTGTATCAATATCTTTTTCCGTAGTGAATCGGCCAAAACCTAAACGCAACGATGTGTGCGCCAATTCTTCCTCAACACCCAATGCCCGCAATACATAAGATGGTTCTAATGACGCCGATGTACAGGCCGAACCAGACGATACCGACAGATTTTTAATACCCATCATCAACGATTCGCCTTCAACGAAGGCAAAAGAAATATTCAAATTGCCCGCAATGCGCTGTTCCATATCGCCATTGATATAAATTTCATCCAACTCTTTCCGAATACCGGCCAAGAAACGATCTTGCAGTTTTTTCAAACGCGCGGATTCCGTAGCCATTTCATTTTGCGCAATCTCGCACGCGGTGCCCAGACCAACGCATAATGGGGTTGGCAAGGTGCCGGAACGCATGCCGCGTTCCTGGCCGCCGCCGGAAATCAATGCCATCAAGCGCACACGCGGTTTGCGGCGCACGAATAACGCGCCAATACCCTTTGGCCCATAAATCTTATGGCCCGAAATCGACAGCAAATCGATATTCATCGCCTCGACGTCAATCGGCATTTTACCGGTTGCTTGCGCGGCATCGGTATGGAAAAATACACCACGCTCGCGGCAGATTTTACCAATCGCGGCCAGATCCTGAATAACGCCGATTTCGTTATTAACCGCCATGATGGAAACCAACACGGTTTTATCGATGATGGCGGATTTCAATTCATTCAAATCGATCAAGCCATTTTGTTTGACCGGTAAATACGTAACCGTGAAACCTTCTTGTTCCAAATGGCGGCAAGAATCCAGAACACATTTATGTTCGGTTACACAGGTAATAATGTGATTTTTTTTGTCTTTGTAAAATTGCGCAACGCCCTTGATCGCCAAATTGTTCGATTCGGTCGCGCCGGATGTGAACACGATTTCCTTGGCATCCGCATTGATCAACGATGCGATTTGTTCGCGCGCGGTTTCAACCGCATCTTCCGCTTCCCAGCCGAATAAATGGTTACGGCTATGCGGGTTGCCGAATTTTTCGGTGAAATACGGCATCATCGCGTCTAACACGCGTGGATCCATCGGCGTAGTTGCCTGATAATCCAAGTATACTGGTTTCTGCGATGGCGCGGCCATTGTGCGGTTTTGCGCGCGCTCCAGATTGATTTCTTTTTTTACTGCCATTCCCATAACTAAGTTCCTATCCTGCTGCTTTTAAATTGGATTTAGAATAATTCTGATCTAACGATAAATAATTAACCAAAAATTCTTCGATATCGCTCGCGCCGCTGTTCCATCCAGCCGATACGCGCAAAGCGCAATCGGCGGCATCCGCGCCATATCCCATCGCCTGCAATACATGCGACGGTTTAATTTTACCCGATGAACAAGCCGATCCGGCGCTAACCGCAACACCGGCCATATCGAGACGCATTAATTGCATATCGCTTTTCATCGCGGGCCAAATCAAACAAGTCGTGTTCGGCAAACGCTGAACATCCGATGCGATTACCTTCATCGCGCTGTTTCTGGCAATCGCGGTTTCCAATTGCTGTTGCAACCGGCGCATCGCCAGAATTTCGGCGGGCATTTTTTGTTTCAATTCCTGAATCATCGCGCCGAAACCGGCAATCGCGATCACATTCTCCGTGCCCGAACGGCGCGACCGTTCCTGACCGCCGCCACGAATCAACGCAGTCAACGGTACCGCATCGGTAAATACCAACGCGCCAATACCTTGCGGGCCGCCGGATTTATGCGCGGCGATAGTCATTAAATCGACGCTCAATTGCGTAAAATCGATCGGCATTTTACCAATCGCCTGCACCGCATCGGTATGAACCAAAGCGCCGTATTTTTTGGCGATCTCCACAATTTGTTTTACCGGCTGTATCACGCCGGTTTCATTATTCGCCAGCATCACCGACACCAGCGCCGGTTCCGCATTCGCCGCCAGCATTTGCTCCAGTGAATCCAAACGCACCACACCATTATGATCGACCGGAATAATTTCCGCGTTTTTATTCACCAGGCGCACCGAATCATGTTCGATCGCGGACACCAAAATCTGTTTGCGACCAGTGCATTGAATGGCGGTATTATTAGCCTCGGTCCCGCCGCTGGTGAAAATAATTTGATTTGCAATCGCGCCGATGAATCCGGCAATTTCCAGCCGCGCCGATTCCACTTTTTGCCGCGCTTTGCGGCCGGATGCGTGAATCGACGACGCATTGCCGCAGGTCAGCATCGATGCCGCCATGGCCTGCGCCACCGCGGGACGCAGCGGAGCAGTTGCATTGTAATCAAGGTAAATCGTATCACGCATTGGCTAATTTTTCTTCCTCAAGCTTGATGAATTTTACGTTGCTTTTTTCCGCACATGCATCAGCGGTGGATAATTTTCCATCGACCACATCGGCCAATGTCACCGACGATAAATAATCGTGAATTACATCGCCCAATTCCTGCCATAAATGATGGGTCAGGCACTGGCTTTTATCGCTGCGACATCCTTCGCTTGGATCGTTATTGCAATTGGTAGTGCGGATTGGTTCGTCCGCTGCATCGACAATATCGGAAATCAAAATTTCCGCAGGCGATTTGGCCAGACAAAATCCGCCGCCCGGACCGCGCATGCTTTTTACCAAACCGCGCTTGCCCAACTTTGAAAATAACTGCTCCAGGTACGACAAAGATATTTCCTGCCGCGCCGCGATGGAAGCCAAGCTTACCGGCTTGTCGCCCGCGCTATTGCCCGAACATTGACGGCTAATATCGACCAATGCGGTGACCGCATATCGTCCTTTGGTGCCTAATCGCATGACTTAACCCCTATTTACGGTTTTTCTTGCCTTTTCCGGCATGTTTCGTTATATTCCGCAGCCTTGTAAGGCTTTAAAAGCAATAGCCTTTGTATTGTTTATAGTATAAGCCATATATAATAATGTTGAGTAAAATAGTCAACTATAATCCCGTAAGGATTTTATGGCCTTTAGCCTAAACCATCATATTGAAATCCCTATGTTTTTTGAGGTGTTTGATGCCTGAAGTCATCTTTAACGGCCCATCCGGCCGTATTGAAGGCCGCTACCAACATGGTCCGAGCAAAACTTGCCCGATCGCCGTGATGCTCCACCCCCATCCGCTGCATGGCGGAACGATGAATAACAAGGTGGTTTATGCCTTGTATCAAACATTTTTAAAACGCGGCTTTTCCACCCTGCGGTTCAATTATCGCGGTGTCGGGCGCAGCCAAGGCAATTTCGACCGTGGCGAAGGCGAATTGGCCGATGCGGCAGCAGCCCTCGATTGGTTGCAAACTTATAACCCGAATGCCGAAAGTGTTTGGATCGCCGGATTTTCGTTCGGCGCCTGGATCGGCATGCAATTATTGATGCGCCGCCCGGAAATCGCCGGATTTATTTCCGTCGCCCCGCCGGCTGGATTGTTCGATTTTGGTTTCTTGGCCCCTTGCCCATCGTCGGGTCTGATGATTTCTGGCGGCGAAGATGAAATCATTCCCGAAGGCGCGGTCAATACATTGGTCAAAAAATTATCGGCGCAAAAAGGCATCACCATCACGCACCACGAAGTTAAAGGCGCGAACCACTATTTCACCGAACATTTGGATGAATTGTGCGGTACGGTCGATAAATACCTGGTCGATTCGATGCAACCGGCAAAACCGGTTCGCGTACGCACCCGCCGCGCTTAATCGTTTTTGATTATTTTTCCGCCGGTCAATGGCTGTGTCACACCAGTCGTGCCGGGGAAACTGATCGGCAGGCCGCATACCGACCGCGCGGCCAGATAAGCAAAGGCTTGCGCCTCTATTAAATCGCCATTCCATCCCAATTCATCGGCATTGATAACGCCCGGCAATGCGGCGCGCAATGAATCCATCAGGAATTTATTTTTTCGGCCACCGCCGCACACGATCCATTGCAATGGCGCGGATGGAAAGAAATTTTGCGCGGCGGCAATCGATTGCACCGTACATGCCGCCAATGTTGCCGCACCATCGGCCAGATTTAAATCCCGCACCAACGATAGATTAAAATGATCGCGGTCGAGTGATTTTGGCGGCATTTTCGTGAAATAAGCATTCGCCAGAAATTCCGCCAGAATATCGACATTGATTTTCCCGCGCCGCGCGGTTGTACCATTTTCATCAAATGTTTGATTGGTATGTTGCCGCATCCAATCATCGATCATCGCATTGCCTGGTCCCGTATCGAATGCCAGCAATTCGCCATTCGCGCCGATATAGGTCACATTCGCAACCCCGCCAATATTCAAAACCGTCAATGGTTTCGGCAAATCGCGGCACAAGGCCTGATGAAATACCGGCACCAGCGGCGCGCCTTGCCCGCCTGCCGCGACATCATTGGTGCGGAAATCATAAATCGCTTTGATCCCGGTTTCCCGCGCCAATTTTCCAGCATCGCCAATCTGTAATGTTTTTGCTTCTTTATTTTGGCGCGAGCCGCCACTCCACCCCTCGCGCCTTGGCTCATGCAAAATCGTATGGCCGTGAAATCCTAAATAATCGATATCGGCGGGTTGTTTGCCCAATGCCGCCAATAATTCCCGCACCGCCTGAATATGAAAATCGGTCAATTCGGTTTCAACCGCATTCACATCGCCCTTACCGCCCAAAACCGATTTAAGGCGTGTTTGAAATGCGGGAGGATAGGCCAGATAATGCCCGGCCCCCAAAACCAGGCGGTTTTCGCCGTCGGTCTGGATAAAAGCCGCGTCCACACCATCCATCGATGTGCCGGACATAAGGCCTATAATATTATAAAGCTGGCTGGATTCTGTCATGATTATCGGATAGTATAATTTTCTTTATTCCAACTGGCAAAACAAAGCATGTCGCACAAATCCGATTTTTTACAAACCCTCCAATCCCGTGGCTTTATTCACCAATGCACCGATGCCGCCGCCCTGGACGCGGCCGCGCAAAAAGGCCCCATCACTGCCTATATCGGATTCGATTGCACGGCGGATTCATTGCATGTCGGAAGCCTGCTTCCCATCATGATGTTGCGTCATTTGCAAAAAACCGGACACAAGCCAATTGTTCTGATGGGCGGCGGTACCACGCGCGTTGGCGATCCATCCGGCAAGGACGAGGCGCGCCAATTGCTGACCGATGAAGTCATCGCGCAAAACATGGCTGGAATCAAAAAAGTATTCGCCAAATATTTGAATTTCGGCAATGGCCCAACCGATGCGATCATGGTCAATAACGCCGATTGGCTGGACAAATTGGAATATATCGCATTTTTGCGCGATTATGGCCGGCATTTTTCGGTCAACCGCATGTTGACCATGGATTCGGTGAAATTGCGATTGGATCGCGATCAACCATTATCGTTCCTGGAATTCAATTATATGATTTTGCAATCATACGATTTCCTGGAATTATTCCGCCGCAATAATTGCGTGTTGCAAATGGGCGGATCGGATCAGTGGGGCAATATTATCGGCGGCGTCGATTTGGTGCACAAGGCCGCGCAAAAACAGGCCTTTGGATTAACATCGCCGTTATTGACGACATCCAGTGGCGCGAAAATGGGCAAAACCGCATCCGGCGCGATCTGGTTGAATGCGGAACGCCTGTCGCCCTACGATTTCTGGCAATATTGGCGCAATACCGAAGATGCCGATGTCGGCAAATTCCTGCGCCTGTTTACCGAATTGCCGATTGATGAAATCGCGCGTCTGGAAAAGGCGCAAGGCGGGGAATTAAACGAAGTCAAAAAGATTCTGGCGACCGAGGCCACCAAATTATGCCACGGCGCGGATGCAGCATCACATGCGGCCGAAACCGCCCGCAAAGTATTCGAAGAAGGCGGTATTGGCGGCGATGTGCCCAGCATTACATTAAGCAAATCGGATATGGAAAGTGGCGTCGCATTGCCGCAGTTGCTGGTATCGATCGGATTTGCCGAAAGCAATTCCGAAGCGCGCCGTTTGATTAAATCCGGCAGTGTTAAAATCGCCGATACGGTTTACAGCAATGACCAGGAAAAATTATCCGGCGCCGCATTCAAGGGCGCCGGTGAAATCAAATTGTCGGTGGGCAAGAAAAAACACGCGATGTTAAAGATTGGGTGATTACCGTTGTGGTAAGGGCCTATTCTCCAATAGCAATTTCGCTTTCGCAGCCACCACGGCAACCCGAATATTATTTAGGTGGGTCCGCAGCGGGCTATAGTTATTTTCTGCCAAGTTGGCGCGATTATCGATTGCTTTTACCGCATCTTGAATCGAGCTGGATTTGCTTTTCTTTAGTGAGGCGACCATCTCATTCAAAGATTCTTCCGGTACATTTTGCCAATCCAGGACGGTCAAAAACTTTAACATCGCTTCAGAGTCCATACGCGTAACAGCGCGATCGATGAAGGCAGAAAATTTATCATTCCACTTTAGTGCCTTGGATTCTTTCCAAGCCAAGTTTATAACCGGCACGAAATCGCTTGTATCAAGCACATAAGCATAATGGACAAACCAGTCCGGGAAAAGTTTTACCGTAGGATAAAAGCCAAGCAACTGGTTCAGATCCATTGTTTCCGGCTTATTTTGTGCGTCTAAAACCGGTTTTCCTTCTTTATCCAGTTTTGGCACTGCCTGCCGTACATCCGCACCAACAGTGGTCAGAATCATTACTCGTTCCCAGGCAAGAAAACCTTTCTCCTTAGATTCTGCATCTTCTTTATGTCGCAAAGCTTGCAGTATTTCCATTTGCGCCCATAGCGCATTGTCCAAAATTGTTCTGTCTGCGACTGGAATTGTTTCACGCAAGAAAACGCAGTTGGTAATTGCAACCTGTGCGGGCGGCAACTCTTTCCCTTTTGAGGCGCTTTCATACATTCTGGCATGCGTCAGTAACCACTCGCTAAAATCGCCTCTCTGATCTTTTGGAACCTTATCGAACTGTACGATACCGCCATTGACCACAAAATTTCTTGGAATAGCCGCATTTACCCTGGCTGGAATCCAGCGCAAGTCAAACGCACCTTGTTCCGGGTTATCCTGCTTGAAAAGTGGGGTTAAAGTTGTAGAATTTTCATCTTTGACCAACTCACCTGCTGGGGGACGAACAACTGGCTGAGGTTGTTTTAATTTATCCAATTGGGGGGGATTGACCGGATTTAACCGAATATCCCCATGAACAGCAGGCGCGAAAAACGCGGCGGCGGTAATGCCCCACGCCAAAACATTATTATTTCTCATTATATTCCCTCCAATAAATTTTTTGTTTCTGTATCAATGATTTTTGTGCCGGTCAATCGATATAAAATGACCGGTTTTTGGAATATAATTTCTGAAATTATGATTAATTATCAAATACTTCGCGCAAAATTCCAGGTGTCAAAGCCGACAATGGATTCACGCTAACGCGTGGTGCGCTGGTTGGGCCTTTGATACTATAGGTGAAGGCGAACAAGGGTTGTTCGCCGCCGGCGGTTAAAATCGTGCCCACCAACGGAATTCCGGAAATCATTTTATTGATATCGTTGGCCGGAATCAAAACGCCATCCAGATCAAACAAGCCGCGATTCAAATCGATATTGCCGTCCGCCTTAAGACCGATCGATGATCCGCTGACCCGCGCTTTTTTTACATTCACCACATCTTTTTGCAATTTGAAATCAGTCGCCATTTTTTCAAAACCGATTCCCTGCCCCGACAGATTTTGCAAAATCCCCGGCAAAGACGACAGGTTCAACAGTTTTGCCAATACCGGCGCATCCTTGACCGAGAAATTGGTGATCAATATCCGGCCATTTAAAATTGGTTCTTTTTTCTTATCGTCATAAGCGCCTTCAACGCTTATTTTCCCGCCATGCATAGTATCGTACAGATCGGCGGCGCGCAGAAAAGATCCGGCATCGTCCGATTTGATAGTCAAGCGCCGGCCGGCCGGATCAGGCAGAATCACGATTTCAACCGGCACCGCCGCTTCTTTTTCATTTTGCGTCGTGGCATTAAACCGCATCGATTCAAATTCGCCATTACGTACCACTTTGCGCGATTTTACATTGGTAAAGTCCTGCAATCCGCCCAAGGACAAATTCGCAAGGTTCATATCGATCGTATATACAGTACCATCCGATTCTTCATCACGGGCATGGTAAATATGGGTCATATCGAACCGGCTACCCCATAAATTGACCGCATAAGATTTTTCTTTTTCCCGTTTCAAAATGACTTGCGCATTATTGCCCGGCGTTTGCAATTGTTTTACTTCCAGGCGCGACAATATATTCCCGGTGTTGAATTCGGCGGCGCCTTCGATCTTGACGTCTTTTGCCGCAAGGTTAAATGTAGGAATCTGCCGCAATTCATTGTTGGTCAGAACCATATCCAATTTGCCGGTCGCAGGAATACCCGGTTCTTTCCACCAATTGGCTTGTGGAATGGCGATCGCAGTTTTTTGCAAATTGGCTTTTAACGTCAACCGGCTATCTTGTTTATTCATCACTGCGTAATCGAGATCGATGTCGGCAACGCCCGATATTGGCAACGGTTTCGGCAAATCCAGAATATCGATGCCGATATCCGGCAAAGCGGATGATACCAAATACTGGCTGCGGTATTTTTTCGGCTTATCACGAAAATCTTCTTTCCACATCAAACCCATCGGCAAGCCCGCCAGATACGCATCGCCGCTGATTTCCATATCGCTTTGCGTGATGGCGATTTTCATATCGCCGCGCGACAATGGAAATCCCCAAAATGCGTTGTCATAATAAACTTTTTTCAAATTGCCATTCACGGCAATGACCAATTGTTCTAATTGCAGATCTTTCAGCAACGGGAATTTGAAACCAAGGTCGGCGGTGAAATCGCCGCGAATCGCATCGGCCTTGATATCGCGCTTGCTGGGCAATTTTAACGGTTCGTGATCGACGATTTTCACCGCCGTGGTTAAATCGCCCGATGCGGCCATTTTAATATCGATATCCTGATCCACCTGCGACAGGCCGCGAATCGTTACATCGCCTACGCCCAAATTAATTTTTTGTACCGTACCGCCATTGGTTTTGACCCAAAAATTATCCGCATCGAACGTGGCAACGCCATCGACGCCCATTGCCTTTGGAAGCGGATTGAAATAATCGACTGTCGCGCCGGAAAAACGAATTTCGCCTTTTACCTCATCGACCACAAGCTTGGCGGGATCGTCCTTCATCGCGTGGCCCTTGAATTCGGCCTTAGCGACGCTGACATGGCCTTCTTGAACATTGGGCACTACCCAATCGCGTGCGTCCTTGGCCACGGTTTGCGGCCAGTACATATCCAAATCTTTTAAATTCAAATTGTCGATTCGCGATTTAATATGCATTTGATATTGGTCGCCGGATTTAATCACATCGCCCGAAACATTGGCCTTCATATCGCCGAAATTGAAATCGGCTTTGTTGATATGCAAATTGCCTTTTTCGTCATACCGCGCGTCTAAATCGATGCTTTGCACCGGCACGGCTTTGGCAAAAAATTCCGATTTGTCGATTTGGCCTTTGCTGCCCTTGGCCTTGAATGAAATGGATTTGACTATGCCGGAATGGGTGGCGGCTACATTTAATTCGCCGCTGATCGGCGTTTTCAGAAATCCAAAATCCTGCATTTCCGGCAGCAATGCGGCGATGTTGGCGAAATCGATATTGTCAAACTGCCCGATGACGGAAATATCCTCGCTGTCTTTAGGCCAGGCAATTTCGGTTTTAAACTGACTGACGCGTTCGTTCATTTCCAATTGCAATTCGGCGTTGCCAAAAATGCCTTTGCGTCCGCGCACCAGTTTTAAATTTACTTTGGGCGCCCATAACGACACTTCATTTTTTTGATCATCGAACAATATTTCACCGTTGCGGATTTCCACGCGACGCAGCGCCGATAAGGCGGTATGGCTGGTTTTTCCGGTCAGCGAATCCAGAATTTCTTGCGCAAAAACATTCGGCCCACCATCGGCGGGTTTGGTAGGAGTTATGTTTGAGTTCATATTGCGCATATCCGACAGGCCAATATGCCCGTCCGGATAACGAATCACTGTCAAGGATGGTTGAATCAAAACGATCCGCGAGGGTGCTATTTTTCCTACCAATAATCGCGGCAAGCTGATACCGATCGCTAGATCGGGCAATGTCGCCATTGGTTGATTATTGGCATCGAACGCTTGCAACGATTGGATGCGCAGCACCACCGATTGATGATCGCCGTCCCATTCCATTTGCGTGTGTTCGATACGAAGGCTGACCCCGGCGTCCTTGTCTACCAAGCCCGAGACGATATAAGGATTCATAAAATCCAGGCCGATTGGCCCCATCATCAACCGCAAGCCCAAGGCCACGGTCAAAAGCGCGGCTCCGGCCAAAATGACGCCAACTGCTTCGATCAATAATTTGCTGCTACGCTTTATCATGTATAAAAACTATCATTGCACTACAACCGAATTAGTTTATATCATCATTATATAGATCCCAATCAAATTTGCGGAAGGACAGCAAAATGACGCTAAAAATCGGCGATAAAGCCCCCAATTTCAACGTTAAGGCCACAGGCGCGAAGAAAATCAGTCTATCTTCACTTTCTGGCAAAAAAACGGTCCTGTATTTTTATCCCAAGGACGACACATCCGGATGTACGGCCGAGGCTTGCGATTTCCGCGACTCTATCGGCGCGTTCCGCAAATTGAATGCGGTGGTACTGGGTATATCCAAGGACAGCATACCGAGCCATGATAAATTCCGCGCCAAATATAATTTGCCATTCGATTTATTGTCCGACGAAGACGGAACCATGTGCAGCGATTACGGAACTTGGATCGAGAAATCCATGTATGGCCGCAAATATATGGGTATCGAACGCGCAACGTTTTTGATTGATGAAAAAGGAATCATTCGCGGTATCTGGCGCAAAGTTTCCGTACCGGGGCACATCGACGAAGTGCGCGCGATGTTGGATGGAAAGAATGTGGCGGCGAATAATAATGTGAAACCGGTTACGAAAACCAAAAGCAAAACTAAATCCAAAACCCCTGTTAAATCCGCCAAAAAACCGATTGCAAAAAAGACGGCGAAAAAAACCAAACCAGCGACCAAAAGCCGGGTCAAATCAAAAGCCAAGAAAATCAAAACCAACCGCAAGCGCGCATAAGAAAATTATATGAATTTTCAATGACTAAGCGGCTTTTGCGCCGCTTTTTTATTGACGAATCAGAACTGCCACTATATCCTTAAAGAAAAATATCGGAGGATACATGGCTACCGCCACAATCAATACTTCTCAACCTGCAACCGCGCCAAAAACATTTTTGGCCACACTAGATCAAGATGCGCGAATTACCGCGGGATTAAAAGATAATCTTATCGTACGACGTGACGCCACAATGGCTTGGTTGGAAAAAATTGGTCAGAACATAGATCATCCTGAATTTACGAAAGGCGCTCTTGCTCCGCTTAGAGTAGTCATAGTTTTACATACATATAATTTCGTTTCTTATGCTCTCGAACAAATGGGCAAGGCAGACATTAAGAAGAATGCTAAGAATTTAGCGATCATAGCGCGTGCTTGTCATTTTGCAGCTAAATATGTTCCAGATGGCGCCCGTAAACCTGACCAGAAAGTATGCTTTGCCGAAGAAATCGGTGGTGTGGTACAAACCTTGGATCAGAGAAATGATCTGAGAAATTTTCCATCGAATGCTTTGCTGGATATGGCGGCCACATTACGCCATGTGTGCACCAAACTACCGGATAGCGATTTAAGCGATATTGCGGCGCTTTCCACCTGGAAGAATATTATTGGCATTCTGTGCGATCGCACGCAAACATTGCAAATCAATCCATGGGATTACGCGCCTAATCGTACACTTTTGGAAATCCGCGCCATGAAAACCTATGTTCGCGGAATCCCAGACGAAGAGGCGGGCCGCGTGGATGAATTATCAAGTTTAAGCCAGAATCGCCGCACAGAACTTATTTCTGTACAGTCCTTGGAAAGAAGAGTAATCGATGCGCCTGGACTGATTGGCGGCACTTTCAATACCGTTGCGATGCTATTTGGCAAAGGCCGCGTTCAATCCCGCAACTAAACCCGTTTTGCCAAAAACGCCTCCAGAAACGGATCGATATTGCCGTCCAGCACGCTCTGCGCGTTGCCGATTTCATGATCGGTGCGTAAATCTTTGACCATTTGATAAGGCTGTAAAACATAGGACCGGATCTGATGGCCCCAACCAATATCGGTTTTTGCTTCGTGCTGCGCTTGCGCCGCCGCTTCGCGTTTTTGCAGTTCCTGTTCGTACAAACGCGCTTTTAACATTTGCAACGCCATGGCGCGGTTGCGGTGTTGCGACCGATCGGATTGGCATTTGACCACGATACCGGTCGGTGTGTGCGTCATGCGCACCGCACTGGATGTTTTGTTGACATGCTGACCGCCCGCGCCGGATGCGCGCATCACATCCACTTGGATGTCTTTTTCCTGCACATCAATATTAATATTATCGTCGATTACCGGATACACCCACACGCTGGCAAACGAAGTATGCCGCCGCGCGTTGGAATCGAACGGCGAAATGCGCACCAAGCGGTGTACGCCCGATTCGCCTTTCATCCAACCATACGCATTCGGCCCAGAAATTTGCAAGGTGGCGGATTTAATCCCCGCTTCCTCGCCGGGCGATTCGTCCAGAATTTCGACCTTATATCCGTGCTGTTCCGCCCATCTGGAATACATGCGCATCAACATAAATGCCCAATCACAAGCCTCGGTCCCGCCAGCACCGGAGTTAATTTCTAAATACGTATCGTTGCCATCCGCCTCGCCCGACAACAGGGTTTCCAGGCGTTTTTTCAAAACATCTTTGGATAATTTGACGATGGCTTGTTCGGCTTCACCGATAACCGAAGCATCGTTTTCACTTTGCCCCAATTTGATCAATTCAATGTTATCGTTTAGCGCGTTTTCAATGCCGCGCACCGCATCCACCTTTGATGCCAATGCGGTGCGTTCACGCATGACTTTTTGCGCCGCCGCCGCATCGCCCCATAAATTTGGATCTTCCGCGCGCTGATTTAATTCCGCGAGTTTTGCGAGCGCTTTATCCCAGTCAAAGCGACCTCCGCATCAACTGCAAAGATTCGTTTATCGAGGTGACGATATGTTGAATTTCAGTTCGCATTTAAACTCCTGGAATATTAATATACACCGTCCAATTGGAACGGAAAACTAAATCCGCCCTCGCCATCAGAAATGGATGGGCCGCTGCCGCCATCGACAACTGCGCCATTATTGCCTTCCCAATTCATATCGGACCGAAACGCCTCGAGAATAACGCCATCATCGCCTTCGGTGGCGGGCTCGCCATCTTTCATATCGACCGGCATGAAACGTACACCTTCGGGAACTGGAAATGGCTTGGCCGGATATTTTTTCAAGGCTTGCTGCATAAAATCCATGAAAATCGGCGCGGAAACGGAGGCACCAGTTTCCTTGTTGCCCAACGATTTCGGTTGATCGAATCCAGTATAAACGCCAACCACTAAATCCGACGAAAATGCCATGAACCAAGCGTCTTTAAAATCGTTGGTGGTGCCGGTTTTACCGGCGAGTGGCACGCCCAGCGCCTTTACCCGCGCCGCGGTGCCGCGATCGATCACGCCCTGCATCATATAAGTCAATTGATAATTGGCGATAGGGTCAATAATTTGCTCACGCACTTCGATCAATTTCGGCGGTTTTTGATTCATCCATTGAATGCCCTTGCAAATATCGCAAGACCGCGCATCGGCCTTGAATATCAACTTGCCGCGCCGGTCCTGAACCCGGTCGATCATATATGGAGTAATCTTACGCCCGCCATCGGCCACGGTCGCGTACGCCGCAGTCAATTTCATCAACGTCGTTTCCCATGCGCCAAGGGCAATTGCAAATTGCGGCGGCAATTTATCGGCAACACCGAAACTTTCGATCAGATCGGTTACTTTTTCCATGCCAACCGCTTGCGCCAGGCGGATCGTCATCAAGTTGCGCGATTGTTCCAATCCATACCTCATCGTCGCCGGACCCGCGTAATCTTCTGTATAATTTTCCGGCTGCCATAATGGCATGCCGGGGCCTTGTTCGATCGTAATCGGTGCATCCAAAACCAAAGTTGCCGGCGTCATGCCGTTTAACAAAGCCGCTAAATATATGAATGGTTTGATTGCAGAGCCGGTTTGCCGCATGGCTTGCGTGGCGCGGTTGAACTGACCGGATTTTTTATCTTCGAAACTGAATCCGCCCACCATAGCGAGCACGCGGCCGGAATGCGCATCCAATACCACCATGCCACCATTGACGGCCGGGAATTGTTGCAACGTATAGGATTTGTCTTTGGCCTTTGGCGCTTTTGGATCGCTTTGTTCGGCGACCGCGATAATATCTCCCACCTTCAATCCGGCGGCATTTTTTGATTTCCCGGTCCAGGATAAATCCGCCGCTGATACCGAACCCACATCTCCGCCGCGCACACCGACGCGCAGTCCATTCGCATTGGCTTGGGTGATAACGGCCAATTGCCAATTATTCATCCCCAGAGGCACTTGCATTTTGGCTAATTTTTGCTGCCAGCCATCGAGGTTTTCCAGCCGCCCGAATGTTTTTCCACGCCAGCCATGACGGCGATCATAAGCGACGATACCGTCATTAAAAGCTTTTTCCGCGTAACGTTGCAATTCCGGATCCAGCGTTGTGAAAATCGCCAAACCACCTTTGTATAATTCTTCTTCACCATATTGCGCGTATAAATCGCGGCGCACATCTTCGCAGAAATAATCGGCGCGCACCGATTCGATTCCGCCGCGCTTTTTGGTACGCAACGCGGATTCCTTGGCTTTTTTCGTTTCTTCGCGGCTAATGAAACCTTCTTCCTGCATGCGGTCCAATACCCAATCGCGGCGGCCTTTGGCCTGGGCGTAATCGCGGTCGGGCTGATAATTGCTGGGCGCTTTGGGCAAGGCGGCCAAAAATGCCGCTTCTTCGATGGTCAGTTGGTTTAAAGGCTTATCGAAATAACTGATTGACGCCGCGCCTACGCCATAAGCATTATTGCCAAGAAAAATTTGATTCAGGTAAAGCTCCAGAATCTTGTCTTTGGTAAACGCTTTTTCGACGCGAAACGCCAGAATCGCCTCGCGGATTTTTCGGGTATAGGATAATTCGTTGGTTAACAAAAAGTTTTTGACCACTTGCTGGGTAATGGTCGACGCGCCGACAAGACGTTTATCCGATCCTACATTAATGACGTTCTGCGCAATCGCACGCACAACCCCCATCACATCGACGCCCGGATGATTGTAGAAATTCTTATCTTCCGCCGCCAAAAACGCCTTGACGACCAAAGGCGGGATTTCATCGACCGGCACGAACACGCGTTTTTCCGCCGCATACTCGCATAGCAATTGTCCATCGCCAGCATATAAACGGCTGACCACTGGCGGATCATAATTGGCCAGCGAGGAATAATCCGGCAGGCCTTGGCCATATCTATACAGTACGAACAGCAAAAACAACCCGCCGACAAGCCCGCCCAGAAACGCCAGTGACAGCAAGGTCATTAAAATTTTGCCGAGTTTTTTCATTCTTTCACCAATATATTACAATGCGCTTTGTGGAATTTTGTTAAAGTATGTTTCGATGGATTCCGCAATTGCGCGCGCCAATTTACCGCGGTATTTCGGATCTTTCAATGACTGCTCGTCCCTAGCATTGCTTAAAAAACCCATTTCGATCAACACCGATGGAACATCCGGCGCCTTTAATACGACGAACCCGGCCGAACGCAGAGGATAATCGATTATATTGACGTTATTTTGCAATTCACCTACCAGCGTCCGGCCGAAGTAAATCGAATGATTCATGGTTTCTTGCTGCGCCAAATTGATCAGGATCGACGATATCGCCGAATCTTCGTCTTTTAAATCGACGCCGGCGATAATATCCGCCTTGTTTTCCTGTTCCGCTAATCGGGCCGATTCGGCGTCGGATGCTTTTTCAGACAAAGTATATACCGATGCGCCGCTGACGGTTTTATCCGTATGATGATCGGCATGCAGGGAAATAAATAAATCCGCTTTTGATTTACGCGCGACTTTGACGCGGTCATATAATTTAATGAATTCATCGTTATCGCGGGTCAGGATAACTTTGTACTGGCCGGTCGATTCCAGAATCTTTTTAAGTTCCTTAGCCACCGCCAGAGTCACCGTTTTTTCATAAGTCTTTTTAATGCCTATTGCCCCAGGATCGACGCCGCCATGCCCCGCATCCAGAACCACGGTATATTTTTGCGCCGGTTTTTCCGGTTTTGCGGCAATTGGCGGCTTGGTGGGCAAAGTTTCCGGTTTCGGTTTAATTGGTTCGGCCGGTTTTGCGGCAACCGCCACCGGCGCCTGATAAGTGCCGATTTTCTGCGCCCGGAAAGAAGCCGGATCGACCGGGACCATATCGATCATCAGGCGGTATAATTTGCTGTTTTTTACGGTAATGGGCGCCAAAATTCCGGCTTGCTTGATTTGCACCGGACCTTGCAAATCCAACACCACACGGAAACTGTTATTTTCAAAACTGCCATAGCGGAAATTTTGAATAACGCCGCGCGACATCGCGCCCGATCCCGGCAAAATCTGCCAACGCAACGCCGGCAAGGTGATGGCGATGCGATACGGTTTTTCCATGGTGACGATTTCGTATGGCGAATCCTGATTCAAATCCAGAACGAATCTGGTCACGCCGGAATTTTGCCCTAGGCGAACGCCGCTGACCGCAAGATTTTTGACCGCTGGTTCCGGATCCGCGATGGCAAGCGGGGTCACCGCCAATCCGGTCAGCAGCAACAAAAACGCCAGCAAAAAAATTATCTGCCGATAAGTAGGCCTAGAAAATCGGATCATGGGTTGTATATAATAGAAAATCGCCCATTTTTATGTCGAAATCGTGGCGCCCTGCAAGACATGCACAGATCTTTTTGCCGGCCATTTAGGGGGTTTTCCCGGCCCAAAAATAGAGATTGCTAATCGGCACCCGCCCCGCTACTATGGCCCCAGAATTACAGCATTGGATTTATGGAAGAAATCCGGCTTTAATACCAAGATTAGGCCTGTTTAATCATTATTTAACCCGGCCGTTACAAGATGGAGTAAGATATTAAAGTATAGAACGTCTATACCTATATATAAGTATAATAATTTATGAGTCAGAATTTACCATACTTCCACAATTTTATAAGCCAGTTTCCTCTGCGCAATCCGGCCTTTAGGGCGATTGCTGCCTTTTTCACTGGCTTTCAACCACAACCAATTACAATAAACCAGAATCCATGGCGCGCCCGCCGCATTGCGGCGCGTGGCATCGCCATGACGGAGATTTTTTACAATGACAAAAAGAATGTTAATCGATGCATCGCACCCGGAGGAAACTCGGGTTGCGATTTTGGATGGAAACCGCCTAGAAGCGTTTGATTTTGAAAGCGCCACTAAAAAGCAATTAAAAGGCAACATCTACCTCGCCCGTGTCACGCGGGTTGAACCCTCGCTTCAAGCCTGTTTCGTTGAATATGGCGGCAACCGTCAAGGTTTCTTGGCGTTTTCCGAGATTCATCCGGATTATTACCAAATCCCGATCGCCGACCGCGAAGCATTGCTGCGCGAAGACGAAGAAGCGGAAGCCGAAGCAGAAGCGGATGCCGAACCAATACCACAAGAAGGCGCGAGCACGGAAACCGCATCAGCCGAAGAAACAACTAGCGAAGAAGTAGCATCTGCAGCCGAAGAAAGCATCGGTGATGCTGGCGAAACGGTTCCAACCGAAGGTGAAACACCTTCGGAAACTGTCGAAGCCACATCAAGCGAGCAACCGGCCGTGGAAACAGGCGGGCGCAGCCCGGAAGTTGAAACCGTTGGCGGCGACGAAGCCGAAGAAGCGCGCCAATTCCGCAAAATGAAATTCTACCGCCGCTATAAAATTCAGGAAGTGATCAAACGCCGCCAAATTTTATTGGTGCAAGTGGTTAAGGAAGAGCGCGGCATGAAAGGCGCGGCGCTGACATCCTATATATCCCTTCCCGGCCGGTATTGCGTATTGATGCCGAATTCCGCCCGGTCCGGCGTTTCGCGCAAAATCAGCAATTACCAAGACCGCAAACGGATGAAAAGCCTGATCACCAGTTTGAATGTGCCGGATGGCATGGCGGTGATTCTGCGCACCGCCGGCGCGGACCGCCCAAAAACCGACATTAAGCGCGATTGCGATTATTTGTTGAAATTATGGGATGAAATCCGCGAAACGACGTTGCAATCGACCGCGCCATCCATGATTTACGAAGAAGGCAATCTGGTAAAGCGCGCAATCCGCGATCTGTACGGCAAGGAAATCGAAGAAATTTATATCGAAGGCGATGAAGGATACAAAGCCGCGAAAAACCTGATGAAGGTTTTAACGCCGTCTCATGCCAAACGCGTACAGCAATTCAAAGACGAATCGACCAGCCTGTTCCAAAAATATCAGGTCGAAAGCCAGATCGATTCGGTGCATGATAACCGCGTCGATTTGCCAGCGGGCGGATATATCATCATCAACCAAACCGAGGCGTTGGTTGCGGTCGACGTTAACTCTGGCCGTTCGACGCGCGAGAGGAATATCGAAGAAACCGCGCTGCGCACCAATTTAGAAGCCGCCGAGGAAATCGCGCGGCAAATGCGATTGCGCGATTTGTCGGGATTGATCGTAATCGATTTCATCGACATGGAAAATCACCGCAATAAAGTCGCGGTGGAACGCCAATTCAAGGAATTTGTACGCAAAGACCGCGCCCGGATGCAAATCGGCCGGATTTCGCATTTCGGATTGCTGGAATTAACGCGTCAGCGTTTACGCCCCAGCGTTCTCGAAGGAAGTTCCAGCAAATGTCCAACCTGTAACGGTTTGGGCGTGGTGCGTTCGGTGGAATCTTCGTCGCTGTCTATTTTACGCGCAATCGAAGACGACATGTCCCGCCGTAAAAGCCGGGAGATCAAAGTATTTATGGCATCCCATGCCGCGATTTACTTGCTCAATCACAAACGCGCGGTTTTGACCGAACTTGAAACAAAACATAACACGAAAATATTATTGCAATTCGACGATACGCTGGTTCCGCCAGCGCACCGGATCGACCGGATCAAAGCAGACCGCGATGACGAAGAAGGCGATAATCGCCCACATCGCCAACACGAACACCGGCACAGCCCCGTTGAAACGGAAGATACCGTCGAAGAAGACGTGAATGAAGATACCGCCGAAGATCAGGAAACCGAAAATACCGGCGACCATGAATCGGAAAACGGCGAAAACAACAACCGCCGCAACGATGGCAACCGTCATCGCCATCATCATCGCAACCGTGAAGGCGGCGAGCAACGCGATGGCGAACAACGGGGTCCCGGCGATAAAGGCGAACGTTTCGGACGCCGCCGCCGTGGCGGACGTGGCCGCGACCGGTACCGTAATCGCAACCGCAACCGTTTCAACCGCGATGAGAATGGCGGACAAAATAACGGTGGCGGAAACGAATCTTATAATGGCAACAATCAATCTTCGTTCGAGCGGACCGATATCGCCGCCGCCGAAGCCCGTCACGAAAGCCCGGATTTCGAGGATACGCCGCCACGCGACTTCGAAGCACCGCGCCATACCCATATGGACCGCGAACCGGCGCGCGAAACGGCCAGCGCCGAACTGCACCCAGAATCACGGGAAGAATCACGCGAGGAATCGCGCCAGGACGATAATGTGGCCATGGTCAGCGAATCGCCAAGCAACCCAAAACGCGGCTGGTGGCGCAAGGCCAACAGCTAATTGATATAATTACCCTCCTTTTACCGGGAGGGTAATTTCCTTTTTTCCGCCGCAAATTTACCCTATATAATTCCTAAGATAGTCCTACCGGGGGTTTTGTGAAACGCCGTTTTATAACTTTCCTATGCATCGCCGCCATGCTGATCGTGCAAACACCGGCGTTGGCGCAAAGTTCCGGCGAAAGCATGAATTTAATCCGCGACGCCGAAATCGAATCGGATTTGCGGCAAATGATTTTCCCGATTTTAAATCAAGCCGGGCTGGATCCGGCCAGTTTCCGCTTGTACATTATTCAAAATAAAGATTTGAACGCCTTTGTCGCGGGCGGACAAAATATTTTCTTGCACACCGGGCTTTTGATCCGCAGCGATAATTACGCGCAATTGATGGGCGTAATCGCCCACGAAGCGGGCCACATCGCCGGCGGCCATTTGGCGCGCAGCAAAGAAACGCTACAAGATATCGGCCGTGAAACCTTGTTGTTGCAGGCGCTGGCGGCGGCGGCCATGGCGTTGGGCCAGGGCCAGGCCGGAGCGGCGGTTCTAAGCGCCGGCGCGCAATTATTTCAGCGCCAGGCGCTTGCCTATACCAGAACCCAAGAACGATCCGCCGACCAGGCGGGATTGAAATTTTTAACTGGATTGGGTGTCAGCCCGCAAGGATTGTTAGATTTTTTCAAAATCCTGCAAAGCGAACAAAAAATCCTGATAGACAAGGCCAATCCTTATACCCAAACTCATCCGCTGACCAACGAGCGGATCGAGGCGATTGCGGCTTATTTAAACGACCGCCCGGATTTACGCACCAAGGGATTGGACGATAAAAATCTGGCCGAGGCGCATCGCCGCATCCGCGCCAAATTGATCGGATTCATGTTACCGCCGCAACAGGTTGAGAAATATTACCCTGTATCCGATCAATCTTTTGCCGCCAATTACGCGCGCGCGATCATGGATTACCGCCGCGGCGAATTGCAACAATCCCTGGCGACCATCGCATCCCTGATTCAACAGGAACCCAAAAATCCTTATTTATACGAACTGCGCGGCCAGGTTTACCGCGAATCCGCGAGCAGCGATTTTGGCAGCGATACTTATATTCCCGCTTATGAAAAATCGGTCGAACTTGCCCCCCAAGAACCATTATTGCGCTTGGGCCTGGTCCAAGCATTGCTGGACCGCTCATCGGACAAAGACGTGCAACTGGCATTGGCGCATTTACAGGAAGTATTGCGCCTGGAATCGCGGTATGGCCTGGCCTGGCAAATGGAATCGATTGCCCAGGGCAAGGCCGGGCATATTGGAAAATCGGCTTTGGCCTTATCGGAACTTGCCTTGTTGCGCGGGGATAAAAAACGCGCCAAGGACCAGGCCGAACGGGCAACAAAATTGTTAAAAGACGATCCAATAGCCCAACAGCGCGCCGAAGATATTAAAAATCAGATCCAAATCGAGGAAAAAGATAAGAAATAATAAGTTGTTTCCGCCCAGCAAAGCCGATACATTGCTGCTATCCTATAATCAGACCTTTCGTTAGGAGCCATTCATGAAATCGATTCGCCTATTAGCTATCGCAGCGATTGCAGTTCTCGCCGCCGGTTGCACCGATCACAGCCAAGATGCGTTAAACCAAACGCAATCCAACCAAGTCAAAGAAATTGTAAAACAAGCTTTGATGGAAAATCCAGCCATGGTTATGGATGCGTTAAAAGAACATCAACGCCGTGCACAACAAGAAGCCGCCGACAACACCAAAAAATCGATGCAAACCAACGCCGCGGAAATTTATAACAATCCGGCATCGCCAGTTATGGGCAACCCGAACGGCAATATCACCGTAGTAGAATTTTTCGATTATAATTGCGGGTATTGCAAAGCGGTATTCCATCCGATCCGCGACGCGGTTCTGCAAGACGGCAATATCCGGTTCGTATTCAAAGAATATCCGATTTTGGGCGAAAGCTCGGTTCTGGCCGCCAAGGCGGCATTGGCCGCTGGCAAGCAAGGCAAATATGTGGAATTCCACACTGCACTGATGGATAGCCGCGCACCAAAAGACGAAGCGACCATCACCGACATGGCAACCAAATTGGGATTGGATGCTAACCGGTTGAAAGCCGATATGAACAGCCCGGATATTCAGCAATTGATTCAATCTGATATCGCATTGGCACAAAAACTGGGCGTGAATGGCACACCGGCCTTTATCGTCGGTGATAAATTCTATCCTGGCGCACTGGATCCAGACGCGTTCAAAAAATTGGTTGAAGAATTCCGTACCGCCAAGGTGGCGCCTGCTGGCGATACGCCAACGCCCGCACCACAACCAAACTGATATCAAAGATAAACTTTGATATCATCCCGAGTGTGAGCTTTGGCGAACATATCGAGGGATCTCCCTATAGATTTATGAGATCATTCGCTTACAGCTCAGGATGACAAGAAAAAACAAAAGGCGGCCAACTGGCCGCCTTTTTTATTTACATGGCGTGAACGCGAGCCTTCCGGTGCAAGGCATACCGTGCCGCACTGGACAATCTGCGCGATGGAACTTGTTTCGATGACTTGCCAGGCACATGGCGAAATACTTTTTGTCCCTCTGGCAGTCGGCTTAAATTTACTTGGGTAGCTAACTGCACCAAACTTGTCGCTGTGGCGATGGTTTCTACTTCACGGCCAGTAGAAGCACATACTTCAAATAATGCCGAAGGTTTTTTTGTAGGCAAAGTTGGAAGCTTGGCTGTATTTGGGGCATGAAACATCACTTGCTGATGCTCTGGCAAAGCGCCTAAATTAACTTTTCCGGCCAATTCTTGTTTGGTATCCGCAAATGCAATCGTCTCGACATCTCTTCCATGAAACTCCAACACTTCGTAATAACCTTTTGTTGTCATATTACTCTCCCTTGGTTGTGCCGATAGATTCACTATGCGCCCGCCCCATTCTCCGGTAAAGCATAATAGTCAAATATTATGCATAATATGAGATTAGGTTATTTTTGCGTCCAGGCCGTGCAATAACCAATCAACCATTGTTTTATAAATATATCGAAAACAAAATGAATGAATATTGTTGGTAAAATAAAAATGCATAATTATGCATATAGCCGCATAAGTGTATTATGCCCATTTATTTAGAATAATTTTCAGGAATTATTTTACCGCGTCGATTTGCTGATCCGGATGCGCGGCGGCGAAGGCGGGATGTTTTAAACACTCGTCGTTAATGCGGCGAATGTTGGGATAAGGTGTCAAATCCACTTCGAATCTTTTCGCCGCATAGGCTTGTGGCACTAAACAAATATCGGCCAGCGTCGGCGTATCGCCACAACAATATTTGCCCATGAATTTATTATTCGCCAATAAATATTCGATACCATCCAATCCGGCGGTGGTGAAATGCTGGATCCACGGCAATTTTTCGCCATCACCCACAAGCGCGGTCACATAATTCACCGCCGGCATATTCACCAACGGATGCACATCGCACGCAACAATCAGGGATAATTGCCAAACATAGGCGCGCGCCGCGGGATCAATCGGCAATAAAGCCGGTGTTGGCCGCGTTTGTTCCAGATAATCGATAATCGCCAGCGACTGGCCGATCACATGACCATTGTCGATAATGGTCGGCACGCCGCCCATCGGGTTCAATTTCAAAAATTCGGGATTGGTTTGCTCGCCCTTTAAAATATTGACCGGGATATAATCGTATTTCACGCCTTTTAAATTCAAGGCGATGCGGGCGCGGTACGATGTCGAAGACCGCCAATAGCTGTACAATTTCATGGCTTATTCCTTTTACGCGGCGCGGCGTAACCGTTCGTATTTGACCACTTGCTGTTCGATCGGGCCAAAAATGGAATGCCCATCGTTGTTCAACATTTCAATCTTAACCCGGTCGCCGAATTTCAAAAATGGCGTCGTGGCGGTACCAGTTTGCAATTTTTCCAGCATGCGTTTTTCCATGATACAGGCATGGCCATGCGAACGATCTTGATTGCTAATCGTGCCGGATCCGATAATCGTACCAGCGCCCAGATGCCGCGTTTTCGCGGCATGTGCGATTAATTGCCCGAAATCGAATGTCATATCGGTGCCAGCGCCAGGATCACCGAATAATTGCCCGTTAATCATCGATCGCAAGGCCAAATGCACTTTGCCACCATCCCACGCATCGCCCAATTCATCTGGCGTTATCGCGGCGGGTGAAAACGCGCTGGACGGTTTGCCGTGGAAAAATCCAAAGCCTTTTTCCAATTCCGCCGGAATCAAATTGCGCAACGATACATCGTTGACCAGCATAATCAGTTTAATATGATCGCGCGCTTCTTCCGCATCAACGCCCATCGGCACATCGTCGGTAACCACGGCGACTTCGGCCTCGAAATCGCAACCATATGCTTCATCGGCCAATTCAATCGCATCAGCTGGACCCAAAAACATGTCGGAGCCGCCTTGATACATTAATGGATCGGTGTAAAAACTCGCCGGTACTTCGGCGCCGCGTGATTTGCGTACCAATTCCACATGCGGCAGATATGCCGATCCATCCGCCCATTGATAAGCGCGTGGCAATGGCGCATGCAATTGCTTGATATCCAGCGCGAACGCATCGTTCAATTTGCCTTGATTCAATAAACGGTATACCGAACGCAACTCCACTTCGACATCGGCCCAATTATCCAGCGCCGATTGCATGGTGGGCGCGATTTGCGGCACCTTGACCGCGCGGTCGCCAAATTGATCGAGCACCACAAGCGTTCCATCGCGTCCGCCGGATTTTAAAGAGGCTAGTTTCATATTGATTTCCAGTTTAATTTATTAGTTCATACGATAAGGATAGTTCGCAGGCAATAACAATGACGGATTCGATATATGCTTGGCGAGTGTTTTTTGCAGAAAATCTTCATTTTGCAACTCGAACAACAACACATTAATCATATTCATGAATTTTTGTTCGTTCGGCGGTAACATAATCGTATTGGGTAGAACACGAATAGGATGCGTGGGCGAGGCGTTTTTCAGACTACCAGGATTATTTTTTAAAAATAGTTCTGCGGAGATCAGTTCACCAAAAACTGCATCTGCCTTGCCCGAAACCACATCCTGCCATTGCTGGTAAAAATCCGCTCCCAACGCAATTGGAAGATGTTGTGCTTTGGGAAACGAGGCTTGCGCAATGGCATTTGTAACATCGCCATCAACCACCGCTATTTTATATTGTGGGTCATTTAGGGTGTTAAGATTCGTATCAAAACGGTTGTCATTGGAGCGAACCCAAGTGGTAATAACGCTGTAATAAAGAGGGATGCTGAACATAGATGTCTTTGAACGCAGAGCGTTTGGCCAAATCGGGCTGCAAAATAAATCATAACGGTGCGTGGCGTAACCTTCAGGAATGTTGCCATAACTAACTTCTTCAACCCATTGAATATCGAGATCCCAACGACGTCCCATTTCCTCGATTAAATCATAAAACACGCCACTCAATTGTCCGCTGTTTGGATCTTTGGTCGTGAACGGTGGGTAGCTGGCATAACTACAACGAATCGTTTTTGTGCGCATTACGCGATCATAAATAGATTCTCTTTGCTGCTGAACGCCAGGCAATAATTTTTGCGCCGGGTAAATGGAAATTATTAACAAACTGACGGCAGCTGCGATAATGGCGGACCATATAATATTTTTCATATTACTCCCCGTGCAAATTATTTTGTATCCACCACTGCTTTATTACTGGCAGCGACAATGTGGACAAATAATAGCCGATTACCGGCACCAAAGCCGCAATTAGAAAATTATCCGAGCCGATCAAATACAAAAACAGCGCCGCGCAAATATAGGTAATTGCCATTATCAGAATTTTCCGGGCAAAGCTCGTTTCCCAGGCCTTATCCATTTGCACCCGCTGATTGCGCGTTTCGATAGCCGCAAGACGGTCCTCGAAATTGCTCGGCGGGGCGTCCGGTTCGGGTTTTAAAGAAGCAAGGGTCATTACATCACACCTTTTGCTTTAAACGGTTCGGCCGGTTCCAGCACATATTTGGCCGGATCGTCGAAATACTTGGAAAGCACAGTATGAATATAGCCTTCATTGGCCATTTCGAGAAGAGCCATATCCAACATATGTTTTAATTGCGCCTCACCCTTATTCACCGCAAATCCGACCGGCAGAAAACTGGCAGGCTTTGCGGTATTTAGCATTTTCAGCATGCCAGGATTATTTTTTTCGAATTGCCGGAAAGTATAAGGCTCAGCCAATACCACATCGGCTTTTCCGGCGATAATTTCCTGCAACATGGTCGGCCAATCCATGGTTTGCGGCACGCCAATACGTTGCGCCTTGGGAAAACTATTACGTGTAATCGTATCCGCGATATCACCGTCATTAATCAGAAATTTGATGTCTTCGCTGTTGGCCCGCATCGGATTATTATCGGTAAATCGCGCATCGTCGGAACGCACCGCAACATAAATCGGCGCGTAAAAAATAGGATCAGTAGCCAGCGTGAATTTTGCACGATGCACATTAAGCCCGAGAACATTGCAAAAAGCGTCCGTGCGCCCGGAATTCAGGCCTTCGACCATAGTGCCATAGGTGGTTTCTTCCACCCAATCGATTTTTAGATCCAATCGGCGGCCAACTTCGTTCATAATATCATAGGCATAACCGGAGATTTGCTTGGTATTTACATCCGATACCAGAGCCGGCGCAAACGTCGCATATTCACACCGAATCGTTTTTGTGCGCATAACGCGATCATAAGCACTATTGTCATTCCGAGGCGAAGCCGAGGAATCGCCAGATGTAAGCCTTATGTCTGTCGATCCCTCACCTGCGGTTCGGGATGACATAAACCAATGCCCCAACGCGAACACGACCACCGCAACCGCAATGATGTGTAAATAAAAACTAAGCGTGGTTTTGGGCATTAACTCGCCTTGGATTTTTTCTGCATAATATCCACGCCCGCGGTCGCCAATGCCGAGCCCAGGAATATCATATGAATGATCGCTTTCCACATAATCTGGGTTTCGGTGAAATGTTCGATCGACAGGAATATTTGCAATAAATTGATCGAAGAAATGGCAACGATGGACAAGGATAATTTTACCTTGATCGTGCCGGGGTCGATATTGCTGAAAAACGACGGTTTGCTCGATACCGATCCAGATCCTTCTTCGCTGCGCGAGACGAAATTTTCATATCCGCTAATCGCAACCATCACCAACAAACTGGCGATCAGCGCCATGTCGACCAGATTCAGCATTTTCAAGGTTAAATCGATTTTATCGACTTCCATCAAATGCCCGACAATATAAAAAACCTCCTGATAAAATTTTACCGTCATCAGAATTAACAGTCCGATCAACCCGACAAAAATCGGCACCAACAACCAGCGGCTGGCATAAATCAAATATTCCACCGATTTTTCTAAGGCCGCTTCGTTAAAAGGTTCGGATTGGGTATTACGGTTCTTCATAAGGTCGCCTTTTGTAAGGAATAAAATTAAGGGCAATGAGATGCGGTCAAGGTAGCAAAAAACTAACCCGCTCAAAAGATAAAAAAACCGGCCACGCGGGCCGGTCTATCTATTCTTATTTATTTAACGGCCATTACGTTTTTTGCCAAAAACATGCTTAAATTCGGGATGTTTTTTTAACGTTTGCAAGGTTGCTGGCGTCATGTTGAAACCACGACGTGGCGGATGCAACGTGGATTCTGTTACATCGCCTCTGCACCGTAATTTGGCTAGCATTCCCGCTGTTATGACGCCGACTTCGACGCGAATAGTTTTAGAAGCGGCAGATTTAGTTTTACCCATAGCACCCTCTTATTTTCTTTAGTGGTTATAAGTTGATCCTATATACCACATACATTGGCACACGCCAATCCTGGAAAATTAGATTAAAATCATTCTACTACAATCGTTTACTAGCGATCCAAACGGCCCAGGCCTGGGTGCTCTCGGCGCAAAGCTTCTGCAACTCCGGCAATGGCCTTTCCTGTTTTTGCGGCGGCGGCCCGTGCTTCTGGCGTTGGATTCGGCCCTAATTGTTCTGCCCTGTCCAAGGCCAAGATTGTTAAAGCATCGCCAATCCCAATTTCACTTTCGCAGAGAGGAATTCTATCCCAAGATGCAGGTCTTCCTAATACCATATCAATCTCCTTTTTTATCCAATTGCTTTTTTCGGCGCCGAACCCGCCCAGGACTCGACGTATCCTTTCCATTCGGTTTGCGTTGCCGCATCGCCGATTTCCAATGCATCGCGCGTATCGATCATTACCGCGACTTCGTCGGTTGCTTCCGCCGGCATGGTGAAAACATTTTTCAATGCCTTTGGATGCGGGCCGTGGGTGAATCCGCAAGGATGCAACGTGACCATCCCGGCATGGATATTGTCGCGGCTGAAAAAATTCCCCCGGTGGTAAAATAAAACTTCATCGAAATCGTCGTTATTGTGAAAGAACGGAACTTTGATCGCCTTTGGATCGGTTTCGAACGGACGCGGCACAAAGGTGCAAATCACGAACCGGTCCGCAACAAATGTGGTGTGCGCGGATGGCGGCAAATGATACCGATGGCTCATCAACGGGCGAATATCGCGCCAATTGATCGATGTCACCATCAAATCGCCGTGCCAACCGATTGCGTCGAGTGGATTGTAATCGAACGTCACGGTCGAAATCGCCTCGCGCCGTTTGATATGAATTTTATATTGGCCCTTGGCGTCTTGTTGTTTTTTGAACTTATCGTCGATTTGCGGAATGCGCATCGCGCCTGGATCGAAAATCGCGTGCTTGCCGACCAAACCTTTGTCCGGCAATTGGTACGAAGAATTAGTTGCCTCGATCAACAGCGCGAAAACAGGTTTTGTGCATTCCAACCGCCACATCGTGCCGCGCGGCAGAACGATATAATCGCCATCGCGAAACGGCAGGCGGCCATAATCGCAATATAAATCACCCTCGCCTTCGTGGATGAAAATCAATTCATCGCCATCGCCGTTGCGGTATAAATTGAATGCGTCTTTGCCATCGGTGCGCCACATGCGGAATTGGCAGGATTTATTTTGTAAAACCTTGTGCGCATCCCAGGGAGACGCAGTTTTTTTATCGGCCTTAACCAAATCGAATGCGCGCGGGCGCAACGGGCCTTGCCAATCGCTCCATCCCGTTGGTGGATTTTTGTGATACATGTGCGTGGCGGGGCCGAAAAATCCTTCCTTGCCCAATTCGCGTTCAAACGTGCCATCCGGCAAATCGGCATGGGCTTGCCCCGATGCATCGCCTTCGGTGCGGGGGATATTGATCCAGTTTTTGTGGGCCATAATGAACTCCTACTTGGTGATTTTATCAAAATTTTTCTGCGGGGCGGCGAATACCGATGGATATTTTGCCAGAATCCGATCCATCTCACCGCTGTTAATTAAAGTTTGAATCATAGTATCCAGCAAGTTTTTAAATTTGATTTCGGTGTTCGCCAACACCAAATGCTCGCCATAAATCCGCACTGGCGGCACATTGGCGATTTTGCGGATGGAATTGGGATTTTGGCGCAAAAAATCTTCGGCCAACGGATCGTCGATCAAAATCATATCGCATTTTTTGCTGACCAGATTCAAAATCAATTGTGCGCCATCCGATGATGGCGGCAAGGACAGGATTTCCAAATCTGAGAAATTATTCAACAAAGCCTTTAATGTAATATCGCCCTCAATACCGCAAGCTTTGTAATTTTTGGAATTGATCGCCGCCAGATTGCCGTCAAATCGATGATCGTCAAATCTGGCATAAGCGAATACCGCGCTGAAATATGTCGGAACGGTAAATCCAACCAATGGCGCCTTGGCCGCATCCGGCCACATGCTGGCGCACATTAAATCGATCCGGCCGCTGCGCAAGGCCTCGGGTACGTTGCCGATGCCGACTTCTTCGACCCATTCCACCTTCATGCCCATTTCTTTGCCAAGCGCTTGCATAAAATCGTAATTGATGCCGGACAATTCTCCGGAATTAGCATCTTTGATAAAAGCTGGCGGCCAAACGATATAACCGCAGCGGATGGTTTTACTATTTACTACGCGGTCATAGGCGCTCTCTTTAGACGCTGTTTTGGTATCGGCGGATTCGGCAGATAAAAAATGCCCCAACGCAAATACAATTACCGCGATGGCAATGATGTGAAGATAAAAAGATAAAGGTGTTTTGGGCATGATAAATCCTATATTAATGTACCGGATGGTTACTTTCCATAGCTTGCAGCAATTCGCGTACGGGCACTGTGAACATACCCCTTCCCTCGTCTTCCCACACCTTATATTCCTTTTGGTAATCCGGCAATGGGTCCATGTGTCCGGTCAATTCCAATAAATCAGCTTGCAACACATTTTCCGCATACGGCATATGGGTGATGGTTTCAATCGGCCTGCCATCCATGGAAAATCCCCGCAGATCGATCACGGCGACATGCGCGATCCATTCCCCGTCCGATTCTTCCCGGTGCAAAATAACGATCCGCGAATCTTCCTCGCCGGGCCGGGTTTTATAAGACCATATTTGACCTGGCTCCAGTTCCGGCGGGATTGTCCCCGCATAGCTGCCATGCATGTATTCCACCCATTCCATCAATACATGCATCGGTTCGTCATACGGCCCGGCTTCGCCTTTTTCAAACGCTTCTTTCCAGATATCGTAACCGCCCATAGGCGGCGCTTCCGTCAATCGATCTTTTATTTCCAGCAAGTCGTTGCGCAGTCTTTTTTCCATTACCGCCATATGCCCCACATGGGTGATCGGCGAATCGCCCCATTCCGGATGCTTGCGGTTCATCCCATCCAATTCGGTCACCGCGATATGAACGATCCGTTCATCGCCAAATTGATCGATCTGTAAAATGGTGATGCGCGAATCTTCCTCGCCTTCGCGCGCGCGGTAGGACCAGACCTGGCCGGGCTGAAGGTCCGGAAGGTCCATTAAATCACTCCGCGGCGCATTTGATCCAATTCAATCGATTCGAACAAAGCCTTGAAATTGCCTTCGCCGAAACCGTCATTGCCCTTACGCTGGATGATTTCAAAGAAAATCGGGCCGATCACGGTGTTGGTGAAAATTTGCAGCAGCAATTCGTTTTTCTCCGACACGCCGTCGATCAGAATGCGATTTTTCTGCATGCGTTTTAAATCTTCGCCATGATTCGGCAGGCGTTTTTCAACCAGCTCATAATAAGTTTCCGGGATCGTCATGAAGTCGACGCCGTTTTTGCGCAACCCTTCGACCGTGCCGTAAATATCCTCGGTCGACAGGGCAATATGTTGAATCCCTTCGCCATTATATTGTTTTAAATACTCGGCAATTTGCGATTTATCATCGGCCGATTCATTGATTGGAATACGGATTTTACCATCCGGCGATGTCAGCGCGCGGCTGAACAAACCGGTTTTCTGGCCCTTGATGTCGAAATAACGGATTTCGCGGAAATTGAACAAACGTTCATAAAATTCTTTCCAATGATCCATCCGGCCTTGGAATACGTTATGCGTCAAATGATCGATCACTTGCAAACCGATGCCGTTGGATTTAGGCGCACCGGGAATTGGCGCAAAATCGGCATCATAAATATTTTTATCTCCATATTGATCGACGAAATAAATCAAAGAATCGCCGATGCCCTTGATTGCGGGAATATCCAAAACCTTGGCATCCACGTTTTTCGCGCCCAGTTCCAGCGCGCGTTTATGCGCGAACGCGGCGTCCTTTACCCGGAACGCCATCGAACAAACGCATGGCCCGTGAATTTTGGCAAAATCGGCGGCAAATCCGGTTGGTTCTTCGTTCAAAATGAAATTGGCGTCACCTTGCTTATATAAGGTCAATTTTTTAGATTTATGTTTGGCCGATGCGACAAATCCCAATTGTTCGAACAGCTTTACCAAAGACGCGGGATCCGGCGATGCATATTCGATAAATTCAAACCCGTCCGTACCCATTGGGTTTTCATAAACGCCTGCGTCCAATTTCTTTGCATTTGCTGTCATCGTTGTAATCCTTGCTTGGGTAAGAGGGTAATTGTGGGAATGGGAGGATTGAAATTTAGACCCTTAAGTTTTTGTTTCCAAGGGAAAAACCCTTAAAATTGCCTAAAAAATAGGCATTTCCACCGTAATCTGTTGTTGCATTGCGAATGAAGGCCATTGTATAAGCAACGGCGCCTGTCCGTGCAGCCGATATTTGCGATACGAGTTAACAAAAAACATTGCAATTCAAGGAATTAAAAGAATATGTCTGCCGCTAAATTTGACGAAGAAATGATCCGTCGCCTCGCGACTGTTTTGACCGAAACCAACCTGAGCGAGGTGGAAATCGAACAAGATAATTTGCGCGTGCGCGTTGCCCGGCATACTAATATTTCCATGGGTATGGCGCCGATGATGGCCGCCGCTCCTGCTGCCCCAGTTGCTCCTGCGGCTGTAACTGCAACCAGCGCCTCCAATCATCCGGGCGCGGTGAAATCGCCGATGGTCGGCACCGCCTATGCCGCGCCGGAACCGGGCAAACCGAATTTCATCAAAGTCGGCGACCGCGTGAACAAGGGCCAGACATTATTGATTGTGGAAGCGATGAAGGTGATGAACCCCATCCCCGCCCCCGCCGCCGGCACCGTAACCCAAATTTTATTCACCGATACCAAACCGGTTGAATTCGACGAACCATTAGTGGTGATCGAGTAATTCATGAACCGCTTGCGATCCATATTCGCCGCCACAACCCATTTTTGTATCATGCTGTTCAGCGGAAAAATATCTCCTGTCGATGGAGTATATGCGGTATTTGCCGAACACGGCGTTGCGGCCGAAAGCGGCTATGTCGGCGGCAGAACACAAGTTTTCGGACCGGATAGGTGGCGCAGAAATTTTAGCGATGCGGTTGCGGACTTGACCGAAGCGCGTCAATCGAAGCGCATATATCCGCCCAGCGCGGTGATTTGCCGCGCCTTTCACGGCAAATGGCGTCAAATATAGGAATATAACGGGTACTATATATGTTTGAAAAAGTTCTAATTGCCAATCGCGGTGAAATTGCCCTACGCATTCACCGGGCCTGCAAAGAAATGGGCATCAAAACCGTCGCGGTGCATTCGACCGCCGATAACGATGCGATGCATGTGCGCTTGGCTGATGAGGCCGTGTGCATCGGTCCGCCGCCATCGAAAGACAGTTATTTAAACGTACCGGCGATTTTAACCGCCGCCGCGATCACCCATGCCGATGCGATTCATCCTGGATTAGGATTTTTGTCGGAAAACGCCAAGTTCGCGCAAATGGTGGTCGAACACGGTTTCACCTGGATCGGGCCAAAGCCAGAGCATATCAATATGATGGGCGATAAAATCATCGCCAAGAAAACCGCCATCGATTTGGGAATCCCATGCGTGCCCGGATCCGACGGCGAAGTCAAAGACGAAGACGACGCTATCGCCACGGCTGAAAAAATCGGTTATCCGGTTTTATTCAAGGCCACCGCCGGCGGCGGCGGCAAGGGCATGAAAGTCGCGCGCAACCGCGATGAAGTGATCGAGGCGTTTTCCCTGGCACGAGCAGAAGCAAAGAATGCGTTCAATAATCCGTCGCTATATATGGAAAAATATCTGGATCATCCGCGCCATATCGAAATTCAAATTTTGGGCGACAAGCACGGCAATGTGATTCATTTGGGCGAACGCGATTGTTCGTTGCAACGCCGCCACCAAAAAGTGATCGAAGAAGCCCCGTCCCCAGCCCTTAACGCCGAAGCGCGTAATAAAATCGGCGATATCGCAGTCAAAGCGATGAAAAAATTGGGATATGAATCGTTGGGCACGATTGAATTTTTGTACCAGGACGGCGAGTTTTATTTCATTGAAATGAATACTCGCGTGCAAGTCGAACATCCGGTAACGGAAATGATCACCGGTATCGATTTGGTGCGCGAACAATTGCGCGTTGCGGATAAAGCCCCATTAAGCATCACACAAAAAGATATTGTATTCGAAGGCCATTCGATCGAATGCCGCATCAATGCCGAAGACGCCGAAACATTCGCCCCGCGCCCGGGCAAAATCACCGATTACCATGCGCCAGGTGGACTCGGCGTGCGCGTCGATTCCGCGTTGTATAGCGGATATAAAGTCCCGCCGCATTACGATTCGATGATTTCCAAATTGATCGTACACGGCAAAAACCGCAATGAATGTTTGCTGCGCCTGCGCCGCGCGCTCGAAGAATATGTGATCGGTGGAACTTTGGCGACCAATATCGCCCTGCATCGCCAATTGATCGCAACGCCGGATTTCATCGATGGCAATTACAACATCCATTGGCTGGAAAAATGGGTTGCGGCGGAAATCGAGCGCAAAGAAAAAGACGCGGCTTAACAACCGCGCAAGATTGTATTACACTGGTCATATATCCTAATGACCGAAATCACCCCCGACCTTGTTTTGCGCGCTTATACGATCGGCTATTTTCCGATGGCGGAGCATCGCGGCGATAATGATTTATTTTGGGTGTGCCCCGACACGCGCGGTGTTATTCCGCTGGACCAGGTTCATATCCCGCGCAAATTGCGCAGCGCCTTACGCGACGATGCCTATACTGTTACCTGCAACAACGATTTCCGCGGCGTGATGATGGGATGCGCCGAGGCGAAACCGAAACGTCACGATACCTGGATATCCCCGCGCATTATGGAATTATTTTGCGAATTGCATAATATGGGTTTCGCCCATTCGATCGAAGTGTGGAACAAAGAAAATAAATTGGTGGGCGGATTATACGGCGTGGCGCTGGCATCGGCGTTTTTCGGTGAATCGATGTTTTCCCGCGAAACCGATACCAGCAAAATCGCCTTGATGCATTTGATTGCCCGGCTGCGGCACAGTAAATTCACATTGCTGGATACGCAGTTTATCACCAAACATTTACAGCAATTTGGCGCAATTGAAATTTCCAAGGACGATTACATCGAAAAATTGGAAAGCGCCCTGCAAATGCCGGTGCAATTTTATACCGGATCAATGAATCAGGATTTGTTGTCGGCCGAATTGCTGCAACCCAAAACCACCACATCGTAAATCGGATGTTCGAGCGCGGATACGGACGGGCTGGATTTAAACATCCAACCGGCAAACATCGGTTTGTTCGCGCTGCCGCCTTTTGCATCAAAAATTTCAACAAATGCCGATTGTTCCGGTTTTTCCGCCGGGTCCGATGAATAACAGGCGCGCGCCATAATATGTAATGTACCTACGGTTACGGATTTGCCGATTGGCACGGGTATTGCCTGGCGTTGTGTTGTCACTTTGTCCAAAACCTGCATCACCGCAAATGGATGCGGATCGGCCAAGGCCGCGGACAGGTTGATAGAACAATAAATGACGATGACGCCTAAAAATAAAATGATTTTTTTCATAAGGTCCAAATTAGACCGAAATTTTGGCGAACCGAGGGCCGCTTTGCAAGTTTTGATTGGCTTGTTGATATTTTTCGGTCACTTGCTGCGCCCGGCCAATAACACGGCCATCCGGCAATAATTCCTGGTGAATGAACTGGGTGATATATTCGCTGGAATGCCGGACAAAGGCATCGTTGCCCCGATACCCGCCGCCTGGCGCATTTTCAGGCGTCAACAGCTCAGTAAAATCCGATGCGTGATGGTTGTTATCGTTGGCCAGTAAGGGCCTGCCGCTGGGAGTAACGGTTTTACGTCGGCGCGGGGCACGAATCGTGGAAAGAGTGTCTGGAATACGCATAATTGGATTGTATGTAGGGCCTGAATAAGAAAACAGTTGAAATATTTTGATATCGTTACAATATCATAGCAGATATTTTAGGCCTAGAGGGTGGCATTAAGCCTTTGTTGATAACTTAAAAAATTATTCAAAAAAGATACAATTTTATCTAATTCTTTAACCAATTTTAATAGGTTCCAGGCTTAATATAGGGGATATAAGGGCCGCTTTTACTGGGGATTGGCCACGTAGGCAATTCAAAACCAAGGGTACTAACAACGTGTCTTTCGAAGAGACGCCGTTTAGTCAGCAGGATGCTGTAACGAAAACGGCCATGGCAGCACTTCTCGCCGCGGGCGATCTTGTGTACGAATGGGCTCTCCCATCGAATGAATTGCATTGGCTAAAAGCCTCGCGTCATTCGCAGCCGCTTGGCCTCACTTCTCATAAACATGGCAACGAATTCCAACGCCTGATTCATCCCGAAGATTTAAATTACCGCGTCGATTGTTTGAACCGGCATTTGACCCGGCAGCGCGATTTTTACGCCTGCGAATACCGGCTGTGTCTGCCGGATGGACAAGTTTTATGGGTGGAGGATCGCGGCGCCGCCGAATTCGATGAATATGGCAAGGCGAAACGTTTGCTGGCCACATTGCGGTTCATCACCGAACGCAAGGAACAAGAAGAGCGTTTGGTAAAATTGGCGCATTACGACGAACTGACCGGCCATTTCAACAGCGGTCATATCCGCGAATCTTTGGATCATGCACTCGCTTATGCGCGGCGTTACGAACATAAGGGTATGTACTTGGTGGTCGGGATCGACAATTTGTCGCTGATCAACAACGCGCTTGGCAATCACGCCGCCGATGCGGTGATTGTCGATGTCGCAAAGCGCCTGGAAAAATTATTGCATTTCACCGATGTGATGGGCCGGGTTGGCGGCGATCATTTCGGCATTATTGTCAATCATATGAATGAACGCGACAAAGACGCGTTTTTGGAAAACATCCTGGCTTGCATCAACGCCGCCGCGATCGATACCAGTGAAGGCAAAGTCGGCGTTACGGTTTCGGTCGGCGTTGCCGAATATATCACCGATGGCATTACCGCGCATGACGTTATGTCGCGCGCCGAAGTTGCGTTGCAAGCCGCGAAACGCAGCGGCCGCAATTGTATCGTGCATTATCAGCAAAATTTACAGCCATTATTATCGAACAGCTTCAATTTGAACATCAGCGAAGAAATCCGCGCCGCATTGAAATATGGCCGTTTCTGTCTGGCGTTCCAACCGATCGTATCGGCGAAAAGCCACGATGTTTATTTCTACGAATGTCTGGCCCGCATCCGCCGCGAAGACGACAGTTTATTGGCCGCCGGATCATTTATTCCAACGGCGGAGCAAATGGGTCTGATGCGCGAAATCGACGATCATATTGCGCGCCTGGCGATTTACGAATTGCGCAAAGATCCTTCCCTAAGACTGGCGATCAATTTATCGGGATTCAATGTCGGCGGCGGGTCATGGTTGACGCAATTGCGCAAATTATTGTCCGAAACACCAACCGTCGCCAGCCGTTTGATCGTTGAAATTACCGAAACCGCGGCATTATCGGATATTCATGAAGCCGCGAATTTCGTCAAGGAAGTACGCGGCATGGGTTGCATCGTCGCGCTGGATGATTTCGGCGCTGGGTATACATCTTACCGCCAATTGCGCATGTTGCCGGTGAATATGGTGAAAATCGACGGATCGTTCGCCAACGGCGTTTCGACCAATGTCGGCAACCAATTATTCGTCCGCACCTTGATTGAACTCGCCAACGGATTTGATCTCGACACCATCGCCGAATGCGTGGAAACCCAGGAAGACGCGGAAATGCTGGCCAATTTCGGCGTCACATTCTTGCAAGGTTTGTATTTCGCGCGGCCGGAATTGAAACATAATCTGCGCGCCATCCAAGGCAAAAATTTGCCTGTTAAAAGCGGCTTGATCAGCGCCAGCTAATTACTTCTTATCGCCTTTTTTGATTCCCTGAATCATCCGCTGCAAATCGTCCATTTGATGGCGCAATTTATGGTATTCGGCTTCCAATCTTGCGGATTCGTTTTGCGGGGTGGCGTGATGGCCCGCGTGCGGCGTTACGCCGCCGGTTGGCTCGCCGGTGAACGGGTTAAACATGCGCATGGTTTTTTCCAATACCGCCATGTTCTGCTTGCTCATTTCATTGATTGCGCCCATGCCCGGAATCATGCCGATCGCATCGTTCCATTGGCGTTGAATGCGTTCCTGGTTATTCACGAAACTATGCATCGCGTCTTCAAGGTATCTGGCGACCGGCAATTGCATATTGCCGCCGTAAAAACTGATCAATTTTTTCAAGAAACTGACCGGCAATAAATTGCTGCCCTTGCCTTCTTGTTCGACGATGATTTGCGTCAAAACCGAACGGGTCAGATCATTGCCGTTTTTCGCGTCATATACGCCGAAATCGACACCTTTTTTTACCATGTTGCACAAATCGTCCAACGTTACATAGGTGCTGGTCGAGGTATTGTATAAACGCCGGTTGGCGTATTTTTTAATAACGATTTGCGGAATATTTTGTTTGGCCATAATTAACCCTTGCCGAATAATTTTAGTACAATTGCATTTGATTGAAGTTTATTTATACTATATGCAGTTCAATCGCCAAAGCATTTATTTGTTATCATTTCATGACCAAAACTAATCAAGACAAAGATTTAGCCGCCGAATGGATCGATTTATGGTGCGAACAAGTCACTCTGTGGCTGAAAGATCCCAATAGTATTGGCTGGATCGAAGGTTTGCTAAGTCATTTGCCGCCTGGCGCAACGATGTGGCAAAATACGCCGCATGAACAAACCAAAAAGAATGGGCCCGCGGCCTTTGATGCTGCACATGAATACGGCGATGCTGGCTTATCAAACCTTGCGGGTTTTATGGCCCAATTTAGCGGATGGCAAGATTCCGTTCCAACCGGAACTGCACGGCCGCGCGCAAAATCTGCGCGCGCAAACGGCGGCGTTAAACGAAGAACAAAAAAGCGCGTTGCTGCAAAATCTCGATCAAAGCATTCTAAAAAACCTAAATAATTTTTGGGATGGCGTATTACGCTATCAAACGCATGATTACACGCGCCCAAAAACCAAGGCGAAAATAATCTGGAAATCCGGCGCAGCGAAATTATACGATTACGGCGCGGATACCAAAAACGCGCCGGTGGTTTTTATTATCCCATCCCTGGTAAACCGGTATTATATTTTAGACCTAATGCCGGATCGCAGTTTCGCGAATTACTTACGCGCGCAAGGATTCCACCCGGTGATTTTGGATTGGGGCAATCCGCAAAAACGCGAGAAATCCTTTGATATCGATTCCTATACGCAATTGATGTTAAAATCGTTCGACGCGATGCGCAAAAAAATCAAGGGCGCAAAACCTTCGGTTTTGGGATATTGCATGGGCGGCGTGTTCGCCCTCGCCCTCGCCCAAAACCGGCCGAAAGATTATTCGAATTTAACCCTGATCGCAACGCCGTGGGATTTCGCCGATAATTACGCCGAACGCGGCAAGATCGATTTTTATATCGAACGCATATTGCCGCAATTCCAAAAATTGGGATTGATCCCAGTCGATTTAATTCAATCGATGTTTTTCGATTTGGACCCATTATTGGTCGTGCGCAAATTCCAGAAACTGGGATCCAGCGAGCCAGCACCAAAACAAATGCAACAATTTGTCGCATTGGAAGATTGGATCAATGACGGCGTGCCACTGGCATACAAAGTTTTGATGCAATGTATGCGGGATTGGTACCGCGATAATTTGATCGGACAGAATAAATTCAAAGTGCTGGGTAGAAATCTGAATCCAAAATCGGTCAAAAAACCAACCATGCTGGTCATTCCCAAAAACGACCGGATCGTACCGCCCAAATCGGCCAAGGCGCTCAGCCATGATTTGCTGCACAGCAATATTTTATGGGCGGAAACCGGTCATATTGGCTTAATGGCGAGTTCTTATGCGCAAAAAGAAATCTGGCCGAAAATCCAGAATTTCTTAAAAAAATCGGCAAAATAGGCTATATTGCGCCATCATTTATTCCACCCCTGGCAAAAGGTATTCCCATGGCCAAAGACATCGTTATCGTTTCCGCTTGCCGCACCGGCATTGGATCTTTTCTTGGCACGCTGGCCACAACCCCTGCGCATGTGCTTGGCGCAGAAGTGATCAAGCATGCTTTGTCCCGCGCAAAAATTTCCCCGAATGATGTCGATGAAGTAATCCTGGGCCATATCCTAACCGCTGGCCAAGGCATGAACCCGGCGCGTCAGGCGGCGATTGCCGCTGGAATTCCGGTTGAAAAAACCGCAATGACCATCAATCAAGTTTGCGGATCGGGTTTGCGTTCCATCGCGCTTGGATTGCAATCCATCGCCAATGACGATGCGAAAATCGTGGTCGCGGGCGGCCAGGAAAGTATGAGTCTGGCGCATCACAGCGCGTTTTTGCGGTCGGGCCAGAAAATGGGTGGCCTTGAATTCATTGACACGATGATTCGCGACGGCCTGACCGATATTTTCAATAATTACCATATGGGCATTACCGCCGAAAACGTCGCGCAGAAATGGCAAATCACCCGCGATATGCAAGATCAATTCGCGGCTAATTCGCAAAACAAGGCCGAAGCCGCGCAAAAAGCCGGAAAATTTAAAGACGAAATTATTCCAATCACCATCAAAAGCAAAAAAGGTGATACGATATTTGAAACCGATGAATATATCCGCGCCGGTGTCACCGCCGAATCATTGCAAAGCTTGAAACCCGCATTCGATAAAGCTGGTAGCGTTACGGCAGGCAATGCATCGGGATTAAACGATGGCGCAGCAGCCGTTGTGTTGATGAGCGCGGATGAAGCCAAAAAACGCGGGCTAAAACCGCTGGCCCGGATTGCATCTTGGGCGACGGCCGGCGTTGATCCCGCCGTTATGGGCACGGGGCCAATTCCAGCCTCGCGCAAGGCACTTGAAAAAGCGGGATGGAAAGCATCTGAACTCGATTTAATCGAAGCCAACGAAGCATTCGCCGCACAAGCCTGCGCCGTGAACAAAGATATGGGCTGGGATTTGGCAAAGGTAAACGTGAATGGCGGCGCCATCGCATTGGGTCATCCCATCGGCGCATCCGGCACGCGGGTGATGGTCACGTTACTGCATGAAATGCAAAAACGCGGCGCGAAAAAGGGCCTTGCCACCTTATGCATCGGCGGCGGCATGGGCATTGCGATGTGCGTGGAGTCCGCATAATGCCCTCGATCAATATTATTTTTCCGGCGAAAACGCCAATTTCTATCCTTGGTCCGCGTAAAAAACATATTCATGAGGCTATTGCCAAAGGCGTTAGCAAGGCATTAAAACTTCCATTGGAATATGTGCGCATTCATATGACAACCCGCGCCGAAGCCAAACGCATTCGCGCGGAAATATACGTTATGAAAGGCCACAAACCGAAGCAATTGAACGCTACACGAATTGTTATATGCGGTGCGATTGCCGATCATTGCAATGTCAGCGCCGGAGCCATAGATTATGCGATTAACCAAATGACAGGCCGCGATCACACCATTGGCGGATTGACCCTGAGCGCATTGAGCGCAACAAAAAGGAGAACAAGATGACCCAACGTTTAGCATTAGTCACTGGCGGCACGCGCGGTATTGGCGCGGCATTAAGCAAATATCTAAAGGCCGATGGGCATGTGGTTGCGGCAACGTATCACAGCAACGATGAAGCCGCGCAGAAATTTTCCAAGGATACCGGAATTCATGTGTTCAAATGGGATGTCGGCAATTTTGATGCTTGCAAAAGCGGTATTGCCAAAATCGAAGCGGATTTAAAACGCCCAATCGAAGTTTTGGTTAACAATGCCGGAATTACCCAAGACACGACATTGCATAAAATGACGCCGGACCAATGGCAAAAAGTAATCGAAACCAATCTGACCAGCTGTTTCAATATGTGCCGCAATGTGATCGAAGGCATGCGCGCGCGGTCCTGGGGCCGGATTATCAATATCGGATCGGTCAATGGCCGCAAGGGCCAGTTCGGCCAAACCAATTATTCCGCGGCCAAATCCGGCATTTTGGGATTCACCAGGTCACTCGCGCTGGAATCGGCATCGAAAGGCATTACCGTGAACGCGGTCGCGCCTGGATACATCAATACGGAAATGGTTCAGGCGGTCGATGCGGCGATTTTACAAAAAATCATCGCGCAAATTCCCGCAGGCCGCCTTGGCACACCAGAGGACGTTGCGGATTTGGTGGTATGGCTGGCGTCGGATAAATCTTCGTTCGTCAACGGCGCCACATTCGATATCAATGGCGGCCAGTATATGGTGTAAAATAACCAGCTGCCCTCCCCTTGAGGGAGGGCACAAAATTTCGACAGAAATTTTGGGGTGGGGATTTCAGTCTAACAAGTTAAAGACCGCCTTATCTCGATACCGCGTCCCCACCCCAAAGTTGCTATCGCAACTTTGACCCTCCCTCAAGGGGAGGGTAACTAAAAAAGTAAGGCGCCTTCTTTGAATCAAAAAACCAACAATACGCTAGTCGGATTATCCGCCATCCCTATTTGGTCGTTAACGCCCCTTTTGGTTATTTTAATCGGGCCGATGTCGGCATTTTTCATGCTGGGATTCCGATTTTTGTTAAGCGGTATTTTATTGTCTTTTGCATCGATCGTACGCGGCGAAGGATTTTTTTCACAATTTAAACACCCCATCGGCGTATGGGTATTGACCATTCTGGGGATTTTAATATCGCAAAGCATTTACATTTACGCCTTGCAAAACGCGCCCACCGCCGAAGCCAATATGATCAATTATATCTGGCCGGTATATGTAATTTTGCTGGGCGCTTTTGCCAATAATAAAACCCTGCATTCTAGACACTATATCGGCATTGCTGCTGGCGCAATTGGATGTGCGGTTATATTGCTGGGCGATGCGGAATTGGTATTGGATCCAAAATATACGCTTGGATATAGTATGGCGCTTTTGGCCGGCGTGTTTTGGGCCGTATATCAGGTATATATGCAAAAATTATATGCGCAGGAAAAATCCAGCATCCAAGGCGGTCCGTTTTTAATTTATTCGATCATCAGTTTTATTTTATATTATTTATCCGGCAGCCCACCGGTGACGATTACCCCGGAAAATTGGCCGTATTTACTGGCGTTTGGATTGGTGCCGATTTCTTATTTATTCTGGGAATATGGCATTAAAAAAGGCAATTACCATAGTTTGGCTTTGTGCGCGTATTTTATCCCGTTACTGTCGGCAATCTGGATCGTATGGGCAACCGAAGTAACTTTTTCCTTGTCGTTATTCCTTGGCGGCGCGTTGATTGTCGCAGCACCATTAATTGGCCGCGACATTAATCCGAAATCGAATATAGTCTAGTAAAAACCTCTTCCGCTTTTGCGCCCGGCATACCCATCAATTCCTGCATCACCGGATCGTCGGCGCGCAAATACGGATTAAATTGCCGTTCGGTTTGCATTAAAAACGGCACGCTGGGTTCGCCCTTGATCCTTTTTTGTTTTACCGATGCGATATAATCTTTGATATCTTTGCGGTCCGGTTCCAACCGCACCGCCAGCGGCGCAAAGGCCAGCGTATATTCATGCCCGCAATAAATCTGCGTATCGGCGGGCAAGGATTTCAAGGCCGCTAAGGACTGCCACATTTGCGCTGGCGTTCCTTCGAATATTCCACCAACGCCAAGGCCGAATAGCGTATCGCCGCAAAACAGCGATTTTAATTCCGGAATATAAAACGCCACATGGCCGATTGTATGGCCGGGCGTATCGATGACTTGCCAGCGCATACCCAGCAAATCGAAATCTTGGCCGGGAAAAACGGTTTGATCGATGCCGGGAATGCGGTGTTTGTCCGCATCGGCGCCAAAAATACGCGCGCCGTATGTCGCCTTTAATTCCAGATTGCCGCCGACATGATCCCAATGATGATGCGTATTGACAATATAATTCAATTTCCAGGATTTTGAATCGCAGAACGCAATCACTTCGTCCGCGACGCTGGGGTCGATAATGGCACATTCGCCGCTCTCGTTATTATGCAATATATAAGCATAGTTGTCTTTGAGGACGGGAAGTACGATAATGTCGATCTTGGCCATAAGGGGTAATCTAGCCCAATGCACACCGACATTCTAGACCTGATGCATTTTTATAATTCGCCGCTGGGGCATATTGCCCGGCGGGCGTTGCGGCATCATATCCGCGCGATCTGGCCGAATGTGCATGGCCAGCGTATTTTGGGCCTGGGTTATGCGACGCCATTTCTGAAATTATTTGAAAACGAGGCCGAACGCATGGTTGCGGTTATGCCCGCGACCCAAGGCATCGCCGCCTGGCCCGAAGACGCGCGCAATATCGCTGCCCTTGCGGATGAAGGCAATTTGCCGTTTCAAGATTATTCCATCGACCGGGTATTGATCGTACATGGCATGGAAGGCACGCATGACCCGAATCATTTATTGCAAGAAGCCTGGCGGGTTTTAACCGGCAATGGCCGGTTATTGCTAGTAGTGCCCAACCGCCTTGGATTATGGGCACGGTTCGAACACACGCCATTCGGCAATGGGCAACCATATTCGGCGTCGCAATTGACCTGGACTTTGCGCCAAGAATTATTCACCCCGATCCAGGTCGTGCGGGCGTTATATACGCCGCCGACGCAATCGCGGTTTTTATTATCGTCCAGCCGCGCGTTTGAAAAAATCGGCAGCGCAATTTTCCCGCAATTTTCCGGATTATTGTTGATTGAAGCGAAAAAAGAAGTGTATTCCGCGCATCCAATGCGCTATCGGCGTTTGCGGTCGACCGCACCGATTTTCCCAGCGCCGCCAGCACCAGTCACCCCGCCGCCAGTGTAATTACATACGAGTGCGGCCGCGCGTAGCTTCGATTTGCTCTAAAAGCAATCCAACAGATTCAGGAATGGCGCTCGCTTGCCTACAGATAACAGTGGACCTGCCACGATCTCCGGGAATTATAACACTCTTTTGTCCGTGTGGAATAACGGCAGACATAGTGGAATGCGGACCGCTTCGTACCGTTACTCGTGTTCCCCCAGCTACTTGATCCGACGATGTGCCTTCCATCATCGCGTGCAATGTATTATCCATACCCATTTTATACTCCTCCTAATTTATATTTTTTATTACGCGGCGATAATGTCGGTGTATTTCACCGTACCTGCACCGAATGTTACACCGTGCAATACCGCTAAATTCTGCCAGCTGGATGCGTTGCCGAACACATCAACCTGCATCGTAGTTTGGCCAACGCCGTCGACAAAGCGTACGAAATCGGTCAAAACACCGTTATATCCCGCCAGCATAGCGCGAATATCCAAAGTATCGTTGCCAGTGACAAAGCCGAATAATTGATCGACGCCACCGCCGAACATATCGCCGCCTTGCCATAAATAATTATCTGCGCCAGCGCCTCCCGTCAATTGATCGGATCCGCCGCCGCCCATGATGGTATCGTTGCCATCGCCGCCCAGCAAAATATCGTTATCGCCAGCGCCATCCAGCCAGTCATTGCCATCATTGCCGTACATGGTGTCGATGCCATTGCCGCCTTCGATGTGGTCGTTGCCGTCATTGCCGTAAATCGTATCGTTGCCGCCCTTACCGAATAAATTATCGTCGCCTTCATTGCCGTAAATCGTGTCATTACCTTCGCCGCCATCGGCAAAATCGTCGCCATCGCCGCCGTAAATCAGATCGATACCGGCTTCGCCATGCAGACTGTCATTGCCAAGGCTACCTTCCAATTGGTCGTCGCCCGCGCCGCCATATAATGTATCGTTACCCAATTTACCGCTTAGGAAATCCCTACCGGCATCGCCGTAAATCGTATCGTCACCAGCGCCGCCATCGATTTGATCGTTGCCCGCTTGACCGAATAACAAATCGCGACCATCGCCACCTTCAATACGGTCATTACCATCGCCGCCGAGAATCGTATCGCTGTCCTTGCCGCCATAGATTAAATCGTCGCCAGCGGAGCTGACAATATAATCATTGCCATCGCCGCCGAAAATCGTCACATCGCCATAAATATAAGGGCCGGACAAATCGACATAATCGTTGCCATCGCCGGCATCGATAATTTCGACGCCGGCGATACGCGCGCCCGATGCGCCCGGCGCAAACGGATCGGCATCGGCCGCAAGGCGGATCCAATCATTGCCCGACGTGCCGAACAACGTATCGGTACCGTCGCCGCCGACAAAATTATCGTGGCTGACGTTAAATGTTTGCCCAACTGGATAGGCTGCATGGGCTTTTAATATCGCTGGATCGATCGCGTTTACCGAAACCGGCGCTACGTTGCCAAGCATACTGGCCACCGCCAATGTTTTGACAACCGGTATCGCCGATACAAAAGCCGTGCCATCGACCGAGAAATTCAAGGAATCGTTGCCATCGCCGCCATCAACCAAATCCGCGCCGGTACCGCCGAATAACATATCGTTATTCGCGCCGCCAAACAAACGGTCACGGCCAGAACCGCCGTCCAATTGATCGGATCCGGCATCGCCACTTAACAAATCATCATCCGTACCGCCGGTTAAAACATCGTCGCCCGCGCCGCCATACAAAGCATCCGCGCCTTCATTGCCATGTAAAATGTCCGAACCATCGCCGCCATCGAGCATATCGGCGCCAATGCCGCCGGTCATCACATCGTTGCCGTTGCCGCCGAAAATTCGGTCGTCGCCCGCTTGGCCATATAAACCGTCATTGCCATCATCGCCGTAAATCACATCGTTCTGATTGCCGCCAGTGACGGTGTCGTTGCCTGCGCCCGCATGGAATACCGTACCGGAAAATCCGGCATTGGTTGCCGCTGCCGCGCTGTTCGCCAAAATCACATTGTCGTTGCCAGACAGACCGTCATATTGCGTGCCAGCCAAGTATGTACCAGCAACCACCGCATTGAAATTCACCGTATCGTCGCCGGATGTAAAAAGCGGATTGAGAGGTGGATTGCCACCACCGCCAGGATTTCCACCACCGCCCGGATTACCGCCGCCGCCAGGATTACCGCCACCTCCAGGGTTGCCACCGCCGCCTGGATTACCACCACTGCCAATGCCAGATAGGTTTGCAAGGTTCTGCGCCGCTTGCGGAATGAACGGCGAGGTATTGCCCGCACCGCCTAGAAAATTCAAATCTTGGTTGGTATCGATCGGACGAATACCAGGCAAAGTAAATTCTTGATCGAATGTGGTAAATGCCGCGCTGCCATGGCCGCCATTGCTGGCTTGGCCTAGATTTTGGTTGTTGCCTTCGGCCGTTTGCAGAGTATCGAGGCGCAACAACGTTGCCAGCAACATTTCCGCTGGAATGGTTTCTTGATCCGGCGTTTGCAAGGCGGTTTGATTTTGTTCGCCTTCACCGGCAAAGAAATTCATCAAAACGATTTTGCCGTCATTATCGAAATTCAAAATTAAATTGGTGCCGTCGACTTCGCTTTGCGCATCGCCCAGATCGAAATCAAGACTGACCACGCTGCCAGGGGGTACGGAAATGGTTTTTACTTCGCCATCTTCGGGGGCGGTCACGGAAATCTTGTTGGCCAGCAAAATATCGGCCTTAGGCAAATTGCCGGATTTGGTTTCGGGGGCGGAAGACGGTTCCAGATTTTTTGCCATTACCTGTTGCTCCATATGAACTTAGTTACTTAACCCTGGGTCAATCTAACTAAGCCATTGTAAAAATTACATATTATTTATGTTTTTAATTATGTGTTAATTTAATCTTAAATGGAAACAAAGTCAATGAAATTTCCGCGTAAAAACCGCTATTTATCCTCTGTGCGTAAGAAAATTTCAATAATTACTGATTTTCTATTTTTTGGAAATAGGTGTTGATCAGCTCGTGTCCCAGCATCGCGAATAGATATTTATTATACTCGCTGATGACCAACCAGAATGTTCCCGGCCAGCGCCACCATTCCCCGGTACGCACATGTTCTAAAAATACCGGATGCGGGATGATTTTAACGGTCGGCATCGCGGCACTAAATTCCATCAGGCTGCGCGGCATGTGATACGCCGCTGTAACCAATCGCAAGGATTGGAATTTATGTTCTTCCATCCAATGCGCCGATTCCATCGCGTTGCCATAAGTATCCGCCGCGCGATACCCAAGCTCGATACAGCATTTCGGATCGAATTTTTTAGGCAGCATCAAATGCAGGCTTTCTATATTTTTTACGTTATCGCCTACACCGGTGATCAATAATTTTTTGGCGCGTTTTTGCAGCAATAAATCGACACTGACTTGCAACCGTTCCATTCCGCCGGTCAATACTACGATCGCATCGGTTTTAGCATTGGCGTCGATCAGTTGCGCGGGAATTTGTTTTGTATACCAATTAAGGCCCATGCCCCAAAAATAAGCGAGGATGACCAGAAAAACGGCGGCCCAAAACCGTTTGCGTTGATAAAGTTTTTTTCTACGTCTCAATTTGCATCACCAAATCGATAGCGTGGTTTAAATCATCCGCCAGCAATACTGGTTTTATATCATCCGGCAACCCATTTGCCAAGGTTTCGCCACCCCTGCCGGTTGGAATCAAACAACGGCGGCAGCCCGCGGTTTGCGCGGCTTGCAAATCGCGCAACGCATCGCCGATCATAATGGTCCGGTCCGGTTTTGCCTTTAAATCCGCCATCGCCTCGATCAGCATGCCGGGCCCGGGTTTACGGCGGCTGCTCGCGCGGTCGGGGTGATCAGGCGCAAAATAAATTTTATCGATGGTCGCGCCGGATTGATGCAACAAACGGTTCATATACCCATGAATTTCATGCAACTGCGATTCGGTAATAATACCCTTGCCGATACAGGATTGATTGGTTGCAACCGCAACTTTCCAGCCCATGCGGTTCATCCGCGCGATTGCATCCGCAACGCCGTCGATCAATATAAATTCGTCAATGGATTTAACATAATCGGCGCGGTCTTGGTTAATCACGCCATCGCGGTCCAAAACCACCAGCCAAGTCATAAAGTCTGATCCAGTTTGGATAACACGGTCGCGCCAGCCGCCGCCATCGCCACCAATCCCGTTACCACCGGCAACAGTAAAATGGAAATAATCGCCATCGGCGTCAAATGCCAATCGGGAAGCAAACCGCCGACAATATCGTCAAACGCTTCAGCAACGCCGTACATCAATAATACAGCCACCAGCATCCCGCCCAAACCGCCGCACAGGCCCGATATAAACACGTTCCTGGCGAATTGTTTGGCGATATAATGATTCTTCGCCCCAATAATGTGCAACAAACCGATGGTGCGGTGATGCGTCACAAGTCCGCTGCGCGTTGCAAACACGATCATCGCGAGGGTCGATGCAGCAATCACGCCCGAAATGAAATACGCCATTAAATTCAACCGTTCGCCAAACGCCAATAAATCGTCCAGCCACATTTTATGATCGTCCATCGCCGCGCCCGGAACCAGGGCAGCAATTTTTTGCTGAATCGCGATAATATCCAATTCCGCATTTTCGGCGATGGTGAAATCGATCAAACGCGGGATCGGCAATTCTTTGCGTACATTCCCCTCGCCCAGCCAGGATTCCAATAAATCCACTGATTCTTTCGGATCGACCGCGCGGATTTGCGCGATGCCTTCAACGGTTTTCAAATAGGCGGTGATTTTTTCAACCCGCGCATCGACGCTGTCGGCTTTGGAATCCAATGCCGACGGCGCCGGAACTTGCACGGTAATCGTCGCGACCAGACTGGAATTCCATTCGCTGATCGCGCTGCGCATTGCAAAGGAAAAGGTGAGCGATAATGTCAACAAAAACACCATCACCGCAATGATCCACGGCATGAAACGGGAATTATCGTCGCGTTGCAACGGCAATTCTTGCGATGATTTGCGGGCTTTGCTTAACCAGGCTTTCATGCGGCTTTATCCTTTGCTGGGCGTAACGTGCCTTGATCCAGATACAATACGGGATGCGAGAATTTTTGAATCAGAAATTCATTATGCGTAGCGATCAATACCGCCGTGCCCATTTTATTCAATTCTTCGAACAAGCGCATTAATCGCACCGCCATTTTATCGTCGACGTTGCCGGTTGGTTCATCCGCAACTAATAACGATGGTTTGGTTACGACCGCGCGGGCAATCGCCACGCGTTGTTGTTCGCCACCGGATAAGGAATCCGGGTATGCTTCCATACGGTCTTGCAATCCGACCCAGGACAATAATTCTTTGACATGATCGATAATTTGTTTTTTCTTGCCGCCGGCAACGCGCAACGGTAACGCAACGTTATCCAAGGCGGTCAGATGTTTCAATAACCGGAAATCCTGAAACACCACGCCGATACGGCGGCGGACAAATGGCAATTCGCTTTTGTGCAATTGATCCAGCCTGTCGCCGAACATGCGGATATACCCATCGGTCGGTTTTTCAGCCAGGTATAACAGCCGCAACAGCGACGATTTACCCGCACCGCTGGGACCGGTTAGGAAATGAAACGATCCCGGTTCAAGCGCGAAATTAATATTGTTTAACACCGAACGATCTTCTTCGAACGAAAGGGATACATTATGACAGGAAACGATTGGTTCCATAAGGAGACTTTATACCTTGGGTTATAAATCTTGGTTTTGCCATGATTGCCCGCTTGTTCGAAGGGGCGTAACAGGATATAAAATAAATCCGCGAATAAGTAAATTACGTAATATCCCTGGCCTGTGGTTGATTTCAAAGATTTATGATTATTTCCTGCCCTACCTGCTCGGCTAAATTCAAAATATCTCCGGAAAAAATCGGCGATGGCAAAAACCTGACTTGCGCCAAATGCAAGCATAAATGGTTTTTCAAGCTGGAGCCGAAATTGGTCGACACCCCCGCACCAAGCGTGGAGCAAATCGAAGCCGCGATTGAAAAAATCGTTGCCGATCAATCGCCTGCGGCCGATGACGCGCCGCCGATGGATGCAATTAATCATCTTGCGGCCCAAGCCGCCGAAGGCCATGCAGCGCAAGAAAAACAGCATCATTATTCCACCAAAAAAGCCTGGATCCTATTCGGCCTGTTAATTTTATCGATTGTCGGATTGGGCAGTTTTGAACGCGGCTTGATCGTCAGCCATTGGCCAGCATCGGCCCGGATTTACGATTTGCTCGGCATGCCGATTCCGGTTTTGGGCGCGGGTCTGGATATTCGCGATCTTGCCTGGGAATTGGTGAAGGTGGAAACCATTGACGATAATACCGGTGATAAGGTCATTCAAAAACCGACGCAAATCGAAATCAAAGGTAGTATCGTCAATCACACCGACGGGCCATTAAGCATTCCAGATTTATTGGCCAAAACCATGGACAAGCATAATAAACCGTTTCATCAGGTAACGTTCAAGGCGATGGGCGAGAAAATTTTGCCGAAAGAAACCATTCCATTTATGGTGAAATTGCCGTTGGTCGAAAACACCGATTTCCGCGTATTGGTAACATTCACCGTGCCAGAACATGCGGACGACCATGCGGCGACCGACGATCATGCACCAGCAGCGCATAAAGATGTGGCGGAACCAGCCAGTTCCGAACAGGTCCAACCAACGCAAGCCGCGCCGGTGGAACCAATTGCCGAACCTGCCCATACCGAAACTGCACCTGCGGAACCTGCGCATAATGAAATGCCTGCCGCAGAACAGGCCGCGCCGCCGGTTGAAACCGCGCCAGCGCCAGAAACATCCCATCATTAATTGTAATTTCTAAAACCGGCGCAGCAAACGCTTGATATAATCGCGTTCGATTTCCGGCCTTCCAAAATCGCCGGAACGGCGTTGCAATTCATCCAAGATCTCTCGCGTTTGCTGTAATTCCTGCACGCCAGGCACGCGTACATCTGGATCATCCAGCGGGCCTTGGCCCGGACGTGTTCTGCCGAATGGATCCTGGCGGCCGGATCCCGCACGCATTTGCCCGCCGCTGCCGGAATTTTGCATATTCTTCATCAATTCCTGTAAACCCAAGCGCATTTGTTCGAGCGATTCGGCTTCGTGCAACAAGATATTTTCGCGCCTTGTTTTATCCGGCTGCTTAGCATCATTCACAGCGCCAATAACCGATTTGATCGACGCAGTGGCCTTATCGAACGCTTCGATTTTTGGCGCGCCCATTTTACCGATCTGATCGAGGAAATCTTTCAATCCCTTGCCGACCGGCGGCTGATCCTTTTTGATTTTTGCCAGCGCAGCGGGGGGAATTTTTGTATGTTCAATCAGATTCGCCGCCGAATAATCCAGCAATAATTGCTGATCGCGGATCAGGCCTTGGACTTTTTTAATCAACTCCATGGCTTTTTTCGCCGATTCCGATTGCTGGCCCTGGTTCTGGCGCACGTTCGCCATCATTTCCTGCAGCTTGCTTAATAATTTTTGTGCTTCCTCGGTATTGCCGCTGCGCATCAATTGGCGGATCTGGGTCAATAGCCGGTCGATATCTTCGACTTCGATTGAACTCGCGCTGGTATCCAATGCCGGAAGATCTTCCATATCTTCTTGCATCATTTGTTCGTACATCGCATTCAGATAATTACTCATCGCTTCTTCGAATTGATCGAGCAGATTGTCGATTTCCGCCTGGCTGGCGCCGCGCGCCATCGCATCTTGCAATGCCTGTTCCAGCGTTCTTAAATCGCGTTCGGCCAACGATATGCCGTTATCCTCGAGCCGCAGGGCGACATCCCACAATAAATCGGCGATATTCTGATCCTGGCTATTATCATCGGCCAAATCCGCGCGGCGTTGCGCCACGCGCGTGGCCAGCGTTACTTTGGCGTCATAAGCAAAACTTTGCGGGTATTCTAAAATATCTTCTAGCGCGCCGGACAAATCGATCCGCGCCAAGCGGCCTTCCATAAATTCCTTGCGCAATCCACCGATTTTCTTGGCGAGCGGATGTTCGAATACGCGTTCCGGCAATGTGGTTTCATGTAGCGCGGAAATGGTTTTATGATCGCGCGCGTCATAGGCAATCAATCGCACATTTACCTTTTGCCCCGCCCAGCGGTGATGAGCGATATCGTGGTAACTGGAATTTTTGACTTCGTTCTTGCCCACCGTGAAAACCGGCAATTTCAAAGTAATGATTTCTTTCTCGCCGGGTTTGGAAATTTCGGCAAATGCCTGGGTGATGCCGTAATCATCACTGCCTTTATACCCAATACGCAACGCCGCGCGCGAAGTGGCGTACATATCGCCGTCCCAATCAATGCTGGGCGGCGTATCGGCAATCACTTGCACAGGCCATTTGCCTAAGGTTTGCCATCCCAAATAAGCGCGGATTTCGGTGGCTTTATCGATGGTGACATTGGCCTGATAGGTGTTGTCATTCAATTCGGTTAAATCTTGCTTGTCATTGTCGATATAAAAAGCCGGGTTGGATTTCACACCCGAAAATTGCACATATACCTGGCTTTGTTCCGGAATTTCGGTAACGGTTTTCAAATCCGCTTTCAATGGAATTTGCGGCAATTTAGTATATTCCGGCGGGCGCACCCATACCGTTAAACTTTCGAGCAGACTGCTGGCGGATGGTACTTCAGGGCGAAGCGCGTGCAGAATCCGGTTTTCGGTGTCGCGCCCGGCATGCATCACGCCGATCACGACAAACAATAACAATACGCTGCGGAACGCATAAGGATCGAACGGCGCAAAACCGAATCGCGGCATGTTGACTTGCAGACGTTTTAAATGTGTGGCTACATATTGCCGGTATACTTGCCACCATTCTTGTTGATACGCATCCGCGCCCGGCATGATTTGATCCTGCAGCGATGTCAATGGCCGGTGCGGCAATTCGCTGTCTAATTCAATACGGTGATAAATTTCCCTGTCCGACGGCCAACGCAAATCGCGGACCAATTTTACCATGCCTTCGATGAAATATGCCGCCAGGCCCGCCAGCAACAAACTATGCAACAATCCCGGCAATTGCGATGGCAATTCAAATAGCGCGCCAGCGATAAAGGCAAACAACGCCACGCCATAAGGCCAGATGCGCGGCGCGATATCTTCCCACATTAATACCAGTGCCGCGTATAATTTTTTCGATCTTGCAACGGGCTCGTGATGCGCGCCGAAGGTCAATTGCCGCATTGCCCGGAAAACATCCCGCCAACCCATATTCGGCAAGTTCGGCGGACGCGGGACGGGTTTTACGGTCATGCGCTGGATTTTTCCAATCGGATCGTTTCATCGAAACTTGGACGGCGACGAATGATGGTGAATTGATCACCATCAACTAAAACTTCGGGTGTCAAAGCGCGCGTATTATATTCCGACGACATCGATGCGCCATACGCGCCAGCACTGGTCACTGCCAGCAAATCGCCAGCATTGGGCAAATGCATTTCCCGCGACAGAGCCAAATAATCGCTGCTTTCGCACACAGGGCCGACAATATCGCAAATCTGTTTATTGGCGGCCTTTGGCAAGCGCACGGGAAGAATATCATGATGCGCTTCGTACAATGTGGGACGAATCAAATCATTCATCCCGCCATCGGTCAAAACGAAATGCTTGTCGCTACCTTTTTTCAAATGATGCACCGCGATCAGCAACGCGCCTGCATTGGCGGTAAAATAACGCCCCGGTTCGAACACCATATCAATATCGAAATCGCCGAATAAATCCCGCACCAACGCCGCATATTTCTCAAGCGGTACGGATTGTTGCCCCTGTTTATATGGAACGCCCAATCCGCCGCCCAAATCGATATGGGAAATGGCAAATCCCTGTTGCCGCAGTTCCGATATCTTATCGCGCATGACGCGGTACGCGTCTTCGAACGGCGGCAAATCCAGGATTTGCGATCCGATATGCGCGCCGATCCCGACCGCCTTAATATGGCTCATCGATTTGGCTTTGTGAAACAATTCGCCAACGGCATCGATATCGATGCCGAATTTATTTTCTTTTTTGCCGGTTGTAATCTTCGCGTGGGTTTTAGCGTCCACATCCGGATTGACGCGGAACGCCACCCGCGCATCGGTTCCCAAACGTTGTGCGACGCTGGCGATCATATCCAGCTCCGATTCCGATTCGACGCTGAATTGCATGATGCGTTGTTTGATTGCGAATTCGATTTCAGATTCGGTTTTTGCAACGCCGGCAAAGGCGATTTTCGATGCCGGAATTCCCGCCGCCAACGCGCGCTGCATCTCGCCTTGCGATACCACATCCGCGCCTGCGCCCATTTTGCCAAATAACTGAATCACATGGATATTGGGCAGCGATTTCACCGCATAGCACACTTGCGCGCGCATATTTTTAAACGCGGCCAGGAATTGCCCGCAATAATCCGTCAACGCCGCTTTGGAATAAACGTAAACCGGCGTGCCGATTTTTTGCGCGATAGTTTCGAGCGGCACGTTTTCAACGCACAAACGATCGCCGCTGTAATGAAATCTCTCATGCAAGGGAAAAGCGCCGGTCATTTAATTCCTTTTTTATTTATCTCAATTACCGTTGTGGATAGGTGCGCGGATATTTTGGGTCGCTATCCGGCGGCGCATCGAGCGCGCCGCGTTTGCCGCAAGCGGTTAACAGCAGCATCAAGCAACATAAAATCAATAATGCGTTTTTCATGCCGTCTCCTATATATATTTCTTGCGCGCCGATTTAACAGACGCACGGACATTTTTCGGCGCGGTGCCGCCGAAACTGTCGCGGCTGCCGACCGATAAATCGATATCCAGCGTGCGCAAGGCTTCTTTGGTCAATTTTGGTTCGACCGATTGCAAATCCGCAATGCTTAATTGCGCCAAGCCGCATTTCTTTTTTTCCGCCAATTTTACCAACAATCCAACGATATGATGCGCCTTGCGGAATGGCAGATTCAATTTCTGCACGATATAATCGGCCAAATCGGTTGCGGTCGCAAACCCGCCATCCGCCGCCGCGCGCATCGATTGAATATTGGCGCGCATGCCTTCGATCATCGCCTGCATCGCCGCCAGGCACAAATCCATATCATCCAGCGCGGCGAACACGATTGGTTTATCGTCTTGTAAATCTTTGTTATAAGCGAGCGGCAATCCCTTTAATAACATCAACAACGATTGCAAATTGCCGGAAATTTTTCCGGCCTTGCCGCGTACCAATTCCGCCGCATCGGGATTGCGTTTTTGCGGCATGATCGATGAACCGCTGGTCATCGATTCGGGCAATATCACAAAATTGAACCGATCATTGCTCCAAACAATTAATTCCTCCGCCAAGCGCGATAAATGCACCGCCATGATCGACAGGCACGATAAAAATTCGAGTGCAAAATCCCGGCTGCCGACCGCATCCATGGAATTTTCCATAGGCCCCGTAAATTTCAATTCCCGCGCGGTTTGATCGCGGTCGATCGGGAACGATGTCCCGGCCAGCGCCGCCGCGCCTAAGGGGCATTCATTCAGCCGCGCACGGCAATCGGCCAGGCGTCCGCGATCCCGGCCCAGCATTTCGACATAAGCCAGCAAATGATGGCCGAATGTCACTGGCTGCGCCGCTTGGAAATGCGTATATCCTGGCATGATCGCATCGGCATATTGCTCCGCCTTGTCGATTAACGCCTTTTGCGCATTTTGCGCCGCGCGGTCCATTTGATCGATGGCATCGCGCACAAACAGGCGGAAATCGGTTACGGCCTGATCGTTGCGCGAACGCGCCGTATGCAAGCGCCCGGCCGCCTCGCCGATCAATTCGGCCAGCCGCGCTTCGATATTCATATGAATATCTTCGAATTCGCGGCGGAATTTGAATTTACCCGATTCAATTTCGTCTAAAATTGTATGTAATCCGTTTGCAATATTTTTGCCATCTTCGGCGGATATGATTTGGCAACTGACCAGCATTTTGCAATGCGCCAGCGATGCGGCGATGTCCTGGCGGTATAAACGCTTGTCAAAGTCGATGGAAACATTTATCTGTTCCATGACGGCGGCTGGGGATGCGGAAAAACGCCCCCCCCAAATGGAACTCGGTTTGGACGAATTGGGTTTTTGGATATTTGCTTTGACGCTAACTTTTGTTAAAGGTTTTTGTGCCATGATATTATTTATGCCGAAATTATCCCGAATCGTAATGGTGGCGATATTGACCGCAGTTTTTGCGGCATTGCCGATGATTGCAAACGCGCAAAACCGCGGGCCGATCCCCGGTCTTTTGATGAAACAACCGCCGCAAAAGCCGTCTGTTATTGTATTCCATGATGCGGATGGAAAGCAATTAAGCTTGCGCGATTTTAGGGGTAAATTATTGCTGGTGAACCTTTGGGCGACATGGTGCGTGCCATGCGTCAAGGAAATGCCGTCTTTATCCCGGCTAAAAGACCAGTTTCAGGGGCAAAATTTCGACGTGATCGCCATCAATCAAGACCGGGACGATAATCTGGTCGAACCTTTTTACGACAAATTGAATATTCCCAATTTGGCGCTGTATACCGATTCCTTCAATACCGTCACCAAAAGCTGGGACATACCGGGACTACCGGCCAGTTTTATTATCGATGAAAATGGGGTTGAAATCGCAAGATTATATGGGGCCATGGAATGGGACAGCCCGCAAGTAGTTTCATTCTTGCAAAATTACCTCCCCCCCGCGCCGTTACCGGATGCAAAAGCAGGGATGTAATTAACCGCGCCCGTCCGCTCCCAAACGCAATCGACGCGGATCTAATCCTCTTCTTATTTCGCGTATATGCCGCTCATCGGCCCTTGGCGCATCATGAACAATACGAAAACCACTGCGCATACCAGCTGCAATTTTACCGGTAGAATAATATTGGTCGACTAACGCATCATATTGTTTACGGCCAATTTCGGTGTGCGCCACCAAGCGCCGCAAACCCATCATCACATTGTGATTAAATTCCTGTGCGGCGACGCCATATAAAAAATCAAATGCGCGTTCTGGCTGATGATTATATCGTAATATATCCGCATATAACACAGCAGCCCTGGTGTTTTTAGGATCACAGGCGCATGCTTGTCCTGCATGCACTTCTGCCGATTCTTTATTGCCGCGTTTAAGTTCCAAAAATGCCATGCATTGATGCAATTTGGAGCTGCGGCGATATAATTTTAAAGCTGGATTTAATGTGCTTAGAGCGTAATTGAAATTATTGCTGGCGATATGCGCTTCGGCAATCATAATGGTATAGCGAACGAGCAGTCTGCCCACATGCAAGGTGCGATCCACATTATTAGGACGGGCCATGATATATTCGCGCGCCAAATCATACGCAGTGCCGGGGCCATGTTCTTTGCAAATATTGGCCAATGACCGCGCCGCCACGGCATCCGGCAGATGCTGAATTGCAGGCGGTTTTTGTTGGGTCTGTGCCCAACGATGTCTGGTGCGTTGTTTTGCCATAGCTTCCTGTAGCCAGGCGTATCTTATACAAATACGATTGTTGGTCAACCGAAATAATCATAAAAAAAGCGGCTATATGCCGCTTTTCCCATGAAGATAATGCTTCAATCTTACCGCGTCGGCACCGGTTTTTCCCCGGAATAATCGTAAAAACCTTTGCCGGTTTTACGGCCCAGCCATCCGGCTTCGACATATTTTACCAATAACGGGCATGGGCGGTATTTCGAATCCGCGAGGCCATCGTATAAAACCTGCATGATCGACAGGCACGTATCAAGGCCGATAAAATCCGCGAGCTCCAACGGGCCCATTGGATGATTCGCGCCCAATTTCAATCCGGTATCGATGGATTGCACATTACCAACGCCTTCGTGCAGCGCGTAAATCGCTTCGTTGATCATCGGCAATAAAATCCGGTTGACGATGAATCCTGGGAAATCTTCGGACTCCGCGGTGGTTTTGCCCAATTTTTTGGCGACTTCCAAAATCGCATCGTGCGTCGCATCGTCGGTTGCGATGCCGCGAATTACTTCGATCAATTGCATGACCGGTACCGGATTCATGAAATGCATGCCGATGAATCTGCCCGGGCGATCCGTCGCCGCGGCCAGGCGGGTGATAGAAATGCTCGAGGTATTGGTTGCAATCAACGCGTCTTTTTTCAAATTCGGAAAAAGCGTTTGCAAAATTTTCTTCTTTATTTCTTCGTTTTCGGTCGCGGCCTCGATCACTAAATCGCAATTGGCGAAGGATTTATAATCGGTAGACGTTTTAATGCGGCCAAGCGCCGATTTCATATCGGCTTCGGCTAATTTGCCTTTGCTGACCTGGCGGGCCATATTTTTTTCAATGGTTGCAACGCCAGCCTTGACGCGATCATCGCTGACATCCAACAACATAACGTCATAACCGGCCTGCGCACACACATGCACGATACCGCCACCCATTTGTCCAGCGCCGATAACGCCGATCGATTTAATAGAAATGCTCATAAAACTTCTCCCAGAATGCGCCGTCATTCTAGCCAAGTTCCGGCCGCCGCGCACATTAGGGAAGCGAAACAATATATAAAGAAATTATGCTGCGCCAGGAATGACACAGTGTGGCATGCTAATGCTTGGCTTTTTCCAAGGCGGCCTGTAATTCCGGCAGGATCGCGAATAAATCACCCACCAAACCATAATCGGCGATTTGGAAAATCGGCGCTTCGCCATCCTTGTTGATGGCGACGATGATTTTGGAATCCTTCATCCCGGCCAGATGCTGGATCGCGCCGCTGATACCAACGGCAATATATAATTCCGGCGCGACGATTTTTCCGGTCTGGCCGACTTGGTAATCGTTTGGCACGAATCCGGCATCAACCGCCGCGCGCGAGGCGCCAATCGCGGCGCCCAATTGATCGGCGATTTTTTCGATCAATTTGAAATTTTCTGCCGACCCCAAACCGCGGCCGCCGGAAACGATCACCCGCGCGCTGCCCAGATCGGGACGTTCGGATTTGCTAACCTCGCGCGAGACAAATTCGGATAAATTATTTTGCGGTGCGGATTCGGTGACATCAGCAATTGTGGCATTGCCACCCTGGCCTGCTGCCGCGAATGCGGTTGGGCGCATTGACAATAGTTTGATTGCATCGCCCGATTGCACCGTGGCAATCGCGTTGCCCGCATAAATCGGCCGATCGAATGTATCTGCCGAATGAATTTTGATTACATCGGAGATTGGCTGTACATCGAGTATTGCCGCAACCCGCGCCAGAATATTTTTGCCGAAGGATGAGGCCGGTGCGATTACATGATTGTAACTTTTAGCCAGCGCCGCGATCACCGGCGCTGCGGATTCGGCCAGAAAATTTTGGTGCGCGGCGTTATCCTGAATCAGCACTTTGGCAACGCCGGAAATTTTTGCGGCACTGTCCGCAACTGCGCGGCAATTCGCGCCCAGGACCAATACATGCACCTCGCCACCAAGCTGCGTTGCGGCGGTAATTGCGCACAAAGTGGGTTTTAGCAAATTATTATGATTATGTTCGGCAATGACCAGAATGCTCATGATAACACCCCAGCGGATTGTAGTTTTTCAACCAGCTCTTGCGCCGTGCCGACCTTGACGCCCGCTTGGCGTTTGGCGGGCTCGATTACTTTCAAAGTTTTCAGGCGCGGCGATAAATCAATGCCGAAATCTTCCGGTTTTTTTTGTTCGATCGGTTTCGATTTTGCTTTCATGATGTTCGGCAAAGATGCAAAGCGCGGCGTATTCAGACGCAGATCGGTCGTGACCACGCAAGGCAATTTCAATTTCAAAGTTTCAAGCCCGCCATCGATTTCGCGCGTTACCAGGCAATGATCCGATGCGACGTCCAGTTTCGATGCGAATGTGCCCTGCGCCACACCGAGCAATCCCGCCAAAATCTGGCCGGTCTGATTGCAATCGTCATCAATCGCTTGTTTTCCCATGATAATCAGATCGTTTGTTCCATGGGAAACAATTTGCGCCAGGATTTTCGCAACGCTCAGCGGCTGCGTTTCGCCGTCATACAATACATGAATGCCGCGATCCGCGCCCATCGCCAGCGCGGTGCGGATGGTTTCTTGCGCTTGCGCCGGACCGATGCTGATCACAACGACTTCGCTGGCAATATTTTTTTCTTTGAGCCGCACCGCTTCTTCGACCGCGATTTCGTCAAATGGATTCATCGACATTTTGACGTTTTGCGTTTCAACGCCGCTGCCGTCGGATTTCACCCGAATGCGAACGTTGTAATCGATCACGCGTTTAATGGGCACAAAGATTTTCATATTTTACCGTGACTTGCCAATAGGATACGAGGCAAATTAGCAGAAAAACCGGCTGTTGCAATGAAATTGTCATCTAAAAAGATTATGGTCGGGGTAATTAAAATTATGAGAGGGTGTTATGGGCGTATTTGGCAATGGTGCAGAATTACACGCGCAGCGGGAAGCAAGGTTGGCGCAACAGCATGGCAGAACCACCGCCGTTATTTGCGAGCAAATCAATTCCCTGTTAATCCCGAAATTTAGCCACGTTGTTTTTCTTTTTAAGAAAACGGAAAAGAATGGCGATGCTTGTTGGCAATGTTTTAAAACATCGGTGCAAGGAATGGTCGCCGCCATTGAAGGAAAAACCATAGTTGGGTGGGACAAGCCGACGCTTGCCGAAGCATCTTATATGTTGTCGATGCTGAATGCACAAATAGAATTCGTGAAAAAACCAAAAAAGAAAATAATGCGCGCGGCATGGGATGCAGCATTGACGGAATTGAAATCCGATTTCAAACCACTTTCCCTGGAAGCCGCACAAGAACACCTAGATGCGACGAATGCTGGGGAAGCATCGGCGCAAACAGTGACGCCGCCGAAAGCACCGACCCGCAGACCCCCCACAAGACCCAGAAAAAGCGGAGCAAGCAATCTCAATCCTGTCGTTCAACATGCGATCGAAGCAGGGCACTCCCGCGCCTTGGCCGGGTAATAAAAGAATTTTACCCGCGCATTGCCAGCATCAATAAAAATAACGCCACTGCCGCCGCTTGCAAGATGATGCGGTACTGCATTAATTTATTGCTGCGCCGCGCTTTTTCGATCGATGCCTCGCCGGGCGGCGCGGATTTGGCCATCTGCGCAATTCCAAAAATCAAAACCGCGGCGGTTGCGATAATCGCGGCAACGACCAAGAACGGCGTATAGGTTTGCAATAAAGTGGGCTCCATGGGCGTAATGTAACGCGATATGATTCATTTGCCAATCTATTACGCATCGGCAAATCATAAAAAAACTATAAAGGACCGTTATAACTCTTAACGAACTCGCGTTGTAGATCCCATGTAGTGACTTGGCGCGGTTGCATGGCAGCAACCATGTTGTTCTGGCGCGTCCATAATTGCTGCGCCCTATCCTTTATTTGGGGCGCTTTGGATGGCGGCGGGACACACCAAATGCTTTGTATCAGTTCCATGGATTTTCGGCGCATGGCCTGCAATTCTTCCGACCCGAACGGCACGGTTTCAACATGGGATGCGCCTTTATCTTTGACGGTACGGCGCAGCAAAATACTTTTTCCATCTTCCACATATAACGCCGTTTCACTGGCGACTCCGGAATCCGGAGCCGCCCCCAGCCAATAATAGTCAAAATCCACTTCGCCGCACAAAAATACGGTAACCCGCGCCGGATTTCTGTCAAAAGAATGTGGACGAATCTTTCTCTGCTCTAAGGCCTGCTGAAATCTTTGCAAATCCCAATTCGCGGCCGGGGTTGCGCTAAAACTTTGTTGTTGCGCATTCATCCATTCCACTTGCGATGGATCGCCCAGCATATAAGTAAGGCTGACTTGCAATGGAATAGCGGCTTCGGGCGAACGCTGGTTGTTTTCGTCCACGCGAACGCCTCTCAGAATACCTATTTTCTGAGCATAATCTTTGCGAGCAAATCGTCCTTGCGCCATAAGTTCCAGGACATGCATCCCCTTTCTCCAGCTGGGGGATCGCGGCGCCGATTTGACCAGCATGCTGGTTATGTTCATCTCGTTTGTTAGTTTCATTGGGGTTTATTATAGGTATCCTGGAAAATATTTCCATATTAGAAATAATATTGCACAATAAAAGCAATAATATTGCCAATGTTCGCTAGGCGCAGCGCCCAGTTTTGTATATATAGTGCCTATGAATCCTAATATTCCACAAAAAACCGGCCCTATCTGGCCGCCGCTGCACGGCAAAGCGGAATCGTTGGTCGTGATTTTGCATGGTTATGGCGCGGATGCGCATGATTTATTTCCCCTGGCCGGGGAATGGGCGCCATCCATGCCGCAAACGGCGTTCATCGCTTTGCATGCGCCATTTTCGTGCGAAGGCAACCCGTATGGGCGGCAATGGTTTTCATTGTTCGATATGGAAAAAAGTAACATGTGGGGAAAATTGACCTATTGGCCGGTGGAAAAATTGGTCGAAGGCGGACGGCAAGCAGCGGAAATTTTAAATTCCTGGATCGATGCATTGCTGGCCGAACATAAATTGGCCCCGGATAAATTGGCGTTGGTCGGATTTTCCCAAGGCGCGATGCTGGCAATGCATGTCGGATTGCGCCGCGAAAAACCAATTGCCGGAATTGTCGGATTCAGCGGGCGATTGTTGCAACCAGAATCATTAGCCAAAGAAATCAAATCCACGCCGCCAGTGATGTTGCGCCATGGCGATGCCGACGATATCGTGCCGCCGCAAAATATGGAAGAAGCCGAAAAATATTTAAAACAAAGCGACGTGCCGGTCGATAGCCGCATGGATGCGGGCATGGGCCACAGTATTTCCGAACAAAGCATCGGCGAGGCCGGCGATTTTTTACAAAAACTTTTGCGATAGGAAAAATTATGTTGCGTTATTTCCTGTATTTTATTTGCGCGATTTTATCGGTCACCCCAACCATAGGTTTTACCATGAGCGATCCCATCCCCGCCCCGATTGCCATTTACAGCGAAGATTGTGGCCCGGACGACGCGCCGGTAACCCGCATTAACATCCCTGAACCGGCGATCAACAATGCATTTTGCCAATCCATTGGCACGGACAAAGCGAATCCACAAAACATTCATCCGCTGTACGCCACAGGCAATTTTCATATCACCGTGCATTCCAGCGCGCAGTTTTGGAGCGGAAAAAAAATCGAAGGCGATATTTTAAAGAAATATGTATGGCTGGATATGTGCGGCGTTCATCCATCCGCCATCACGCCCGATTCATTTGAAATGTTGTCCGTGCAATATCTGGAACAATCGGCAGGAATACAGTTACGATACCGTTTGAATGGCAAAGAAATATCAAAAATTCTGAAACTGCAGGATAGCGGCGAAAAACGCCCCATTTGCGGATAGCTTGAAATTTAACGCTGTTTAATCGCTTCGACCAAGATGCCAATATTCACGCCAAAAGCCCTGAATTTGATGTTGTGCTTGGTAAATCCGGCTTCGTGCAGTTTTTGTTGCCATTGCTGGTCGTTCAAAAGATCCGGAACAGGATCTGCATCCTTCAAACCCAATCGTTGCCTGGCATCGGCAACCATATTTGGCCATGCGGTTTCGGAAAAATTACCAGACGCAAACACCGGTTCGCTAGAAATAAAGGCACTGCCGGCGTTAATCACATTATAAACGCCTTTTAATAATTTCTTACGGTCTTCCGGTGTGAATCTATGAATAACATTTACACCCACGGCCGCGTCAAAACGCTGGTGTGGGTGTGTTCCTAGATAACTCGGCACAGTTACAGATGTAGCGGGTTCAATAATTTTTACGCGGCCATGCATTAATCCTTGTGTAGCCAAATTTGCCTGTAACCGCGCCGCCAAATCCGGCTGTTTTTCGAGAACCGTTAATTCAAGATTCGGCCTAGCCTGCAATATCGCTGCGGACAAAGCCGGATCGCCGCCATTGGCGCCGATTTGCAAGATTTGCAATGACGCACGCGTTTTCTGGAACCACTGCTGAAGCAATACAGCAATAGCGGGGATTCCGTCTTGCAATTTTCCTTTTGCTGCCATAACGGCGCTCTTACCCTTTTACAAAAATTTATGGCCCTCTTCTATGGAAGGGTTATTGGAATAAGGATTAGTATTCTCTTCCTTCTTTGGCGCTGATAACCACATTTACAGCGTCATCGTTAACAAAGCGTTTTGTGTGATCTGAACGCGATGTGGATTTAGGCGCACGCTTTTTTTCCTGCGAATGTCGTGGATGTTTACGATCCCACGCCTCTACATCTTCCATCGTACACCAAGATTGATCTTTGCTCATTTTAATCTCCCCTCGATAAATGTTATTATGCCGCCGAATACGGCTTTGCGATCCGGTAAAAAGTTCCCGGATATTTTTCATATTTCGCCAATAATTTTTCGATGAAGCCATCATTATGCATTTGCGCAATCGCGGCGTTGCAGAAATTCAAAAATTCCGGCTGATTCTTTTTAATGGGGAAAGCGGTTTTAAACACGCGCAGCGGTTCCTGATGCAGGACTTTCACCGAATTCGGATTATGAGCCAAAAATTCCGATACCGCCACCGGTTCCACGAATGTAACGCTTGCTTTACCCCTGGCAACGCTTAGCAGCAATTCCGACATCGGCGTCATTTGCGGCATGGATGTTAATTTTGCTTTGGCAAAATCGGTGCGGGCGATTTGTTCCGCCATTTCGCCATCAATCGTCGCAATACTGACAGCGGGATCGTTAATCGCATCTAGGCCACGATCAAATCGCGCATTTCCCGCAGCAGTTACTGCAACAACGCCATTATAAAACAAACCTTGGGTAAAATCGCCGGCATGCACGCGTGGCATACTTTCCCATACGCCCATACAAACGGTTTCATAACGTCCGTTATTCAGGCCTTCGAACATATTGCCCCAACCTACTTCTTCGGTGATTTCGATTTTCAGTTCGGTGATGCGGCCGAATTCCTGCATTAAATCGTAAAAAATACCGGAGAATTTCCCAGTGTTGGCGTCTTTGTTCAGCCAATTCAAATAATTCAGGTACCCACAGCGAATCTTACGCGTGCGCATCACGCGCGCGTAAACGCTTTCCTCTTGCTGGACGGATTCTTTTTGTTGCAATTGCCCTGCTGTAATTGCCGCCACTGGCGCAGCCACTGCGGCTGTTCCTAAAGCTTTGATAAAATCGCGTTTGTTCATGGCTGGGTTCCTTTTTCTAAATCCGCAGCGACCATAGCACAAATTCCAGCCCGTTTCCACATTATTTCTTAAAAGGAAATTAGTGCTAAATAGTCCTAGATGTTACATTTTATCCCTGAAATATGATAAAATAAAATAATACAAGGGCTTAATATTGAACATTTATTAATAAATGTTAATATAAAATGAGATTAAGGGAGGCTCCCGGCACCAATTTTTACACCCTCATGCCCATGCGCCCAATCGGCGCAAAGGAGATCAGGCAATGACCTTCTCTAGCCTGGAATCCTGTCATGCTTTGGTGTTGAACGCCGATTTTCGTCCCCTATCCTATTACCCGTTATCCGTCTGGTCTTGGCAAGATACTGTGAAAGCGGTGTTCTTGGGCCGCGTCGATATTGTCAGCGAATATGACCGCGAAATTCACTCGCCGGGCTTGACGATGAAATTGCCCAGCGTGATCGCATTAAAAGAATATATCGCCACTACAAAACGTCCGGCATTCACACGATTCAACGTATTTTTGCGCGACCGGTTTTCTTGCCAATATTGCGGCGACCGGTATGCGACACACGATCTGACATTCGATCACGTGATTCCGAAATCGCGCGGCGGACGCACCACTTGGTATAACGTTGTCACCGCGTGCGGATTGTGCAATCTGACCAAGGGCAATAAATTATGCCACGAAGTCGCGATGTTCCCATTGCAAGAACCGTTTTCACCCAATTCATTTCAGTTACAGGAAAACGGCCGCGCGTTTCCGCCGAATTATTTGCATGAATCCTGGCGCGATTATTTATATTGGGATTCGGAACTCGAAGAATAATTTATTTCTTGCGGCCGCCCGCTAAACCCAGCCATAACATGTTCGAACGCAACCAATTGGCCGCCGCGATCATGCCTTGGCTCGCCAATGGCGATTCATCGCAATGTTTCATAAATTGCGCAGTCGTTATCGCGCGTGGGATAATCCGGCCATCGCCATCTTGGCGTGGCTTGCCATCGCCTTTCCAACCCTCTAAATCCACTTGCGCATAAATCATGCCGGCATAGTGGGTGGAAACGGTCGGCGCAACCGGCGCCAATCTTTGGATAATTTTTGTAGAAATAACAGGAAGCCCGGCTTCTTCGCCAAGCTCGCGCACCCCGGCTTGTTCCAACGATTCGCCATTATCGATGCGGCCAGCGATAAGGCCGATAAACCGGTGCAGAATGCCGCGCGCGATTAAACCCGCCGCCATTTCTTCGACCAAAACGATTTTATTTTGCCTTGGGTCATGCGCCAGCACCGAAACCGAACGGCTGCCCAGCGTGACATCGCGCGTTACGGTTTTGCCGCCAATTTTTATACGAAGGCGGTCAACACCAACATAACCGTCTGGCGGTCCAAATGTTTGTCGCGCAACGATTTGCGGCACCGGATTCAAACGCCTTAAAATAATTAGCCGCGTTGTATAACTTAACCGGCCTGGTTTTCGCTGCTTCATCCCCTACCCTTTATACTGTTGGTTAGGCAGGCTTATACAATATATCTTTTAAAGAATCAATCGGCGAAAATGGGTGGTTATATTATTTCCTTGACCAAGTTTCTTTTATAAATACAATCGCCTGGTAGGAGAGGGTATGGACCAACAGCCACAAACACCCCCAAATTGGCGGCGAATTATTTTGGCCTTTGCGCAAAAATACGGGAAAACCGATATTGTTTCGAATGTGGCGCTCGCGGCCTTATTGAATCATCCGCAAGGCGCCGCCCTTATCGTCGAATTTCTTGCATCCACCGGTGTAACCGCCGACCCCGTGGAAATTCAACATGATGCGGTATTATACATGAGCGGTCCCGCGAAACATTTATATACCTCCGGAAAAAACTATAGATTCGCAGACAATGTGGAAGTTGCACTGCGCGATACTGAAACAGAGGGAAACATGTCCCTGATAAAATTACTGCGCCGTCTGATTACTAAATCCAATATAGTAGCATCTATTTGGCGGAATATGAGACTCAACACTGAGCCGCTTTCCTTATTTTTAGACCAAAAAATAACAACGCCCATGGTGGGACAAACATCGCCTGCACCAACATCTACGCCTGCGTCTACACCTGCTCCCACACCTGCAGCACCGTCTCGGCCAAATCTAATGTCAGTGGAGAAAAAACCTATGCACCCGAATGATATTTTAACGGCCTTATCGGATGCCGCGCCTGGACAATATCATGTGGCAGCCGCGATCAGCGAATTGCTGTCTTTGCAATCGGCCGACCTTTTGCCAGGGCCTTCGATCGCGCCGAGCATTATGTTATTAGGCGCGCCCGACAGCGGGCAAACACAATTGGTGCGCACTCTGGCCGGTATATATTGCCCCGATAAACAAGCCGCCGGGACAGAAGCAAAAACCAAAAATCCCGAAGCCAATATCCTCACCATCGATGGGGCCAGCTATAATCTCGATCATCATGTGGCGGGATTATGCGGCGCGCCTGGGGAATATAGGGGCAGCGAAAATGGCGGGATAATTCCTAACTTCCTGGCAAAGCCTGGCCCCAAAATTGTGTATATTGTGAATTTGGATCTGGCGCATACCAATGTTCAGAATTTTATCAATGGCGTTATCCGGGGTGAAACCACCCAAGATAAAAACGGCAAAAAATTCCATGCGGGCGAGGCGATTTTCGTTTTCTCCGTTACTGCTATTAATGAAGAAGCATCCGCACAGCCGACCCCCAGAGAACGCGATCAATGCCTATACCGTTTGGTCCGACGCGACTTGGGCGATGTTTTGGTGGACGCCATGCATCGTGTTAGCGTTTTAAAACCCCTGCAAGGTGGCGCCGCGTTTGCCCTGATCAAGGCGCAAATGGCGCGATTTGCCGAAAATCTTGCGAAAAGACAAGTTACCCTGGTGGTCGACGATCCAGTTATTAAACACTTGGCGCAGGAATTTTCTTCGGGACGCAAAGCGGATGAAGAAATTACACCGGCACAGGTGGAGGGTTTCTTAACCGAAATTTTCGCCTTGCCGATCGCGCTCCGCATGCAAGCGGGCGATATACTGCCCGGCCAGACCATAACGCCAAGCTTTACCAGAGATGGGCTGGTGCTCGATGCCCCCACAAACGCGACGGCAGAAACAATAGCGCGAATACGAGCAGCCAATGCCGGATCGCCGCAGCGTAAAACGTCAACGCCACCACCAGGTCATAAGCCTCCTCAAAAAGAAAGAGAAGCTTAAACCCGTTCCGACAGCCAGATGGCGCGGCGCGTAATATTGCTGACGATTTTGTACAGCAATTCATATCCCGGCGCCTGTTTCGCGCCGTGATCGAGGCCGATATCGCGGTGATGCACCTCGTCGGCGCAGAATTTTTCAATCGCGCGGCGTAACGCGGGTTCGTCCGCGCCCAATTCCAAAAGTTGTTTTTGATAATGCTGTTCGATCACTTCTTCGACCGCGACGGTGCATGCCATCGCGGCTTTTTCGCCCATCACCGCGGTGATCGCGCCCATCGCAAATCCGCCCACATGCCATAATGGCAATAACGCGGTCGGGCGCACGCGCCGCGCCGGGATGGCATTTTCAAAATATTGCAAATGTTCTTGTTCATGATCCATCATTTCTTGCAATAATTTTTTCAAGCGCGGATTTTTGCCCAGCACCTTCATTTGCCCCTGATAAATTCTTTTCGCGCCATATTCGCCGGCATGATCGACGCGGATCATCCGCTCCACGCGCGGCGATTTTTTGCGGCGCCCCGAGGCAGTCGCGGCCGGTTTCTTCTTCGCGCTGGATTTCACTTTTGCCTTAGCCATTTTTCCGCCCCTTGCAAAATGCCAGCAAGCTGAACGCCGCAAGGCCCAGCGACATCAACACATTATATCCCGCCATGGAAATGCCAAACAAACTCCATTGCACTTCGTCGCAATGCACGATTGGCGTTGCCATAATCTGGCTGAATAAATCTTCGATATTGTCCGGCGTGCCCTGGCCCAAAAATGCGCACATGGCCGGGCCTTGCCACCAATGTTGTTCGACGCCAACGTGATACGCGGCCAATCCCGCGCTGATTAAAAATATGAGCGCGGCCGGGATGAACAACATGGTCAACACGCGGCGCGATTTCAAATCCGCGTTTTCATCCCACGCATCGCCTTGCAATACGCAGCGCGACCATAAATAGGCGCAAGCATAAATAAATCCGCCCGCCAAAATAATCGCATACGGCACGCGTTGGTAATAACACAGAATGCAAGGTTGCAATCCGCCAATATATTGAAACGCGAACGCGGCCGATAAAATCGCCGCCGAGGCCGCGAAAATAACCGCCATCGCCGGAAAAGGTTCGAATAATTTGCGCATGCACATGATAAGGACCGAATTTGCGGAATTTACAGGAAATATTTAATCGCCACAAACCCGCCCAGCAACAGCGCGAAAAATATAATGGTCAAAATGCCTAAATATTTTTCGATGAACAGCCGGATAGGTTCGCCATAATAATATAGCAGGATCGCTTCGAGATAAAAGCGCCCGCCGCGCGATATAATCGAAGCCGCTGTAAACACGAACAAATCCAAATGAAACAAGCCGGCGGAAATGGTAATCACCTTGTACGGGAACGGGGTGAACCCCGCAATCATCACCAGCCACCATCCCCATTCATTAAACAACTCTTCGAATTTGGCGAAGGGCACCTCTAGCCCATAAGTAGCCACCACCCACTGCCCGACAGTTTCGAATAAAAACGCGCCGATGGCGTAACCGGCAAGGCCACCCAGCACCGACGCCACGGTGCAAATAAATGCATAGCGCAGCGCGCGCAGGCGGTTGGCGATGCACATCGGCACCAACATTACATCGGGCGGAATGGGAAATACGGAAGATTCGATGAAGGAAATGGCGAACAACGCGCGTTCGGCGTGGGGAGATTGCGATTTGGCGATCATCCAATTGTATAAGGGGCGGAGCATGCGGATGGATGTACCGGTTTTTTCCGGCGAAAGAAAGGCGATTCGGGTTTTTGCGGGGACGATTTGGATGCGGAGGATTTTTCCCCTCCCTCCCCCAACTTAATTACCCTCCCCTTGAGGGAGGGTCAAATTTGCTCCTATAAGCAAATTTGGGGTGGGGATTTCTGATGCCAGATAACGAAAACCCCAATAAAACCAAGCCTTAAAATTCCCGTTGACGGAGCGAAGTTTGACGCTATTATGCCCATCCGGCCCGAATAAGGCCGTTATTTGCCAAGTGTTACACAGGGCCCCTGTGGCGGAACTGGCAGACGCGCCAGACTCAAAATCTGGTATTCGCAAGAATGTGCCAGTTCGACCCTGGCCGGGGGCACCAATTAAATTCGCTTTAATATTATATTTCAAAAAAATATTTGATCGGCCACTTGAAATCACAGTCGCTTTTTCGCATCTGTAGAATGTCGGCCATGTTCCATTCGGAAAGGCCAACCTTAATCAAGGAGTTAAACTAATGAGTAAAAATACTGGCAAAACTAGTTTGCGTGGCCGCGATTCAAGCACCGGACATTTTATTCCGGTCAACGAAGCGCGGGCCAGACCAGCAACCACTACCGTAGAACGGGTACCAAAACCCGGCTATGGTGATACTAAAAAATAACTAAAACAAACGGCGGCAAAAATCAATTTGCCGCCGTTTGTTTGTAATATTAATCCGTAGCTTTAACGAAGGGAGAGAGACCAGGATACAAATCTATATCTTTTATCTAGTTAAACAGACTTAACTTTTATTATTTCTATAGGGTATTCCAGAAAATGATATGTCAATAGCATCGCGAAATGACATACCATTTATTATGTTGTTTAGTTCTTGCTTTGCAAATTCGATATGCAGACAAGGTCCGATAATTACTCTCTTCATTGAGGGTTTTTGATAATGCAATGGAACATACTTAGAACCAGATAAAAATCTTTTACCTTTGTTTTTATTTTGATCTCTCCATTTAATGGTTTGGTTTTTTGGGGGAGCATCAATTGGCCAACAATATATTAATCTCCATTCCTTTTCATTTCTGTACGCCCAATTTTTAAATAGGGCAGCAACTCGCAAGAAAACCTCGGACAATATTTCTGCCAAAAATCTATGTCCAATAACATTATTTAGAAGCGCAGCATTGTCACCACCCCGCCCTTCTATCATCAAAAGAAAATCATATACATTTTTTAGAATGAGATTACATAATCGATCTAGCGATAACTCATCATATATTACTTTACCTAAAATAGGCTCTGAACCATCATAATTAGCAATAGAAGTGGTGCGGAATACGTCTTTATGAAATCCTATACTAAATCCGGCTCCGTCATCACCATAAGCCCGCCATTGCGACAAATCATTTTCTAATTCACTCATAGAAAATATAAACAACTCGTATTTTTTAGGTATTGAAGAAATAATATCTTGGAAATACTTGAAAAAATTATGTTTAGTAGCCCAGAATTTTAATTGTACTGCAATTCGTTCCAAACTGAAGATTACTTCAATTGGATCATTTGTATAATTAGAATCAGTTAACCAAACTTCTCCACTAACTAATATCCCAACAATACTATCCCAATTTGTATAGTGATATAAAAATGGCAATTGGTTGTTTGTACTAAGATTTAAATCACAATGCTGATTAAGATCATTTTTTAAAATCTCTAATTCTTTAGTCAAACTCTCAAACATATTATAATTACTCTAGTAATTTAATGACTGTAATTTTCAGTGCCCCCGCAATATCCACCAGCACACCCAGGCTAAAATTCTTCTTCCCCGCTTCAATATTAGATAAATAAGACCGCTCGATTCCGGCTTTCGCGGCGAGTTCATCTTGGGTCATATCCAATTCACGGCGGCGTTTACGGATGTTTGCTCCTAACGCCTTAAAAAATGCAGTGCTCATAGACAGCAATGTGCCTATGAGTCACATTCTTTTCTGTATTCTATAGTACAAATTATATTGACTATAGTATACATATGTGTATTATAGTACAAGTTTTAGCCCAATTTTGGAGTTATTTATGCCCAACCAATTGAATATAAATCGTTTTTCGCCTCTGTTCCGGCTCGCGTTGCTGGCGGTGGTGGTGTTTGGCTCGCTTGGCGCGGGGTCGGCGGCGTTGGCCGATACGTATGTTCGCGGGTATCACCGCAAGGATGGCACGTATGTACAACCGCATTACCGGTCCGATCCGGATGGCAATCGGTTCAACAATTTTTCAACGCAAGGCAACGTGAATCCATATACCGGGCGCGTGGGCACGGTGGATCCATACGGCGCGCCATCTGCGCCATCGTCCAATTACGGTTATGGCGGCGGACCCAGCCAATATCAAAACCCATACGCGACCCGCAATTATTTAAACAACGAATAATTTATTTTTACATTCCATTTCATCATTCATTTTAAATCCAGGGGATCATCATGAAAAAGTTTTTTGTATTATTTTTGTGCGCGGCGATGGCCGCATTATCCGCATGCGCCGGGCGTGATGCCATGCCGGTATCGTCGTACAAATACGGCGATGAAAAATTATCCTGCGCCGATTTGCGGATGGAAGCGTCGAAATCCGAACGCGAAGTGTTAAAACTATATTCCGAGAAAAATTCCGCCAGCAGCGGTAATATCGCTATTGGCGCGGTGGGCGCATTGTTATTCTGGCCTGCTTTGTTCGCGCTGGATACTTCGGATGCCGAAAAAATCGAAATCGAAGCGCACAAAGAACGTATCGAAACATTGCAACGGTTGATGCGCGATAAAAATTGCGGCGCGTATAAATCGAAAATCGAAAAATTCGAAGAAACCGAACGCGCCAAGAAAAAATCCGAACCAAGCCCGGCCAACGACCGGATCGAACGGTAAAACCGCATCATGCGCAAATGCGAAAACGGCGGGAATGAACTCGCCGTTTTTTTATGATCCTTTGTATTATTTACCGCGGTGGGCGGGCGGTAGCGGCTTTTACCGTACGCACCAATAATGCCCCACGTTCGCGGCGCGACGGTAAATTGGCGGCAGTGGTAATTTCACCCGTTCTGGCGCGGCGGGTCAATTCACCAGCGGCGCGGCCAGCCGCATCCCCGGCGGTTTTGCCTTGGGCCTTAGACGCAGCTGTTCTGGTGCGCGCGGCGCGGGCAACCCAGCCTTTGAAATTTGCATCGAACTCGTTATGCGCAACAACTTCGGCGATCGACATCAAATCGCGATTATCGCCATAAATCCGCGCCTTGCGGAATTGGCCCGGCACCTTGGCATGCACATTAGCGATCATGTCGCCTTCGAATAATTCGGGCAACGCGGATGCCTCGATTTGTAAATTGCCGCTGGCCAATGCGGCCTTAATGATTCCGAGCAAAGTTTTGGTTTTTGAATTTTGTTCTGCCATATCCCACCTTTGTTTTTTGATGCCCATAATATAATCGGCGCGGCGCGGGCCGTCAATCCGCTTAGGATGCCAGTATGGCGACATAATTCGGGCCGATAAAATCCTCGTCTTTCAAGTCGTAAGGCTTGAAATCGATATGCCCGGGGTATAATTTGCCAATCCGGTATCCCAGCGGCGTCAATAAATCGTACCAATCTTTTAACAAAAATTTCGACAGAATATTGGCACGCCCATATTCGAATTGAATCATTTTAATGCGCCCGGCGCGCAGCGCGGTGTTGAATCCGGCGATGACTTTGTTTTCCGCGCCTTCGACATCGATTTTCAGCAAATCGATTTGGGGCAGATTATGTTCCGCCAAATAATCGTCGCCAGCGATCACCTTCGCGCTGATATTTTCGAACGGCAAATCGTGCGGGTAATCGAGCGTGCTGGAATGGGTGTGATCGGAAAAAGATTTTACATTCACGCTACCGGATGCATCCGACAACCCAACGCGATTGAGGATAATACGGCGTTCATCGGCGGTGCTTTGCGCGCATAAATTTGCGGTCTTTGGCACGATTTCAAACGCGTGCACGGTGGCGCCGGGGCAATAATGCGCCGCCAAGAGCGCCCAACCGCCATCATTCGCGCCGACATCGATGATCACGCGCGGATTTTTTGGCGCCAATACATCGCGCAGCAAAAATTCCTCGCCATTGCTGTGCGCATCGTAATTGAAATTTTTATAGGCGAGCGAAATTTTCTCGGCGCGCCGCGCAATCGCCTTTACCACCGGATTGGCGCGGTGCTGGCCGAAAATGTAATTGCGCAGCGCTTTGGACATTTAGTGGCTTACGCCGCCCAATCCAAAATCACTTTGCCGGATTGGCCCGACAGCATTGCATCAAAACCTTTTTGGTAATCGTTGATGCCATAATGATGCGTCAGAACCGGCGTTACATCCAATCCCGATTGCAACATGGTGGTCATTTTGTACCAGGTTTCATACATCTCGCGGCCGTAAATGCCTTTCAGGAACAGGCCTTTGAAAATCACCTTGTCCCAATTGATCGCCACTTTTTCCGGGAAAATGCCCAGCAATGCGATATTCGCGCCGTTGCGCGCATAATCCAGCATTTGATTCAATGCCGCGCCGTTGCCCGACATTTCAAGGCCGACATCGAATCCTTCGGTCATGCCCAAATGCTTCATGGTGGAATCTAAATTCTGTTCCTTGACGTTGACCGCCATGGTCGCGCCCATTTTCTTGGCCAATTCCAAGCGGTATGGATTGACGTCCGTCACAACCACATGACGCGCGCCGACATGGCGGCAAATCGCGGTGGCCATACAGCCGATTGGGCCTGCGCCGGTGATCAACACATCTTCGCCAACCAGATCGAACGACAAGGCGGTGTGCACCGCGTTACCCAGCGGATCCATGATCGATGCGATATCGTCTGGAATATTGTCCGGCAATGGGAATACGTTGCTGGATGGAATGACCAAAAATTCGCCGAACGCGCCGGGACGGTTTACGCCAACACCGACGGTGTTCGGGCATAAATGACGTTTGCCGGCTTTGCAATTGCGGCAATAACCGCAAACAATGTGGCCTTCGCCCGAAACGCGCTGGCCGATTTTCAGGCCCTTTACTTCGGATCCAACCGCGGCAATGGTGCCCACATATTCATGGCCGACAACCATCGGCACAGGAATGGTGCGTTTTGCCCAATCATCCCATTTGTAAATATGCACATCAGTTCCGCAAATGGATGTTTTCTTGATTTTGATCAACACATCGTTCGGGCCCGCTGAAGGCGCCGGCGTGTCTTGCATCCAAATTCCTACCTCTGATTTTGCTTTGACCAGTGATTTCATGGCTTCGTCCTCTTGATTAAATAATACCCAGTTTCTTACCAACTTTAGTGAATGCGGCGATCACCTGATCGACATGCGCGTCATCGTGTGCGGCCGACATTTGCGTTCTGATCCGCGCCTTGCCTTGCGGCACGACTGGAAATGAAAACGCGATTACATAAATACCTTCATTCAATAATTCCGCGGCCATTTGCCCGGCGATTTTGGCATCGCCCAGCATCACGGGGATAATGGCATGATCCGCGCCGGCCAGTTTGAATCCGGCCTTGCTCATCCCATCGCGGAACCGCGCCGAATTGCGCGCCAGTTTTTGCCGCAATGCATCGCCGCCCTTGATCAATTCCAATGCCTTGACCGACGCAGATGTAATCACCGGCGCAAGCGTGTTGGAAAATAAATATGGCCGCGAACGGTTGCGCAGCCAATCGATCACTTCGCGTTTGGCGACGATATATCCACCCGATGCGCCGCCCAGCGCCTTGCCCAGCGTGCCAGTCATGATATCGATCCGGCCAACAACGCCGCAATGTTCCGGCGATCCTGTGCCCTTGGCGCCGACAAAACCGGTTGCGTGCGAATCATCGACCATCACCAGCGCATTGTATTTATCCGCGAGATCACAGATTGATTTTAAATCCGCGATAATGCCGTCCATCGAAAACACGCCGTCGGTTGCGATCATTTTCACGCGCGCGCCCTTTGCATCGGCGTCTTTCAATTTGGATTCCAAATCCGCCATATCGTTATTTTTGTAACGGTACCGCTGCGCCTTGCACAAACGAATGCCGTCGATAATGCTGGCGTGATTCAATTCATCGGAAATAATCGCGTCTTCTTCGCCAAGTAACGTTTCAAACAAACCGCCATTGGCGTCGAAACAAGACGAATATAAAATGCAATCTTCGAATCCTAAAAATTCGGCTAAAGATTTTTCTAGCTTCTTGTGAACGTCTTGCGTGCCGCAAATGAAACGCACCGACGACATGCCGTAACCATATTTGTCGATCGCCGCTTTGGCTGCATCGCGCAACGCTGGATGATTGGCGAGGCCCAAATAATTATTGGCGCAGAAATTCAAAACTTGTTTGCCATTCACCGTGATAATCGCATCTTGCGCGCTGGAAATGACGCGTTCGGCCTTGTACAGGCCGTCTTGTTTCAAGCCTTGTAATTGTTGCTGCAACCGCGCGTGAAATTCAGATTTATTGCTCATGGAATTTTTGGAATCGTTATTTAGTTTCAAAGCCGTCGACATAAAACCCGCCTTCCTTATAAAAATCAAGGACTTGATATTGGGCGCATAATGCCAGAAAGGTTAAAACTTGCAAGGGCTAGACTTCGCAGTGCAAATCGAGTAATATCAACGCCCTAGGAGGTACCAAATGACAGCAAATACAAAACCAGGCCCAATGATGATATCCGGCCCTTGCGCCCCATCGAATTTTGCCGGCGCTACTGGTCCCAGTGAACCATCGCAGAATATGTAACACCAAGAGAACCAGGCGGTTTAAGCCCGGTTGAAAAACGCCGTTTGGAAGAACAATTGGCGCGCACAATGGGCGCGCGCGGCTAAACTTTTAGCCCTTAATCGATAATCTTTGCATTACGCCGTCCGATTGGATAAAACCGAGATAGAATCTTTTATTCCTCTATTCCCAAAGGTGATCCATGGATACTGGCTATTTCTTAGAAGACCTCAAGGTCGGCATGACCGCAACTTATGCCCGCACCGTGACCGAGGCAGACATTGTTTTATTCGCCGGCGTTTCCGGCGATACCAACCCGGTGCATTTGAATCATGAATATGCATTCACTACCATGTTTGGCGGACGCATCGCGCACGGCATGTTGTCGGCCGGCTATATTTCAACCGCGCTTGGCACCAAATTGCCTGGCCCAGGCTGCATTTATATGAGCCAGAATTTGAAATTCAAAGCCCCGGTAAAATCCGGCGATACGGTGCGCGCGACCGTAACCGTGACCGCCATTGATCCCGAGAAAAAACGCGTCACCCTGTCCACCAATTGCACCGTTTCCGATAAAACCGTGATCGAAGGCGAAGCGGTGGTAATGGTACCAAGCAAAAAGTAAAATAACAGGCCGTAGAAAAACTCTACGGCCTTAATTACCTTTATGATTATCATCCGCCATCCCGAATCGACGCCGCAAGCCGCCAAGGGTTGTGCGATTGCTATTGGCAATTTCGATGGGGTGCATTTGGGGCATCAATCGCTGCTGACCGCGGCGGGGGATTATGCGAAAAAAAACAATAAACCGCTGGCTATTTTAAGTTTCGAGCCGCATCCGCGCAAATTTTTTGCGCCCGATTTGCCCCCATTCCGTCTGACGCCATTTCAAAGCAAATATGAATTATTGCGCGATTTCGGCGTCGATTATTTTTTCTGCATGCATTTCAATTATGCCTTGTCGCGATTACCCGCGGATAATTTTATGCGCAATATCCTGCTGGCCGGCCCTGCCCCATCGGCGATTTTTGTGGGATCGGATTTCGTGTTCGGCCATGCGCGCGGCGGCAGCGTTTCCACATTGCAAAGTTACGCGGCGCAAGGAAATTTCCACGTCCACAGTGCCGAATTGCTGGCCGATCACGGCGAAGCGATTTCATCGTCCCGCGTGCGCGAAGCGTTAAAATCGGGCAATCCGCAACTGGCGGCGCAATTGCTGGGCCGTCCATTTCGCATTATCGGCCATGTACAACGCGGCGATCAATTGGCGCGGCAATTAGGATTTCCGACGGTCAATATTTGTCTGCGCGATTATCAGCACCCGATGTACGGCGTATATGCGGCGCGGGTACAGACCAAAGATAAAACCGATTTAATAGGCGTTGCCAATATTGGCATGCGCCCCACCGTCGGCGGTAAAACAGCGCGGTGCGAGGCGCATATTTTCGATTTCAGCGGCAATTTATATGAACAGCGTGTTGGCGTAGATTTGATTCGTTTCATCCGGCCAGAGAAAAAATTCGCCGGCATCGACGAATTAAAAGTGCAAATCGCGCACGACAGCGCGGCGGCAAAACAAATTCTTGCGGCATAACCCCACAAAAAAACGGGGGCCATTGGGCCCCCGTTCCTGAAATCATTTTGGCAATTAGCGCAGTTCGTATGTTTTTGGAACTGGGCCAACGGTCCATTGATAGGTGTGCTCTTTCGAGGCTTGTTGGCGTTTTTCGCTGGCTTGTTTGTTGGCCATTCTTTTTTCGATCAATTCTTTGCGCTTGGCTTGCATAGCTTCGCGTTTCGCTTTTGCATTTTCGCTGCTAGCGGCAACCGGTTTTGCGGCCGGGGTTGCTTTACCTTCGGCTTTTACGGCCTGGGGCGCTGGGGTGGAATTGGATTCGGTGATGCTTTTTTGGTTGGCGGCCATGGCTGGTAATACCGTGAACATGACCAAAGCAAGGGCGAGAATAAATAGTCTCATGATGGGATTCCTTTCTGATTCTGAACGTTTATTTGAATGCCCTGCCACCTTACTTGGGTGATTATGGAATTCAATAGTTTTCGACCATAGCGGAGAAATTTGTTTGGAATATGGCTAAAGCCTTGAGGAATTTCGCCTATCTAAAGGGTGGACATATCAAAATTTCATGGTATTTTAATAGCTTATGCAAAAAATCCAAAAGGCAAGGGTAACCATACATGTCCGAGCAAAAAGACCTTTATAAAAACACGGTTTTTCTCCCCAAAACAGACTTTCCGATGCGGGCCAATTTGCCACAAAAAGAAGTGGAGATTTTAAAGCAATGGGAAGCGCAAAAACTGTCGGACCAGATTAAGGCCAAAACACGCGGCCGCGAAAAATTCGTCCTGCATGACGGCCCGCCATACGCCAACGGCAATTTGCATATCGGCCATGCGCTGAATAAAATTTTAAAAGACGTCGTCAACCGCAGCCAACGCGGTTTGGGCAAAGAAGTCGATTATATCCCTGGCTGGGATTGCCACGGCTTGCCAATCGAATGGAAGATCGAAGAAAAATACCGCGAACAGAAAAAAGACAAAGACCAAGTGCCAATTTTGGAATTCCGCAAGGAATGCCGCGATTTCGCCAGCCACTGGATCGGCGTGCAGCGCGAGGAATTTAAACGCCTGGGCATAGAAGGCGATTGGGACAATCCATATTCCACCATGACATTCCCGGCCGAGGCGCAAATTTTCCGCGAGATCGGCAAATTCCTGGTGAATGGGTCGTTATACAAAGGCATGAAATCGGTGTTGTGGTCGGTGGTTGAAAAAACCGCATTGGCCGAAGCCGAGGTGGAATATCACGACCATAAATCGCATTGGGTTTATATCCGCTTTCCGGTGGTGAAAACCAAATTGAAAGAAATCGAAGGTGCGGGCGTTGTGATCTGGACCACAACCCCATGGACCATGCCGGGCAACCGCGCCATCGCGTACGGCGATGAAATCGATTATGTATTGATTGAATCGGGCGAGGCAGAGCCAGAATCCCTGGTAAAGCCAGGAACCAAAATGGTGATCGCGCAAAAACTGCTCGACAGTTTTTGCAAGGAAACCAAGATCAAATCCTATAAAACCTTGGCGGAATTTACCGGCGACAAATTGCTGGGCACTGTGTGCGCGCATCCGTGGCGCGGCAAGGGATATGATTTCAACGTGCCAATGTACGCTGGCGATTTCGTTACAACCGATGCCGGTACCGGCCTTGTCCATATCGCGCCGGGCCATGGCGAGGACGATTTCAACCTTGGCATGAAACATAAAATCGAAGTGCCGAATACCGTACAAGGCGATGGGACATATTATCCGCATGTGCCGATGTTTGCCGGGCAACATGTATTCAAAGTGCATGATAATATTTGCGCTGAAATGCAAACCGTCGGCGCCTTGATGGCACGCGGCACGCTGGTGCATTCTTACCCGCATTCCTGGCGTTCCAAAGCGCCGTTGATTTTCCGCAACACGCCGCAATGGTTCATCGGCATGGAAGAAAATCAATTGCGTCAGCGGTCGTTACAAGCGATCGATGAAACACAGTGGTTCCCGCCATCCGGCCGCAACCGGATTTATTCGATGGTCGAACAACGTCCGGATTGGTGCATTTCGCGCCAACGCGCCTGGGGCGTGCCGATTGCCGTGTTCACCAATAAACAAACCGGCGAGCCGTTGCGCGATCAAACCATCGTCGATCGTATCGCCGATGCATTCGAATCAGAGGGCAGCGATATTTGGTACAAGGGCGATCCTTGCCGGTTTCTGGAACCGGAATATCCAGCCGCCGAATATGAACCAAGTTTCGATATCGTCGATGTCTGGTTCGAATCGGGATCGACGCATACATTTGTTTTGGAAGCGCGCGATAATCTCGCCTGGCCATGTAATTTGTATTTAGAAGGTTCGGATCAACATCGTGGCTGGTTCCAATCTAGTTTGTTGGAATCGTGCGGCACGCGCGGTTCCGCGCCGTTCAAGCAAGTTTTAACGCATGGATTCGTGCTGGATGGCGAAGGCCGCAAAATGTCCAAATCCATGGGCAACGTCACCGCGCCCCAAGAAGTGATCAAGGAATTCGGCGCGGATATTTTGCGCCTGTGGGTCGTGTCGTCGGATTACACCGAAGATTTGCGCATCGGCAAAGAGATCATCAAACACCAAGTCGAATTGTACCGCCGCATCCGTAACACCATGCGCTATTTGCTGGGCAGTTTAGAAGGGTATAACACCACCGAAACCATCACACCGGAAAATATGCCGGAGTTGGAGCGTTGGGTTTTGCACCGCATCGCCGAACTCGATAAAAAAGTGCGCGATGGATATAATAATTACAATTTCCATCAGGCCTTCAACGAACTGCATAATTTCTGCGCGGTCGATTTGTCGGCGTTTTATTTCGACATCCGCAAAGATTCGCTATATTGCGATGCCGCCGATTCGGTCCGCCGCCGTGCTTGCCGCACCGTGTTACACCATGTGTTCATGTGTTTAACGCACTGGTTGGCGCCGGTATTGTGCTTTACCGCCGAAGAAGCCTTTGCCGCGTACGGATCGAAAGAAAGCGTGCATTTGGGCACCTTCCCCGAAGTTCCGGCGGAATGGTTGAATGCGGAGTTGGGCGTAAAATGGGACAAAATCCGCGATATTCGCGGCGTTATCACGGGGGCGCTGGAAATCGAACGGCGCGATGGGCGGATTGGATCGTCGTTACAAGCGCATCCGCAAGTCTATGTCAGCAAAGAACAAGCTTCGCTGTTGGATGGATTGTCGATGGATGAAATTTGCATTACATCGCAAATCACCATCAACACCGGCAAAATGCCAAAAGAAGCGTTTAAATCGGACGATGTTGCCGATGTTGGCGTTGTCAGCAAACCAGCCGAAGGCGATAAATGCGGAAGATGCTGGCGCATTCTGCCCGAAGTCGGCAAAGCGGCCGAAGGCCATCATTTGTGCAAACGTTGCGCGGATGCGGTCGATTTGGATGCGTTGGCGGCATAATGGTTAGGTTGAACGATTATCATAAAATTGGGTTACTGATCGCGGCGATTATTTTGATCTGCGATTTGGTTACCAAACAATTTTTTCAAAATTTATTGTTCGATCCGCCGCGCAGCATCGAAATCTTGCCATTCTTGAATTTCACCGCCGTGTGGAACAAGGGCGTTTCGTTCGGCCTGATGTCCGGTGCCGAAATTTGGCATTTATTGGCCATCGCAACAGCGATTACGGGCGTGATTTTATATTGGCTGTGGCAAGCGCATGATCGCTGGACCGCCGGCGGTTGTGGTTTGATCCTGGGCGGGGCGATTGGCAATATTTATGACCGGATCCAGTTCGGCGCGGTCAGGGATTTTTTCGATTTTTATGTCGGCCAATATCATTGGCCTGCCTTTAATATCGCGGATTCCGCCGTATTTATCGGCGTCATATTTTTGCTGTTTTCTAGCGCTAAACGTCCTGATAAGATCGCGTCTTAATTTCTCATTATTCCAAAGGTGATGCTTTGCGTAAATCGATCCTGGCCTTTTTATTGTTGCCGCCAATTATTTTAACCGGCTGTTCCAATTTCAAGGACAATTTGGGCCTTACCCGCCCTAGCCCCGATGAATTCCGCGTGGTATCGCGCGCCCCATTGACCTTGCCGCCGGATTTCAGTTTACGTCCGCCCGCGCCGGGTAGTGAAAACACCAATGATGCAACCCCGCGCGGCCAGGCCGAAGCGGCGTTACTGGGTGCTGGCATTGCCGCACAAAAATCCGCCGCAAAAATTTCCGGCGGCGAATCCAGATTGCTGGATTTAACCGGCGGCGCGAAGGCCGACCCCACGATCAAGGCCACCGTCGACCGCGAAAGCGCTCAATTGGCCGAAGCCAACAAAACATTATTGGATAAAATCCGCGATTACGAACCGCCGGCGACGTTGATCGATCCGATCAAGGAAAAAGAACGGCTGGAGAAGAATAAAGCCGAAGGAAAACCGGCCAACGAAGGTCAAATTCCGATGATCCAACCGAAACGCAAAGGTTTATTCCAACGCTGATGCGCAACATAATCGCCCTTTTTCTTTTTATGGCGGCGATTTTTTTATCGCCCTGGGCAAACGCGCAAAATCTGATATTGCAACAAGCAACCTTGGAAAATGGGCTGCAATTGGTGGTGATTCCCAATCACCGCATGCCGATTTTAACCCATATGGTATTTTACAAAGTCGGCGCGATTGATGAAATCAACGGTAAATCGGGCCTCGCGCATTTTCTGGAACATTTAATGTTCAAGGGCACGCCGAATGTGCCATCGGGCGATTTTTCGCGCCGTATTGCCGATATTGGCGGTAGCGAAAACGCCATGACCACGCCGGATTACACCGCTTATTACCAAACCATCGCCAAGGAACATTTACCGTTGGTGATGGAATTAGAAGCCGACCGGATGCAGAATTTATTGCTCAGCGAGAAAGATTTTACGGCAGAAAAATCGGTGATTTTGGAAGAACGCCGATCGCGCGTCGATAATGATCCTGGCTCGATCCTGGCCGAAGAAATGATGGCGGCGCATTACCGCAATCACCCTTATGGCCGGCCATTGATCGGATGGGCGCATGAGATTGAATCGCTAACCCATCAAGACGTGATGGATTTTCATGCCCGTTATTACGCGCCAAACAATGCGGTTGTGGTGGTTGCGGGCGATGCCGAGATTGCGGATGTAAAACCGCTGGTCGAGAAATTTTATGGATCTATTCCATCTAAAACGATCGACCGCGCCTTTGAACCACAGGAACCCGATGGCCACGCGATCCGCAGCCTGGTTTACCGCAGCAATAAAATCCGTCAGCCGCAATATATAAGATACATTTCCGTTCCGGGATTTTATACCAGCCCGGACGCACACAAAGTGGTATTTGGCCTCCAAGTATTAGACGAAATTCTAAGCGGCACGAGCGGCATTTTATATAAAGACTTGGTAGTCGCCAAAAAACTCGCCGTTGGCGTCAGCATTTATTACGATCCGGACAAACGCGGTCCGACTAATTTTATCATAGGGGCGACTCCAGCCGACAAAACATCGCGCGAAGATATGGTCCGCGCCATCGATACCAACATCAGTGATTTCATTAAAAAAGGCGTGGCCGACGCCGATCTGGCCCGCGCCAAAAAATCGTTGCTGGCGGAGGCAACCTATGCCCGCGACAGCAATTACCGCATGGCTTATGTGGTTGGCGAAACCTTGTCCCTTGGCGGCACATTAAAAGACGTCGAAGATTGGGAAAAAAATATTGATGCCGTCACCAAGGATGATGTCATGATCGCCGCCAGATTGCTAATCACCGACGAAGGTTCCACATCGGGCTGGCTGTTACCGGCAGGGGCGCCATGAAACTTCGCTTTATATTTTTATTCTTGTTATGGATCGGCAGCGCTGGAATCGCGCAGGCGGTTGAAATCCAATCCGTCACCAGCCCCGGCGGCATTACCGCCTGGCTGATCGAAGATCATACGTTGCCGATTATATCGTTAAGTCTATCGTTCGACGGTGGCAGCAAAATCGACCCCAATGGCAAGGAAGGTTTGGGCGATTTCACCGCCGCATTGCTGGATGAAGGCGCAGGCCCCTATAGTTCTAATGAATTTCACGACCGCGTATCGGAACTGGCGATGAGCCTGTCGTTCGGCGCGGATGCCGATTATTTCACCGGCTCACTGCGCACCTTGACGCAAAATCGGGACGCAGCGTTCGATTTATTACATATCGCCTTGGCCAAACCGCATTTCGATACGATTTCCACCGCCCGCATCCGCAGCCAGTTTATGGCGATCTTAAAACAAAAAGAATCGGACCCGGAAACCCAGGCCAGCGAATTATGGTGGAAGACATATTTTGCGGGACACCCCTATGGCCGGATTTATGACGCCAAATCGATAGGCGCGGTTGGGCGAACCGATTTGACCGAATATATGCGCAAGATATCCAATCGCCGCACGTTGAAAATCGGCGTCGCCGGCGATATTAGCGCGGCCGAATTGGGCGCGGCGCTGGATAGAATTTTTGGCTTCCTGCCCGATTTTGAACCGGTTGCAAAACCCATTCCATTTACCGCGCCGGAACACAGCAATATCGTTTTCAAAACCATGCAACAACCGCAAACCGTCGCGGTATTCGGGCAAAAAGGGCTGAAACGCAACGACGCCGATTTTTATCCCTTATATGTTTTGAATCACATTTTGGGCGGCGGGAGTTTTTCATCGCGACTGACCAAAACCGTACGCGAGGATAAGGGCCTGGCCTATTCCGTATACAGCGCCATCAGCACCATGCAGGATACCGGCATTATTTTGGGCGGCGTTGCCACCAAGCGCGAGGATTTCGAACAATCCCTGCAACTTATTCGCAAGGTGTGGGCCGAATTGCCGGATAGTTTGACCGAGGAAGATCTTGAAACTGCTAAAAAATATCTGATCGGGTCGTTCCCGCTGCGGTTCGGCTCCACCCCACAGATTTCCGGGATTTTATTGGCTTTACAGCAAGACGATTTGGGCATAGATTTTTTTGAAAAGCGCAACGATTTGGTGCGCGCGGTGACGTTGGACGATCTTCGCCGCGTTGCCAAAGAGATTTTAAATCCGGATTATATGTTGTTCGCCGTCGTTGGCGAATATGAACCGGGCAAACGGGAATAATATGGTTGATTCTTACCGGCAAAATATTTCTTTTCCATCCGATTTCAATAAATCCGGATACGATGCATTATGCGCCAAGGCCAATGAAGCCGCGCAAAAAATATCGGCGCAGGTTTCCGGCGGAAATTATCCGTTTTTATCCGCTGCCCTCGATGATGACGGCACCATCGCGGCGGCAAAGAAATTTTCCGGCAAATTCGACGATGTGATCGTGCTGGGTACCGGCGGATCGTCGCTGGGCGGAAAAACATGCTGCGCCATCGCGGATGGAAAAACCAATTTGCATTTTCTGGCCAATGTCGATCCGGATGGGTTCGACCGGGCTTTGAAAAAACTGGATCCCGCCAAAACCGGCGCGATCGCCATTTCCAAATCCGGCAATACCGCCGAAACATTGTGCCAATTGCATGTAATCGTTGAATGGCTGGGCCACGCGCATTTAGCCGATAAGTTGCTGGTTATTACAGAACCCGGCGACAATGTGATGCGCCGCATCGCAAGCCAGCTTGGCGTTTCTATCATCGACCATAATCCCAAAATCGGCGGACGGTTTTCGGTATTGTCGATTGTCGGCATGTTGCCCGCCGCCATCGCCGGACTCGATATTCATAAAATCCGCAAAGGCGCGGCGGAAGTTTTAAACCGCGCCGCATCGGCCGATTCCGCACCCGCCATCGGCGCTGCAATCAACATCGCCCTAAACAAACATCACGAAATCCATCAAACCGTTTTAATGCCTTATGCCGACGCGTTAAAAACATTCGCCGAATGGTACAAGCAATTATGGGCCGAAAGCGTTGGTAAAAACGGCCTTGGCACAACGCCGATCGATGCGCTGGGCACGGTCGATCAACACAGCCAGTTGCAATTGTTCCTCGATGGGCCGCGCGATAAATTTTATACGCTGATACTGCCAAATCATGCCGAAAGCGGCGCGCGGATTTCACCATTGAAAAACGCATCGGACGACAGGTTGGCTTATTTATACGGCCGCACCATGGGCGATTTGATCGCTGCCGAGGGCCGTGCCACCGTGCAAAGCTTGAAAAACAAGGGTTTTCCGGTGCGCACCATCGAAATCCAAAAACTGGATGAACGCACGCTGGGCGCATTATTCATGCATTTCATGCTGGAAACCATGATCGGCGCCGAATTGCTGGGCATCAATGCGTTTGATCAGCCCGCGGTCGAGGAAGGCAAAATCCTGACCAAAAAATATCTGCAAGAATTGAATAACGCGGCCTGATCCCGTGACGATTCGCATCCTGCCCAGTCATCTTGTCAATCAAATCGCCGCCGGTGAAGTGGTCGAACGCCCCGCATCGGTCGTCAAGGAATTGGTGGAAAACGCTATCGATGCTGGTGCAAGCCGGATCGAAATATTCATTCGCGGCGGCGGGTTGAACAAGATCACTGTACGCGACAATGGCAAAGGGATGGACGCGAATGAATTGGCCCTTGCGGTTGAACGCCACGCCACATCGAAATTAACCGACGATAATTTGGATCAAATCGCGTCCTTGGGTTTTCGCGGCGAGGCATTGCCATCGATCGGATCCATTGCTCGGCTGTCGATCACCAGCCGCCAGCAAGGCCAGGATAGCGGTTTTTCGATTCGCGTCGAAGGCGGCAAGAAATCGCCTGCGGTTCCAGCCGCGCATGGAATTGGCACCACCATAGACGTTGAAGATTTATTCTACGCCACCCCAGCGCGGTTGAAATTCATGAAAACCCCCGCAACCGAAAGCGCGCAAATCGCCGATACGATTCGCCGCCTGGCGCTGGCCTATCCCATTGTGGGATTCGATTTGCATGACGAGGATGGCAATATTTTAAAACTGGCCGCAAGTCAGGGCGATTTCTTTTCGACCATTCGCGCCCGCGTGGTCGATGTGATGGGCGGCGATTTTGCCGCAAACCATTTGCCAATCGATGCCGAACGCGAAGGATACCGTTTATACGGCCTTGCCGGAATTCCAACTTACAGCCGCGGCAACGCGCAAATGCAATTTTTTACCGTCAATAACCGCCCTGTGCGAGACAAGCAATTATTAGGCGCACTGCGCGCCGCTTACCAAGACGTATTGGCAAGCGACCGGTATCCTTACGCGGCGTTGTATCTGGATATTCCGACGCAAGATTTGGATGTCAACGTCCATCCCGCCAAAACCGAGGTGCGATTTCGGGATGCCAACAAAGTGCGCGGTTTGTTGATCGGCGCAATTCGCGCGGCGATTGCGGGCGAAAAATCCATGGCATCGAGCAGCAGCAATCAATCCGCAATGATCATGGCGTTTCAAAAACGCGACAGCCAAGCCAATGCCTATGTTGCGCAAAGATCCACCAGCTTTGCGGATTTTACCCCAATGGCGCGGAATTTGGATTCTTCCGCCGCCCAAGCAATGGAAACCCAAATTCAATATCCGCTGGGCGCGGCGGTTGCGCATATTCACGAAAATTATATCGTCGCGCAAACCGAAGGCGGCTTGGTTTTAATCGATCAGCACGCGGCGCATGAACGGATCGTATATGAAAAAATGAAATCGGAAATGGCCGCATCCGGCATTAAACGCCAGATTTTATTGATTCCGGAAGTCGTAAAATTACCCGCCGGGCAAAGCCGCGTATTGCTGGAACGCGGCGCGGAACTGGAAAAACTGGGATTGGCGATTGAAAGTTTCGGGGTGGATGCGGTTTTGGTGCGCGAAATTCCCAGCATTTTGGGCAAGGCATCGGTGGCCGAAATGATCCAGAAATTATCCGGCGATCTGGCCGATATGGACGGATCGTTGGAAATTGAAAAAAACCTTTGGCAAATTTGTTCGACCATGGCCTGTCATGGCAGCGTACGCAGCGGCCGGATTTTGAATTCCGCCGAAATGAACGCGTTATTGCGGCAGATGGAGCAAACGCCGAGCAGCGAGCAATGCAATCATGGCCGGCCAACGTTTATTGAACTTAGCCTTAACGATATTGAAAAATTATTTGGCCGGAAATAAATAAAACCGGATTTTGGCGGCGCCATAAATCCGCTCATCCATCAAATCAAATCCTGGCAAATCATACTCTTCTTCCCTGCCCGATTCGATTACGATTAAGGCGCGTGGTGCTATCCAGCCGCCGGTGCGTAAAGATTCCACCCCTAGCGCAATCAATCCTTTCCCATAAGGCGGATCCAAAAATATCAGATCGAATTGGCCACGCGCGGGCGGCAGGCTGGATATATCCGCCGCGATAAAATCGCACGATCCGGTTGCCTTCATATCATCGGCATTGGCGCGGGCTGTTTTTATGTCGCGGTCGATAAAACACGCATATTCCGCGCCGCGCGACAACGCCTCCAGCCCCAGCGCGCCGCTGCCGCAAAATACATCTAAGATTTTTAATCCTTGCGGGATCGGCAAATCGAAAATCGATGCCGGTTTGCCGTGCGATAAAATATTATATAATGCCTGCCGGGCGCGATCGGATGTGGGGCGGATATCGTCGCCGATTGGTGCGGATAATTTTCGGCCCCTGAATGCGCCTGTGGTAATGCGCATGGATTATCCCCCGAAATACCCGGGCAATAATTTATGCAATTGGTCTTCGCTGATTTCCTTGGCCTTGGCGGCGCCAAGATCGCGCAATTCAAACGGGCCATAGCCGATGCGCGATAACCGGTTCACCGCAAGGCCGAAATGTTCCATCATTTTGCGGATTTCGCGGTTTTTGCCTTCGGTCAGTTTGATAAACAACCACGCGTTGCGGCCCGTAACCTTGTCGATCTCCACAACCGCAGGCGCGTAACGCACGCCATCGATATGAATGCCGCGCCCCAAACGTTCGATGATTTCTTCGGTCACCGTGCCGTAAACCCGCACCCGGTAATGGCGGGTAAAACCGTTTTTGGGCAATTCCAAATACCGCGCCAATCCGCCATCGTTAGTCAACAACAATAATCCTTCGCTGTTTAAATCAAGGCGCCCAACCGATACGACACGCGGCAAGGATTTGGGCAAAATATCGAAAATCGTCGGGCGGCCTTGCGGATCGTTATTGCTAACCACATAACCGGTCGGTTTATGATACAGCCATAATTTGGCTTGTTTCGATTTCCACATAAACGGGCGGTTATTGACCGTAATTTTATTGATCGGCGATACAACGCAGGCAGGCGTTTTTAAAACTTCACCATCAACCGAAACGCGGCCTTCTAAAATCCATTGTTCGGCCTCGCGCCGAGAACATAATCCTGCATGGGCTAAAACCTTGGCGATGCGTTCCGGTTTATTTTTGATTTGCGGCGCGGATGATTTATGGCTCGGTCCCGATGGCGATTTCTTTTTTTGAAACGACCGGCGCGAATCGAATTTATTAGTGACGCGTTTTTTAGGCGTGAATTTTTTGGCTTTTGTCATTATTGGCATGCCCCGATCAAAGCGTTGAAAATTTTGGCGTCATGCGGACTGGCGGTATATTCCGGGTGCCATTGCACGCCCAGGCAAAAACGGTAAGACGGCGATTCGATGCCTTCGATCACGCCGTCTTCGGCGCGCGCGCTAACCACCATGCCGGTGGGCACATTTTTAATTGCCTGATGATGCGAAGAATTGACCGATAAATGATCGACCCCCAAGATACGGTGTAAAATCGTGCCTGGCGCAACGGTGATATCGTGCGCGGCCTGATCGAATGGCGGTTTTTGCGAATGTTCGTGCGCGTTCGGCACGGCATCTGGAATATGTTGAATCAAACTGCCGCCCAGCGCCACATTCAATGTTTGCATACCGTTACAAATGCCTAAGACCGCTTTACCGGCCTCTAACATCGCACGGGTCATGGCCATTTCAAAATTGGCGCGCGGCGAATTTTTCACTTTTGCTTTTTCATGCATTTCTTCGCCGTATAATTTCGGATCCAAATCATCCCCCGCGCCCACCAGCAACAGCCCGTCGCATAATAAACTATAGGCCGCGATCGCATCTTCGCGATAAGGGATTAAAATCGGATTGCCGCCGGCATTGGCCACCGCGTCGCTGTAATTTTCGCGCATGGCGTAATATGGGCGATGTTCGGAAAATCCGCCCGGTTTCGGCGCTTGCCAGTCGGGAATAATGCCGATAAGGGGTTTTTTCATGTCTTGTTTCTGTCCTTGAACCTGCGTCTGATTATATATAGTTTATAGCCCATGCAGAATCAAAATTACATGCAAATCGCCCTTTTAGAAGCCAAACAAGCCGCCGCGCGTGGGGAAGTGCCCATTGGCGCGGTAGTGGTGGATGCAAGCGGGAAAATTATTGCGCAAGCCGGCAATAGAACGGAAGAAATGAATGATCCGTCTGCCCATGCCGAATTCCTGGCACTGCGCGATGCGGCCCAAAAAACCGGCGCACCACGTTTGGTCGATTGCGATTTATATGTGACGTTGGAACCATGCACCATGTGCGCCGCCGCGATCAGCCAGTTCCGTGTCCGCCGTTTATATTACGGCGCTTACGATCCCAAGGGCGGCGCGGTCGATCATGGCGTTAAGTTTTTTGCATCCCCCACCTGTCACCATGCGCCGGAAATTTACGGCGGCATTATGGAAAGCGAAACTGGCGCGATTTTACGCGATTTTTTCGAATCCAAACGCGCATAATTCCATATAGAAATCAGCCAAGAATTATTGTAGTTTAGGGCCGGTTTTGCAAAGGACAATTCATGAATATTTTGGTCATTGGCGGCGGGGCACGCGAACATACTTTATGCTGGGCGATTAAAAAATCCCCGGATTGCGGCAAAATATTTTGCGCGCCAGGCAATTACGGCATTTCGCAAATCGCCGAATGCATGCCAATATCCGTGACCGATTTTACAGCCATCACCGATTTTATCAAAACCAACAACATCGATTTTGTCGTCGTCGGCCCGGAACAACCGTTGGTCGCCGGGCTTGCCGATCATTTGATCAAAATGAACATACCCGTATTCGGCCCAACCCAGGCAGCGGCGGAATTAGAAGGATCGAAAGGTTTCGTCAAGGATTTATGCCGCGAGCATAATATCCCAACCGCCGGATATGAACGGGTTTACGACGTTGCGGCAGCGAAAAAGACCATCGCCAAAATGCCTGGCAAAATCGTGGTCAAGGCCGATGGATTAGCCGCCGGCAAGGGCGTCATTATCGCCGAAAACCAAACCGAGGCGGTTGCGGCGGCGGAAAAATTATTGGCCCCCGGCCCGGAACAACATCCATCGCTGGTGATCGAGGAATTTTTGGACGGCGAGGAAGCGAGTTTTTTTGCCCTGATCGACGGCGAAACCGTGGTGCCGTTAATCGCGGCGCAGGACCATAAACGCGCGTTCGATGGCGATCTTGGTCCGAATACCGGCGGCATGGGCGCTTATTCCCCAGCGCCTATTTTCACGCCCGATATGCAACAACAAGTGATGGAAAAAATTATCCGCCCCACCGCGCGTGCCATGGCATCGCGCGGCACGCCGTTTCGCGGCGTTTTGTTTGCAGGCCTGATGATCACCTCATCCGGCCCGCATTTGATTGAATATAATGTGCGGTTCGGCGATCCGGAATGCCAGGCGATTTTGCCGCGATTGGATGGCGATTGGTTAAAAATTTTACATGCTGTCGTCACAGGAAAATTATCATCTCTGCCGGCATTGAAATGGCGCGACATTTGTACGTTGGGCGTTGTATACGCCAGCAAGGGGTATCCGGAACAATATAAAAAATATACGCCGATCCACAATTTGGACGCATTGAAAGGCCTTGCGAACATTCATTTGTTTCATGCCGCGACCAAATGGAGTGAAAACCAAATCGTCGCCGATGGCGGAAGGGTTTTATCGGTTGTCGGCGAAGGCGCCAATATCGCTGAGGCGCAAAAACGCGCCTATGACGCGATTGCCAAAATCGATTGGCCGGACGGTTTTTACCGCAAGGATATCGGCTGGCGCGCGGTGGCCGGCAAAAAGCAAGTGGCGTAAATGGCCGATCCGGCATTTCAAAATTCCCCCAGCAATATTCCCGAATTTACGGTTTCGGAAATCGCCCATGCGGTCAAACGCGTGGTCGAAGGCAGTTTTGAACGCGTGCGGGTGCGCGGGGAAATTTCAGGGCTAAGCCGCCCTGCCTCCGGCCATGTGTATTTTAAATTAAAAGATGCCGATGCGGTATTAGACGGTGTTTGCTGGAAATTCAGCATCCCGCGATTAAAATTAAAACCCGAAGACGGGATGGAAGTGATCGCAACCGGCAAGATTTCGACATATCCCGGGGGATCGCGGTATCAAATTATCGTCGATTCGATTGAATTGGCCGGCCAGGGCGCGCTGTTAAAATTATTGGAAGAGCGCAAGAAAAAACTCGCCGCCGAGGGATTATTCGACGAAGCGCGGAAAAAGAAATTGCCGTTCCTGCCGCGCGTTATAGGTGTTGTTACATCACCGAGCGGGGCAGTTATCCGTGATATTCTGCACCGTTTAGCCGACCGTTTTCCGCGCGATGTGTTGGTTTGGCCGGTTCCGGTGCAAGGCGACGGCGCGGCCGCGCAAATCGCCGCCGCCATTGCAGGATTCGATAAATTGCCGTCCGGAATTGCAAAGCCCGATATTTTAATCGTCGCGCGCGGCGGCGGCAGTATCGAAGATCTTTGGGAATTCAACGATGAATCGGTGGTGCGCGCCGTGGCCAATTGTTCGATTCCGGTCATATCCGCTGTCGGCCATGAAACCGATTATACCTTGATCGATTTTGTGGCTGACGTGCGCGCCCCAACCCCCACCGCGGCGGCGGAATTGGCCGTGCCGGTGCGGTTGCAATTGATTGCTTCGATGGCGGATAAAACCGCGCGGCTGCAAAACGCTATCGGGAAATTCCTGCAATTGCATAAAAAACACCTGCAAAGCCTGTCGCGCGGTCTGCCGCACCCGCGCGAGCGTTTGGCGATGATGCAGCAAAAATTGGATGAACGCACCATGCGGTTGTCGAAATCCATGGCGGCGTTCTTGCATACGCAGCATTTGCGGTTGCACAAAATCCATATCTCGCCGGAATTGTTGCGCCTGGATTTGCGCCGCAACGCGGAAAGAATTAAGCAATCCGAAGCCAGAATGCGCCAAGCCATTGCCCGGCATTTGCAACGCGCCAAGGAAAACCTGTCCAAACAAACCAGGTTATTGCAAACCCTGTCTTACGAACGGGTATTGGAACGCGGTTTTGCGTTAATGCTAGATCAAAACGGCCAGGCAGTAACTAAAATAGAGGCGATTAAAGTGGGCGAAGATTATCAGATCCGCCTGCAAGACGGAACCGCGGCCGCAACCGTCAAAAACAAAACCAGAAAATAATTATAAAAACCGCGCCAACAATCCATCTAACGCAGCTGGATCAGACCATTCGACATGGACATGGATAGATTCAATATTTTCTTGCAGATTTTGTTCGATCCGGACCAAATCCTTGGATGTGGTGACCAAATGCGCGCCTTGCCGTTCGGCTTCTTTGATCAACAATACGATTTCCGAAGAATTGAAATAATGGTGATCCGGGAAATTATGCGTTGCGATTACATTTAATCCATGATCCCGCATCATAGTGTAAAATTTTTGCGGCCGGCCGATTCCAGCGAAAGCCATAATCTTCCGCCCTTTTAATTTTTCGATTTGGCGCATATCCGGGGCCAAACGCGCTTGCAAAACCGGTTTATTGCCGGGCACGCGCGAGAATAAATTATGTTTGTCTTGCCCATATAAAACGATGGCATCGGCGCGGGCCAAAGCATCATCGAACTTTTCGCGCAAAGGGCCGGCTGGAATAATGCGGCCATTGCCCAAACCATATTCGCCATCCACGACCAGAAACGATAAATCCTTGTGCAGATACGGGTTTTGAAACCCATCGTCCATTATAATTATATCCGCGCCTTCGGAGGTCGCCAATTTCGCCGCCGCAACGCGGTCTTCGCCGATGACCGTAACGCCCGTGCGGGTCAACAACAAGGCCTCATCACCGACATGAATCGCCTGATGCAGATGCGGATCCACCACCAATGGGCCCCCATAAATTCCACCATAGCCGTAACTGATGAATACCGGGGTTTTATCGCGTTTTTTGAAATACTCGCCCAAGCTTAAACAAATTGGCGTTTTACCCGCGCCGCCAGCGACCACATTGCCGATACAAATTACCGGTGCGGTCGCCTTATAGGTTTTGGCAAAGTCGCGACGCATTTTTCCAAGCCCGGCATACAGCCAGCTTAAAGGCGTGAAACAACGCGCGGCCGGACAATCAATATGCCAAAATTCAGGCGTTTGCATATCGGGGATCCTGTATTTGGGTCACGGGACCGATATAAGGTTGCAACCGGCTGACAACAAAATCTAGAATCTGGTCTTGGCCTTTCGCCACCATCATCGCACGCTGGCCCAAGCTTTGGGCAATGTAGGTATCGCCGATCAATCTTTGCGCAAAAGATTGCAATTCCAGATCGTTGTTGACTACCCACGCGGCTTGCGCCGATTGCATGGATTGATGCAGATCGAGGAAATTTTGCATTTGTGGGCCATATACGATGGCGCATCCATACCGCGCCGGTTCCAATAAATTATGGCCGCCTTTTACTTTGAAACTTCCGCCCATGAATACGATTTTACAAACCGAGAAAAACAATCCCAATTCGCCAATCGTATCGGCCAGATAAATATCGGTCGAAGGCGTAATCGCCTGGCCGCGCGAACGCACCGCGACGTTCAATCCGATTATTTTCAATTCATTTTGAATTTTGGTGCTGCGTTGCGGGTGACGCGGCGCAATCACAGTCAAAAGTCCGGGATATTTCTGGCGCAATGCCCGGTGCGCTTCGCCGACAGATTTTTCTTCACCTTCATGCGTGCTAGCCGCGCACCAGACTGGCCGGCCATTGATGGATTGTTGCAACCAACTGCGGTCGACTTCGCGGTACGGCAACGGCGCCGCGGCAAATTTTAAATTACCGGATATTTCCACCGGCGATGCGCCAAGGGCGGCAAAATACCGCGCATAAACTTCGTTTTGCGCCATTACATGCGAGAAATTTTTCAGTAATTGCGCGATAAATTTTGGATTTTTTTGCCACGATTCAAACGATTGATCGGACATGCGCGCGTTCAGTAAAACAATATCGATATTTTTCGCGCGCGTTTGTGAAATCAAATTCGGCCATAATTCCGATTCCACCCAAATCGCAAAATTCGGCATCCAATGATCCAGGAAATTTTCTACCCATCCCGGATGATCAAGGGGAATATATTGATGCAATAAGCGGTGATGCAATCTTGGTTTTAAAAACTCGGCCGATGTCTTGGTGCCGGTTGTCAATAAAACGGTAATATTCGGATACAGCCAGAATAATCTTTCGATCAGTATCAGAACCGACTGGGTTTCGCCGACACTGGCCGCATGAATCCAGATCAATCGCCCGCCGGGACGCGGTATTCCGGCGCGGCCAAAACGTTCGCCAATACGAGCCGGATCTTCCTTGCCCAAACGCACGCGTATTTTCAAATACAGGCGCAAAAACGGCGCGATCGCGTATAAAGTCCAGCGGTATAATGTCAATTTGTTCATGACGCTTTCCGTTGATCCATCATATCATCAACCGCCGCATCATCCAAGGGGATTGGCATATGCCCACATAGAAGATCCGAACGATTGGAAACATCAATCAAATTCCATTCGAGTTTTTGGCGGTATGATTCCAATTCCGTATCATCGCAATCTTTTGGCACATAAATCGGATCGCCCCATACATACACGCCACGAGAAAATGGCCAGCAAACTAAAAACCGGTCCCAGCTATACAGCATTTTGCGCCTTGTGGTTGCAACCGACACCGGCACAATAGGCAAACCAGTAGTTTTCGCCAGATATACAGCACCTGTAGCGGCACGGAATCTTGGGCCGCGCGGACCATCCGGCGTAAGACCGATGGAATAACCATCGGCAATTTTATCAATCGTTTGTCGCAACGCCGCTGCGCCGCCGCGTGAGGTCGATCCGAATACGGTACCGACACCATAATGACGAATAATGGCCGCCGTGAATTTCCCATCGCGGTGATGCGAACTGATCATTGCGCCTTTTACACCTTTGCGCCAGGCACGCGCCATGCACAGTAAACGCCCATGCCAGAAACAGACGATAATTGGTTTACCTTGGTCCCAAAACGATGCGGGCAGCTCGGCATTGTGATATTGCCAGGAGGATGTGTGATAAACCAACTCCATATATAAATACGCCAACCATGCACTTATATATTGCGCGAACGACGACTGAGTCAATTGGCGGCGGATTTTTTTCAGCATTTAGGAATTCACCGCCGTCAATGTTGGCGCGGATTCTTGGGATTGATATTGCATTTGATACAGCTTGGCATATACGCCGCCTTTGGCCAGCAATTGTTGATGCGTGCCGGATTCGACCACCCAACCTTGGTCGATCACATAAATCAGATCGGCATTGACGATGGTCGATAAACGGTGCGCAATAACAATCGTGGTTCTGCCGCGCATAAGATCTTGGAGCGCGCTTTGCACCTGGCGTTCGGTATTGCTGTCCAGCGCCGATGTCGCCTCGTCCAACAATAAGATCGGCGCATTTTTCAACATAGCGCGGGCAATCGCGATACGCTGCCGCTGACCGCCGGATAATTTCGATCCATTCGGGCCGACCGATGTATCGTATCCATCCGGCAAAGACATAATAAATTCATGCGCGCCCGCTGCCTTGGCGGCTTGAATAATATCTAGCTCTGCTGCGCTTTTCTGGCCGTAAGCGATATTGTTCCGGATCGTATCGTCGAACAGCAATGTTTCCTGGCTGACCAGCGCCATTGTGTCGCGCAAACTGTGCAGGGTAACATCGCGCACATTCTGCCCGTCGATCACAATCGATCCTTTGCTGACATCATAAAAACGCGGGATTAGATTTAAAATGGTGCTTTTACCGCCGCCAGATGGACCGACAAGGGCGGTGGTGCGCCCGGCCGGAATATCCAATTGCATATTCCACAATGCGGTTTTGCCATTGTCATAAGAAAATTCGACATCATTAAATTCAATTTTTGCATTCGTCAGATGCAAATCTTTTGCACCAGGCGCATCAATAATTTTAGAAGGAACGCTTAATAAATCATACACGCGCTGCGCGGATGCCATACCTTCTTGCAAGCCGGCGTTCAATTTCGCAAGGCCCTTCAGCGGTTCATAGGCCAACAGCAACGCGGTCAGGAACGAGAAAAACGCGCCAGTGGTTTTATACCCGCCAATAACCTGATACCCGCCATAAACGATCACGGCGCAAACCGCGATTGCGCCGAAAAATTCCATAATGGGTGAGTTAGCGGACCGATACCGTTGTGATCGTTGCGAAAGGTTGAAAAGATTTTCGGTCAAATGTTCGGCGCGGGAAATTTCTTCGGATTCGGTATTATTCGCCTTTACATGGCGCATGCCGTGAAATACTTGCTCCAGTAACGATGCATAAGTTCCGGCGCTACCTTGGGAACTATAGGATAATTTGCGCACTTTTCTGCCAAGCTTGGTGATTGGAATAATAGTTACCGGGAATACGAAAACCGCGATAAACGCCAATTTTGCATCCTGGTGAAACAACATACCCATCAGGAATACTAGCGTTAAAATATCCTTGCCCATGCCGGTTATGGTGTTGGCCACCGCATAACGCAACATGCCGACATCATAGGTAAAGCGCGATACCAGTGCGCCGGTTTGCGAGCCGTGGAAAAACGCTAGATCAGCCCGTATTACATGACGGAACATGCGGTTTTGCAGATCACGGATAATGCCCTGGCCAATGCCATTCATCAGCATCGCTTCGGAATAAGTCGCAAGGCCGCGCACCGCGAACAGCACAATCACCGATATACCGATCGGCCATAACGCCGCTTCGTTTTTCTCGATAAAAATTTTATCTAGAATCGGTTCGATCAATTTGGCGAATGCCGCCGTGGTCGCGGCGATGATCACCATCATGCAAACCGCAATCGCAAGCTTGCCTTTGTAATCTTTAATATGATCGCGCATCAAACGGCCCATCAGCGCGCGGGTGGTCGCAAAATTCGGCTTTATTTGTTCCATTATTGTCCTGCCAGCGTCATTTGCCCAACGCGAATCGTGGGGCTGTCGACGCCATATTTAAATTCCAAATCATTCGCGGGGGTCAATTCCATAAACATATCCGTCAAATGGCCGGCGATGGTGACCTCCGACACAGGATAGGCGATTTGCCCATTTTCAATCCAAAATCCGGATGCGCCCTGGCTGTAATCGCCGGTGACCAGATTCACGCCCATACCCATGGTTTCGGTGACATAAAATCCTTGCTTAATATCGGCGATCAATTCTTGCTGGGTCATCGTTCCGGCCGCCAGATAAAAATTGCTGACCGATGGCGATGGCACGCTGGAAACGCCGCGCACCGCATGGCCGGTTGAATGTAATCCGAGTTGCCGCGCCGAACGGCAATCTAAAATCCAGCTTTTTAAATAGCCACCTTCGATAAAATGAATATTGCGCGTTGCTATCCCCTCGGCATCAAATGGGCGGGAACGCAAAGCCCGCTGGCGTAACGGATCGTCGATAATATTGATCGAGCCTTTGAAAATCTGCTGGCCCATTTTCGATTTTAAAAACGATGTGCCGCGCGCGATGGTCGCCCCATTGATCGCACCGGCAAAATACCCCACCAGCCCGCGCGCCACACGCGGATCGAATACCACCGGCACTTGCTGGGTTTTTACTTTGCGCGGATTAAGGCGCTTTACCGCGCGCTCGCCCGCTTTGCGGCCGATGATTTCCGGCGATACCATATCGTTGTGAAACACCGTGGCGCTGTAATCGTAATCGCGTTCCATCCCGGTGCCTTCGCCGGCAATCACCGATGCGGCCACCGAAAAACTCGATTGGTCGTATTCGCCCATCAATCCGTTGCTGTTCACCAAATACACTTTGGAACGGCTAGCATGCGCATCGCCGCCTTCGCTTTTGGTGACGCCTTTTACGGCTTGCGCGGCGTCTTCGGCAGCTTTGGCCCATGCCTGCAATTTTTCTTCGCCAATATCGGCGCTGTCCGCATTATGCGATTTATGCTCTCCGGACAAAGACGCGGATTTATCCGCAAGGCCGCAAAATGGGTCTTCGGGCGACGCCTTGGCCATCGCCACCGCGCGTTCGACCATTGCATCGATTTCCGTCAAATTGGAATAGGACGCAGATACGACCGCTTGTTTTTTCCCGGCAAACACCCGCAAGCCCATATCGGCCGAGGCGGAGCGTTCCAATTTTTCGAGCTTGCCATACCGCACCGATACATCCTGGCTGACCGAATCTACCAATAATGCGTCCGCCGCGCTGGCGCCCTTGGCAATCGCTTTGCCGATAATATCGCCCAAAAAATTCAAATGATCCGTCATTATAAAATCGTTTCCAAAAATAACGCCGAGGCCACGATCAGCCCGGCCCAAATATTGCTTTTAAATCTTGCATGCGCGTTTTGCGCGTCCCCCGACAGTAACGTCAATACCTGCCATAATAAAAGGCAACTTAGCACAATTATATGGCAGAAGTACACCAGGCCAAATCCTTGTAAAACGCCCAAATATCCAAGGATTGCAGCCATCCAGGCATAACACAAAAGCGCCATGGGATGCACAAAACCCCGCATTAAAACCGCCGTCGATTTGACGCCGATACGCATATCGTCCTCGATATCCTGCAGGGCATATATAGTGTCATAGGCCAAAGTCCACAATATCGCCCCTATATATAAAAGCCCCGCCGCCGGATCAATCCGCCCGGCAATAGCCGCATACCCAACCAAAATTCCCCAATTGAACGTAATGCCCAAAAATAATTGCGGCCAATAGGTAATACGTTTCATCCATGGATATAACGCGACCGGAATAATCGAGCATAATGCCACGATTCGCGCAAAATCATTCAGCGCCAATAAAATCGGCACGGCGCAGATCAATAATAGCGCGATCAAAATAACCGCCTGGCGCGGCGAAACCTCACCACTCGTAATCGGGCGGGATGCGGTGCGCGCGACCTTGCCGTCAAAATCGCGATCGCAAAGATCGTTGTAAATGCACCCGGCGCTGCGCAGCAGAATACTGCCGATAAAAAACAGGCTGGCGTGATAAATATAAGTTACAATATCGCCATCCCCGGCAAGCCCCAGCCCCCACAAACAAGGGAAAAATAACAGCCAGATTCCAACCGGTTTATCCCAGCGCGCCAATCTTGCCAGCGTTGCAATTCTCATAGGCTTGACCTTTGGTTTAAATGCGATACTCTCTGCCGCATGAGCGCAGAATATAAAGCAAAAACACGGCTTTATCTACCGGGCGATTTGTCGCCGTCGGTAACTATCCCCTTGAATAAAGACCAGGCGCATTATCTGCGCAATGTATTGCGCGCGGATGCGGGCGCAAAGATCCATGTTTTTAATGGCCGCGATGGCGAATATCTGGCCGAATTCGATGGAAAATCGTCTGTCAAAACCGGCGCGATGACCGAGGCGCAAAAACCGGATTTGGATGTATGGTTGTTATTCGCGCCGGTGAAAAAAGATCAAACCGATTTCATTTTACAAAAATCAACCGAATTGGGCGTATCCGTCATTCAGCCCGTTTTCACCGATTATACCAACACCGAACGTTTTAATATGGAACGCGGAACCGCCAATATTATCGAGGCCAGCGAGCAATCGCGGCGACTGACTGTGCCCGTGGTTAAAGAAGCGGAAAATTTGAAAAATATTTTATCCAGCTGGCCCAAAGATCGGATTTTAATTTTTTGCGATGAAATGCGCACATCATCACCATTGCCAGACATACTTGCGGAATTGCGTGGACAAAAATTGGCCTTTTTATGTGGTCCAGAGGGCGGATTCAGCGCGGCAGAACGCGATTATTTAAATTCTCTTTCTTTTGTAAAATCCGTGAATCTGGGGCCGCGTGTGTTGCGCGCCGAAACCGCCGCCATCACATGCCTTGCAATATATGGCGCCATGAATGGCGACTGGAAATAACATCCCACAAATCTATATCCATTTTCATGTCTATATTACAAAAATCCCAATTAATCGAATTTTTTGCCCGCCAGTGCAAACCGCAAGATCAATGGAAAATCGGGATCGAATTTGAACGGTTCGCGTATGACAAAAAAAAATTAAAACCCCTGCCCTATTCCGGCCGCACAAGCACGACAATGTTTCTGCAAGAATTGGCAAAAAAATATAATTGGCAACCGGTTATGGAAGGCCAAAATATTATCGCCCTAAAACGCGATCAGCAATCAATCACGTTGGAACCAGGCGGCGCGATTGAATTATCCGGCGCGCCATTGCCATCGGTGCATCATTGCTGCAAAAGCGTCAATATCCATATGCGGGAAACGGCAGATATTGGCGAACAATTGGGGGTCGGGTTTTTGACGCTGGGTTTCGACCCAAAATGGAATAGAGGCGATTTTACCTGGGTTCCGAAAAGCCGGTACGATATTATGCGCGAATACATGCCGCGTGTCGGCAATATGGGCATCGATATGATGCAACGCACCGCAACGGTGCAAGTGAATTTGGATTACGCATCGGAATCCGACATGGTGCAAAAATCGCGGATCGGATTGGCGTTGCAACCTATTATCGGCGCGATATTTTCCAACTCGCCATTCATGAATGGCCGAGTAAGCGGATTTCAATCGTACCGCAATTATGTTTGGTTGGATACCGATGCGGCTCGCACTGGCGATTTGCCGTTTATGTTCGATGGCGATGGGGGATTCGAAAAATATGTCGATTATTTACTGGATGTGCCGATGTATTTTGTATTGCGCAATGGAAAATATATCGATGCAACTGGCCAATCGTTCCGCGATTTCATGGTTGGAAAATTGCCTGCCCTGCCCGGCGAATTTGCCACCATCGAAGATTGGCAAAATCATACTACTTGCGTTTTCCCGATCGTGCGGTTGAAACCATGGATCGAAATGCGCGGCGCGGATGGCGGCAGCTGGCAATATCTATGCGCCCTGCCCGCCTTGTGGACCGGATTGCTGTACGATGCGGATGCGCAGCAGGCAACCACCGATCTGATCAAAGATTGGGCGGCGGATGAAAGAAGATCATTGCATCTCGATACGCCAAAGGCGGGATTGAACACTAAATTCCGCAACAGGACGGTTGCCGATATCGCCAAACAAATTCTAACCATCGCCGAACATGGATTACAGCGCCGCAATTTCCGCGATAAAAACGGCGCGGATGAAACTTATTTCTTAGATCCATTAAAAGAAATTTTGGATTCCGGTAAAACGCAATCGGACTTACTGATCGAAAAATTCCAAGGCGAATGGGGCGGGAAAATAGATCGGATTTTTAAAGCCTAAAAATCCGTAGTGCGGCCTTTATGCTGCCAATCACCATGTTCAGTTGGATTCTGACCTTTATAACCGCCCACTTCGCGTTCCGGCGAGGTTTTAGGCGTGGTGGAATCTTTAGTTTTGTCCAACTCTTTGTTTTTATTGCTGTCCATGGCCCCAGTTTGACCTTGCCGGTTTAAAAATCAAGGGTAAATTGGCCGGATGGCTTCACCATTACAATCCCGCATTGTCGCGTTGCAAATGTTGCAAGACATTTTGCATGACCACAACGCCATGGATCAATGTTTAAGTTCCAATCGCAATTTCGCGCGGCTTTCTGCCGAGGATCGCGGATTCGTGCGTTTACTGCTGGCAACCACCTTGCGCCGGTTGGGGGAGATCGACGCGATTTGGCAAGGATTCATGGATAAAAAATTACCCAAAAAAGCCTATACCGCCGCCGATATTTTACGCCTTGGTATCGTGCAATTATTATTTTTAAAAACCCCTGCCCATGCGGCGATTCACACCAGCGTCGAATTAGCCAAACACAAAAAACTGGACGGGTTAAAAAATTTGATCAACGCCGTTTTGCGCCGCGCGCAGAATGAAGGCGAAGTGAAAATGGCGGAATTGGATGGTGTTGCATTGAACACGCCCGAATGGCTGTATGAAATGTGGGCGCGTACCTATGGCGATGATGTCGCAACCGCGATTGCCGCCGCGCACGCGATCGAACCTGGATTGGATATCAGCGTTAAATCTGATCCCGAAAAATGGGCCGAACGATTGGGCGCGGCGATATTGCCAAATGGCAGTTTGCGCAGCAAAGCGGGCGGGCGTATCGATGCCAAAGACGGTTTTGGCGACGGTGAATGGTGGGTACAAGATGTGGCTGCGACGATTCCGGCGCGATTATTGGGAAATATAACGGGCAAAACCGTGATCGATTTATGCGCCGCGCCCGGCGGGAAAACCGCGCAATTGGCCGTAATGGGCGCGAACGTGATCGCGGTCGATCAAAGCAAGGCGCGCATTAAACGGTTGGAACAAAATCTGCGCCGGTTGAATTTATCGGCCGGAATCGTTTGCGCCGATGCGGCCGATTGGCAGCCGCCGGAAAAAATATCCCATATATTGCTGGATTCGCCCTGCAGCGCGACCGGCACGATTCGCCGCCACCCCGATATTCCGTATTTGAAAACCAAGGATGACATTACGCGCCTGGCCGAATTACAGTTAAAAATCCTCCTCAATGCCGCGCAAATGTTATTGCCGGGCGGGGTATTGGTTTACGCGGTTTGCTCGCTTCAAGACGAAGAAGGCCCACAAATTATCGCCAAAGCCTTGAAACAAAACCCGCAATTGCACCGCTTGCCGGTAACCGCCGCCGATTTGCCGGAATTTGCCGATTTAATTAATCCACAGGGCGATGTACGGACGTTGCCTTGCGACCTCGGCGATATGGGCGGAATGGACGGATTTTATGTCTGCCGCTTGCAGCTTGGCGCATAAACTGCTAACAAAATTATATGCGCAAAATCAAAATAGCCCCATCGATCCTGTCTGCCGATTTCTCTAAATTGGGCGATGAAATTCGCGCCATGGAATCGGCCGGCGCCGATTATATTCATATCGATGTCATGGACGGGCATTTTGTGCCAAATCTTACATTCGGGCCGCCAATTATCAAATCGATCCGGTCGGTGACCAAATTGCCGTTCGATGTGCATTTGATGATCGCGCCCGTAGATCCATTGATCCCAGAATTTATCACAGCTGGCGCGGATATTATTTCGGTGCATCCCGAATCCGGCCCACATTTGCACCGCACTATTCAATTGATCAAAAACGCGGGCAAAAAAGCAGGTGTTGTTTTAAATCCATCGACACCGATCGAATCGATGCAGCATGTGATTTCTGATGTCGATCTGATTTTGGTGATGACCGTCAATCCAGGATTCGGCGGACAGAAATTTATCCCATCGCAATTGGGCAAAATCAAAATGTTGCGGCAAATGATCGATCAAACCGGCCGCGATATTGATTTAGAAGTCGATGGCGGCATTACGTTCGATAATGCGCGCGATGTTATCACGGCGGGAGCCAATGTATTGGTCGCCGGAACCGCGAGTTTCGCGGGCGGCGCGGCCGCTTATGCGGATAATGTGAAAAAACTTCGCGCGGCCTAGGTACGGCCATGGCGAAAACCGCAACCGCGAAAAAACAAAAAACTGAACATAAAGGATGGTCGGAACGTCTGGCGCAATTCGCGCGCAAGGCCGCCTATGCCAGCCCGGTTTATTCGGCAATGCTGAACGGCCAGGTGCCGAATCATTTGCAACAAACCCCGCGCGATGCGTTCGCAGGCGATATCAATATCGGCAATCTGATTATGCGCGGCACTTTTCCGCTGGCTGGCAAGGATCATCCCGCGCAAACCAAGGGCCACACCATTACATTATGGCGCGCGCCGTTGATGCAGCCGGCCTTTGATGAATTGCATTCGTTCCGTTGGTTGCGCCATCTGCACGCGGTTGGCGGCAACGCGGCGCGGCAAACCGCGCGGCAATTGCTGGAAGACTGGTTTGCATCGCACGGAACATGGGAAGAAAAATCCTGGGCCCCACAATTGATTGGCGAACGTTTGACCGCGTGGTTATCGCAATACGCGTTTTTCGGCAGCTCCGCCGACGATCATTTCCGCCATCAATTTTTTCAATCTCTAATGCGTCAATTGCGCCATTTGGTGCGCATTTACGAAGATCAAACCGACGGCCCTGCTCGCATTGCCGCGATCAAGGGCATGTTGTTCGCCGCCCGCGCGCTGGGCGATGATTATTTGGATTTCACACAAATTGTGGTGGAATTGCAAGATGCAATTCACCGGCAAGTCCTGGCGGATGGATGTTATTACCAAAGATCACCAGCATTACAGGCGCAAATTTCACAAGATTTAATTGAAATCAGATCCCTGTTCACTTATGCGCAAATGCCATTGCCCGAAGGATTGGGCGAGGCCATCACCGCGATGGCCCGCGCGTTGCGCCATTTGCGGCATGGCGATGGGGGCCTCGCCTTATTTCACGGTGCCTTCGAAGATAACGCGGATTTTTTGGATCTGTTATTGGTCGCGGCGAACATCAAGGGCAAGGCCGGCGATGTGCTCGAGGAATCGGGCTGGCACCGTTTGCAAACCGGCAGATCGTTGATGATGCTGGATGCGGGATTTGCGGCGGGCGATGCCAGTACTTGCCATCAAAGCCCGCTGGCGATCGAATTTTCATCGGGGCGAGAGCGGATTATTGTCAATTGCGGCAGCGGTATCGCCATGGCCGATAATTGGATCGATGCGTGCCGTTCACCCGCCGCACACTCGACCCTTTCATTAAAAGATTATATGCCCGCCGATATTTATTCGATTCAAACGGAACGCAAATCTGGCGAAGGGCAAATCTGGCTGTCTTCCAAAAGCGATGCGTATAGCGCCGCCGGCATTTCCCATACCCGCCAAATTTATATGAACGCGGCCGGTGACGATATCAGGGGCGAGGATATATTAACCCGCCAGGCCGCTGCCAATATGCTGGTGCCGATTGAATTTACCATTCGGTTCCATTTGCATCCCAGAATCCAATCCATCGAAGCGCAGAATAGCGTGATTTTACGCTTGCCCAGCGGGGCCGGATGGCGTTTGCGGATGAGCGGCGGCAAACTGGGTCTTGAGAATAGCGTGTATTTAGGGCAAAAAGGACAAGTCCAAAAGACCAAGCAAATCGTGATTTCCGGGGAAATGCTGGGCGATTCGGCTGCGGTTAAATGGGCGATTCAAAAAGAAAGCAAGAAATAGTCCTTATCAGTTTATATCCATGGCCCAAGATTTACGAATCATCAAACGCGCTTTAATTTCCGTATCCGACAAAACCGGACTCGATAAACTTGTGCCATTATTAGTGTCGTACGGCATTGAAATTTATTCCACCGGCGGCACCGCCAAGGCGCTTGCCGATATGAAAATGCCGCATCAGGATATTTCGAAACTGACCGGATTTCCGGAAATCATGGATGGCCGCGTTAAAACTTTGCACCCGCTGGTGCATGGCGGAATTTTGGGCAAGCCGGATAAACCGGATCATGCCAAGGCGATTGCCGAACATAATATCAAACCGTTCGATTTGATCGTGGTAAATTTATATCCATTTTCCGAAACCGTCGCCAAGGGTGCGGATTACGATACTTGCGTTGAAAATATCGATGTTGGCGGCCCGGCGATGATTCGCGCGGCTGCGAAAAATCATTCCTATGTTACCATCATCACCGATCCGAATGACTATAAAGAATTGATCGAATCGATGGGCATCAATGCCGGTGAAATTGCACTGGAATTCCGCAAAAGAATGGCGATGAAAGCATTTGCGCTGACCTCGCGCTATGATGCGGCGATTGTGCATTGGATGAACGCCCAAGCCAACGAAGAATTCCCACAAAGTTTGAATATTTCCGGCACGCGCCAGCAAACATTGCGGTATGGTGAAAATCCGCAACAACGCGCGGCGTTGTATTTAAATCCATCGCAAAAAACCGGACTTGCCTATGCCAAACAAATGCAGGGCAAGGAATTATCGTACAATAATATTTTGGACAGCGATGCGGCATTGGAACTGATTTGCGAATTTGACGCGCCCAGCATCGCGATCATCAAACATGCCAACCCGTGCGGTGTTGCCAGCGCGGACGATTTAGCGGCCGCCTATAAAAAGGCGCTCGCCTGCGATCCCGTTAGCGCCTTTGGCGGTATTATCGCCATGAACCGCAAATTGGATGCGGCAACCGCAACCGCGATTACCGAAATTTTCACCGAAGTCGTGATTGCGCTGGATGCGGATGAAGACGCGATCAAATTATTCGCCAAAAAACCGAATCTGCGTTTGTTATTATTGCCGAACTTTCCGGCGCGTAATGCCGAGCATCACACCATCCGCAGCATTAGCGGCGGATATTTGGTGCAAAGCCGCGATGGCACCGCTGCCAGCCAGTCACAAATCCGCGTCGTTACCAAACGCCAACCCAGCGCTGAAGAAATTCAAGATCTGTTATTCGCCGAGCGCGTCGGCAAACATGTGAAATCGAATGCGATCGTTTATGCCAAAAACCTATCGACTGTCGGCATTGGCGCCGGGCAAATGAGCCGAATCGATTCCGCCCGCATCGCCAAATCCAAGGCAGCGGAATTGAAATTGGAATTACGCGGATCGGTTGCCGCATCAGATGCATTCTTCCCATTCGCCGACGGGCTTGAAACCATTGCCGATGCCGGTACCACCGCCATTATCCAACCCGGCGGTTCGATGCGCGACAATGAAGTCATCGAAGCGGCAGACAAGGCCGGTATTGCCATGGTTTTCACCGGCACTCGGCATTTCCGTCACTAGTTCATAACGCGGCCACCCATAGTCAGCGCGACTCGAGTGGGCGCGGAAAGCGGTGGGAATATTTTTCCTTCGCCTTTAAATCCGCGATTTTCGCCATTGCAACCGACCCCGCCCCAACAAGCATAGACTTCGTTATTTAACACAGCATTACGCAATCTTTCGATTTGCGGAACATCCCATTCAATACGGAATTGGCCATTATTTTCCGTCAATCGTCCCATAATGGGATCCCATTTATCGACGCATCCGGTTAGAACGATTTGATTGCCTACTTCGATCATCGCAAATAACCGATACCCGGCGCGGCACCATCCATTTTTTCGGCTTTGCCATACGGGCGGCAAATACGGATAGATTTGTTCGATCCCCGCATCGCCCCAATCTTCGGAAATACCAAGCCTGGTCGGGCTATTGATAAATTCACGCTGCAATTGCGCTAAATTGCCGAAAAACCGCACTACATCGTCCCGGCGCATTTCAAATTGTTCATGTTCCGGAATTCTTTGAAAATTGGCGAAACAATTAAACCGAACCAAATCCAATCCTTTTCCCACGCCCCACTCGACCATTTTACGCATGGTTTCCAAATTGCAGTTGTCGGGACGTATGGTGAAAGTGGTGGAAATGGCGAACCGTTTGCCGTTTCCCGCATTATCGCTGTTCCACTGCAAAATATTATCGATTGCACCGCGCACCACATTTGCCTTGGTAACGCCTTTGATCGGCACCGGCGTGCCCGCCGCTTCGTGAGCGGTTATGACAATCGATTCGAATCCAATTGCATAAGCACGATCCAAACGTTCACGCCAGCCTTTCAAATATAGTGGCACGCCGCTGGACCAGGCTGATTTGCCGATATTTTTCAATCGAAACGCCGAACCCGCATCGCCGGCTACCAACGCATCGTCACTGAAACTATCCGCGGGCGCCATGCCGATATCATAACCTTGATCCCGCAAATCAGCAGTAATCGCCAAGGCTTTTTCTACCGGCACTTTGAATTGCGGGCGGCTTTTGAAATAGCAGTGGGCGCAATCGGCCTTGCAAGTTTTTGCGCCGATTTCATTAGTCCAGTGAAAATAAATGCCGATATCTTTGGCTTTCAAGTTTGTAAACGGCACGTTAAAATCAACCGGTGGGTAGGCAATAATATATTTCGTCTCCTGCATAGGATTATACCCCTAATAATTTTTTTTAATAAGGTTGTATGACGGCAGTTCTCGCCGCGCGCTTTTATTTCAATAATGTAATTTGAAAATGCCCCTACACGGGGTGGTGCATAGAATGCAAAGCAGCGCTGGCAGCAACAGCGCTGATCATTGAAATAGAATTATTTAATTTGCTGCGGATCATGTTTATTCGCTTAGTCGGTCTAAAATCGTTCGATACCCTTTATAGGGTTCGTCTTTTAAAAATCTGGCTACCCGGCCAACGGTGGTCACACTGGCCCCGGTTTTTTTCTGAATCTCGCGATAAGACATTTCGCCCTGATTCAAAATTTGCGCAATTTGCCAACGTTCTTCTATGTCTTTAATTTCACCCGGCGTGCAAAGATCCCGGATAAAGTCATTGCATTCCTTTTCATTACGCAACAATAGAATTGCCTCGTACAAAGAAACTACTCTGGTTTTTTTCGACATAGATTGCCTCTTCTCTACCAAGAAACATCAATATACTGATGCGTACTATTGTAATATAGTAATATTATAGTGTCATAGTAGTACAATCATACATTGAGGTCAAGCGTCCCATGTGGAAATATTATCATTATTAAACAATTGTTTAGTATTTTTACCCGTGCTCTAACCACAGAAAATTCCCCCAACCCGCCGAAACGAGTTGGGGGGGGGTGGTTACATTACACGCATTAATTCTGCCCCGACCAGGGCACGAAGTGGTGTGGTCATATTGCTTATTGTCGTCAATGCCGGACGGCATTGTTCCGCATCTACAAATTGACCGCGGGCGCAAACTGCGGCGATTCGCGCATCGTCCATAATCATCGCCAAAGATTTTCCACGCATATTCATCAATCTATCTTTGGTGACATCTACCGCCATTTGTTTTTGTGCCGCCGTCAGACACCCCTGATCGTATAAAAATTGTATTGATGATTGCGGCGCGGATCTTAAAACATATTCCAGAATGGACTGCAAGCCTGGCGTTGGCTCCGGTTGTTGCATCGTTTGTTCGGCAAGAACGCGGGCATTCCGGAATGCCTGGCGATTTGGTTTAACTATTCCATCCAGTTCCGGAGCAATACAGGAAAATTCATCCAATGCGAATTTATATCCGCGCCGCAATGATTCGGCATAAGGCGTAACGCCAAACATATTCGGCTGATTAGGATCGGCATTGCTGTACATTAAAACGCGCAAAGAAGATAAAACGCGTTTTTGACAAGCACCGTTGGCTGCCAGATACAAACAATACAACAATGGCACATCGACTGGAAAACCTGGGGATTCGGGCACAAGACATGGTTCGAAATACCCTTGCAGTCCCGATGCGTTGTTGGCATAGGCATATAAACGCTGGTTAGGATTTGCACCAAGCTCATTCAATAAATATTGCATCACGCCGCTATTGCCTTCGTCCATCGCACGCGCAATCGCCGCAAATAAAATGGAAATCTGGCCGCAATATTTTTGCCCATCACCCATATTTCGCCGCCCAGCGCCAAGCACGGCAAAATCCCGAATGCTGGCATTTGCCGATTGCACCCATGGTTCCACCTTATCTTTGCCGAATTCATTGATATAGGTTTTGATATCATCCAAACTGAATCGGTAATCCTTGCCCTTTTTGGCCGATATCACTTCGATCAAAAGATCGGCAGATAAAACCAATCCGCCCAATTCCTGACCGGTTAAGGTCGAATCGGTCAGTAAAGCGGTCGCACCGACAATACCGCAATCGGTGCAATCGATGCTTTCGCTGGATTTAACGGCAAACTCCCGTCCTTTAGGCGTTAATTTTGCCCAATCGATTTTATAAAATTGGCCGCCATTGCCGGTTGGATAGGTTTCAATTTTGGTATCATTCATAATTTGTGTTGTCATTTTTATCTCCATGCATTTGGGGAATTTCCCCCGAAAATTAAAAAAGCCCGATCTGTTTAGAATCGGGCCAACTAACGATTTTATTTCTCTAAAATGTTATTGACCCCTTTTGGGGTGATGATGCATGGAATGCGATACGGCGCGCGCGGCAAAGGCGCCGTAAGAATTAAAAATAATATTGGTGCCGCTTGGAATCATATTCTCTACTCGTTTATTAGTTGCTCTCTGTTTATTACTCGGACTTGTGATCATTGTGTGGCTGGTGTGCTTTGTGATTGTGCTGAAACCCCAACATAGACCAGACAGCGCCGTTAATTTTGTGCATGTGCTGGTGCAAATTCGGCAACCAAGCAGTGATGTGCGTTCCGCCAAGCGGCAGATGACAAACCGGATATGTTTCCGGGTCTTTGTTGTGTGGAGTGGAAGACGCTAGATTTTCTACCATGATAGGCTCCATTGGGTGGGTTGAAGAAAGATTAGAGACTGTAACCTGAGCTGTATTTGTGTACTACTATGCTGTTACACTAATACAGCATCGATATTTGTCAAGCTACAAAAATATTTTTTTGATTTTTATATTTTTTGGCCAGCCAAACGGATAGTTTTTTTGAATAAAGTCGGCAGTGCGACCTGATCTAAATTATTGATATTATGCCAAAATCCGTTACTAAAGGGTGGGCGATTCCTATTTGCCACATAAAGCTCCAGCTCGAGATCGAAATGGGTAAAACTATGCCGGACTTTGGATTTCAACCGGCTCCATTCCCCCTTCGGCGCAACCAATGCCGATTTTTTCTCGGCGTTTTTATGATCCCAGTCGGATGATGGTACTTCGATCATATCGCCCAACATCGATTTGCCCGAACGCTTGCGCAGAAAAATTTGTTTTTTGTCATTGATAACGACAAAAGCCTGGCCATATCGCGTCGGTTTATTTTTATTTTTTATTTTCAGCGGCAATCCAACTGCAATATTTTTTTCGCGCGCGATGCAGTCGGCGGACAAAGGACAAATCGCGCATTGCGGTGCATCGATCGAACAAAGCCCCGCACCCAAATCCATCATTGCTTGTAAATAATCGCCGGCGCGTTTTTGCGGCGTCAATTTTGCGGCATGCCCGATAATTTCCGGCTTTGATTGCGGCAGTGGATCGCGCACCGCAAACAGGCGCGCAATCACGCGCTCCACATTCGCATCAATCGCATATTCGCTTTGATCAAATGCAATCGCGGCAATCGCGCCGCCGGTGTAATCTCCAATGCCGGGCAATTCCATTAATTCTTTTTTACTGGTTGGGAATTTGCCACCATAATCGCGCACCAAAACACCGGCGCATTTATGTAAATTGCGCGCGCGGGCGTAATATCCAAGCCCTTGCCATAACGTTAAAACTTCGTCGAGGTCCGCTTTTGCCAAATCCGCGATGGTTGGAAACCGCGCGATAAAGCGCGGAAAATATTTCATCACGGCCGGAACCGTGGTTTGTTGCAGCATGATTTCGGAAACCCATACATAATAAGGGTTCTGGGTTCCTTTGACCGCGCGCCACGGCAATACCCGCCGGTTGCGGTCATACCAGGCCAGCAATTTTTGATCTATCGTCGCGGGGCGTTTTGCCATAGAATCCATGTAGCATAATCATGGACCAAGACGAGACCGAATTTTTTTCATCCGATAACAGCGAACCATATCCGGTGGTGCGCCGTCCGGGCTCGTTCTTAAAACCGGCATCCGGGCTTGTGCCGAAAATATTGAAACAAATCCCTGGGTTCGATGCGCGGCTGGCGCAGTTATTGACCCAGTGGGGCGATATTGTCGGCGCGCCGTTAAGCCAATTTTGCGCCCCGGATAAAATCATTCAAAGCCGCGGACAAGACCCCTGCATATTGCAATTGCGCGTGATGGGCGCGGCGGCATTGGAAATTCAACACCAGCAGCCGCAAATTATCGAACGGATCAACGGATATTTCGGCCATCGTTTGATTCAGGGATTGCGGTTGGTGCAAGGTTTTACGCCGCCAACGCAAGCCGCCGCCAAACCGCTGCGCAAACCAAACAACGCCATGGAAATCCCCGCCAATTTGAATGAAATGGAACCGTCTGATTTGCGAGAAAGCTTGTTAAAATTGGCGCAAACTTTGGATTAACGATAAATCCTTTTATTATCATATACTTATACCATTATTCCCCGCGCCATAATTTCGATCTAAATCCTTGTTATTATTAAAAAATTCCATTGCCGTGCAGCCGCCGACTAGGCTACATTCCACCCGTATTTAAAAGGAGAATTCGCGTGCGTAAATTAATAATCATGATGTTGGGTTTTGCCGCAGTTATTTATGCGGCCGGATATTTGTATGGCACTATAATCCATCAAAACGATCCTTTTAAACGCATGACCACGATCGAAGTACAACAAGCATTGGCGGATAATCACGCGGATACTCATGCCGGTCACGATCACTCCTCCGCTCCCGATACAGCGCCGGCGAATACCAAGCTTACCAAGGAACAAACGGCAAAAATTCCAGCAGCACCAATTCCAGATCGTATTTTAGGCAATACAAAAGCCAGTGTCGCGATTGTTGAGTATGCATCCCTGACCTGCCCGCATTGCGCGCATTTTCACAAAGAAATTTTACCGGAAATCAAAAAGAACTATATCGACAAAGGTTTAGTGAAAATGATTTTCCGCCCATTCCCATTCGATGGTATTGCGTTAAAAGGCAGCATTATGGCCTATTGCTTGCCTGAAGCGCAATTTTATCCATTCTTGGATGCCGTTTTTTCCAGCCAGGAACAATGGGTCAAAACCAAAGACCCGGAAGCCGAATTGAGAAAAATCGCGCGCATGGCGGGTTTGACCGATGAAAAATACAAAGAATGTTCCGGCGAAAAAAGCGCATTCAATAAGGGCATTTTAGAAACCCGCATGCAGGCGGAAAAAGATTTGGATGTCCAATCGACGCCAACATTTTTAATTGGCGACGAAAAATTGGTCGGCGCTCGTCCGTTCGAAGAATTTAAAACGGTTTTGGATGCCGCGCTAAATAAAGGCAAAGTAAAAAAATAACGGCCGGAAATACAGAAAATACTGTGGAAAAGGGATAAAACCTTATAACTATAGCTCCCTTTTCCCGCCCCACTCGGCGATACTAATATTAGTCTTGCAAGCGTAATGAATACGCGCGGGGAACATTAGAAAAACAAAGATCTGAGATATTCGGATCAAAAATAAACAAGAGGCCAATTGTGCAATTAACCAAGCTGCGTTTATCGGGATTTAAATCTTTCGTCGAACCGACCGAATTGGTCTTGGAACCCGGCCTTACCGGCATTGTCGGCCCGAACGGTTGCGGCAAATCGAACATCGTCGATGCGTTGAAATGGGTTATGGGCGAAACATCCGCCAAACAATTGCGCGGCGGCGAAATGGACGACGTTATTTTCAACGGCACCCAAGCCCGCCCGGCGCGCAATTTTGCCGAAGTGGTTTTGCACCTGGATAATCAATTGCGCAAAGCGCCTGCAAATTTCAATGATAACGATGTATTGGAAGTAAGCCGCCGCATCGACCGCGGCGAAGGATCAACATACAAGGTAAATGCGCGCGATGTTCGTCAGCGCGATGTACAAACCATTTTCGCCGACGCCAGCACCGGCGCGCATTCAACCGCCATCGTCAGCCAGGGTCGGATCGGCCATTTGGTAAACGCGAAACCAACCGAACGCCGCGCGTTCTTAGAAGAAGCGGCTGGAATCGTGGGCCTGCACGCCCGCCGCCACGAAGCGGAATTGCGCCTGAACGCAGCGGAAAACAATATTAAACGCAGCGAAGATATTTTGCGTCAGATGAACGAACAATTGGTTGCGTTGAAAAAGCAAGCCAAGCAAGCCGCTGCGTACAAAAGCCTGGCGGATCGTTTCCGTCAAACCGAAGCATTATTTTTCCATCATCAATGGCAAGATGTCGTTAATCGTTTATCGTCCGCGCAAGAACGCAAGGGACAGATTGACGGTGAATTGACTGGCTTGGAATCGGAATTGACCGCCGTCAACGCGCAACAAGCGGAATTGGCCGGCAATATCCCTGCCCTGCGTCAAAAAGAAGCCGAACGCGCCGCCGCATTGCAACGTTTGAAATTGGCCGAACATGAATTGTCTGGCGAAGAATCTCGCCTGGCGGCCGCGCAAATGGCGCTCGAACAACGTATTGCGCAAATTCAAAACGATCTGGAACGCGAAAAACAACTGGCCGAAGATGCGCGCAAAAATATCGAAACGACATCGGCCGAACAGGCGGAAATTTCCGCCATTCAAAACGACCAGCAACAAATCGTTGCGAATTTATTGGCCGATTTCCAATCCCGCGAAACCGAACAAAAATCCGCCGAAACATCCTTGCAAGATCTAAGCGACCGGATTGGCCGCGAAGAAACACGCTGGTCGGCGCTGGAAGAACGCAAAAATCAATTGCAATCGCGCCTGACCCGTTTGGGCGAAGATTTAAGCAAATCGCAAACACAGCGCGATGAGTGGAAAACCAAACTGGATGCCGACAATTCCTTGCAATTATGCCTGCAAGCGGTCGTATTCAACGAAGCCGAAGTTAGCAACGCCAAAACCAAATTGGCCGATGCCGAACAAAATCTACAAACCGCGCAAACCGCCAATGATGACGCGCAAAAACAATCGCAAGAATTTAACGCGGGCAAAGCCAAATTGCGCGCCGAGGCCGATGGTCTTCGTGCCATCCTGTCCAGCGAAAGCGATATCGTCGATCCGATCATGGATCAAGTGCGCGTGCAAACCGGATTCGAAGCCGCATTAAGCGCCGCGTTGGGCGATGATTTGTTCGCTGGTCTGCAAGATTCCGCCGACCGTTTCTGGCGCGGATTGCCGCCATTCGCGAGCGCGCCGGAATTGCCGCACGGCGCAAACCCATTGAACCAAATGGTTGATGCGCCAAAGGAATTGACCCGCGCCTTGTCGTTGGTTGGCGTGGTTGAAAATTTTGAATCGGGACAATTACTGCAAAATTATTTGTCGGTTGGCCAATGTTTGGTTAGCAAAAACGGCGATCTGTGGCGTTTCGACGGATATACCGCAAAGGCGCAAGCGGCGCAAAAAACCGCCGCACATTTGCGCCATAAAAATCGTTTGGAAGAAGTTTCTAAAGAATTAGAAAACTTATCGACCGAGGAAACCCGCATCGCGCAATTGTCGTTCACCGCACAGCAAAATCTGGTCGAAGCCAAAGAACGCCAACAAACATCACGCACTGCTCTTGATACCGCATATAACGAATTGCAAACCGCGCGCGGCAAACAATCCGATGAAACACAGCGTATAGCCGTAACCCAGGCGCAATACGAATCCGCCCAGCAAAATTGCGACCGCTTGACAACCGAGCAAACCGAAACAAAAGGCAATTTCGACAATTTGATTTCGGAAATGGGCGAAAAGCCGGATTTCGATGCGATGCGCGCCGATCAATCGCAGAAACGTTTGAATGTCGAAGAATTGCGCAACCAAACTTTTCAAGCGCGCGCCGCATACGAACAATCCAACAACGAATCGAAACAGCGTGAAACCCGTTTGCAGCAATTGGATAACCAATTGCGCGATTGGCAAAAACGCCTTACCGAGGTTGAATCGCGCCAAACCATGTTAAGCGAGCGGCAAGAAACCGCTATCGCCGAACAACAGGAATTGGCCGAAAAACCGGCCGAATTCGCCGCGCAGCGCGAGCAATTATTGATTCAAATCACCGGCGCTGAGGAATCACGGAACGAGGCCGCCGATATTTTATCGCAAGCAGAGGCCAAATTAAGCGAAGTCGACAAAGCCGCGCGCGCGTTGCAAAATAATATCTCCGTCTTGCGCGAAGAACGCGTCAAACATCAAACCGCGATTGAACTTGGCGATACCGAACAGCAAAAATTGCGTTACGATATCCAAGAACGTTTGGAATCAAGCCCGGAACAATTGCTGGAAATCGCCGCATTAAAAGACCCGGCCGATATGCCGGATTTTGTATCGACCCAAAACAAATTGGAACGTTTGCGCCGCGAACGCGACAATATGGGCCCGGTCAATTTACGCGCCGATATCGAAGCAACCGAAGTCGAAGAAAAACTGACCAAACAGCAATCGGAGCACGATGAATTGATCGCCGCCACCGCCAAACTGCGCACCGGCATCAATGAATTGAACAAAGAAGGCCGCGAACGTTTGACCGAAGCGTTTGTGAAGGTAAATGAAAACTTCTCCCGCCTGTTCACCCGCCTGTTTGGCGGCGGCAAAGCATATTTGGAATGGACTGAGCATGAAGATCCATTAGAAGCCGGTCTTGAAATCTATGCATCGCCACCGGGCAAAAAATTACAGGCTCTGTCGTTGTTATCGGGCGGCGAACGCGCGCTGACCGCGATTGCCTTGTTATTCGCCGTGTTCGAATGCAACCCAGCGCCAATTTGTGTGCTGGACGAGGTTGACGCGCCGCTGGATGAAAGCAACGTCGACCGGTATTGCACCATGCTGGAAGAAATGGCGAAGCGCAACGATACGCGGTACGTGGTTATCACCCACCACCGCATGACCATGGCCCGCATGCACCGTTTGTTTGGCGTCACGATGGGTGAGGCTGGCGTATCGCAATTGGTTTCGGTCGATCTGCACACAGCCGAGAAAATGCGTGCAACAGCGTAACGGTAAACAGTGACGGTGAGCAGTGAACGGTGTATGTTGAATAAACACTGATCACTGTCACCGTTCACGGTCACCGAAATGCGCAAATTCTTTACCAATCGCGATATCAATCACTTATTCCTACATAAATTCCTGTACAATATCGGCGAGCGGATTGGTTGGATTTTTGGTCCGATTTTTATGCTGAAATTGGGGTATAGCGTGCCGTTAACGCTGGCGATCTGGTCAGGCCTGTTCGCGATGCGTTTGCCGATTCGTTATCTTTACTTGCGTTCATTTCAATTTTTCGGCCTTACCCGCGCAGTATGTTTCGGGCTTATTTGTTATGCAGGCGCGATGTGTTTTTTACCGCATATCGAGGATAACCCCGGTTTAATCCCCTATTTTCTGCTGATTTTCAGCGTCGCGATGACGTTTTATTATACCGCCTATCACACCATATTCGGTCTTGTGGGGGACAAGGGCAATCGCGGCAAGCATGTCGCGGTCATTAATATGATGTCGACGATGTTCAGCGCCCTGATCCCATTTTTAAGCGCAGTGATTGTCGAAAAAGCCGGATTTGAAACCTTGTTCAGCATTTCGGCGCTGGTCATGGTGGTGGCCACCATACCGCTTTTGAAATTGAATTTTCCTACACCTAAATTACACAAACACCATAGTGCCAAACAACGCGCCGCCTGCCGCTGGATCATGAAATTCCACTGTTTTTACGCAATCAAGGATTATGCCAGCACTTTCCTGTGGCGGTTTGTGGTGTTCACCATGGTCGGCAGCCTGATGATGTTCGGCACGATCATGACCGCCGGTCTGATTTTATTCGCGATCCTACAATTATTCGTCGGGCATTACATCGATAAGGGAAAAGGATATTTAATGTTGAAAATCGGTACCGCAATCAGTTTGGTGCAAGTATTGCTGCGTTCGGTCATACCGGCAGTACCGGCCGCCATGGCCGCAACCGAAGGATTATCGATCGGCGGTCAATTGATGACCCAGGCGGATGCCAATTTTTATAACCAGGGCAAGGATGTAGAAAGCTATTTCAATTATATTTACTGGGCCGAAGTATCGTGGGATGCCAGCGTTATGACCATTTTGCTGACCATGGCTGGCATGGCCTATATGGGTATTTCGCTGCAAATGATTATGCTAATTTTAAGCCCGATTGGGCTGATCGGCCTGTATTGGATTAATCTTCAGGTCAAAAAGGGCGCGGCATAGAAAAAATTATGGCCACAACCCCTGTTTTATTGTTTTATTTCAGCAATTTGCCCCATTTCTAGCCTTGACAAAATCCGATGAAATCCGTATTTTCCGCGTGACTTTGAAATAATAAAACAAAGACTCGCGGGGCAAATGACAGAAGCGCGTAATCACTTAAGCGCCGAAGACGAAAAGAAACTTCGTCAATTAGAACAATTTGGCCAGCGAATCGACGAAGCCGAGCACAAGCTCGACGGCAAGCCCAGCATTATCGCGCAAACGAATCGCGATTCGGGCCTGGCCTGGCGGGTGATGGTGGATATTATCGCGGGACCGGCGGTTGGATTATTGATCGGTTACGCATTGGACAAGGTTACCGGATTGTCTCCTTTGTTCATATTGCTGTGTTTTTTTCTGGGTATGGGCGGCGGATTTTTGAATGCATACAAAACCGCAACCAAGAAAACGAACGCGGTTGGATTTAAACAGAAGAAGTAATTAGGAGCGATTGATGGCAGGCAAAATGGATCCCTTACACCAATTCCAGATTCAGGAATGGGTACCATTTGAAATCGGCGGATTTTCGCTGGCTTATACCAATTCTGCTTTTTATATGACCGTCGCAGTTGTTTTGGCGACCGCATTGATGATGATGGGATCGGCCCGCGCGCAAATGATTCCCGGCCGCACGCAATCGCTGGCTGAAATATTTTACAATTTCATTTACGGCATGGTGCGTGACGCCGCTGGCGATGATGGTAAAGCGTATTTCCCATTCGTATTCACCCTGTTTTCATTCATTCTGTTCGGCAACTTGCTGGGCATGACGCCATATGCGTTTACCTACACCAGCCACATTATCGTTACCTTTGCCCTCGCAATGACCGTGTTTTTGTTCGTCACATTGATCGGTTTTTACCGCCATGGCGCGCATTTCCTGTCGCTGTTCGTGCCGCCGGGCGTGCCGTTATTATTGGCCCCGCTGATTATTCCGATTGAAATTTTTTCGTATCTGGCGCGCCCGATTTCGTTATCGGTGCGGTTGTTCGCTAACATGCTGGCCGGTCACATCGTATTAAAAGTGATCGCGGCGTTTATCACGATGATGGGTTTGTTCGGCGCGTTATTGTTGCCGTTCAGCATTGGATTTGTCGGTTTCGAAATTTTCGTCGCTTTCTTACAAGCGTACATCTTTTCGGTTCTGACATGCGTTTATCTGCATGATGCGGTTCACTTACACTAGGACGCGCGGCAGTAGATAAGTTTTTTGGTTGAGTAAATGTTTAACGGTAAACTAAGGAGATAGAAATATGGATATGCAAGCCGCAAAAATGATCGGTGCAGGTCTCGCCATGTTGGGCATGATCGGCGCTGGTATCGGTATCGGTGCAATTTTCAGCAACTTTTTGACTGCTGCCGCGCGCAACCCATCGGCCGTGGATCAAATCCGCGTTATGACCTTCATCGGCGCCGCTTTCGCCGAATTGTTAGGTTTGTTGTCGTTCGTTATCGCGATTTTGTTATTGTTCGTTGTCTAATATCTTAAAAAGGTAATAGCGCCATGATGCCGCAGCTCGATCTTGCCACCTACCCGTCCCAGCTATTTTGGCTGGCGGTAAACTTTGCCCTGTTATATTGGTTGATGGCCAAACTGGCCTTGCCGCGTATCGGGCAGATTTTGGAGGCACGGGCTGCGTCTATCAAGGCGGATCTGGATAACGCCGCTAAGTTGAAATCCGAGGCGGAAAATATCCTGCTTAATCACGACAAAAACATTGCCGAAGCGAAAAATCGCGCGCGATATTTGATTAAACAAGCGCACGATGAAATCGCGTTCGAGCGCGATAAACAAATCGCCGCGCTGGATAAAAAATTGGATGCGCGCGTTTCGGACGCCGAAGCGAAAATGAACGCCGCCAAGGCCAAAACATTACAACAAATCAATCCGCTGTCCGAAGAATTGGCGAATTTGATGGTACAAAAATTATTGGGCAAAACCCAAACTAACGGCGATTACGATGCGCCAGCAAAAAAGGAAGCAAGGGGTTAACATGAGCACCACATACACTGTTCTTGCCGCATCCGACATTCACGCCGGGACCGAGCCTGGCCATATCGCCACGCAAGGCGTCGAATCGCACGATGCCGGCCATCATGCGCCGGTTGGCCCGTTTTATATGGATCCGACATTCTGGGTGGCTTTGTCCATCGTTGTGTTCGCGGTTTTGGTATTTAAAACCGTAAAGAAATTATTCGTCCAGCAAACCGATAAATATGCCGGAGACGTTGCCAAACAATTAAAACAAGCCCAAGATTTAAAAGCCGAAGCAGAGGCGATGATCGCGCAATACCGCGACAAGCAGAAGCAAGGCACGATCGAGTGCGAGCGCATCATCCAGCAAGCCAAAACCGACGCGGTGGCCATGCAGCAATCGTCTATGGATGAATTGAAAGATATGATCCATGCGCGCGAACAGCAAGCGATGGAAAAAATCAACCGTCTGGAAGCCGAAATCATCAAGGAATTGCGCAGCAAAACCGCCAATATGGCGATCGACGCAACACAGCGCATTTTGGTTGAAATTCTGGACGCGCAGAAAAACGCGGCACTGGTCGACCAAGCCATCCGCGAAATGCCGCAAAAATTGAATTAAAGCTCTTTCGACATGGATTCCAATTTAAAAATATCTTTCAACGATGACTGGAATCCGAAATTACTAGATATCTTCAGTGCGCTGTTCGTTTTCAGCCTGATCATTACCAATATCTTGAATGCAAAAGTTTTTGAATTTCATGGATTTACCTTTGCCGCCGGAATTCTTACCTTTCCGCTTTGCATGATTTTTGGCGATATACTTACCGAATTATATGGGTTTAACCGCACCAGACGCATTATTCTAACCGGATTTTTCTGCAGTTTATTATTTGTCGTTTTCACTCAAATCGGCATCGCCTTACCACCGGCGGAAAGCTGGCATTTACAGAACGAATTTAGCGCGATTTACCAACAAACACCGCGAATCATGATCGCCAGCTTTATCGCCTATCTTTGCGGCGAATTCAGCAATTCTTACGTCATTTCGCGCATGAAAATATGGAGCAAAGGCAAAGGTTTCAGCGCCCGCGCGATCGCTTCGACCTTGGTAGGACAAGGCGTCGACAGCTTGGTATTTTTCCCGGCCGCTTTTTGGGGAATTTTACCGAATGAAGTAGTGATCAATATGGTCTTTTCCGGATGGCTGTTTAAAGTTCTATACGAAACCGCAGTTGTTCCCTTGACCGCAACTTTGGTCAAGCGTTGCAAGCGATATGAAGGTATCGAACATTTTGACCGAAAATTCTAATCTGCTAAAGAATAAATAAAAAACCCGGCTTTGGCCGGGTTTTTTATTTGGTCAATAATTTCACCGCATCGCTGAGTTGCGATATGCGAAGCGCGGCGTTGGGCGAAGAATGGCCGCTATCGGGATGAAAAATCATAGCGAGCGACCGGTATCGCGATTTAATTTCCGTCGCTGTTGGCGCAGCGCTGGGGGAAAATCCAAGCACATATAACGCATCGAGCCGCGTGCGCACACCGCGTTCCAGGGGTTGAAACGCCAGTTTTTCGATCATGCCTTGCAGCCGTTGCAATTCTAGTTGCGCGTTGGCCAGTTTATGCGCCGCGCTGCTGGTACCACGACCATCCAGCAATAAACTCGCCCAACCTTTTTCCAAGGATAAAGCCAGGCCCAGCGCCTTGCGAATAGTGGCCGCATTGGTTTTTTGCGAAATGCGCACTTGTAAACGCGGTTTGCGCGGCATGGTTCGCCCGCTCGCCTTTCCACCACGAATGGTTACAATATCGCGGTCGTTTTTATCCGGATCACCCGGATCGGGTTGTGATTCGATAATGTCGTGCGGGATTAATAACATCACCGCGCGCGCCAAATCGCCAAGCCCGACATTGTCGTTCGCCCCATCACTGTCATTGCGCGATTGCAACAACGCATCCAACTCGCCACGAAACCGAGTGGAACACGGCACGACATAGGCGTTATTGGTTTTTTTGCGGGTTGTGGTTTTGGCCATCTATATAATAGGTATATGGTTTATATGGGTATTATCCGACCATACCACAAGTAATTGTATAGGAACAATATTTTGTGGTTATGGCTATGATCGTCCACAAAATATCGGCATTCGGCCATAAACCGTTATTGACGCGTATAATCCGCCTAGCCTAAGCTTTCCCAATGCGTTTTGGCAAATCTAACCCTCGTCGCGTAACGCTTTTATTAGGCCTGCTGGCCGCGGCCTCCGCCTTGTTTTGGCGAACGACTGCAAGTTCTAATTCTTCTGGCATCCCGCAAAATATTGCATCAACATCCTCAAAAAATTCTGAAAACTGGCCGTTATCTTATGTTGCTGGTGATCGAAAGACTAATCCATATTTCAATACAGCGTCCAAGGACGCCGATTATATTGCGAATCAATACGACGATGTGGAACCGGATGCTCCAATCAATGGGTTTATTGAAAAAGCGGCTCAGGACGGTTATCAGCTCACCCCTTGGCCAGAGGGATTTCGAGTAGCATCGACACAAAAAGATTACACAAAAATCAATGTTTACGCAGATCCTACATACTGGGCACAGGGATATTATGTGGTGCAACGAATTTCTATGGTGGCGCGCGGCGGACGATTTGCGGTATTCGGTTTACAATGCACCAATCAATTGGTGCCGGCGGAATTATTCGATTCCGATAACCCGCGCGCATTATTGGATTTAGAATCATTGAATTTTACTTCACCTTATTTAACCGGCGACATAAAAAATGAATTCGTGGGTGTCCGAGATGGGAAATTTTCCACGCTGACACGGCACTATAACGTTTATTATCCGGATGAATATACATATCGAGAAACCCCGACGGTCAAGACGATCAATTGGGGCACCGGAGAAGAAACCTGGGATTTTTATCAGTCGCCTGAAAATTGGGAACGCTCGCCGGGCGATAATCGCCGGGTCTATCGATTATCTGAAGTACGGAATCGATAAAATAATAAATAAAAATCTGAAAAGGATATGATTTTTATTGCTAAAATTCATTTTTCGCGTATAACCAATTCTGAAAGCAAACAGGAATCAAAAAATACGAAGGGTGAGAAGTATGAGCAATAATGGAAGAGCAACCTTTGGAGTTACCGAATTAACGGCCGATGTTCGCGCCGCTATAGAGCGCCATGCAGATAGAACAGCTCCACGCACTCCAGTCAGTAATCCTAGATCTATGGAACTAAAGCCAGAGAGTCGCGGAGAAAACCCGCGCCCTATTGCCTGGGAATTTTATTCTGGCCGTTAATTTATTCCGCCGCCATCAGTTTTTTTTCCGGCTTCCAGCGCAAGATTGGATTGCGCGCGGCTTCGGTTTCATTCAAACGGCGGCGCGGGGTTAAGCGCGGCGCGGATTTGAAGTAATCGGCATCCACTTTGGCTTTTTGCGCCAAACCGCGAATTACAGAAATAAATTGATCCAGCGATTGTTTGGATTCGGTTTCGGTCGGCTCCATCAATAACGCGCCATGCACCACCAATGGGAAATACATGGTCATTGGATGATAGCCTTCATCGATCATGGCTTTCGCGAAATCGAGTGTGGTTACTCCCGTGCCTTCGAGGAACCTATCGTCGAACAAGGCTTCGTGCATGCACGGGCCTTCGTATGGAACCGACACGACATCTTTTAAACACGCCATCAAATAATTCGCGTTCAATACCGCATCTTCGGATACTTGGCGTAAACCGTCCGCGCCGTGTGATAAACAATAAGTCACTGCGCGGATGAACATACCCATCTGGCCATAAAATGCCTTTAACCGGCCAAAGCTTTGCGCGCCAGATTTGTCATCGGTATTTTCAATGACGCGGAATCCGTTTTTATCATGCAGGATCAATGGCAATGGCGCATAAGGCGCGAGTGCTTCGGATAACACGACCGGCCCAGAACCTGGGCCGCCACCGCCATGCGGGGTCGAACAGGTTTTATGCAAATTGATGTGCATGCAATCGATGCCCAAATCGCCCGGACGAACCCGGCCGATCAGCGCGTTGTAATTCGCGCCATCGCAATAAAAATATCCGCCCGCTTCGTGAATCAGGCGCGAGAATTCCAAAATATCATATTCGAATAATCCGCAAGTATTCGGATTGGTCAACATAATCGCGGCAACATCCGGACCCAATTTTGCCTTGAAGGCTTCCACATCGGCGCGGCCATCCGGTTTTTGCGGGAATGGATCGACCGTCAAACCGCACAAGGCCGCGGTTGCGGGGTTGGTTCCATGCGCCCCTTCCGGCACCAGAACGCGTCGGCGATGGCCTTGGCCTTTGGCCTCAAGCGCGGCGCGAATGGCGAGCATGCCACATAATTCACCGTGTGCGCCGGCAGCGGGCGACATTGCCACGGCTGGCATACCGGTTAAGGTTTTCAGCCAATGCGCCAATTGATCGATCAATTCGAGCGCGCCTTGCACGGTCGATTCCGGTTGCAGTGGGTGCAAATCGGCAAGACCCGGCAAACGCGCCATTTTTTCATTCAGGCGCGGATTATGTTTCATGGTGCAGGAACCGAGCGGGAATAGACCAGTGTCGATACCATAGTTTTTCTGGGACAGGCGCGTATAATGACGCACCACTTCCGGTTCCGATAAAGACGGCAATCCAACGCCATTTTTACGTTCCAATCCCGCAAGGCGGGTTTTCACCTTTGGATTGGCGGGCAAATCAACGCCGACTTTGCCGGGTGTCGATAATTCAAAAATCAACGGTTCTTCGATTTGCAACGCTTTGTTGCCGGAAATTGTTTGGCTGTTACCGCCGTTGACAGACTCTGGTTTGGTTGGTCTACCTTGCTGACTCATTATCGCACCTATTATATTACTTGTTTCAAACCAGTAACCAACGCATCCATGTCGGATTCGGTGGTGACTTCGGTTGCTGCGACAATCAGCAGATTTTTCAAATTGTCGTTTTTCGGATAAAAGCGCGATACCGGCACGCCCGCCAAAATTCTTTGCGTCGCCAATTTATCGACCACTTCCGCCGCCGATTTTGGCAATTTTACGGTAAATTCGTTGAAGAAATTGCCTGTGACAATTTCAACGCCCTTGATTGCGGATAATTTATCGGCAAGCTGTACGGCCTTGGCATGATTCAATTCCGCCAATCTGCGATAGCCTTCTTCGCCAAGCAACGACATATGAATCGTAAACGCCAGCGCGCACAATCCAGCATTGGTGCAAATATTCGAGGTCGCTTTTTCGCGGCGAATATGTTGTTCGCGGGTCGATAATGTAAGCACAAAACCGCGCTTACCTTCGGCATCCACGGTTTGACCGCATAAACGGCCCGGCATTTGCCGGATATCGCGCGTCCGTGCGGCGAACAAACCGACATATGGTCCACCGAATGTCAAATTATTGCCGATCGACTGGCCTTCGGCCGCAACAATATCCGCGCCCATTTCACCAGGCGGTTTCAGCAATCCAAGCGATACGATTTCAGTGACCGTTACAATTAAATAAACGCCTTTGGCATGGCAAGCATTGGCGAGTGCGGTTAAATCGCTAACCTCGCCGTAAAAACATGGGTACTGAACCACAACGCAGGAAGTTTGATCATTGATATGCGTGGTAAGTTCTTCGCACAAACCCTTATCCGGGGCCAGCGATTCAACCTGGAAACCGGCATATTTACCGTGGGTTTCAATAATTTCCCGGTAATGCGGATGCAACGCGCCGGATAAAACCACGCGATTGCGTTTGGTCGAACGATTGGCCATTTGCACGGCTTCGACGCATGCGGTTGATCCATCATACATCGATGCGTTGGCGACTTCCATACCGGTGATCAATGCGACCTGGGATTGGAATTCGAACAAATATTGCAATGTTCCTTGCGCGACTTCCGGTTGATATGGGGTATAGGATGTTAAAAATTCGCCGCGCTGAACAATATGATCGACCGATGCCGGCACATGATGCCGGTACGCGCCGCAACCAAGGAACGAAGGCACGGACGATGCGCCGATATTTTTTCCGGCCATACCGCGAATGATCGACTCCACTTCGATTTCGCTTTTGTACATCGGCAAATCGACGGGGCCTGGCAATACCGCTTTTTTCGGAACGCCTTTGAATAAATCATCGACCGATGAAGCGCCGATTTTTTTCAGCATTTGCGCCCGGTCATTCGCGGTTAAGGGTAAATAACGCATATCGTCTCCTGCACTTTGTAAATTACAGTCCTTGAATATATTTTTTATATTCGTCTTCGCTCATCAAATTGCCGATTTCATTCTGATTGGCGATTTTGATTTTGAAAAACCAACCATCGCCCAACGGCGATTGGTTGATGAGTCCAGGATTGCCCGGCAATTTATCGTTGAAGCCGATTACTTCACCACTCATCGGCGAGTATACATCGCTGGCGGCCTTGACGGATTCCACAACGGCGGCTTCTTTAAATTGTTGCAATTGCTTACCTTTGGCGGGCAATTCGACGAATACCACATCACCCAACTGGCTTTGCGCATACTCGGAAATTCCTATCGTTGCGGTATCGCCTTCGATCTTTACCCATTCATGTTCTTTGGTAAATTTAACTGTGCTCATAATAACTCCCTTAATTAACCCCGATAATAGCGATATGGAACAAACGGTAAAGTGACAATTTGCGCTGGAATCAGCTGGTCACGGATGGATAAGTTCAATTTTTCGCCTATTTCCGCGTACTTAGCATCCACATACCCCATGGCAATCGGCGCATTTAAAGTTGGGCTAAATGTGCCGCTCGTAACAATGCCGATATTTTTTCCATTTGAATCCATAATATCGGTATGGCCACGGGCGATATGGCGGCCTTCGGGACGGATGCCGACCCGTTTACGCGCCGGACCTTTTTGTAATTGCTCCTTGATAATCCCCTCGCCCAGGAAATTGCCTTCGACGCGGCGCCGTTTGCCAATAGTCCATTTCAAATCGGCCTCGACCGGTGTTGTGGTTTCATCTAAATCCTGGCCGTATAAACATAAACCAGCCTCCAGCCGCAGCGTATCGCGCGCGCCAAGCCCGATCCAGGATACATCTGAATTTTTCAGCAATAATTGCGCCACGGCTTCAGCGTCTTTGTTGTCAATGGCGATTTCAAATCCATCTTCGCCGGTATAGCCGGAGCGAGTGATAAACGCTTTGATGCCTTTGATTTCTGCTTGGGTTGCGTGCATGAATTTCAATTTATCGATACCCGGTACCAAAGCCGCAAGTGTCGCGGCGGCCTTTGGCCCTTGCAGCGCCAGCAAAGATTTAGATGATAAATACTCCACCCGGCTTTTATCCAAATATGCTTGGATATGCGCCAAATCCACCGATTTGCGCGACGCGTTTACGACCAAATACAAACCGCCTTTAACGCGCGTGATCATCAAATCATCGATCACCCCGCCTTCGGGATTGGTGAACAGCGAATATTTCATTTGGTTTTCTTGCATTTCCTGCACATCGGCGACAACCAATCCTTCGAACTGCGCGACCAGATCATCGCCATGGATCATAATATGGCCCATATGCGATACATCAAACAGGCCTGCGGAATTTCGCACCTGATTATGTTCGCCCATGATGCCCTTGGGATATTGGATTGGCATTTCATAACCGGCGAAATTGACGATCTTGGCGCCCGCTTGGCTGTGTGCGGTATAAAGCGCGGTTTTGCGCATTGTGGCGGATGGGGAATGCGTGGTCATGGGTTTTCTGCTTTGTTTTGGATTGCTGGTCTGTCTAGGCCGACATAAATTTTATAATTCTCGCGGGATACAGGAAATTTGATTTCATGCTGTTCAATCGTTTCCGCGCTTGTAGGATTTTCGTCCTTAAATTCGAACGATAGAACATCGAATTGTTTGCCTATGATATTTTCATCTTTATCGATGATGGCAATAAAATATTTTGCGTCCGAAGGAATCGCGATATCGGAACTTTGCCGCGAAGCCAGGAATTTCACGCCGATCCGCATCGCCATTTGATCGCCGCTGGCCATGCATTCCGCCGCCAGCCGATCAATAGAGATTTGCCAGGCCGGTTTTTGTTCCTCGCCGCTGGTAATTCCGGCGGCATTTTTCAAAATCAGATAATCCGGACAAGCGACTTTCTTTTCCGGTTCGCTAAAGCCCAAGCTTTGACAGCCCATCAGCATAAATAGCAGGGGGAGTAAAAAACAGGCGGTTTTAAAGCGGTTTTGAGGCAAATTCGTACCTTGATAGAAACGCACAATCATTCTATGTTGTAGCCAATCTTGAAGGGGCACAGATTAACCAAATGACCACATCCACGCAAGCGCCACTTAATATTTATCTCGCAGCGCCGAGAGGCTTTTGCGCGGGTGTGGATAGAGCGATTAAGATCGTTGAAAAGACACTACAAAAATATGGCGCTCCTGTCTTTGTCAGACACGAAATTGTCCACAACAGACACGTTGTGGAATCTTTGGAGCAAAAAGGTGCAGTTTTCGTGAGCGAAGTATCTGACGCGCCGCATGACCGCCCGATTATTTTTTCGGCGCACGGCGTTGCGAAATCCGTCCCTGCCGAAGCCAAAGCCCGGCAAATGATTTATGTCGATGCGACCTGTCCGCTGGTGACCAAGGTGCATAGTTCTGTAAATCACTTGCACGAAGAAGGATATCACATCGTTTTAATTGGCCATGCCGGCCACCCGGAAGTCATCGGCACGATGGGCCAGTTGCCGGATGGCAGCATCGCTTTAATCGAAAATGCACAAGATGCAAAAACGATTTCATTGCCGCAAACCGATAAATTGGCTTATGTCACACAAACGACATTATCGGTCGATGATACGACAGAGATTGTAAAAATCCTGACACAACGTTTCCCTCACATTCGCGTGCCGAAAAAAGACGATATTTGTTACGCCACCACCAACCGCCAAGAAGCGGTCAAGGCAATGGCAGAAAAATGCGATGCGATTATCGTTATCGGCGCGCCGAATTCATCCAATTCCGTGCGATTGGTAGAAGTTGCGGAAAAGGCAGGCTGCGCCAAGGCGATGTTATTGCAAAGCGTTGCGGAACTGGATTGGAACTGGCTGCATGGCGTAAAAAATCTGGGGATTACCGCTGGCGCATCGGCACCAGAAATATTGGTTGAAGAGTTAATTGATGCTTGTCGCACAAGGTTTGTGGTTACAACACAAGACATAACCACCGCCGAAGAAAATATAGAATTCAAACTGCCTAAAATATTGATGGACGATCATGATCAAATTAATCCGCGAACATGACTTGCAACATTTTCTGGTCGATTACATGGTTGGCCCGGCGCTGAATTGTTTTTACATGGGCAACCAAGGCACGACGGAAGTATTCCGCCTGGAAACCACCACCGGATTTTATGAATTGCGCCTGTGCGATATTGCGCCATCGAACGACAATGCGATTCCGCGCCTGGATGGAACTCGGCATGCTGCCTTGCGCGGCAAAACCGCGATGATTCTGCGCACTGGCACGAATGCACATACCCATTATTATTTTTACAAAGAATCCGGCTTATATGAAGGATAACAAAGTCCGTATTTATACCGATGGAGCGTGCAAGGGCAATCCCGGCCCCGGCGGGTGGGCGGCGTTATTGATTTTTAACGGCACGGAAAAAGAATTATCAGGATTCGAAGCCAACACCACCAATAATCGCATGGAATTGACGGCGGCGATCATGGGCATCGAGGCGTTAAAACGCGAAGTCGAAGGCGAACTTTATACCGACAGCCAATATGTACGCCAAGGCATCACCGAATGGATCCATAATTGGAAAAAAAACGGCTGGCGCAACGCACAAAAAAAACCGGTGCAGAATTCCGATTTGTGGCAACGCCTGGACGCCGCACAAGCCAAGCATAAAATCGAATGGCACTGGGTCAAGGGCCATGCCGGCCACCCCGAAAATGAACGGGTAGACCAATTGGCGAATGACGCGATCAGCAATTCCTTGTAATTAACGCGCCTGACCCATCGCACGTTCGACCGCAGATTCTGTCAACAATTCCGGCAGCGGTTTTCCCGTTGGTAGTTTAGCGCTGTACACCGCATTGAATGGAATCCCATACCGGCCGAAACTGGCAAGATACCGGGCGATACCTTCATCCGGCTTGGTCCAATCACCACGCATTAAAACGACATCCGGTTGAGTCAATAACGATTGAATGGTTTTCGACCGCAATACCAAACGTTCATTAACCTTACAAGTCAAACACCAATCGGCGGTGATATCTACCACGACGATTTTATTTTGCGCGACCAGGGATCCAATTTTATTCGGATCAAATGATTGCCATGGCAAAACTTGTTGTGATGGTTTTACGTCCATCACATTGGTCGTTTGCGCGACCACGATGGACACCAGCCATAATCCGGTAATTAACAAGAATACCGCTAGAACACGGCGCACCGTGATCATCCAATGCCCCGGACGCGGCAAGGAATAAACCGCTTGCGGATAGCCTGCGACGATAAAATATGGCAAGGCCATACCCAGACCGATGGCCGCGAAAATGACGAATATTTCAACGACGCCTTGCGATAACGCAAACCCAAGCGCGGTGCCCAAAAATGGCGCGGAGCATGGCGTTGCCAGCAATGTCGCAAACGCGCCCATCAAAAATTCTTTGGACAGGCTATGACCCTGCGCATCGGTACCAAAACGCCCGATATTGGCGATAAACCCAGGCAGGCGGATTTCAAACAAACCCCACATATTGGCCGCGAAAATAAACACGACAATGGCCAGGAATACCAAGAATACCGGTTGTTGGAATTGAATTCCCCAGCCGATTTGCTGTCCGCCCAGTTTCAGCGCGGCCAGCATTCCGGCCAAAACCAGAAATGAAACCACGATACCGGCGGCGGTTGCCAAGAATCCGCGCCGCACCCAATTTTTTTCAAAGTCGTGCTTTTGAATAATCTGCATCAATTTGATCGACAATACCGGCAATACGCACGGCATAACGTTCAAAATCAATCCGCCCAAAACGCCGAAGGCAATCATCAGCAATATATTTTTCCAGGAAAATCCGCCGCTGCCCCGCATTGGCGTTATGGTGGTCTCGAACCCTTTTTCGCCATCCACTAGCGTAAAAACGAATGGAGTTTGCGCTATATTTTTCAAAAGCGCCGGATCATCCGCATGCGCCGCGACGGTCAATACCGCTTTGCGTTTATCATCCAGGATTTTTACCTTGGGAGCGCCGAAAGAAATATTCTGCCCACTTTCGATAAATATATCGGGTTTTGTAAAACCATCCGCCAGAATCGCATGAATTTCAAGCGCCGGATTGGATTCATTGCCGACCATAAAAACATCGGTAATTGCCATTAAATTTTTACCACCATCCTGATCCGGCAATTTTCCGGCGAACAATTTAATCAATCTGGTTTCATCGCTGATCAACGTCATGCCTTGCTGTAAATTCAGCAAGAACGTGTATTTATACGGCACGCAAATTTGATTGCAGGTCAGGTAATCGACACTGGCGCGGATTTGCGCCGCCTGGCCTAGCTGAGCCAGATCGGCGATAATCGGCAAAATGATTTCTTCGCCATAACCGACCGTTTGAATATCGCCCATACTGACGCGCATTGGTGTTGGCCATAAAATTTTCGCGGATTTGATATTTTCCGATCCGGTCCAATCGATTTTCGGCGGGTATCCGGCATCGCCGGGACTGCGCCAATAAATGTGCCAGCCTGGGTGCATTTTAAAATGCAATCCCAATTCTATTTGCGGACCATTGCCAACCGTTTGGCTGGACGAAATCAGGCGCAGCATGCCATGTTCGTTTTCCGCCCACGGGGTTGCATTTCCCGCCCCCGCAAATACAGATGCGGCAGAAGATTGAAGACCGGTTGCGGGCGCATTTTGCGCATAGGTCAAATTTGCCGAGGCAAGCAGCAAAATTGCGCAAAAAATGCTAAATATCGAAAGTCGCATGATTAAAACCCCTGTGCAATTGCGAGAAAACCCTTAAAAAATACCAAAAAGCAAACGAATCCTTAATAATACTCGGTCTACAATAGAGTATCGTGTATAATAGAATTGTGACTTATTATAGCAAGACCATACAACGAAAGCTGAAGATTTGAAAGAATTCAAGCCCTATAAAGACCCCCGCTATCTTGCCGGACAGATCTTGATTTCCATGCCTAACATGCCCGACCCGCGCTTTGAAAAGGCGGTCATTATGTTATGCGTGCACAATGCCGACGGCGCCATGGGCGTTGTGATAAACCGGCAAAGCAGCTCGATTTCTTACCCAGAATTATTGCAACAATTAACCTTACCGACCCATATTATCGATCCGCGCAAGCCGGTATTTTACGGCGGTCCGATCGAGGCGGGACGCGGGTTCGTATTGCACACCGACGATATCAATCAAGAAAGCACGTTGAAAGTTTCCGACGGCATCGCATTGACCGCGACGGTCGATATTTTGCGCACCATCGCCGAAGGACGCGGCCCAGGACAATCCTTGCTGGCGCTGGGATATGCCGGTTGGGGCGCGGGCCAATTGGAACAGGAAATTCAAAGCAATTCGTGGCTGACCGTAGAGCCGGATGCGGCGTTATTGTTCGACGACAATGTTGACACCAAATGGCACCGCGCAATGAGCAAGATCGGCGTATCGTTGCATCATTTGTCCGACACCGCCGGCCACGCTTAAGCCAGCGAGAATTTTTCCCAAACTTTCATGGATTTTTTCGGTCCGATTCCGGCCAATGCCGGTTTTGCGGTCAGCATTTTTTGCACGATCCGGTGAATATCATCGGCCTGCACCGCATCTACTTTTTCAATCACTTCTGAAACCGGCAATACCCGGCCGAAAGTCAATAAATGCTGCGCGGTATTTTCGGTGCGCGAATAAGGTTGTTCCAGCGCCATTAACATACCCGCCTTTAATTGCTGTTTGGCGCGGTCCAGTTCCCGGAAATTGATGTTATGCGCGGTATCCAGCAATTGTTCGCGCAATACTTCGGATAATTTGGCAACCTCGCCCGGCGATGTGCCGACATAAATTCCAAGCAATCCGGAATCGTCGACATTGGACAGGAAAGAAGAAACCGTATAGGCCAGGCCGCGTTTTTCGCGCACTTCTTGAAACAGGCGCGAAGATGAACTGCCGCCCAGCAGCGTCGCATAAATCGAATAGGCATAATAATCCGGATGCCGCCCGCCGCAAGCAGGCAGGGCCAGCGATAAATGCGCCTGTTCGGAATCTTTGGGGACGACCACGGTTTGCGGATTATATTTCGACGGTGGAATCGGCGCATCGGTCGATGGCGATAACTGGCCAAAATATTTTTGCACCCAATCCAACAATTGCGCATGTTCGATTTTACCGGCTGCGGAAATCACCGTTTTCGGCGCGCAATAATGCGCCCCGGCGTAATGTTTCAAATCGCTGCCGGAAATGCGGGAAATAATTTCGGGCTTACCCAAAATCGCCATACCTAATGGTTGATCTCCATAAGAAGCGGTTTGCATATAATCGAAAATAATATCGTCCGGCGTATCGCGCGATAAATTGATTTCCTGGATAATCACTTGCTTTTCGCGCTCTAATTCGACCGGATCAAATAAAGAATTTTGAATAAGATCGGCCAGTAAATCGACCGCGAGTTCCGCATTCTGATGCATTACCCGCGCATAATAAGCGGTTAAATCGCGTGATGTATAGGCATTGGTATGCCCGCCGACATTTTCGATTTCTTCGGATATTTGCAAGGCGCTGCGGCGTTTGGTGCCTTTGAACAGCATATGTTCCAGCAAGTGCGCGATGCCGTTTTGCGCCGGCAATTCGTTGCGTGTGCCGACATCGAACCAAACGCCGGCCGCGACGGTTTCGATGTTGGGCATAAATTCGCTGGCAACGCGCAGCCCGTTATCCAATGTGGTTATTTGAATGCTCATGCGGCGGTTTCCATATACCGGCGCCGTAAATGCGCCTTGAAAATTTCGGCATTCAACTTCTCGCCCGTCGCCGCCACGATTAATTCCTGGGTGGACAGCAAACTGGCTTTGCCATGCACATTTTCCCGCAACCACTGCAGCAGGGTGGAAAATTTCCCCTGCCCCAGATCGGCGCGGATATTCGGGTGCGCGCGTTCGGCTGATCCGAATAATTGCGCCGCGATCATCGCGCCCAACGTATAGGTTGGAAAATACCCGAACGCGCCCGACGGCCAATGCACGTCTTGCATACAGCCGTTTTTATCGTCGGGCGGCGTTACGCCCAATAATTCTTTCATGCCCTGGTTAAATGCATCCGGCAAATCGGCGATATCCAAATGGCCTTCGACCATCGCTTTTTCCAAACGGTAACGCAGGATAATATGCAATGGATAAGTAACCTCGTCGGCTTCGACACGGATCAGGCTGGGTTCAACCTTGGTTTGCCAGGCATATATATGATCGGCATTCAGCGCGGATTTGAATTCCGGAAAAGTTTTTTGTAATAACGGCGCCAAATAATTGATAAATTCCCGGCTGCGGCTTGCCTGCATTTCGACCAGCAACGATTGGCTTTCGTGCATGGCCATGCCGCGCGCCTTGCCCACCGGCTGATAACGCCAGTCTTTTGGCAAGCCGAATTCATACAACGCATGTCCGGTTTCGTGCATCAAACTCATCAGGCTTTGGATAAAATCGTCTTCGCGGTACCGCGTGGTGATGCGGATATCGTCGGTGACGCCGCCGCAAAAAGGATGCGCGCTGACATCCAAGCGGCCTTGATCGAAATCGAATCCGGCTTGTTGCATCAATTGCAGGCACAATGTTTTTTGTTTATCGGCGGCGAACGGGCCGGTTGGCGGCGATGGAATTTTCACCCGCGCCTGTTTTTCCATGACCTTATGCATAAAATCCGGCAGGAATTTCAATAAATCGCCGAAAATCCGGTCCAAATCCGGCGTGCGCAGCCCTGGTTCATATTCATCCATCAAGGCTTCGTATAACGAACAACGCAAGGCGCTGGATTTAATCCGGGCCTGTTCACGGATTAAATCCAACACATGTTGCAAGGCCGGTTGCAGCGATTTGAAATCGTTGTTCGGCCGCGCTTCGCGCCAAATCAATTCCGATTGCAGGCGGGCGTGAATCAAGGCCTGCTGTAAATCTTTTGGAACCGCATTGATATGAATCCAGATCCGGCGCATTTCGCGGATATTGGCGCGCTGCCAATCGTTCAATTTATTATCGCGTTCCGCTTCGTTCAATTGATCGGGCAATTCCGGGTTTTGCAAAGTATCCTGGATGATGCCTTGAATTTCCGACATTTGCTGCGCCCGTCCGGCGCCGCTGTTTTTCGGCATCATGGTTTGCATATCCCAGCCGAGCATGGCGTTGATTTCCTCGAGGGTGCTTATTTTTGAAAAATTTTGTTCGAGGGTTTTATAAATATTGCTCATAATTTTTATCGCCTTGCTTTATAGCCATACACCGCGGTCGCGGCGAGTTGCACCAACGCAAGGCCGAACCAAGTCCAGGCATATTGCCGGTGATTGTTTGGAATTTGCCGCCACAAAGACGGCCGCGCGCTGCCATACCAATTCAGATCATTATATAGGATAAAGGGTAAAAATTGGTATCCGGCATAGTCCTTCATCGCCTTAAAATCATGCCAAAACCACTGATTTTTCAATGGGTTATTGGTTGGGGTAAAGGTTTTTTTGGTTTGCGGCGCAATCAGCCAGCCACTGATGGTAACTTTGATCGGAAATACTTTTTTCTCTGCCGCGTTCCGGCTGATCAAATCGCGCATACCCTGATCAACCCAGCCGAAATTCACCAAAATCGCTTGTTTGCCTTCGGTTAATGGCAAATATAAATCATACCCCAATCGCTCCGCCGCGTTGGCGGATGGATACGGATTGATCGCGCCGGGACGGAAAATCGGCCTGGTTTGATCGAGCAAGCCATGGCGGGATGTATAAGTGTATAATTGATAAGCGGATAAGTTTTCACTCACTGGCAATGAAGCAGTTGTAGTTTGCGCATTAAAATCACGCATCGGCGCCAACATCGTTTCTTTTTCCTGCAAGCGTTGCAATTGCCAAAACCCCAGCGCGACAAACAGCAAAAATGCCGCCAGCGAGAAAATATAAAAAGCGATTTGCGGGGATTTACTCATTATTTTGTCCGGCCAGAATATGATTTTTATATTCAAGCGCAATCATCATCGCCTTGATCGCCGGTAATATCCAATACCCGGCCACCAGCAACAATACCGGCCAAATCAAAAAATGCTGCCAAGGTGATGGATTAAAGGCGAATTCGTACCATAAAACCAGTGGCGCGAATAAAAACCCCAAGATGAATATGCCGAATGTGGCCGGGCCATCGCCGCTATCTTGTTCGGCAAGATTTAAATCACATTCCGCGCAGCGCGGCTTTACCTTTAAGAACGAGCCGAAAATATTGCCCTGCCCGCACCGCGGACAACAACGGCGCAAGGCACAAGCAATAGCGGAAACATTTGGATAATAGGTCACCCTATGCCCTTTAAGCGCCCCACCAATAAACGGCGGCGAACAAGAACAACCATACCACGTCAACGAAATGCCAATACCAGGCAGCGGCTTCGAGGCCGAAATGTTGTTCCGGCGTGAAATGGCCTTTGATCGAGCGGATCAGGCACACCAGCAAGAATGTGGTGCCGATTAAAACGTGGAAACCATGGAATCCGGTTGCCATGAAAAAGGTGCTTGGATAAATACCGTCTTTGAATGCGAACGCGGCATGATGATATTCATAGGCCTGAACGCAGGTGAATAATGCGCCCAGCAACACGGTACAAATCAAACCTTGGATCAGGCCCTTGCGGTTGCCTTCGAGTAACGAATGATGCGCCCAGGTAACCGTCGTGCCGGACAACAATAAGATCAAGGTATTGAATAACGGCAAATGGAACGGATCGAATGGAGAGATGCCTTTTGGCGGCCAAACGCCGCCGGTTGCTTCTTTCGGATAAAGGCTGGCATCGAAAAACGCCCAGAAAAACGCCGCAAAGAACATGACTTCGCTGGCGATAAATAAAATCATGCCATAGCGGTGATGCAATTGCACAACCGGCGTATGATGGCCTTCGGAATGTGCCTCGCGCACAACATCGCGCCACCAGCGCCAAGCGAAAAAGCAAACGACCGCGAACCCGGCGATAACACCGGCGAGGCCCAGATTCACATTAAAGATCTTCATATCGGGATGCATATACAGCACCGCGCAAATCGCCATGAAACCGGCGGCAAAGGCCGATAAGATCGGCCAAATGCTGGGATCAACCAAATGAAAATCGTGTTTTTGCTGTGCCATAATAACCTTCCTTAATATTACTGGTAATTCTTAGAATCGTTCATGCCGGAAATTAACGCCTGATCCGGCGCTTTGAAAAAAGTGTAAGACAATGTGATCGACGTTACGTCGTTCAAATTTTTATCCTGCGCAATCGCCGGATCGATGAAAAACTGCACCGGAAATTCGGCTTCCTCGCCGGGTTTCAAATAATGCCTTGTGAAACAAAAACATTGCAGCTTGTTGAAATAGGCCGCCGTTTTTTCCGGCGTTACATTATAAGTCGATGTGCCGATGACGCCTTCGCCGTTATTTTTCACGCGGAATGTCATATTGGCGACTTCGCCGATTTTAACATCCATGGTGCGCACCGATGGCGCGAACGACCAGGATAAATTCGGATCCACATCGGTATTGAACCGCACCGTGATTACCCGCGCGCTGATTTCGGATGGGGCCACAGTTGCTTGGCGCGTAGTTCCATCAAACCCGGTAATGGCGCAAAACAAACGGTATAAAGGCGGCGATGCAAACGTAAGCCCGGTCATCACCGCCAATATGGCGATTAAATATAAAACCGTTTTATGATTTCTATTCCGTTGCATAATTCCTTAACCGCCTATTTTCGCCATGGTAATAAAATACATCAGCGCCACAAAACAAAAGAGCACGAGCAATAAAACCAAATTCTTTTTTCTGACATTTGGATTCATCGCGCCACGTCCGCCATTAAAACCGCAAATACCAAAAACAAATATAAAATTGAATAACCGAATAATTGCCGCGCGCGTTTTTCAACCAGATCATCTTCGCTGCGCCATAATTGCGCCGCCAGCACCACGAACAATAACGATAACAACCCAGCAACCGCCGCATAAAATTGCCCGGCCGCGCCGAAATACCAAGGCAATAACGATGCTGGCACCAAAGTTAAACTATAGGCCAGAATATGATTTAAGGTCGATTTTTGGCCGCGAACCACCGGCAACATCGGAATTCCGGCACGTTGATAATCGCCCGATTTATATAATGCCAGCGCCCAAAAATGCGGCGGCGTCCATAAAAAAACCAAAAGGAACATACCGAGTGGCGCGGCATCGATCGTGCCCGTTGCCGCCGCCCAGCCAATCAGCGGTGGAAATGCGCCGGCCGCACCGCCAATGACGATATTTTGCGGCGTGCGGCGTTTCAACCAGATCGTATAAACGAATACATAAAATAAAATCGATACGGCCAAAATCGCCGCCGATAAAATATTGACCGCTAAACCTTGCAGCAACACCGAAGCAATTGCCAAGGTAACGCCGAACGCCAACGCCGATTCCGGCGTAATGCGGCCCGTGGGAATCGGACGATTCCGAGTGCGCGACATTAATGCGTCCACATCGCGTTCATACCACATATTGATACATCCCGCCGCGCCCGCGCCAATCGCGATGCAAAGAATCGTCGTAAATGCCAGGACAGGATGCAAAGATACCGGCGCCGCCATCATTCCGGCCAAACCGATGAATACCACCAGCGACATCACGCGCGGCTTTAACAGCGCGAAATAATCGGCAGCGTCGCTTTGATCGGCAAAATAAGTGGCGGCGATAGTCACTTACCTATCTCCCCTCTACAGTCAATATTTCTTCTCTGACTCTAAAGACCCGGCCACGCGTATCCGGGGGCTGTTCATCCAAAGGTCGGTTAAATGTTTCTTCCAACCTTGTCTTTATATAATCTGCGCTCATATCACGCACAAAGAAGGAAACTTGATTGGCTCGCGGATCTATATTGACCGCCTGCATAGGAACAAAACAGCAAGCTATTACTATTCGCTCCCGCAACTCTCCGCAATTGGGCCCTAATGTGACATGCGTATGTCCCATTTAATGAGCCCCTGCTTGGTTAGAGATCACCGGCAGCTCATCATAGGTATGGAATGGCGGCGGGGATGATACAGTCCATTCCAACGTCGTTGCGCCTTCGCCCCAATAATTGGCGCCGACTTTTTTGCCAGCAAACAACGTATGGAACACGATACCGATGAACATCACCGTCGCGCCAGCCGAAATATAAGATCCCATCGACGAGATGTGGTTCCAATATGCAAAGGCGTCCGGATAATCCGGAATCCGGCGTGGCATGCCGGCAAGCCCGGCAAAATGCATCGGGAAGAACGTCAGGTTTACGCCGATAAAGGTGATCCAGAAATGCAGCTTGCCCAAAAATTCATTATATTGGCGGCCACACATTTTGCCGATCCAATAATAAAACGCGGCGAACATGATAAATACCGCGCCCAGCGACAATACATAATGGAAATGCGCAACGACATAATATGTGTCATGCATCGCCGTATCGATACCGGCATTGGCCAACACCACACCGGTCACGCCCCCAACAGTGAACAGGAAAATAAATCCAACCGCCCACAACATCGGCGTTTTAAAATCGATCGAACCGCCCCACATGGTCGCGATCCAGCTAAAAATCTTAATACCGGTCGGAACCGCGATAATCAGTGTCGCAATGGTGAAATAAGCGCGCGTATCGACATCCAAGCCGACCGTGAACATATGGTGCGCCCAAACGATAAATCCGACCACGCCGATCGATACCATCGCATAAGCCATGCCGAGATAGCCGAAAATCGGCTTTTTCGAAAAGGTCGAAATAATATGGCTGACAATGCCGAAGGCTGGCAGAATCATAATATAAACTTCCGGATGGCCGAAGAACCAGAATAAATGTTGGAACAATACCGGATCGCCGCCGCCGGCCGGATCGAAAAACACCGCGCCGAAATTACGGTCGACCAGCAACATGGTGATCGCGCCGCCAAGCACCGGCAAGGACAACAATAATAAGAACGCGGTAATCAAAATCGCCCAGGCGAATAACGGCATTTTATGCAAGGTCATGCCCGGCGCGCGCATATTTAAAATCGTTGTAATGAAATTAATCGCGCCCAAAATCGATGAAGCGCCCGCCAAGTGCAGCGAGAAAATCGCCATATCGACCGATGCGCCTGGATGGCCCAGTTTGCTGGATAATGGCGGATAAACCGTCCATCCGGTGCCTGCGCCGGGGCCGACGAACATCGAGCCGGCCAGCAACAAAAACGCCGGAACGATCAGCCAAAAACTGATATTATTCATGCGCGGAAACGCCATATCCGGCGCGCCAATCATCATCGGCACGAACCAATTGCCAAATCCGCCAATTAATGCCGGCATGACAACAAAGAACACCATGATCAAACCATGCGCGGTGATCCACACGTTCCACATATCGAGATTGTCGGTCGATAAAAATTGCAATCCCGGTTCGGCCAATTCCATGCGCATCAAAACCGACAACGCGCCGCCGACCAGGCCAGCGATGATCGAGAAAATAATATAAAGCGTGCCGATATCCTTGTGGTTGGTCGAACAAAACCAACGTTTGAAAAAACCGGGCGCATGGTCGTGATGATCGCCGTGCGAGTGATGTGCGGTATGAGCCATTTTAATTCCTCCAAAAAATATTATTCTAACTTACTGCGCGGCCGGTGCGGCGGCAGGGGATTCGATTGCAGGTGTGCCTTCGGCGGCTGGGAATTTCGCCTTTGCCTCTTTAACCCAGGCTTCAAATTCGGCCTTTGGCACTGCTTTTAAAGCGATCGGCATGAAACCGTGGTTGGTGCCGCATAATTCCGAACATTGGCCGTAATACATTCCCGGTTTGTCGACGCGCATCCAAGTTTCATTGATTTTACCTGGAACAGCGTCTTTTTTAACGCCCAACGCCGGCATCGCCCAAGCATGCAACACATCCGTGGCCGTGACCAAAATACGGATATTGGTATCGGTCGGGACGACCACAATATTATCCGTGCCAAGCAAGCGCGGATGACCGGCCGCCTTGGCTTCTTCGTCTTTTAAAATATAGGCGTCGAAAGTAAAATTGCCATGATCCGGATATTCATAACTCCAGAACCATTGTTTGCCGATCGCCTTGACGGTCATTTCGGCATTGACCGCTTTGTCCGAGAAATACAAAAGTCGCATCGATGGCACGATAATAACCAATAAAATCAATACTGGAATCAAGGTCCAAACGACTTCCAGCATGGTGTTATGCGTTGTTTTGCTTGGCACCGGATTGCGGCGCGCATTATACCGCACCATCACCCACAATAATAACGCCAACACGAATGCCGTGATAACGGTGGTGAGCACCAATAAAAAATTATGGAAATCGGTAATTTTTTCCATAACTGGCGAGGCCGCCGCCTGGAAATTCATTTGCTTATCATGCGGCACACCAACCATGTCGGCGGCAAGAGCAAATTTCACACTGATAAAGGAAAATACTAAGGAACAAAAACCGGTGATCACACGTTGCATAAGGATATCCGTTTGATTTTTATGAATGATTAGCCCTCGATCTATAATGGAAAACCGGTAAAAAGTCACTTTGTTCCATGGGGCCAATTTATGTTTTATGGGAATATGTGCAATTAATTGAATTTAAGCCTGTTTTTGGGATAATTCCCGACTATATTGATAAACAATCGCCTGTTTTTAACCAAGGAATCCTGTTATGTCCCATCTTTTACAGTCGGATAAGATCTTTTTCGGAAAAAATTCACAGTTGGATCTGGGCGCAGTGCACAAACTGGTCAGCGACAGTCTGGTAAAATCCGACGATGGCGAAATGTTCTTGGAATATTGCCTGTCGGAAAGCCTTTCTTGGGATGACGGCAAGTTAAAATCCTCGACTTATGATGTTTCCCAAGGTTATGGGATGCGCGCGGTTGCGGGCGAAGCGGTCGGATATGCCCATTCGACCAATTTTACGTTCGATGCCATGAAACGGTCGGCCGAGGCGATCAAATCAGTTTATAAAAACTATTCCGGTACACTGGGCGAGGCGCCGGTTGGAACCAATTTGCATTTATATTCGGACCATAATCCACTGGCCGATATGGAATTCGCCGAAAAAATAAATTTGTTACGCCGTATTGACGAATATGCGCGTATCCAAGATCCGCGCGTAAAACAAGTGATGGCCAGTTTATACGCCGAATGGCAAGTGGTGCAAATTATCCGCCCGGATGGCCGCCGTATCGCCGATGTGCGCCCATTAGTGCGCGTCAATATCAGCGTAATTGTTGAACAAAATGGCCGTATGGAAACAGGATCGTATGGCATGGGTGGACGTAAATCCTATACCGAATTTTTGACCGATTCTGTCTGGCAGGACGCCGCGCGCGATGCGTTGCGCCAAGCACTGCAGAAATTGGATTCGGTTTCCGCCCCTGCCGGCGAAATGACGGTGGTGTTGGGCGCAGGATGGCCCGGCGTATTATTGCACGAAGCGATCGGCCACGGATTCGAGGGCGATTTCAACCGCAAAAAAACATCTGTATTTACCGGTATGATGGGCCAACGCGTCGCATCGCCAGGCGTTACCGTGGTCGATGATGGAACGATTCCCGATAAACGCGGATCGATCACGGTCGATGACGAGGGCACGCCATCGCAACGTAATGTGATCGTCGAAGACGGAAAATTGGTTGGATTCTTGCAAGACCGGCAAAATGCAAGATTGATGGGCATGAAACCAACTGGCAATGGACGGCGGCAATCTTATGCCCACGCGCCAATGCCGCGCATGACCAATACATACATGCTGAACGGCAATCATACCCAGGAAGAAATTATTAAATCCGTTAAACGCGGATTATACGCGACCAATTTCGGCGGCGGGCAAGTGGATATCACATCCGGCCAGTTTGTATTTTCGGCCAGCGAAGCGTTTTTGATCGAAGACGGAAAAATTACCGCGCCAGTTAAGGGCGCAACCCTGATCGGCAAGGGCGCGGACGCGTTGACTAAAATTAAAATGGTTGGCAACGATACGGCGCTGGATCAAGGTATCGGTACCTGCGGCAAAGATGGTCAATCCGTTCCAGTTGGCGTGGGCCAGCCCACACTCCTTCTCGAAGGAATGACGGTGGGCGGAACCCAAGTGTAATGCCCGTAAAAAAGCTGGTTATATTCGGAAGTTCCCGCAGTCGCGGCGATACGCGCCGCGCAATCGATCTGGCGCTGGCGGGACAGGAATTCGAATTGGTCGATTTGCTGAATCATAATCTTACGTTTTACGATTACGAATACAGAAATCGCCACGACGATTTCCAAAATATCGTTCAAAAAATGCTGGCGGCGCAAAAAATAATTTTTGCAACGCCAGTTTATTGGTATGCGATGAGCGCCCCATTAAAAATATTTATCGACCGTTTTTCCGACTTAGTCCGGTTCGATAAAAAAGAAGGCCGCGCCTTGAAAGGAAAGAAAACTTTTTTGATTTCTTCTGGAACCGAAGAATCTTTGCCTCAAGGATTTGAAATACCATTCCAACGCACCAGCGAATATTTGAACATGGCTTATCGCGGGGCAGCTTACTTATACAGCGGCAATGATGGTGCATTGCGCACCACATCGGAACAGGCGATTGGACCTTTATTTACGGCCCTATTAAACGATTAGATCTTTCATACGCGGCGATGCGCGTGCGTGGGTATTCACCAACAAACAAAGTTGCGTTTGTAATTATATATACAATCATTGGTTGTAATATGAGGGCCATTAATCATCCGGAAATATTTTTGGCATATACTGAAATCATGGGCTTACGATTTCTATTTTTAATTTTCCTCACCGGCGTTTGGCTTATCCCGGCGCCAGCACCAGCCGCGACCGAACAAGGGACCGCGCATTATTTGCCCGGCCCCTTGTCAGCGGAGGTGATTCGCGTGATCGACGGCGATTCCATCGAAGTGCGCGTGCGTATCTGGCTGGATCAGGAAATTAAAACCATCGTGCGATTGGACGGACTCGATACGGCCGAATTAAAATCGCGCTGCGCACAAGAACGCGATATGGCAGGGGCTGCCAAAGCGCGGCTGAATCAATTGGTCAGCGGCCAGAAATTGGAATTATACGATATTCAGCGCGATAAATATGGCGGCCGCGTTATTGCAAAATTACGCACGCCGGTTGAAGCCGATATCGCCAAAACTTTGATTTCTGAAAATCTGGCTCGCCCCTATGCGGGTAAAAAACGCGGATCCTGGTGCGAACGCGCGGATGCGGTCCATTAATATAAATATAGTAAAATAGGTAACCAGCCTATTTCATGTGCGTATTCGATCAATTCCACCAATGGGAACGCCAATAAGAACCAAATAGCATCCCGCAGCGTCAACATCATAAAACGCGGACTTGCCGCAACCAGTTGCGGCGAACTCCAAAGACGGAAATTTGGAATCCAGGCTGGTGTACGGGCATAATAGTCATCATAAGTTGCGCCGAATCTGTCCCGCAAGAAAGCTTCTTCGCGCGCGACCACATGCGGATAATAAGCCACAAAAGCAATCACTAGCAGCAATAAAAAACTTATCATTCCAGTGATAAGACCAAGTCCAACGACACCAAAGAAACTAAAAACATATAATGGATTGCGCACCACCGAATAAGGACCATCTGTAACCAAAACATCGTTCTTACGCCCACCCACATACATGGTACAAGCGACTCTACCCGCAACAGCAATAATAAGACATGCATAGCCTAGCCATTCCGTAATATCTTCGAAAAACGGCGATTTTGGCGCACAGAAAAGTAGTATCGCAATACACAGAGCAGAAAAATAACGACTCAGCTGGATACGCGATTTCAATAATTTAGGCCGGGGATTGATAATATTTTCCATTCACACAAATTGCCTTTTAATTGTGGCAGAATCAAGCCCGCGCTTTTTTTAAAGCACCTAAAATTTATTTTAATGGCCGTCGCGCGTGCGTGGCGGACGAGCGCGTGCCGCTAAAGGACTTGGTCTTTTCGGTCCACGATGCGGGGCCATAACAGAGGAACCACCATCATCATCCCGGTCCGGATGCTCGTCTGCACGGCCCACAAGGAATATCAAACCATCCCTATCCCGAAAACGCGGCGGGCGGTTGTCGTCAAATTCAGGGTTTTTTCTTTTTTCGGATGTCATAAAAACCATCTTATATCGACATCAGCAAAGAATAATACAAACTTTAGAATGGCACAATAAACTGAATCTAAGCTGCTGATTTTCCTTTATTTAATCTATTATCGATCAAATCCTGCACCACTGCCGGATCGGCCAATGTCGATGTATCGCCCAAATTGGACAATTCGTTTTCCGCGATCTTGCGCAAGATGCGGCGCATGATTTTGCCGGATCTGGTTTTCGGCAGGCCTGGCGCAAATTGCAGGAAATCCGGCGTGGCGATCGGTGAAATTTTTTGCCGCACCCATTGCGTCAATTCTTTGCGCAGATTTTCGTTTGCCTCGATACCTTTTTTCAAAGTGACATAGGCATAAATCCCCTGCCCCTTGATATCATGCGGCATGCCGACAACCGCGGCCTCGGCGACCGATTGATGTTCGACAAACGCAGATTCGATTTCCGCGGTACCTAGGCGATGCCCGGACACATTAATTACATCATCGACGCGGCCGGTTATCCAATAATAACCATCTTCGTCGCGGCGGCACCCATCGCCGGTGAAATATTTTCCGGGATAAGTTTTGAAATAAGTTTCCACAAACCGCGCATGATCACCATAAATGGTGCGCGCCTGGCCGGGCCAGGAATCGGCAATCACCAGATTGCCTTCACCAGCGCCATCCAGAATATTACCATTCGCATCGACAATTTCCGGAATCACGCCGAATAACGGCGTCGTCGCCGAACCGGGTTTCAATGGAATCGCGCCGGGCAAGGGCGAAATCAAAATCCCGCCAGTTTCGGTTTGCCACCATGTGTCGACGATGGGACAATTTCCTTCGCCAACGACATTGTAATACCACATCCAGGCTTCGGGATTGATCGGCTCGCCAACCGATCCCAGCAAGCGCAGGGAATCGCGGCGCGTGGATTTTACCGGCGCTTCGCCTTCGCGCATCAAGGCGCGGATCGCGGTTGGTGCGGTATAGAATATCGTCACCGCATGTTTATCGATCACTTGCCAGAAACGCGATGTGGTTGGGTAATTTGGAATACCTTCAAACATTACTGTCGTCGCGCAATTGGCCAGTGGACCGTACACAATATAACTATGGCCCGTGATCCAACCCACATCGGCCGTGCACCAATAAATATCTTCGCGGCTATAATCAAACACATAGTGATGCGTTAACGCGGCATATAATAAGTACCCGCCGGTTGTATGTAACACGCCCTTGGGCTTGCCGGTAGAACCGGAAGTATACAAAATAAATAATGGATCTTCGGCATTCATTTTTTCGGGTTCGCAATCGGCGCTGGCCATTACGGCCGCATCGTGCCACCACACATCGCGCGCCGGATCGAAAGCAATTTTTCCGCCAGTGCGCTTTACCACCAAAGTTTTTTTAACGCCCGGGCAGGATTTCAACGCCATATCGACATTCGATTTCAGAGGAACGGTTTTACCACCGCGCAACCCTTCGTCTGCGGTAATCACAACACTGGATCCACAATCCTGAATCCGCCCAGCCAGCGATTCCGCCGAAAACCCGCCAAATACCACCGAATGAACCGCGCCGATGCGCGTGCAAGCCAGCATCGCAAAAGCAGCTTCTGGAATCATCGGCATATAAATAGTAACGCGATCGCCCTTTTTCACGCCCAGCGATTTCAGCACATTGCCCATGCGGCAAACTTGTTCGTGCAATTCACCATAGGTGATTTTTTTAGATTCCGCTGGATCATCGCCTTCCCAAATAATCGCGGTGCGGTTCCGGTGTTCCGCCAAGTGCCGGTCGATACAATTGTGGGATACATTTAAAATTCCGTCTTCGTACCAGCGAATCCGCGCATTATCGGCAAAATCCACATTTTTAATTTTGCGCGGGAATTGAAACCAATCCAGGCGCTTGGCCTGCACCGCCCAAAATTGATCCGGATGTTCGACCGATGCCCGCATCATCGCACGGTATTGCTCATTGTTGATATTCGCCATCGCGGCGAATTCTGGCTTAATCGGAATAGTCGTCATCGAAATCCCCATTTTTGATATCTAAAATTTGCTTGGCCAACGCAAAAGAAAATCCGGCGGCGGCGAATTTTTGCAATTGTTTTTTGGCATCCAAGGGTGTTTTGGCAAACGGGCCAAGTTTCTTGCGCTTGGCAAATCGTAGGGCAGCTTGATATTCCAAATCCGGATCTTCCGCCATTATTTTATCCAGCGCCGCATCAGCATCGTCGTTGGCAATGCCTTTTTGTTTCAATTTGGCGCGGATACTGCGCAATGATTTACCGCTTTGATTCATATTCTTAATGCGGTGCCAGGCGAAATTTTGATCGTCCAAAAATCCGTTTCCCGCGATTTTGGCAATCGTGTCTTCGACCATTTTTAAAAATTCTTTTTCCTTATGCACGCCGGATTTGCGCAAACGCCGGTGTAAAACCTGGCGCAAGGAATTGGTCGATGCGGCATAACGGCCCAAATAATACAGGGCCGCTTTTTCCAAATATTCCGGCGTGATGCGGCGCGGTTTTGGCGGTCGTTTATCCCTGGATTTCTTTTCAATTTTTCTGGCGGATTGCATTAAAATTGCCTATGATAAGCGGTTGCTAGCTTAGGCCGCATAACAGAAAATACCAAGAATTTTTTCGAGAAACAAACGATATGAGTTCCAATTTTTCCCTACAAAAACCGGTCACCGATGCTTTGATGCCATTGGCCCGACGCGCTAATTTGGCTTTTACCCATGGCGAAGGCCCTTATTTGTACGGGTATGATGGCAAGAAATATTTGGATTTCCTGGCTGGGATCGCCGTATGCTGCCTGGGCCATTGCCACCCGCAATTGGTTGCCGCGATGCGCGAACAAGCGGGAAAAGTTTGGCATTATTCCAACCATTTCCGCATTCCGGATCAAGAACGCCTGGCCGAACGATTGGCCGAAGCAACCGGGATGGAACAGGCCTATTTTTGTAATTCCGGGGCGGAGGCGAATGAATCCGCATTCAAATTGATCCGCAAATATTTCGACGATATCGGCCAGCCGGAAAAATTCCGCGTCATCACGTTCGAACAGGCATTTCATGGCCGCACATTGGCTACCGTTACCGCAACCGGACAAGAAAAATATTTAAAAGGTTTTTACCCAAAGGTCGACGGATTCGACAAAGTCGCCTATGGCAATATGAATGAATTACGCGCGGCCATCACCCCGGAAACGGCGGCGATCATGATTGAACCGGTACAGGGCGAAGGCGGATTGCGCGTGGCCTCGCCGGAATGGTTGCGGGATTTGCGCAAAACCTGCGATGAATTTGGATTATTGCTGGTATACGATCAGGTGCAATGTGGACTTGGCCGGACTGGAAAATTCTGCTCGCACGAATGGTCGGGTGTAAAGCCGGACGTGCTGACCTTCGCCAAAGGGCTTGCCGGCGGATTCCCGATGGGCGTTTGTTTATCGACTAAAAAGGCCGCAACCGGCATGACACCCGGCAGCCATGGCACAACATTTGGCGGCAACCCGATGGGATGCGCGCTCGCCAATGTCGTATTGGATGTTTTATTGTCGCCCGGATTTTTGGACAATGTACAGCAGCGCGGCAAGCAATTGCGCGAAGGATTGGAAAAACTGGCCAAACAATATCCTAATATTATTGTCGAACCGCGCGGGCGCGGATTACTGGCTGGATTCCAATTGCAATCCAGCATCGTAAACACCGATTTTGTGCCGCAACTGCGCGAACACGGATTGCTGACCACGGTTGCCGGCGAAAATTGCATTCGCCTGGTGCCGCCATTGATTGTTACAGCAAATCATATCGACGAAGCATTAACGATCATCGATAAAACTTGCCGCGATTTCAAGCCGACCGCATAAGGACAGGGATATAAACGTGGCTGAACATCCAGAAGAAATCACTTTATCCTCGATCCCCAGTATCGACGATTTTATTTTGCCCTTTCAAATCGAAAGTTTGCAAATACGCGGGCGATTAATCCGCCTGTCGACGGTCGCGGATACGATCATTCATAAACACGAATACCCGCCACCGATTGCGCAAATTGTCGGCGAAAGTCTCGTGATCACGTCTTGTCTAGCCAATATGCTGAAGTTCGATGGCATATTCACGTTGCAAACCAAAACCAATGGCGCGGTGCGTTTTTTGGTCAGCGATATGACCAGCGAAGGTCATTTGCGTGGATATTGCCATTACAATCCGGAAGAAATGCAAAAAGTAATCGATGCGAATAAAGACGATTTGTCCCTGCCCCGTTTGATGGGCACCGGATATCTTGCATTCACCGTCGATCAAGGCGACAAGGCCGACCCATATCAAGGCATCGTGGAATTGACCGGCAATAAATTGGCTGATTGCGTACATCATTATTTTCAGCAATCGGAACAATTGGAAGCCGCGATCAAAGTCGCAACCGGCGAAGTGCCAAGCCTTGCGGGACGCAATCATTGGCGCGCGGGCGCGATTATGCTGCAAAGAATTCCGCTCGAAGGTGGGTCGTCCATTACCCTAGATGCTGAAGAGCAAGAAGATGGCTGGCGCCGGTTAATGTATCTTTTGGGTACTTGTACGGATCAGGAATTGATCGATCCCTATTTAACCGCGCAACAATTGCTGTTCCGCTTATTTCACGAAGACGGCGTGCGTGTCTTTAAACCCACGCCCCTGGTGCATAAATGCCGCTGTAACCGCGACCGGGTGGAAAGCGTTTTGCTGCGCCTGACTGCAGAAGATTTGCAAGAAATGCAAATTGATGGCAAAATCGTCGTCACTTGCCAATTTTGCAATTCTAAAGAAATTTTCACGTTCGAAGAAATCAACCGTAAAACCGAAAATCCGGTTTAGTCTTTATATTCAACCAACGAGGTTCATAATGAAAAAAATTCTAGCATTATTCTTTACCCTAAGCCTGCTGGTCGCCTGCGCCAGCAGCGATGCGCCGCCCGCGCCGCAAGATATGAGTTTCAAAGATCAGAAACCGATCGCCTTGGCCGTGTCCGATTTCCAAATCATTCAAGATTATAAATCGCCAATGGCGTCGCCAAATGTCGAACATCTATTTCCGATCACCCCATCCAAAGCCGTCGAGAATTGGGTAAAAGACCGTTTAACCGCAACTGGCGGCCAATTCCTGGCTCGCGTTGTGGTTCGTGACGCTAGCGTCAAAGAAACCGAATTGCCTTATACCAAAGGCTGGCGCGGTTGGTTTTCAACCGAAGAAGCGGCTCGTTTTGACGGGTCATTATCGGTGATGATTGAAATCGTACGGCCCGATGGATATGTCGAAGCGTATGTATCGGCCAAATCCACCCAAAGCCGCACGGTTTTGGAAAATGCCAGTGCATCGGATAAAGACCGCGCCTGGTACGATCTGACCCGCGCGCTTGCCAACGACATTGACCGCGAATTGACCAAGCAAATTGGCGCCAATTTCGGCCCGATCTTGATGAATCGCGGCCCGGCGATGATGTAATTGACATCAAGTTAAACAAAAAGGCCGCTTTTCAGCGGTCTTTTTTATTTCTATTTTCGGGTGAATTAATTATTGCCCTTGATCAACCGCAATACTTCTTCACGTTTGATGGCGTCATGTTCATATAATCCCAGCGCCTGCAAAGTGATCATATTCACGCCTTGTTTGTGTACGCCGCGATTGGTCATGCATTCATGCACGCCTTCGGCAACGACAATCACGCCCTTGGCGCTAAGGTGCTGGTAAATTGCGCTGGCGATTTCAGCGGTCATTTTTTCTTGGATCTGCAAACGTTTCGCATAAACTTCGACCACGCGCGCCAATTTGCTGATACCGGCGACCATTTTATTCGGCAAATAAGCGATATGCACTTTGCCGGTGAATGGCATAATATGATGCTCACAATGCGATTCATACGAAATGTCCCGCAAAATCACCACGTCATGATATCCCGATGGTTGCTCGAACGTTTTGCCCAAAATTTCGGCCGGGTCTTCGGCATAGCCGCGGAAAAATTCATCGAACGCGCGCACAACACGGTCCGGGGTTTCAATCAACCCTTCACGGTCCGGATCATCACCAGCATAACGGATCAAGGTGCGCACCGCTTCCATCGCTTGTTCCTGGCTTGGTTTTATATTATCGCCCGATTGATGGATCGATTTCAAAAGCGCGGTGACGGAATCTTTGTTGCTCATAAATAATCTTTCTTTGCTTCTATCTATTGTATCTATTGCATTTTGATCGGTTGGTAAGGGCTGTCGAGCGAAAAGGCGGGAATATCCACTTCGAACCGATCGCCATTCTGGCTTTCCATCTCATAGGTGCCGACCATAATTCCAGACGGCGCGTGCAGCGGCGTGCCGCTGGTATATTCGAATGCATCGCCTGGATTCAATACTGGCTCTTCGCCCACAACACCGGGGCCGCGCACTTCTTGGGTGCGGCCATAGGAATCGGTGATTTTCCAATAACGATTGCGCAGTTGCACGGTGTCTTCGCCGCAATTTTCGATTCTGACATGATAGGCCCAAACGAAATTATTGTCGGTCGGCGCCGATTGATCGTCCAAATACGTTGGTTTGACCGTAATGCGGATATTGTTGGTGGTTTTGCTGTACATCGGGCGGCATCATACGGCAAAAGCACATTTATGGAAAGAGGGGGCAAACCCTATAAATTCATAAAAAAAGGGGCCCAAAGGCCCCTTTTTCCGCTTATTAGGCAATTAGTACATAATATTCCGGTCATGCGACGGGGTGCCGCCGATCCGCACGCCAGCACGGCGATTACGCGCCTCGCGAACATTGTCGCCGGTCCGGATGGCAAGATCGTCTTCGCCACGCGCTTCAATCTGGATATTTTTCGAAGGCACACCAGCTTGAATTAATATCTTACGTACGGCCATGGCACGGCGGTGGGAAAGGGCTTTATTTCCTGCAGCGCCGCCCACGGTATCGGTATGACCGCTGACCGTTACCGGATTATCGGTTCCGGCGCGTTTCGCCAATGCTTTGATTTCTTTGATATCGGCAGCGTTCAATTTCGCAGAACCGAAACCGAAATAAATCGTTCCATCGCCCGATCGCGGCGTTGAATCCGCAACGCGCGTGGCCGATTTTTTAGGCTTTGACCCGGCATATTTCTTGGCTTTGTCCGCCAATGCGGTTTCAGCGCTTTCCAATGCGGCAAAGGCGCTTAAAAACTCTTTGCGGCAAGCGGCGATATCATTAGGCTGCCAATTTTCTTCTTGCTGTTCTACCCAGCAATCGAATTTCGCCATGGCTTTGGCCGATTGTTGTGGTGAAGATTTTTTCGCGCCGTTATTCAAAATATAATCGAGGCGATTATAATAATTAGCCATCTCGGCGGTTTTGTGATCCGGGATGCTCCAATTGGCGGGATTTTCCGGGCTTACATCTTCGCCATTCAAAGCGCGCAAGCCTTTGTGCGCGAAATGATCGGCATCGTACCAATCATATTGGCGCGATTCCGAACGAACGAAGGATTTATATTCCTTGACCAGCGCTTGTGTAAAAGGAGAGCCCTTAACTTTGGCATCGTTGAAATGGTCAACATTAACGCCCGCGCAGCCCGACAAGGCCACCAAGGCGGCGATTGCAATAAATCGTTTAAACATGAAATTCTCCTTTTATCTCATACACTTAAATATAAACTGCGGAATTCCGGCCCCTGCCTATTCCAGTAAATATGTTTGCGGATAAAGCGATTATTCTGCAAACAAAACATGACCTATTAGCAACAGTTTATGTGTTTGTGTGATATCTGAACACAGGCCTTAGATTGTAAAAAATTGACTCTGTTATGGGAACAAAATTGCAAAACATTGCTCACAATAACATTCATGGCTCCTTAAACCGGATTATTGTAAAAAGATAATGCATGTCTATGTGCCGTACATAAATTGTGTATCAACCCTATTCGAGATATTTCATGACCCAGACCACTAAAACCATTCTTCTCTCCATCTTGGTCAGTTTGGCGGTATGTTTCTTGCTGATCAATTGGATGGGATTGAAACCGCAACAAGCGGCCTCCGCCAAAGAAAATGCGTATGAGCGTGTTACCCGCACCGGCGTGATACGTTGCGGGTATGGCATCTGGCCGCCACTTATTGTCAAAGATCCCAACACCGGCAAAATGAGTGGCACTAGTGTTGATATTATGGAAGAAATCGCCAAACAAATTGGCGTGAAATTGGAATGGGTGGAAGAAGTTGACTGGGGGCAAATCGGCCCGGCATTGCAATCAGGACGGATTGATGTGATGTGTTCGGGATTATGGGGCACGGCCCAACGGGCACGCGGCATTTTATTTTCAACGCCTTTATATTTCACGCCGGTTCAGGCATTCGTACGGGCCGACGACCGCCGGTTCGACAATAATTTGGCAGCGATCAATCAGCCGAATATAAAAATTTCGACAAATGATGGTGATGTATCCGAAGAAATAGCGGTGCGCGATTTTCCGAACGCCCAACGTTTAGCCAAAGTGCAATTGGCCGGTGAAGGACAATTGATGTTAAACGTCATTCAGAATAAAGCCGACATCACTTTTTCACACATTTCTTTTGTCGATGGATTCAATAGAAATAACGACAATGCCTTGCGCCGGGTGGAGTTGCCGGCGCCGCTGCGCGTTTTCCCAGTCGTACTTGGAATTGCGCCGAATAATATTGATATGAAAAACCTTATGGATGCCGGAATTGTTTATTTGTCTGCCAGCGGCAGTTTGGATAAAATTCTGGATCAATATTTTGCCGATAAACCCGGCTGGATTTTAAAAACCGATAAACCGTACCAACCATAGGATCTAGAATGCCAAAAACCACTTTAAGTTTTTATCTGCATATTATTGCGGTTGTTTTGATAGTTATGCTGATAACCAGTTGGGCTGGCAAATCGGTAGAATCCACCAACGAGCAAAAAATATCAGTATTTTCACGGGTAATGAAAACAAAAACGATACGCTGCGGTTACGGTACCTGGCCGCCGATTGTCAGCAAGGATCCAAACACCGGCAAAGTTTCCGGTGTTATGTATGACCTTATGGAAGAGATTGGCAAAGGATTAAATGTTAAAATCGAATGGACCGAAGAAATTGCATGGAGTGAATTTGCAACTGCTCTGGAAAGCGATCGATTTGATATGTTTTGCGTTCCAATGGCCGCCGTACCACAACGCGTTAGCCATGGATATTTCACAGCGCCTTTCGCCTTTATAGAATCTTATGCTTATACCCGCGCCGATGATCAACGTTTTGATCATAACCTGGATTCTATCAACGCCGAAAATGTAACTATTTCCGTTATCGAAGGCGAATTGACTTCGGCATTAGCCCGCAGTGGTTTCCCAAAGGCTAAGTTATTGGAAATCACCGCGCAACAAGGATTGGTTCAAGCGGTTTTGAATGTCACCACCGGCAAGGCCGATGTGGTTTTTATCGATACGGTAACCGCCCATGAATTCATGAAAAACAATCCTGGAAAATTGCGCAAAATTCCTGCCGATTATCCTATTGGCGTGTTTGGCGTATCGATGATTGCAAAACTGGAACAAGATCAAAGATTCTTATGGCTGATTGATTCCAGCATACGTCATTTATTGAACACCAGATTTATCGACGGGGTTCTGAAAAAATACGATATTGGCACGGATCAATTTTTGCATGTCGCAAAACCATATCAGCCGGTCGTGAATCCATGAATCCAACCATGATATTGGCCGTTGCGCTGGGTGGCGCGGTAGGATCGGTCGTAAGATATCTGACCAATATTGGCGCCGGAAAATTTTTAGGCACAGATTTTCCATACGGAACGCTGATCGTAAACATTATTGGATCCTTTATCATCGGATATTGGATGGAATCGATGGCGCTGCGTTGGAATGTGGGCATGGAATTGCGCGCATTTTTGATCGTTGGGATATTGGGCGGATTTACCACTTTTTCGGCATTCTCGTTGGATGCGATTCTGCTGTTACAGCGCGGACAAACTACACAAGCCATTATGTATATTTGCGGATCGGTGTTATTATCGCTGCTGGCTACAGTATTGGGAATAATTTGCGTACGGGGATTGCCGGCATGATCGGAAATATTTTTAGTGCGTTCGGCAAAACGCTGGGATGGATATTCAATATCCTGATGTTGCCATTGTCGATTTATGCGTTGATGCAAGTCATGGGATGGGATTGGGTAAAATCCGGCGTTGCCGCGCTTATTTTAACCGCCATTCCGGTGATCGGATCGATTGGAAATTTATTGCTGGCGATTGCGGGAATTTATTTTGTGGCAATGAACTGGCCGCATCTTTTTTAAAAAAAGAAAAAGCAGCCCGAAGGCTGCTTTTCCCCTACTCTCTTGACACCCCTAAATCCTTATACGATCACGCTGACTCTGCCGTTTGCATCGCGCTGGTCATCGGGATTTTCCCGCTCCAGCTTCTTCGACAAGGCATCGACCTTATCTTGCGTTTTTCGTAAATCTTCTTTGACTTCGATATCAAATTTCTCTCTTGCATCCGCGTGCGCCTTAGCGCTGGCGGTGGCAAGACCACCAATGCGGGTATAATTTACCGCAACGGTGTTCACCGGTACTACTGCCATTAAATTAATACTCCCCCCCCCCCGGAATATGCCCCTCTGGCCTTAAAAGGCCTATCTACCTAAGTCTTATTATTTAATCATGCCTGATTTAATTTCCGGTAAAATATAGATTGCATTTTATGCAATTTTACACTGGAAAAACAATGGGTTAAAATTATCCTGACGAATTATATTCTTTTTTGCAATCTCTGCGTATGCAGCCGATCGATTAATTGCGGAATCAGCCGATTCCAGGCCGCGCCATAGGCGGCAAAATCACACAATGCCGATGCCGCAATCGCCTTGGTTACGCCGCCGCCGCGCCATTCGGCAAGGGCTTGAGCATCGCTGGCGAATTTGACGGTTTTTTGCACCAATTCTTTTTGGTTCTTGGCGCAAAATTGCGGCAAGCGGGCATATTGCAAAAAGGCATAACTGAATCTTTGGAATAATTGATCGCCCGGAACGGTAAATAACGGAACGCCATGCGCCAATGCATCCATCGATGTCGCCCCGCCATTCACCGCGATGGGATCCAGCACAATATCGACCCGGCGCAAGCAATCAATATAATTGGTCGGCGTGTTGGCGATAAATTCGATACGCGAATTTTCAATGCCATGCGCGGCGAATTGGCCGCGAATATTTTTACGCGCCGATTCCGCCGACGCATCGGGATGAAACACCAGCATTTTCGATCCCGGCAATTGCGCCATAATATTCGCATCGCGCACGATCATATCCGGCGTCCATTTATCAAACCGGTTCGGTTGACCAAAAGTGACATGGCCATTTTGCAAAACCGGCGCAATGAATTTTTCCGGCAATGTAGGCGGTGCCGGTAAAATCATGTAAGGCGCATCGATGATCGCGCATTCTTCGGCCAGAAACCGCCGATCGGTCGGCGCGCAATATTGATCAACCAACACATAATCAATCCCCGGCAATCCCATCGTATGACCCCAACCCAGCCACATGGCCTGCACCGGCGCCAAACGCGCTTCGAACATCCAGGTTGCGGCGCGCGGGCTGTGCCCGCCCAAATCGAACAGCACATCAATATGATCGGCGCGCACCGTTTCCAAAACCAGATCCATGGAAAGATTTTTCAGCGTGCGGAAATGATTACCGGCGATTTTACGAACCTCGGCATAAACAGGGTCATTCGGCAAATCATCGCCGATATTGTAAACATGAATCCGCAGATCCGGCATATGTTGCGCCGCATAGGCGCGCAGCAACGATAAAAAATAACGTCCAACCGGATGGGTGCGCAATTCCTGGGAAACAAACCCGACACGATACGGCGCCTTGGCCGGGGCCGATGTTACCATTTGCCGATCCTGGCGGGGGCGCAAAGATGCGGCCAAATTTTGCAGGCGCTTTTTGCCGGAATCTTGTTCGGCGCTGGCCAAAAAATGTACCAATTGCCGGCTGCGCAAACGACGGTCGGCGGCGGTGAAATCTGTATCGCCCGCTTGTTCCAATTTTTGCAAATGACCGAATTCCAACGTGCGCCGCAACGTGCCCGCGAGATAAAAATAAAATTTAGGATCATAGCCATGCTGCATCAACAAAATCCTGGCGCGCGCATTGGCTTCATCGATCCGGCCCAAACGGCACAAAGTCTCGCAAATCAATAACGATGCCTGTTGATGGGCGGGGTTCTGGCCTAAAACATATTCCAGCACATTCAATGCCATTTGATCGTATTCCAGGCGCAAATAAAACCGCGCCAATAAAATACGCAAATCCAGATTGGTTGGATTGGAAAATACCGCCGTGCGGTAATCGCCTTCCGCCTCGGCCAGACGGCCTTGAAAATACAGCGCATCGGCGATGCCATTCAGCGCGTCTTCATTTTCCGAATCATGATTCAGAATTTGCCGGTACAGATTTTCAGCCGAACGCCAATCGCCATGGTTGGCAGCATAACGGGCGGCGAGTAGAATTTTTGCGGACATGCTCATATACTACCGTTTATCGCGCGGGGAAATTTTACGTTCGGATGGACCGATATATTGGCTTAACGGGCGGATCAGTTTATTGGACGATAATTGTTCGATCACATGCGCCGCCCAGCCCGTGATGCGGCTCATGATAAACAATGGCGTGAAAAACGGAATCGGGAATCCCATCATGTAATAAGCAGGCCCGGCCGGAAAATCCAAATTGGGATGGATATTTTTTTCAGCGATCACGGTGGATTCCAGAATATCGGACATTTCCACCCATTTCTCGCCGCCCAAAGATTTGGCGGTCAGATCGCGGTATTTTTTCATGCAAGGCACGCGCGAATCGCCGTTTTTATAAACGCGGTGGCCGAATCCCATGATTTTTTTCTTGGTCGCCAGCGCATCGAGCATCCATTTTTTGGGATCGCCATCGCCGACATCCATCAACATATGCATCACCGCTTCGTTCGCGCCGCCATGCAACGGGCCTTTTAACGATCCAACCGCGCCGGATGCGGCGCTGTGCAAATCGGACAGGGATGAAATAATCACCCGCGCCGTGAATGTCGATGCGTTAAATCCATGTTCGGCGTACAGCGTCATCGACACATCGAACGCTTTCAATACGTCTTTGGGTGGAATTTTACCAAAACACATATTAAAGAAATTCTCGCAATAACCCAGTTTGGAATCGGATGGAATAAATTCCTGGCCTTGCGTATGCCGCATCGCGGCGGCGGTTACGACCGGCAATTGCGCCAAAAGCCGCATATATTTCCGGCGATTCGCTTCGGCGCTGTTATTTTCGGCATCCGCATCTTCCAATCCCAAATAAGCCATGCAAGTCTGCATCATGCGCATTGGATGGGAATTTTTCGGGAAAGTTTTGATGACTGATAAAATATTGCCGCTAACACCGCGCGATTTTTTTTCCATGTCGCAAAATTCGGCATATTGCGCCGCATTGGGTAGTTCGCCATTCAGCAATAAATAGGCGACTTCCATAAAATCGCATTGTTCGGCGAGATCCTGGACTGGATATCCATAATAGGTCAGATATTGTTTATCGGGAATGACGCGGGAAATGCGCGTTTCGTCGGTGACAACCCCTTCGAGGCCTTTTTTAATATTGCTTACAGAATTTGCCGCCGCCGGAACACTCATCACTCACCTATTTCTTTAATTTAAAATTATAAATTTTCTGATCGAACTTACTATAGCTTTCATAATCCAGCAAATCATACAATTCCGCGCGGGTTTGCATGTTTTTCACCACGCCCTGTTGCGTACCGTCGCGCTTGATCTGTTTCAAGCCATCCACCACCGCACCCATAGCAAGGCGCAGCGTGGTAACAGGATAAATAACCATATTATATCCAAGATTTTCCAGTTGTTTTGCAGTCAGCAATTTCGATTTGCCGAATTCGGTCATATTGGCCAGCAATGGAACCTTCACCGCTTTGCGGAATTTTTCAAATTCTTTTTCATTTTCCAAGGCTTCCGGAAAAATCGCTTCCGCGCCAGCATCGACATATGATTTCGCGCGGGCAATCGCCTTGTCCAAACCTTCAACGCCTTTGGCATCGGTGCGGGCCATGATTAAAAAATAGGGATCTTGTTTGACGCTGATGGCGGCGCGGATTTTTTGAACCATGGTTTTTGTATCTACCAATTCTTTGCCGTCCAAATGGCCGCAACGTTTCGGATGAACCTGATCTTCCAAATGAATCCCGGCCGCGCCAGCCTCTTCGAACATCGTCACCGTGCGCGCGACATTGGGAATACCGCCAAATCCGGTATCGGCATCGGCCAGAATCGGCAAATCCACCAGGCGCGTCATTTGCGCGCAAGCGCCGGCGACCTCGGGCAAGGTGGTCATGCCAATATCCGGCAATCCTAGGGATGCCGAAAATGCGCCACCAGATAAATACACGCCGTCAAATCCGGCGCGCTGAACCGCCATCGCCACCAGCGGATTGAATGCGCCCGGCATGCGCAGCAATTTGCCGGATTTCAAAGATTTGCGAAAAGATTTACGGGTTTGGGTCATTAATATTGCTCGACTGGGTTAGAAATAGGCAGAATGGAGCCAGGATATTGGTCATATTTTTTCACAACTCGGTCTATGACCCCGGTTAAAATCAATTCTTGGGTGGCAACATCTAACATACGTTTAAATTTATATTCTTCTTGTTTAACAAATAAAGCGTTTGGATAAAAACTAATTGGTTTCGCCGGATTTAAAATCGCCAATCGTCCGGGATTCTTGGCCATATAATCTTGGGCAACGTAACCATCGGACAGGGCGAAATCCGCCTTGCCGCCCGCGACTTCGACCAAGGGCTCGGACAGAGCCGACAATTGCGGCAAGCTGACCGGCTGCACCTTATCAAACCGCCGCGTCGTCATCAACGCCATCGTAGTCCCATCGACATAAGACGCCTTGAATTGCGGATCGTTCAAATTGGAATAATCACCGGCGAATCTTGTTTCATCCGCACGCACCGTTATCACCAGCGGGGTCATTGCTATCGGCAGGACAAAATCTATCGCCCGCGCCCGTGCGGAAGTCGGCCAAATGGTACTACAATAAGCGTCTATGCGCCCACTAGCCAAGGCCGCCGCGATATCACCGCCGCCGATTTCCTCGGCCCATGCTACTTTCAACGACAAAGATTTTGCCAGCCCCTCGACATAGTCATAGGCGATGCCGGATAGGGTGCCACTATTGACGTCTTTCATTAAAAACCCGGGGCGAATGAAATAGCCACAACGAATGGTTTTGGTGCGCATCACACGATCATAAACGCTTTCTTTTGCCGTTACGATATTTTGGGATTTTAATCCCATCCAGTTGATCAGCAAAAAACAAACCGCCAAACTGGCGGCAATAGAAATTAAAATGGTTTTCGCGGTTTGGCTCATGGTTACATACTCGCCGGCGATGCAACAGGAATGATCGTTCCTGGATGCTGTTCATATTTTTTGACGATTTTTTCGATAACGCCGGTGCCGATCAATTCCAATGTCGAAATTTCCAGCATGCGTTTAAATTCATATTCGCCGCGTTTCAAGGCAATGGAATTCGGGAAAGCGGCAAAAGGTTTGCCTAACATCAACTGTCTAATTTTGCCTGCATTATGAGCCATAAATTCCTCGGCGGCATAAGAATCGATTAGGGCAAAATCGGCCTTGCCCGATTCCACCGCCAGCGCCAGATCCGTATGCGGCGTCAATTGCGGCAACGCGTATTTCTTTACCGCTGGAAACAAGCGCTGAATAATTTGCGCAGGCGCCGTGCCGTCGATCAGGGCTACGGTGATGGCGGAATCGTTCAATTGTCCGTAATCGGTAAATTGCCGCGTTTCATTGTTGCGGATATAAACGCCCATCACGCTGGTTGCAATCGGCATGACCATATCCATCACCCGCGCCCGCGGCGCGTTCGGCCAAAGCGCAGCACAATACAAATCGATCTTGCCGGAATCAAGCGCCGCACCAACCTCGCCCGGCGCGATTTCATCGTTCCATTCCACATTAAACGATAATCCGTTGCCCAGCTCGCGGACATAATCAACCACCACGCCCGACAATTGCCCGGAGTTGACGTCTTTCATCACAAACCCGGGCCGCAACGTATACCCACAGCGAATGGTCTTGGTCCGCATCACGCGATCATACACGCTTTCTTTGCCCACAACTTTTGTTTGCGCATCTCCGCCCCAACCAAGCCAATTTGCAGCGGTAAAAGTTACAGCCAAACTGACAAGTACGGATAGAAGAATGGTTTTGGTGGTTTGGGTCATGGTCGCACGGATAAAGGTTGATAAGGATTGGCTACGCGAAAGAAAGAGTCCGGATATTTTTCATATTTATCCAACAAAGTATTAAAATATCCGCTATTTAGAATATCCAGCACTGCGGTATCAAACCACGCCCGTAAATTATGTTCGCCGCGCGGGAATACCATTTCGAACGGAAAGATACGCAATGGTCCGCCTGGAATTTCGCGGATGCTGCCGGGATTGGCCTCGAGATATTGGTTAGCGGCGTTTTTATCCCAAAATGTGGCATCGGCCTTTCCGGTAACGACATTCATCAATAAATCATTATCGGGAGTTGCTTGCGGTAAAGATACTAATTGTGCCTTTGGAAAATTTTCATGCGCGATAATGTCCGACGTGCTGCCGTCAATCACTGCTAATTTTACACTTGGGTCGTTCAGCTTTTTCAAATTTCCGTCAAAGCGGTGATCATCGGCGCGGCCATACGCGGTTACGGCCGCATACAACATCGGCACTCCAAATATGGCGGCGCGGCCGCGCGTTGCATCCGGCCAGGTCGGTGTGCAAATTGCATCATACCGGCCCGATTCCAATCCTTGGAACATGGTGCCGAAATTGACTTCTTCGGCCCACTCCACTTTCAATCCCATATTGCCGGCGATTTTTTCCATCGCCTCAATACCAAAACCATGCAATTTTCCAGCACCACCCTCGCGCATGGATACAGGCGCAAACACATAATACCCGCACCGTATCGTGCCGGTGCGCATCACGCGATCATAAACGGATTCTTTGGCGTTTGATGCTTGCTGCGGCTTTAGTCCCATCCAGTTGATCAGCAAAAAACAAACTGCCAAGCTGGCGATAATAGAAAGTAAAATGGTTTTGGTGGTTTGGGTCATAGCAAATTTCCTTTAAAAAATTCCCCGCTTATCCCGCGCATTGCGGGTCAGCGATTTTGGATCGAGTTGCACGTTCAAATCTCCCATCTGATCGGCGCGCAATTTGGCCAAATTCTGCGCCGCGCCCAAAAACCGGGCCGATTCCGCCGGCGTAATAATACCATCGGTCAGCATTCTGAATTTATTCACGTATTGCGGACGCTGCCATGGCGTTGCGCCGAGGCTGTGTGCGTTGGCAACCGCCATTTCATCGGCGATTTTGGTGCCGTCATTCATGATGATTTCAATCCGCCCGCCGAACGCCTTTTGTTTCGGATCGTGCGAATGGTACCGTTCGGTCCAATTTTTATCTTCGACCGTTTTAATTTTATGCCACAGACGCACCGTATCGGCGCGATTGGCGCGTTCCGGCGCATAGGAATCGACGTGATGCCATTTGCCGTCTTGCAACGCGACCGCGAGGATATACATGATCGAATGATCCAACGTTTCGCGCGATGCCTTTGGATCCATTTTTTGCGGATCGTTCGCGCCAGTGCCGATAACATAATGTGTGTGGTGCGAGGTGTGTAAAATAACTTCCTTCACATCGTCCCATATATTTTCCGCTCGCGCTCCGGCCGCCCCACCAACCCCGGCGCGCTCGCGGACTTTTTCTCTCATTCTGAACGAAAGATCAATCAAGGCTTGCGATTGATATTCCGCGCTATGTTCCTTGGTATAAGAATCCATGATCGCGCGTTTTGGCGCGCCCATTGCCGGCATTGGTACAATATATTGGCCTTTTTTACCGGCGAGCATCCAGGCGATTACGCTGTCTTCGCCTTCGTAAATCGGGCTTGGCGATTTTTCGCCGCGCATGGCGCGATCGACTGCCTCGATTGCCAATTTACCCGCATGGGCTGGCGCGTGCGCCTTCCACGAAGAAATTTCTCCTTTGCGCGATTGACGCGTGGTAAAGCAAACATGCACGGCTTGTTGGATCGATTGATAAATCTGATCGACCGGCAAATTCAACATCGCGCCGATTCCACCAGCGGCGGCAGGCCCCAAATGTGCAATATGATCTTTTTTAAATTCGTGCAGGCAAATACCCTTGACCAAATTGATATGAATTTCATACGCAGCCGCAAGACCGCGCAGCATATCCGCGCCGGATTTGCCCAATTGCTGCGCCACCGCCAGCACGGGCGGAATATTGTCGGCTGGGTGCGAATAATCGGCAGCCAAGAATGTATCATGCCAATCCAGTTCGCGCACCGCAACGCCATTGGCCCAGGCCGCCCATTCCGGCGAGAAACGTACATTGTTTGGCATACCCCAAACCGTAGCGCCACCATCGCGCGGATGGCACAATGCCTGCGATCTTGCATTCGCAACCGGTTCGCGATTGATTGCGGCAATCGCAACGGCGGCGTTGTCGATCACGCGATTGATGATCATATCGATTACATCCGCATCCAGCGGCACATTATCTGCCGCAGAGGCCGCGAGCTTATAAGCCAACTGATTTTCCTTGGCGCAAGGTTCGGCGGATGGATATACCCGCACATTGTGATCGATTAAACCGGTGGAATTATTTTTGAGGGCCGCTTGCGCCATGGGGTTTCCTTAGAGATAAGAAATGGACTATAGTGCCTGCATCTTACAGCAATTTCATTTGTAATTCAGCCACCGTCATGACGATTATCCATAGATTTTTACGCCTGTTCCAGGATTCCGGTTTTTTGCTGATGCTATCGGCCGCCTTGGCGTTGATCGTCGCCAATTCTCCGTTCCATGCGGATTATGCGGCGTTTCTGGCCTATACGCCCCCTTTCCCATCCGGCAAGGGGTTAAGCGTGCAATTATGGATCAATGATTTGCTGATGACCGGATTCTTTCTGCTGGTCGGCCTCGAAATCAAACGGGAATTATGTGTTGGCGAACTAAGTTCCAGGGCCAAGGCCACATTGCCCATCGTTGCGGCCTTGGGCGGCATGATCGCGCCGGCGCTGGTTTATTTCGCGGTTACCTGGCATTACCCCGAATACCGTTCCGGCTGGGCGATTGCATCGGCGACCGATATCGCCTTTTCCCTGGCGGTATTAGCGTTGCTGGGGTCGCGCGTGCCGGTCAGTTTGAAAATATTCCTAACCGCCTTGGCGATTATGGACGATATCGGCGCGATTGCCATTATCGCCCTGTTTTACAGTGACGGATTGAATATCGCCGCGTTCGTTGCGATGATCATATGTTGCAGTCTTTTATACCGGCTGAACAGGCGCAATGTTTCCTGTTACTGGCCATATTTGATCGTCGGCGGCGTATTGTGGATTGCCACCTTATGGTCCGGCATTCATGCGACTTTGGCGGGTGTGATTTTGGCCGCGTTCATCCCCCTTGGTGCCAATGGGCTGTTCGAAAAATTGGAACATAAGCTACAGCCGATTGTCGCCTATTTCATTTTACCATTATTCGGTTTTGCTAATTCTGGGTTAAACCTTAGCGGCATTGAATTATCGTATATTCTAGCACCACTACCGCTTGGAATTATTCTGGGCCTATTTTTGGGCAAGCAGATCGGCATTTTCGGCGCTTGTTACGCATTTACCCGGGGACGCCAGAATCTTTTACCGCCGGGATGCAACTGGGGGCATATTTATGGGATTTCGATATTGGGCGGCATCGGATTTACCATGTCCTTATTTATCGGCGCGCTGGCGTTCGATTCGGCGCTGTATTTGGATCAAATCAAGCTTGGGGTGCTTTCCGGATCGATATTATCTGCTATATATGGATATTATGTTTTACGTTATTCCGCCCAGCGCGATGACGTGTCATAAAATAGACTTTTTGAAACGGTAGATTGATTTCATGATCCGGCACATATTCGTTATTATTTTATTGCTAATGATCGCATCGCCAAGCCTTGCCGCGGAGGAAGCGCCGCTGGTTTTGCAATACAAAGGTTTTTGGGGCGGGATTGAAGCCGCCAATATGGCCCTGACACTTGAAGAAAACGACACGCACTACAAATCAAAATTCGAATTGCATTCCAAGGGATTGTTAAAAAAAATAATGCGCCTTACCGCCAGCGCGGAAAATACCGGCGTCATCGACGATGACTCGCCAATCAGTTCGGAATTCACATCCAGCGTTTCGAAGCGAAAGAAAGAAAAAAAATATTGGTGGAAACTGGATCACAAAACCGGCATTGCGCGCGTGCTGGACGAAAACAATGTCGATGCCGAGAAATCCATCCCAGAAAATATGCGCAAGAATATTTATGATCCGCTGTCGGTAATGTTAAAAATGCGCAACATGATCCGCGAGGCGAAAGCCAAATCCGATTGGTCGATGATGAAAGATAAAACTTTGCCCGTTTATGATGGGCGGCGCCGGTATGATATCTGGCTGGAAAGCGCCATTGAACGTGAAGAAAAAGTTGCGGGAAAAATTCGCAGGGTGATCGATATATCCCTATCGATGAATCCTATCGCCGGATTCAAAGATAAAGACGTCGATTTATGGAAAAGCACCAAAATGCACGCCTTTTTATCCGACGATGACCGGCATATCCCGTTGCGCATCCAGGCCAGCACACCGATCGCCCCGGCTGTAATCATGCTGCAGGGCGGGTTGTAGCGCGATTGCATTTCGTGCAACGGCAGCGCAGCGTTTTTGCATATTAACGGTGTTTTAACTGGTCTAGGATATAAAGATAGGTCATTATTTAACCAATCTTTTTCCCTATTGCAATTGTAAGGATTTCTCCATGACCAAAAAACGCGTCACCTTTATTCCAGGCGACGGCATCGGCGCCGAAGTTTCGAACGCCAGCCGCAAAGTTATCGAATCGATGAATGTTCCAATCGCATGGGAAGATCACATCGCCGGCGAGGCCGCGTTCGTCAAGGGTTATGAAACCGGCGTTCCAACCGAAACTTTGGAATCGATGAAGTCGACGCGTTGCGTATTGAAAGGCCCACTTGGTACGCCCGTCGGTTATGGTAATAAATCCGCCAACGTGACGTTGCGCAAATTGGCTGAAACATACGCCAACATCCGCCCCGTGCGCGAATGGCCGAATGTGCCGACCCCATTTAAAGGCCGCGGCATTGATATTACCGTTGTGCGCGAAAACATCGAAGATTTATATGCCGGCGTTGAACACCAACAATCGCCTGGCGTATTCCACGCATTGAAAATGATTTCGGAAAAAGGCTGCGAGAAAATCGCGCGTTTTGCATTCGAAGTCGCCCGTGCCGAAGGCCGGAAAAAAGTCACCTGCGCATCGAAATCCAACATCATGAAAATGACCGAGGGCACATTGAAACGCGTGTTTGAACGCGTAGCACCGGAATATCCGGACATTCAAGCCGAACATATGATCGTCGATAATTGCGCGCATCAATTGGCCAAAAAACCGGAACAGTTCGATGTGATCCTGTTCACCAACATGAACGGCGACGTATTGTCGGATTTAACATCCGGTTTGATCGGCGGACTTGGTTTCGCGCCATCGGCCAATATCGGCAAAGATATTGCGATTTTCGAAGCGGTGCATGGATCCGCGCCGAAATATGCCGGCAAAAATAACATCAACCCAACCGCGCATATGATGTCGGCCGTGATGATGTTGCGTTATCTTGGTTTCTTGAACGAAGCCGATAAAATGGAAAACGCGATCTATGCGACCTATGAGCAAGGCAAATGCATTCCACGCGACGTTGTCGGCGATGCCAAAGGTTGCAAAACAACCGATTTCACCGATGCAGTCATTCAAAATCTTGGCAAAAGTGCGACATCGATCAAAGCGCGCAATTTCAAGGAAATTAAAGTTCCAAACGTGCGCGCCGACATCGACTTCGTCAAAGCCGCCAAACGCCGCACCGCCGGTATCGATTTGTTTGTCGAATGGCATCAACAAGCCGATGCTCTGGCGAAATCTTTAGAAACATTGTCCGGCAACGGCGCCTTGAAATTAAAAGGCATCGCCAACCGCGGCACGCAAGTTTGGCCATCAACCGGCGCGCAGCCGGATTTGGTCGATTGTTTCTCCTGCCGGTTCGTAGCGCGCAACGATAATGCCAATGTCAGCGATCATGATATTCTGGATTTGCTGAATAAATTGTCGGCGCAACATACTTGGACCCATATCGAAAAACTGAACGAGTTTGACGGTAAAATCGGATATTCCAAGGCGCAAGGCGAAAGTTAAGCTTTGTTAAGTTACAGAAAAAGGCGGGCAATGCCCGCCTTTTTTATTATCCAATTTTAGAATTTATCGTACATGCGCACCCAGCACGGCGGCCAATTCCCGCACGCCGACATTGGTTCTATGCCTATGATCGGGGCCTAAATTACGATCATGCTGATCATGACGGCGTATATCGCCTGGGCCAACGCTGTGAACGGATTCCGCCTTACCGGAAATAGCACGCAGAAGACCGATATCCATTTGAAAGTCGCTTCTGGCTTTTTGCCATTCGCGCGCTTCCCGGTCCGTGCCATTTTTGCGGCGATTATGCTCGGCGCGAAATTTTTCAAGCGCTACTTGTTTGGCTTGGGCCTTGGTGTAACCTTCGGTCATGGATTCAGCAACCAATTCCCGGAATATGCCCATGGTCATGCGCACGCTGGCGTTGACGTACCGGTCCACCGATTGTTGTAGCGCTGGCGCGTTTTTATCCCGCCTTGCCACATCGCGTTCGGCGCGGGCCGCTTTTTTATCCTGTTTGGCATAAAAATGCTTTTGCATGGCTTCCGGCATCATGGCCCGGCCTTCTTGGACATCCCCCCTGATCAACCCGTGACCCAAGCGATTGCACTTGACGCAATGTTCGATATGTTGTCTCCGCTCACCGGTTTTATCTTCGCGGCGTCTTTCGGCGCGTAATTCTTTGGCGTATTGATTTCTGGCTTCGATTTCAGAATGGCCTTTATCCATCAATTCGGCTATGCGAGCATCCCGCTCAACAACATAGGCATTTTTACGCGCCGCTTTCATCGCGGTGACCGCCATTACTAAATTTTGTCCGTCTTCTGCTGTCGAGCTTGGCATTTTTGCAAGATCATACAAAATACCAACCCGCTCGGCAGTGATTCGGAATTCCGCTTGGGCGGCGAAAACTTGCTCTAAACGCAGATTATCCACCGGGATGGATTGCGATTTGGCAACTTCTGCATAGTTTCTTTCAACTTCTTTAATTTCTTGGCGAACCGCCTCGACACCGGGTGATATTTTCTCGCCGGCCGATTTGCTGGCAATTGCAATCCCTGCCCCCTCGGCGGCTTTGTCGGCATATTCGGCGGCATATAACGCGCCGATATAATCCACCGCCGCTTTTTGATATATTCCGGCCGCGTCTTTCGCAGCGGCGACATTGGCATAAGATGGATTTACTTTGGCAACTGCCACCAGATCTTCCATGGCAAATTTGGCGCGCTTCATATCCTGCAAAGCATCTTTGGCTTGCATTCGCGCTTTTATGGCGGTTGCTTTTAAAGTGGATTGGCGTTTGGTGGTTTGGGCTTGCTCTTTTGCCCGCATATTGGCTTGGTCTTGATCGGCAAACAAAGTTTGTAGCACCACTGGATGCCGCGATGCTTGATTTTCTATCATTCCCCCTGAAACTACTACAGCCAATTTAACTACTCCTTTTGTTATATATTTGAAATAATATTACAAATATATAGGAAAGTCAATAGTTTAATTATGAAAATTCTGTGACAAACATTTTCTAACCATTTGATTTTACCACAAAGCGCCATGGTTTGTCCTGACCTTTCGAAATCCCAATTCGTGGTGTGGTTTCGAATTTTGGACGGACATTATTATCGAGCACATAAAAATTTTTATCGCCGCAAATATCGATCGCGTTGTGATCGCGAGTGATTGCAAAATGCCTGCATAATTTTCCAGGACCGTTTAAATGCAATGCGCTGTCATCCAATAATTTACAGCCGCGAATCAATACCGCTGCCGCCGTATTTTCAGGCTCGGTAACGAAATTTAAGCAATGATACATACCGTAAATGAAATACACATAGGAATACCCCGGCGGGCCAAACATAATTTCGCTGCGTTTGGTGCGCCCGCGCGCAGCATGACATGCGGGATCGTCCTTGCCAACATAAGCCTCGGTTTCGGTGATCGACGCCGCGATGCCGTTGAACACCATAATTTTGCCAAGCAAATCCTTGGCGACTATAACCGTGGGCCGCGTGAAAAAATCCCGCGATAGGCGCGAGGATGGCACAGATTCCAATTTATTTTTTATCTTTACAGCCATAGTTTTACCATCTTGACGCGGATAATAACGGTTGTTATCAATTTTAACATAATTAAGGTTCTAATGTCTTTTTTTCCGAAACCAAGCGACAATTCCGATTTTACAGCAGCGGATGTTTTAAAACTTTCCCGCAATGTGTTAAAACAAGAATGGTCGCGCATTCAAGATCCAAACCAGGGGCCAAGATCCATGTTAAAAGAATTCAAAGAATTTGCCTTGCGCGGCAACGTTATCGATCTGGCTGTGGGCGTTGTCATCGGCGCGGCCTTTACCACCATCGTCAATTCCCTGGTCGGCGATATTATCAACCCGATCATGGGCCTTTTAATTGGCGGCATCGATTTTTCGGAGTTCTTTATCACGCTCAAGGGCGATCATGTCGCTACACTCGAAGCCGCTAAAAAAGCCGGCGCGGTGACATTGAATTACGGCTTGTTCATCAATGCGGTGATCAAATTCCTGATCGTCGCATTCGCCATTTTTATGGTGGTCAAGCAAATCAACCGTTTGAAACGCAACGAAGCGGTTGCCCCAACCGCGCCGCCGCCGCGTCAGGAAATTCTGCTCGAAGAAATCCGCGATCTGTTAAAATCCAAAAATTAAGCGTTCATTCCGCCATCGACGCCGATCGTGGCGCCATTGACGTTGGACGATTCCGGCAAGGCCAGAAACGCAATCACCGCCGCGACTTCTTTAGGTTGTCCAAAACGCCCCAGCGGATTTAATTTTCTTTGCTCGTCAGAATATTCCGCATTTTCCGGATTCATATCGGTATTGATCGGGCCGGGCTCGACACAATTCACGGTGATTTTCCGCGCACCTAAATCCCACGCCCAGGCGCGGCTTAATCCAGCGACGGCAAATTTGCTCATTGAATACATGGTCATGCCGGGGAAAATGGCGCGTTCGCTAAGAACGCTGCCGATATTAATGATCCGTCCGCCATCCGGCATATGTTTGATCGATTCGCGCGCGGCGGTAAAAACCGAGTAAACATTGATATTGAATATTCTTTCAAAATCATCGTCGGTCGTTTCGGCCAGCGGTTTTACTTCGTATATTCCGGCGTTATTCACCAGAATATCGATCTTGCCGAAATCCTTGGCGATGGTTGCAACGGTAGTGCCAACCGATTTCGGTTGGGCATGATCTACCTTATAAGCTTTGGCTTTGCGGCCAAGCGCGGTTATTTTTTGTATGACTGCATTTGCTTCCGCGTTCGATTTGCCATAGGTAATGGCGATATCCGCGCCCATTTCGGCTAGTTTTAAGGCAGTTGCCGCGCCAATGCCGCGCGACCCGCCAGTCACCAAAGCCAATTTTCCTTGTAATACAGTCATTTAATATCTCCCAATTGTTGCAAACAAAGATAAAGGGCAAAAATATATTTTCAAGTCCCTCCATCTGTCATGGACAAATGCCGGATCCCTGGCCATGATGCCTTATCGGCTATTATTATTGGTTTATTAGGGAGCTATTCATGAATAAATTATTCTGCACCAAAAACGTCGGCGAACGCGAACGTTTGCTGCGCGCCATTTTGGGCATCGTTTTCTTGTTGTTATACGGCACCGGTAACATCATGGGCCTGTTCGGCATCGTGGTAGTGGTACTCGGCATTGTTTTGATTCTAAGCGCCGCGACCGGATGCTGCTGTCTTTATACCATGATGGGCAAGTCGTCTTGTGAAGGCGGCTCTTGCAGTATGGATAAGAAATAGATTTTTTACTTCTGGAAATAAAAAGCGGGATTTTTTAGTCCCGCTTTTTTTATTTATTGGCGATTCACAATACTGATTTAAGTCCGCATCCGTACACGGGCAGAAAGCATCGTCATCATATCTCCAGGCAGTGTTACACAAGCTTGCTCGCGCCTGGTATGCGCCATTGAATCACCGAATATCGCGTGAATAATGCGGGATGCTTCTTCGCTTATCTCAAGCACGCGCGCACCTTCTAAATTGGGCGCTGCATTAATATCAACTTGTACATGGGTGATGGCTTGGAATCTTCCCCAATCCTGTTCGCATGCGTAATCGATACAACCAACCAATTGTTGCACACAAGTACGAACGGCTTGTTTTGCAAGCTCCGTATCGTTCAATTCATTGCGTACTTTGCCGGTAATGCCTCTGCCGAGAGTAGATGGATTTGTTGCGCGGCCAAAATTATCAGATGGGCAACAATCGCCGAAAGAATACAGGGCCGTTCCATCCGGCAATTCTATTTCCGGCACAAATTGCGCTGCGGTGGTGCTAAGTCTACCGTGCTTTGTTAATAATAAGCGGTTTTCACGCAATTTTTTGACAATAATGTCCCGGGTATAGGTTTCAAGTGTGGCTGCCATAGAATTTTCTCCTCAGTAATTGTATCCCTATATAATAATTTATTATCTTTTATAGATACTTTTATGATGAGTCAAGCCTGGCGCCGATATAAAAATTATTCTTATATTACTTGGGCTTCCAAATCATATTCATCCGCCGCCGTTACTTTGGCTTTTACAATATGACCGGGTAGATGACGTTTTTTGGACGTCAGATATACTTTGCCATCCACATCCGGCGCATCGGATTTGGTGCGGCCGATTATGCCGTCTGGTCCGGATTGGTCGATCATCACATCGATGGTGCGTCCGATTTTGGATTGCAAACGGTCGGCGCTGATTTGTTGCTGCAATTCCATGAACCGGTTCCAGCGTTCTTGTTTCAATTCTTCTGGAATTTGATTGTCGTGCGTGCGCGATGGGGCGTGTTCGACGTTTTCGTATTTAAAACATCCGGCCCGGTCGATTTGCGCCTCTTGTGTCCAATCTAATAATTGCTGAAAATCTTCTTCGGTTTCACCAGGGAATCCAACGATGAATGTGGACCGCACCGTCATATCCGGGCAAATTTTGCGCCAGTTTTGAATACGCGCAATTACTTTTTCCGCCGCTGCCGGGCGTTTCATCGCCTTTAATACATTTGGCGCCGCATGTTGAAACGGAATATCCAGATAAGGGAGAATTTTACCATCCGCCATCAATGGCAAAACTTCGTCCACGTGCGGGTACGGATATACATAATGCAGCCGCGTCCAAACACCAAGTTCGCCCAGCGCACTGCATAAATCCAAAAATTTGGTGCGATAAGTTTTATCCCGCCATTGCGACTGTGCATATTTCACATCGATGCCATAGGCGGATGTATCTTGCGACACGACCAGCAATTCCTTGACCCCGGATTTGACCAAAGTTTCTGCCTCAATCATTACCTCGGCTAGCGGGCGCGAAACCAAATCGCCGCGCAATTTAGGAATGATACAAAATGTGCAGCGGTTATTGCAGCCTTCAGAAATTTTTAAATAGGCGTAATGGCGCGGGGTCAAACGCACGCCTTGCGCCGGAATCAAATCCACATAGGGATCGTGCGCAGGCGGCACCGCGCGATGCACGGCCGCAACCACCGATTCATATTGATGCGGGCCGGTAATTTCAAGAACATTGGGATGACGTGCCATAATCACATCGGGCTCCGCGCCCAAACAACCCGTCACAATCACCTTGCCGTTTTCCGCCATCGCTTCGCCAATGGCATCGAGCGATTCTTCGCGCGCCGAATCCAGAAATCCGCAAGTATTGATCACAACCACATCCGCGCCATCATAAGACGGGCTGATTTCATATCCTTCCATCCGCAATTGCGTCAGGATTCGTTCGGAATCGACCAACGCCTTGGAACAGCCTAGCGATACCATTCCCACACGCGGGGCGGTTTTGGTTTCGGGTTTTGTAGAATCGTTTTTCATTACCTTGCCATTATTTTTTAATTGTCGGGCTGTGTATCACAATTTCCCCGATTTGGCAACAAAGTCGTGGTGGTTGCGCCGGGCGGGCGAACACGCTAAAACCCGGCATGTTTTCGGAATTAGACATCGAATCGCACCTGATTTACCGCGATGCGTTGATATTAGGCATCGACAAACCACCAGGATTGCCGGTCCACAAGGGCCCAGGCGGCGGGGCACATTTGGGCCAGTTTCTGGACGCGCTGAAATTCGGCCTGCCGCGCAAGCCGGAATTGGCGCACCGGCTGGACAAAGATACTTCGGGCGTTTTGATTTTGGGCCGTAACCCGCATGCTTTGCGCGAATTGCAAAAGATATTTTCTGAAAATCGGGCCGAGAAAATTTATTGGGCCGTCGTGAATGGCGCGCCGCCATCGGACAGCGGAATCATCGATGCAAAATTATACCGCCATTTATTCAAACCGGGGCAATTGGGTTTCCGCATGATCGTCGATGATCGCGGGCAAGATGCCGTGACAGATTATAAAGTCATCGCGCGCGCAGATGGACGCACATTATTGGAATTGAAACCGCGAACCGGACGCACCCATCAATTGCGCGCGCATTGCACGCATATCGGATGCCCGATTGTGGGTGACCGTTTATATGGCGCGGAATCGGATCGCAACGCGGCGCGTATGTTTTTGCACGCGCGCAAAATCACCCTACCCTTATATAAAAACAAACCGCCAATTGCGGTCGAGGCGCCGACGCCAAAAGATTGGCCAGAGCTGCCGTAAATAGCGTAAATACAGGGGATAAAGTCCTATAAAGCCGAAAAACCAATAAAAATGGGGATTATTTGGGGGTATAGGGCAAAAATATTGCGGATTTCGCTTGCGTTACTGTGCATTTGGCTTATTTTTTTACCTACGTTTAACCCTAACTTATAAGGAGCGTTAAGGTGGCAAAAGTAACTCAACCCACAGTAACCTTTAAATCTTTCTTCGCCGCATTGGCGGAAAAACACGATCTGCCAAAAAAGAAAGCTAATGAGATGCTCGAGGACCTGAACACATTCATCGTTAAATCGATGAAAAAAGGCGAGCGTATCCGTTGGGCTGGCATCGGCATTCTGCAAGTGCGTAAACGCGCTGCACGTATGGGCCGCAACCCAGCGACCGGCGAACAAATCAAAATTCCAGCGAAGAAAAAAATTGCTTTCCGCGCTGCTAAAGATTTGAAAACCGCAGTAGGCAACTAAGATATTGCGATTTTACTTACTAATGAAATACCCGCCCCTGAAAAGGCGGGTGTTTTATTTTGAAAGCGGTATAGTGGTTCTATATACATACTCGGGAGTTCATTCATGAGAGCCCTTATTCTATCGCTGATTTTACTATGGCTGACGCCCGCCGTTTATGCCGCCGATCCTTCCTGGCCGCCGCAAAGTTCGCAATTGTTGCATAAAGCCCAAAATCAAAAAGGCTTTGATGAAGTCAAGGACATGCGCCCTAGCTTCATACCCACTAGCGATGGAAAAAGTTTTTTAGTGGTATGGACGCCTTCGTCAACGCCACCGCAAAAATGGATTATATCGCTGCCCGGCACTCAAGGATACGCGACGCGCGATTTGCAAATCTGGGCACCGCATTTAAGGGGGCGTGATGTCGGTGTGATTACCCTGCAATGGTGGATGGGTACCGGTGATAAGACCGCGGATTATTATAACCCGTTTGATATTTACCGCGAGCTGGATATCGCGCTGAAAAAATTACAAATCAAGCCGGGCAGCGCCATGTTACACGGATTCAGCCGCGGATCAGCCAATATTTATGGAATTGCGGCGATCGATCAATATCGCGGCCGAAAATATTTCGATACAATCGTGGCTAATGCTGGCGGGGTGGCGATGGATTACGCCCCAATCAAACTGATTGTTAGGGGCGAATTTGGGCACAAGCCGTTTGCTGGAACCAAATGGGTAACTTCTTGCGGCGAACGAGATCCTAATCCCGAACGCGATGGATGCCCTGCTATGCGCCGCGCTGGCAAATGGGTCGAAACCCATGGCGGGAAAATCGCAATGACGATTGAAGACCCGGACGGCGGCCATGGCGCATTGCACCTAAATCCGGCCAACACCAAACGGCTATTGGATTGGTACTTGGTGGATCCCGGTAAGCCGCAATAAGGTTTATTTTTAAAACCATATTGTATTTCCTGATCATCACGCTAACATCACCTTTATGACAGCCCCTCTTATTCTTGAATGTTTTCGTGTCGGTGCCGTTGAGATGCCGCTGGTATCGGCCAGCCCGTCGCGCAAATGGATGGATGATTTTCCAGACCGCCATGCCTATCGTTGCCTGCCGCTGACGATTGCCAACGTGCATGGCTGGGACATCCTAAGCCCGTTCGATATTCACATAGAATGGAATGGCGGCGCCAAGATCGAAGATATCGTTATTTCAACGCCGAACGAAGCAGCAAAACCATTATTACATCATGTGGCAAAATCCAATTTTTCGCGCGGCATCGTCACGCTGCATACCGGATTTTTGTTCCGTACTTCGCCTGGCTGGAATTTATTGGCGACCGGGACATGGAACAAACCGAAAAAACATATTTATCCTTTGACCGGCGTTGTGGAAACGCACTGGTTGCCATATCCATTCACCATGAACTGGCAATTAATGGTGCCAGGCATTCACCGCTTTCAAAAAGACGAGCCGATTTGCACTATCATTCCGATCCCGCACGCGTATTTAGAAAACGTAACGCCAAGAATATACGATTTAAAAGACGATCCGGTTTTATCGTACGAACAAGACGCGTTCCGCCAGGAACGTGACCGTTTCATGGAAAAATTCCGCGCGGGCGACCAAGCAACGATCAAACAAGCCTGGCAAAAACATTATTTTGTCGGCCGCATGCCAGACAGCCAGGGCGAAAGGATCGAAGGCCATATCAATAAAATGCGCTTAGCCGACCCCGAAGACCGACGCGGGCAAAAGGCAGAGCTGGCATTGAATGAACCGCGCGTTAAACAGCGCGGGGATGATGCCGAATGAACGTCACCGATTTAATCAAAAACCCGCAAACCGAACGCAATATCGCGGGACGCAACCGTATTCGGGATGGCGTGTTAACGCCCGGCCCTGAAACCAAAAACTTATCGGATGTTACTGGCCAACGCGATTTTATCGCGGTTGAAAATTTCTTAACCCCGCAAGAATGCCAGTATCTATCCAGCGCGTTCGATAAAAACCGCGATGCGATGGTTAAAAACGCATCGGATAACGATTACTGGAAAGGCCGGATATTATTCGCCCATGATTTTTTAAAAACCAATCCGGGCGCGGCGAAATTGTTGAAAATGAATTCCTTGCGCGTCACGTTCTTGCTTAGCCAGTTTTACAAATTGAAACAACCGATTTACAGCGATTCGGTGCATATCGCCTATTGGCCGCCGGGGAAATTTATGGAACCGCACGCCGACAATTGCAATCCCGATGGATCGGATCACGGCATGGCGTGGCGCGATTTTGCCAGCATTATTTATTTGAACGACGATTACCAAGGCGGCGAGGTTTATTTCACCAACCTCGATATCCGCGTGAAACCCAAGGCCGGAATGTTACTGGCCTTCACCGCCGGCATGCATCACGAACATGCGGTGTTAAAGGTCGAATCGGGAGAGCGTTTTACCATCGCCAGTTTTTACAGTTTCGATAAATCCCACGCCGATGCGTTTATTTACGGCGCGCGGCCGGGCGCAAAAAGCGAATAAATCCATATTTTTCAAGCGAAAACATAGGTGGACAGAACCTATATATATTTGTATTGTCTGCCCCAATAACTGGATGAGTGCCAACCGTGAGCGCGCAGCGCGAGCGGGCTTATATAATAAGCGGCCACTCATCCGTGCAACGGATGAGTGGCAGAGTGGTCGATCGCGCCGCACTCGAAATGCGGTATACTCGCAAGGGTATCGGGGGTTCAAATCCCTCCTCATCCGCCATTATCTTTCGCGGCTTTGCCGCTCAGATAAACCAACCACTTAGTGCCGCGCAATAAACGCGCCAACGGATTTCCTGTACAAAAAGTGTAGCATATTGTGGGACATCGTTCAATGATAGCGAAAGCCATAACAAAAAAAATCGAAAGCTTTGACAAAATTTTGTCATGCAGCAGCTCACTAAAATCAGACCCCCGCCCAAAAAAATGGACCCCTAAGCTAATTGCTTAGTAAGGCCCTCAAAAATTCTCAGCAAATTTTTTATGATTTTTATTTATGCCGCAGCATTATCTTCGTCTTCGTCTGAAAAATAAGTGACATACGTATCATAATTTTTCCCGGCAAATACTGCATCTCCTAAGAACACCCCTCTACTAGGTGTACAGATTTTGTACAGATGGCCAGCATCCAAAATTGCCATTACAAGTTCTTTACCAGTTCCATAATAACTAGGTAGAGGCTTTCCAACTTCACAATTCATATCCATTCTATTATGTGTCCATCTAAGTTTGAAAATTCTTTCAGATTTCTTGTCTGGCATTCTAGCATAATTAAATTCAGTGATTGCACTATATGTAAATTCTGCCTCTTCAGCATCACTAGTGTTGGGAACAAAGAAATACATAATGACGTCCTTTCTACATAATAACCAATATAAATTCTTCCAAAATCTCTGTTTAAGTTAACTACTAGTAGTAGAAATCTTCTTCCGCGTTAAGATAATATCTCCGCCTCTTCCTCTCTCATTCGTATATTGAATTTTAATTGAATCGGGCTCAGAAGATTTAATAGTGGCTATTGCACTACCCATATTTTGGGGTGGATTTTCTCTGGAAGATTCGATAGTAGGATTTGTTTTATAGAAATAATAGATCTGAAGTTCTTGGTTTAATGAATCATATACTGGATATGCGCCATATGCTTTGGATGTCATTTTCGCAGTACTCATATTAAATCTTATATCCTGCCACCCTTGATAAATAGTAAGGGAAACTGGAATGGGCGGTGGCAGCGAATCTTGCTCACTCTTCTTCCATTGAGATAGAATTTCTCCTTCCCACTCACCATTCAAGTTATTTCTTACCCAGAAAGGAAAGCAACGATTTATTTTTGTTATCTCGAGCAATGAAACTATCCAGTTCCAAGAACTACAAAGAACATAAAGAATAACAAGCTCTACAATTATTAAGACTGTTCTTATGGTCACTGATTCTTGAACAACCGAATTTGCGGCGTAATTAATACCTATAGTTAATAGTGCAATTAGAAAAATCTTAAACTTTAAAGACAAAAGTTTATGCATTAAACCTCCATATAAGCTTTTGCACTACTAACAAAAGCTTGTGCGGTTTGAACGCTAAAAGCACTATCTATCCTAAATAGATTTTTAATTCCATTTACTTCGGTCCAGAAAGACCATTGTGGAGTAATATGCCCGACTGATGGGCCATAGAAATCTTCATTGAGATGCTGGCTTAAATATTGCAGTACATTCACCACATCATCGAATATAGATGGGTTATTAAATAGGTTATCTGGACAGTTATAAACTAAAGACTCAATTAAGAAAGATGGCGTATTGCGCGCGCAATTCTTTAGCTCAAATGAGGCATTTGGATTATCTATCATATGCGTACGTAAACGTTTAAGAATTCTAACTACTCTCTTAAATCGTCTCGATGTTCTATTATTTTTTAATATACCATTATCATAATGCTGACGGGGAAAATTGGTGAGGCGCCGATCATCAGTTACACGAAGTGCAACTCCAACATAAGGAATAGATACTCCGCTTCCTAAAATACTACGGCGCGAAGGAAAAAGCTGATAAGTAAAAGTCGGGACTACATCAACGCTTATTCTGGTTTCACTATCCTTATTAATATGAATAGCTTTCTTGCCTATCTGAACTTCAGATTGTCCATAATGTCTTTGGAGACTGGCAGCTATATCAGTTTTATAATCAAGGAAAGTAAAGTTTAGTGGATCTAAATTTAGATCGTTTAAACTAGGTGTATTGTTAGGAGGGCCATCAATTTCATAAACTTTTTTAAGACATACGCACAAATCAACATCGCTTTCTGTGCGAACATTTGTATTATTATGGTAGCTACCTTGGGGAATAAACTCCCAATCGTATGCTTTGAGAAACCTGCTATACTGAAGAGCATTGCCTACTTTTCTTTTAGCAATTTCTATTTTTTGCTCTTCTGTTTCGCTAGCTGGTTTTTGCCACGCAATAAAACGATCTTCCCATTCAGAACGGGAGCGAGGCTTCATGCTCGAATAGAGCATATCTGCCAAAATAGACGCAGCAGAAAATGAACGATTATTCATAAGATATTATTATCTGCGATCTTGAGAATTTTACAAGCCTACTTTTTCTGTAAAAGCTCAATAACTGTAATATCTAATGCTTTTGCAATTCGATCCAGCATATCAAGGCTGGGGTTCTTGGTTCCTTGTTCCATATCAGACAGATAGGGGCGATTCATCTTAGCCTTCACAGCTAAGGCTTCCTGGGTAAGGCCCTTTTTTTGCCTATACAAGCGAATGTTATGACCGGCTAAACGACATATATTCATGTCGTTTATACTGTACGCTTGCCTGTCTTAAATCTGTCCTATAGAACAGACATGATAGATTAACGGGCAATATGAATGCTAACGGATTATTTGCATCTAGTGGAATCACTACAGAAATATTTGGCTTCCTTACCTAAGGACAAGCCTAACTCTCATATCGCAATAGCTATACAAGAATTGGCACATCGTATGCCAACCACAGAATACTTATCCAATGTCGATAAGCCACTTGTTCAAGAATGGTTTGCTAGACTGAATATATTTTTAAATCAGTCAGGGCCTTCACAAGAAGAACTAAATATTTGTTTAACTGAGGGCGCAGATATTATTCGAAAATACTTAAGTAACCGTTTGTAGTGGTTGTATCCAATTATTGTGCTTTCCAGTTTTGGAAATCTACCCACCCTTGTGTAGAAAGAACTTGCGCGGCCCCTGTTAGTCTATTGATTCTAAAAACCCAATTTTGCGATCCAACAGTGATATATTCGTGTCTCAGAGAAAAGAGTATAATTAATAAGCTCACCATGAAATATAGTGCCATATTTTTTAAGGTATTTTCCATTTCCGCCCTCTGCCTATCTTCGTCTTTTCTGCGCGACTAATAAACCAGCTAAAACCAAAAGAGATGAGGGCGTGGGTATAGGAATAACGTCTAATTCTACATAGGCACGATAATCATTAAAACCATCGGGGGTTACTCTGCCTTCTGAGACTAAATCTTGCGGGTAAACGTCCGGTAATGCTGCCCAATAGGAAGTTACACGGATAGTATTACCATTAGGCGCCAGCCAGCTA